>Ga0136846_1213538_pt1 | contig 19663 bp, 13 predicted proteins | sample HopSoiMetagenom2_FD_96841 | JGI IMG/M metagenome (GOLD analysis project Ga0136846, IMG submission 96841) | Grasslands soil microbial communities from Hopland, California, USA - 2 Assembly 2016 (version 4) | ecosystem: Environmental > Terrestrial > Soil > Grasslands | place: USA: Hopland...
CCCGTCGTGAACACCGGTGACTATCTCGTCACGCTCCAGGTTGGCGGCCGCACGTACAAGCAGCTGCTACGCGTCGAGAGGATGAGCGGTGGCGATGATTCGGGATTCAACTTCGGATCAGACGACGACGAGCACGATCCGAAAAAGTGATTGGTGACTGGTGGTAGGTTGGTTGGTGAATTCGGAGGGCCCAGGGCGTAAGCCGTGGGCCCTTCTGGTTGTATGATCGCGGCTGAGCAATTCCAGGCTGCGGACTCGTCAACAGAAGGCGATGCCTAGAATGCGCAGAGGGTACTCGCCGCCAAGCATCGCGATCGTCTTCGGGACCGCGCTCGCGGTGCTGGCGATCGGCTGCACGGACAGGTCGCCGACCGAGACGCAGACCGACAGCTTGGGCACTGCCGCGAACGAGGAGTTCGGCGCGCGGGTGCTCGTGTCGGCGCCGTTCTCACAGCACGGCGCAACGTCGGGCTCCTCAGACAAGATTGCCGCGTCGGACCCAGTCCGCAGCGGTGATACAGACGACGACGTCGTGTATGTCTCTTTGCCGCCCCGCTCGACCAGTGGTGATAGCGCGATCATCAGTAATCTCTCAGCACGAGAGCAGTTCATCGTCGCGCTGATTGACGGTGGATTCGATCCGGTCGCACTCCCGGCGTCGGTGGGCGACGAGCTGGCGATCGAGCTTCGCAGCCACTCCAGAGCGATTGCAATCGCCAGGACGACGGTGCCGCGGCGACGGCCGCCGACCGTGGTGCGGACCGATCCACCGAAGGGCAAGACCGACGTCCCGCTCAACACGCGAATAACAATTGTCTTCAACGAGCCGGTTGATCCTTCTTCGGTGTCTGCCTCGATACAATTGCTACAGGGCTCGAGCGTGGTTGCCGGCGCCGTGTTGCTGTCGCCGTCGCGAATCGTGGCTGAACTCGTCCTTGATGCACCCCTGACCGGCGTCACCAACTATGAGTTGGTGATTACGACTGGCTTACGGAACTCAAATGGTGAGCCGCTCGATGCGGAGCTTCGAGTGCCGTTCACGACGGGAGCGCAGCCTGCGGAACCGCAGAAGTCGGAGGTCGCCTCGCTCTCGGTTTCGGTCCTTCCGGGCTCAATTGCAATAGGGCAGTCTCTGGCCTACGCGGTTAACGCGAGGAGTGCTTCCGGCGCTGACGTCACGGACTACACAGGCATTGTGCATTTCAGCTCGTCGGATCCATTGGCGCAGCTGCCGCCCGACTACACCTTCGTCGCCGCAGACCGGGGAACTCACATTGTCACAACCACCTTTGAGAGTGCCGGCAACCAGACGCTGACCATCACCGACGCGCGCAGGAGTTCGATCCGGGGAGGCGCGACCGTCGACGTCGTTACGGTGAACGGCTTTGCCGCGATCAACGCGGGCGTCGCGTCAGGCTGCGGGCTTACTGCAAGCGGAAACGCATATTGCTGGGGAGCGAACGATCTCGGCCGCCTCGGCGACGGTACCACACAGGACCACGTGGCACCCGTGGCTGTCAGCGGCGGGCAGCGCTTCAGCGTGCTCCGCACGGCTTCTCTGCAGATCTGCGGGCTGGCCACCGACGGGGCTGCCTATTGCTGGGGGTCCAACCTCTTCGGAGCACTGGGAAGTGGAAAGACCAGCGCGACGCAGATGTGTTTCTCAGCCGATTGGGCCGAAGAAGGCGTAGGCAGCCAGCCGTGCAGCCCCTCACCAACTCCGGTATCGGGTGGACTACGCTTCGTCGCCCTTAGTAGTGGTCTTACCACCTCCACCTGCGGACTTACGCCTGATGGTTCGGCCTACTGCTGGGGATACAACAGGGACTATGAACTCGGCAGCGGCACGCCGACACCGTGCTATTCCTCTGCTGACTCCGCAGCCTTCATCCCAGTGTCGCCTAACCAGCCCTGTAGCACGGTGCCTGTGCCGGTGTCGGGCGCATTGCACTTCGCTGCCATAAGCAGCGGTGGGTATCACACCTGTGGACTCACGACCGGAGCGGAAGCCTACTGCTGGGGATACAACCAGTACGGTGAACTGGGCGACGGAGGCACGACGAATCACCAAGTGCCGGTGCGGGTCTCGAGTGCACCGCGATTCATTGCAATCAATACCGGCAGCTATCACAGTTGCGGGCTCACAATCGACGGACTGGCCTACTGCTGGGGATTGAATTCACTCGGGCAGCTCGGCAGCGGCACCACTATGGACAGCAGCGTACCGGTCTTGGTGTCGGGTGGACTGCGATTCACGACGGTCACCACCGGTTCGTGGCATAGCTGCGGGCTCACTCGTACCGGTGAGGCTTACTGCTGGGGTGGGAACGGCGGCGCGCTCGGCGACGGTACGGCGGCGAATAGCGACGTGCCCGTGCTCGTCTCGGGCGGGCTCCGGTTCCTCTCGCTGAGCGCGGGTGGTCAGAACACGTGTGGCGTCACGGTCGACGGGACTTACTGCTGGGGCGCGAATGATTATGGGCAGTTCGGCGACGGGACCACAACGAGCAGTTCGATCCCAGTGAAGGCCGCCATCAGACCTTAAGAAAAGAAGGACACGCCCCCCTGCGTTTTCGAGGAGCATGCTTTCGATTGAGCGTATGCTCAAGGAGCTCCGGTGGCTCACAGCAATGGCGTGAGGCTTTTCATCGCCTGAGCAATTCCGACGCTGGTGTCCGTCAAACGAAGACGAGTCGCCCCTCCCCTACCTCGCCGGAGGTACCCAATGATTCGTCAAGCTGGCTTCCTCGCCGCTGCGTTCGTCGTGCTCGTCAGCTGCTCCGATCGACCGACCGCGCCTAACGTGCCGCTGTCCGGAGCGACGCGCGCACTCCACTCCAACAGCGATCTCGCCCAGCCGACCGATGCGGTGCCAGCGAGCGTCACCTGGCAAGCAACAGCCGGTAGACTCGTCGCGAGTCGCCTGATTTCACCATTCGTGGCGGCACGTCAGTATGGGATCGTAGGCGTCGCGCAGTATGGCGCGGCCGTCGCCGCGGCGCCGAGCGGCGATGTCGCCGAGGGCAATGACGGCTCGAATGCGAGTCCCCGCGCGCATTTCTACGAGATGCGCGGGGCGGTTGCGGCTGCGTCGGCGCAAGTGCTGTCGTATCTTTTTCCGCTTGACGTCGCGCAGATCGAGGCGCAGCTGGCGAGCGAGGGCGCGCTTGGCTCGCCGGGAGTTCAGCACCAATTCGCAAGCGGAGTCGTGATCGGTCGCGCCATCGGAAACGCGGTCGTGGCGAGGGCTCGCGCCGATGGGTTCACGAACCCGGACGGCACTCCCCGCGTCTGGGATCCGAACAGCTTGCTGACGGGGCCAACGATCTGGCGCATGGATGCCGACGCCACACCGCACATCCCGGCAGGCTTCCAGGGACCGACCATGCGGCCGTATTATCTCAATTCCCCGAGCCAATTCCGTCCTCCGCCGCCGCCAGCGGATCTCATCTCGGCCGCGAACGCTGTAGCCGCCGTGGTGAACGCGAGGACGCCGGAGCAGGCGGCGATCGCCACATTCTGGAACCTGCCTAACGGGAGCCTCACGGCGATGGGTTATTGGGTGCAACTGGCGGGGAGCTACGTTGTCGAGTACGGCCTCGACGAGCGGGAAGCGGCCCATGTCCTTGCCCTCGTGAGCTCCACCGGCGCTGACGCGTCAATCGGATGCTTCGACGCGAAATACCATTACCTGACGCTGCGTCCGTGGATGGTTGATCCTACCGATCTCACGAATGCAAAGCTGATCATCGGTCGACCAAATCACCCGTCCTATCCGTCGGGGCATTCGTGCGCCTCAGCCTCGGCTGCCACCGTGCTCGAAGCCTTCTTCCCGGACAAGAGCGCAACCCTCGAGCAGCAGGTTGCCGAAGCGGGGATGTCACGCGTCTACGGCGGAATTCACTACTTCTTCGACATTGCGGCCGGACAGGCGCTCGGTCGTTCCGTTGCCCAGTGGGCGCTCGAGTACGATCGAACCAACGGACTGCTTTCGGCGGTGTTCTAGAGCGTGAGCTACTCGTGGGCGCGGCGCCGTGGCGTGCCGGCGCTGACGGAAGGCGAATGGCCCGCGGCCTCTGCAGCGGGCCATTTCGCCTATCCGATCCGCGAGTAATTCGGCGCTTCGGTTTCGTCAACAGAGGATGGGCTGCTAATTCGATGTGGGCACTCGAGGGACGAGTCGCGATGGTCGGAACGGGGCGATGTTGAGGTAATGAACGCTGGGGACGCGGCACCTGAAGAGCCCTGGCTCACGGCTCTTCAGGACGGCGACTCGGACCGGGCGTGGGATCTCTTTGTCGGCCAGTACCGGCGATTGATCTTCGCGACCATCCGGCATTACACACGGGATGACGACGAGGTCATGGACGTCTTTGCCGACGTGTGCATGGCTCTCCGCGAGAGTCGGCTCCTGCGGCTCCGGAAGTACTGGGATCGGCCGACACATACGGCGCGTTTCTCGAGCTGGCTCGCGACCGTCGTTCGTCATCAAGTCATCGATTGGCTGCGGCGTCACGGCCTCCGGCAACGTCCTCGTTTCAGCGCGTCGCTCTCGACCCTGCAGCAGCAGATATTCGACCTCGTTTTCCTACAGGGCCGTTCGCACGTCGAGGCGTACGAGGTTTTGCGAACGAGAAGCAATGCGACGCTCTCGTTCTCGATCTTCGCTGAAGACTTGAGGGCGACGTATCGAGCCGTCGATGCGACCCGATGGAGACCGGTGGCGCGGGAGATCGCCGGACCAGGTCCGCTCTCGCTCGCCGATGCCATCGCTGAGGAGGTCATCGATCAGGCCGTGGTCATCGACACGGCGTCTCGCATCGCGAGCGCCTTGGGCTCGCTGCCGGCGGACGAGCGGCTGGCGGTGGAAATGTTCGTCGTGCATGAGATGCCGGCGGCGGCGATCGCGCGTGCGTTGCGCTGGCCTAACGCGAAGGCGGTCTACAACCGCGTGTATCGTGCTCTGGCGTCCGTACGAGAGGGGCTCAAACGTCGAGGCATCCGTCGTGAAGACTTGTAACATGAATGAGCAATTCGGATCGCGGCCATCGTCCAATGACCTCCGATTGGCGCCAAAGAGGAAGCCGTGATCGATCCGCATCCGAGCGAGGTTGAGTTGCTTCAGATCGCAGCCGCCGAGTCGAGCACTACGTGCGATGCGAGCGTATTGCTCCACGTCGCCGGCTGCGACAGCTGTCGACATGCTATCGACATGCTTCGCGCGCAGGCCACCGCGCTGCGTTTCGTTTCGCGACCCGGCCATCGGACGGACGACTGTCTCGATGAGGAATCGATCGCCGGAATCGCTGAGGGGAATATCGATCTGAATGGTTCGCCAGCCATCGTAACTCATATTCTCGGCTGCGCGCGGTGCGCTCGCGAGCTCGCCGCAGCGGCGCGATTGCTCGACGACGCCGAGGTGCAACGAGCGCTCGATGACCGCAGCACGAACACTGCTCCCGCTCGGCGGAGGCGACCGCTCGTGATTGGTAGCCTCTCGTTGGCCGCGGCGGCTGCAGTGCTCGCCCTCCTCGGTCGAGCAACGCTGTTGTCCAAAGTTGCCAAGCCAGCGTACCGCGAGGAGAGCGTGTCGTCAGTGGCGGCTCCCGTTCTGATCTCTCCGACTGGCGTTGCGACTGCACCGGATACGTTTCGGTGGACGGCGGTGCCGCGCGCGAATCGCTATCGGATTAGCGTGTTTGATCGGAGTGGGACTGTCGTCTGGGAGGGCGTCACCCGCGATACTGCGGTTGCCGTGCCGGACCTCTTGTGGCATTCGGCGAACGGCACGTATCTCTGGGGTGTCGAGGCGCGGGTGGGTTGGGAGGACCGCTGGGCTGCGTCGGACCTCGCACCGTTCACGACACGGCGCGCGTCAGCGCGGTGACAGATCACGCCGCACTCCGTCGCGCGAAGCATCGGGGTCTCGTATGACGATCGTCGCGTTCTGCATTTGTGTTCTCCAGGCCCTTCAGCAGTCCCGCGGTGGCGCAGACTCCCTTCGCGTTTTTGGCGAGGAGTCGGATAGCACTGCCCTCGCGGCTGCGGTTCGCGAGCGACCGGACGACGCACGTGAGGCGTTGAGGCGCCTGCTTGCGCTCGCCGCGGCTCGCACATCCGACAGCACGCGTGACGCCCGTCTCGCTGCGGCCCAACGTCTCACGAGGGCCTATGCTCAGGTCTGGCGTGATTCATTTCCGATGCGGCAGGTCGACCGCTTCGTGCGGTGGACGCCGCAACGGCGCGACGCCAAGGTGCTGATTGATAGTCTGCGACGACTGGGCGTGGAGGCGAGCCATCGTCAAGGTGTTGTCGCAGCGCAGCGCCTCTGGCGCGCAAGCCTGCGTCGCGCGGCCGCGCTGAACGACTCCGCCGGCGAGGCGGCCGCGTTAGGCAACATCGGCGCTGGCTTCTACCTAACGAGGCGGTTCGATAGCGCCGGCGTGTATTTGGCTCGCGCGCGCGCAATGGCGCTGGCCACTGGTGATCTGCGCACCGCCGCCAACGCCATCGGCACCCTTGCCAGTGTGAGCAAGGATCGCGGTGAGCTCGCGGACTCGCGGCAGCTCTACTCGCAATCGAGCGCGCTACGCGAGCGCATTGGCGACGTCGGCGGTCTCGCCGCCGATCAGAACAACATCGGTCTCATCGCGCAATCGCTTGGCGATCTCGCCGAGGCACGGCGGGCGTACACGTCGGCGCTCGCCATCAATCGCCTTTACGGACGCACGGGGAGTGCCGCCACCAACCTCACGAATCTGGGCAATGTGGCGAGCATGACCGCCGACTACGCCGCAGCGGAAACGCTGTATGATCAGGCACTCCACATCTATCGGTCGCGGGGTGAAGGCGTGGACATCGCGTTCGTGCTCCGCAACATGGGACTTCTCGAGGTACGACGCGGCGACTTCCCGCGCGCGCAAGCACTTATGCGCAATGCGCTCAGTATTTACGAGACGACGGGTGCGAACGATGACGCCGTGGACGCGCGTCGCCAACTCGCGCTGGTGATCGCCGCCATGGGAGAAGTTCAAGGTGCCATGAACGAACTGAGGCAGGCCGAACGCCGCGCCGCGACAACGCACGCGGCGGCGTCCGTCATGGCCGGGTTGGCGCTGGCGCGCGCCGACCTCTCCGTGCAGCTCAATATGCTCGCCGAGGCTGACGGCCTCTACGCGCGCGCCGCACGCCTCTTCGGCGAGGCGAACGACGAGCCTGGGCGGCTCGCCGCGAGAGAAGGCCGAGGGACACTGTTCTTGCTGCGGCAGGACTTCGAGGCCGCGCTCAGCGAATTTCAGGCGATCACGCGTGCGCATCAGAACAGTGGCGACACCCGCGCTGCGGCAACGACGACACTGCTCATCGGCTACACGCAGCAGCAGCGAGGAGATTTCGGTGGTGCGCGGCGATCACTCGCTCGGAGCCTCGCGTCGTTTCACTCGTCCGGCGACATGGTCGGTGAGGCGATGGCGCTTGCATCGTTAGGCGATGCCGAGGCGTCGAGCGGCCAGCTCGCGACGGCCGAGCGGGCGTTCCGAGACGGGCTGACGCGTCTCGGCACGCGGTCCGCGCCAGACGTTAGCTGGCGATTGCATGCAGGCCTCGGTGAAGCTCTCGAGAGCCGCGGTGCGTTCGTGGATGCGGTGCGTGAGCTGCGCCTCGCCGTTAGCGATATCGAGCGAACGTCGGAGGCAATCCGCCTGGAGGAGCGACGCAGTGCCTTCCTCGAGGACAAATGGCCAGTCTACGCCCGGCTCACTCTCGCGGAACACGCGCGTGGCAATGACGCCGAGGCCTTCGCCGTAAGCGAACGCCTCCGCGCGCGCCAGATGCTCAGTCTCATGGCACGGGGCCGGATCGCGTCGCCCGAGGCAGATGACAGCACGAGGTTACAGGAACAGGATCTCCGGCGACGCATCGATGAGCTCACTCATGCGTTGCTGGAAGGCGGAGGCCGTGCCAGCACCCTTCGCGGCGCAAAGATCTCCGCGGGCCAACAAGACGCGATGCGTGAAGCGCTCGACAGCGCGCAACGGAGCTACAGCTCGCTGTTGCTCGAGATGAAGGAACGCAGCCCCGATTATACGCGTCTGGTGGCCACGGAAACGATCGGGTGGCAAGAGGTGGCCGCTCGTCTCGCTCCCGAGGAGGCGCTGATCGAGTACCTCGTTGCCGATTCGACCACGGTGGCGTTTGTCGTCACCACCGCCGGGGTCGCCTCCGTCGACCTGCATGCCTCGCGACACGAACTGGCGACGCTGGTCAAGTTTGCACGAGCCAATCTGGCGCGTCCGCGTGACCCGGCTTCCCTCGCGCTCTGGCGAGCACCGTTGCGCCGTCTCTATCAGGAACTGGTCGGGCCGCTGGAGCCTTACCTGCAAGGTAAGCAAACGCTTATCATTGTGCCGCACGCCGAACTGCACTACCTGCCATTCGCCGCGCTCGTGATTCCCCCGGCCTCTGCCAGCATGCCGGAACGATTTCTCGTCGAGCGTTATGTGCTGTCCTTTACACCGTCCGCTTCAGTGTGGCTCGAGCGCACGGCGGGACCGAGACGAATGAGTGATCGCGTACTCGCTCTGGCGCCACAAGAGAGTGCACTCCCGGCGTCGCGCGATGAGGTCGACGCAATCGGCCGGCGGTACGGTGGGCGCGCAACCGTGCTGACGGGCGCCGCGGCAACTGCACACGCCTTTCGTCTCGCAGCGCCCAACGCGGAAATCATTCACCTCGCGACCTCCGGTGTGCTGAACAAAAGGAATCCGTTGTTCTCGTTCGTGGAGCTCGCCCCGGAAACCGGCGACGATGGGCGGCTCGAGGTTCACGAAGTGTTGTCTCTTTCGCTCCACGCCCGGCTCCTCGTGTTGAGTGCCTGTCAGACGGCGGTCAGCTCCGGAACGTTAGGAGACGTCCCAACAGGCGAAGATTGGATCGGTCTTGTTCAAAGCTTTCTCATCGCAGGGGCGTCGAACGTGTTAGGCACGCTCTGGCCGGTCGAGGATCGGGCCACCTCACGCCTCATGGAGCGTTTTTACGGTGCGTTGGTGGAGCGCGGCGAAGCCGTTGCGTTGGCGGAGGCTCAGCGGGCGACGTTGCGCGATGCCGCCAGCGCACACCCGTTTTACTGGGCTGGCCTTGCGATGTTTGGCGTGCGTATGGAGCGCTAGCACCGCTATGCCGCCCGTCGAGGAGACGACGTTCCGAACGGTGCTGAGTGACTGGGGTTCTCGTGCACTGGGCGCCGCTTTGCTGATCGCGGCGCTCGCGGTTAGCGGCTGCTCGGACCGATCGCCGACAGTTCCGGTGGTCCATGGCATCGACGGCCAATTCATCGTCTCCGCGCCAACCATTCCGCCCGCCACGGTCGCAGGTTCGTATTCCGCTGGAAACGCAGCGCTGGCCGACCGTGTGAGCTCCGGTGCCCCGCTCGCCTACATCTCACTTCAACCAAAGGCGGCCCCGGATGGGGCGACGGCCGCGATTCTCAATCGCGCCACGGGAGAGTTCCTCACTGCTTTGATGGAGGATGGTGGATTCGACCCGGTGGCAATCAGCGCAAGAGTCGGGGACGAGTTATCAATCACCATCAGCGGAGCCGACGGCGTGACGATCACGCCGACGACGACGGTTGTCCCTCGCCGTCGGCCACCGGTTGTCGTGCGCGCACAGCCGCCTAACGGAAAGACAGACGTTCCGCTCAATACGCGGATTACCGTGGTGTTCAGCGAGCCGCTCGACCCGAAGACGATTCCACCGTCAGTGCTGCTCTTGCAGGCTGGGCAGCCGGTGTCGGGGACGGCCGTGCTGGCGCCTTCGGGGCTCGTCGTGACTTTCACTCCAGATGCTCCGCTTGCACCGAGCACCGAATACACTCTGGTTCTCACGACGGAAATCCGGAATCTCGAAGGTGACGCGCTCGGCCAACTTATGCGCGTGTCCTTCACGACGGGAGCCGCAATTTCTCTAGCGGCCACACGGATTGCGTTCATCAGCGATAGAGATGGACCAGCGCAGCTGTACGTGGTGAACGGTGACGGATCCGGCCTCCTGCGGCTGACGAACGACGCGATGACCTACAGTCACCCGGCTTGGTCGCCGGATGGAAAGCGCATCGCCGTTGTACAGGTCGATCATGGGATCATCGTCATGAGCCCGGAGGGCTTGGAGCCGCGCTTGGTGTCACCGATCGTCGGTACTCCATTCTGGTCGCTCGATGGAGCATGGATCAGGCTCGGCACGGAAAAAGTGCAGGAGGTGAAAGCGGACGGCTCACAGACCAGAACTCTGTGCACGCAAGGCGTGTCGACCGCAGATGTGTCGAGCCTCGCCGGCGCCGGCTCGGCAGTGAACGCCAAGATCGGACCATTGTCATGGTCGCCCGATGGACATCGGTCGGCGTTCACGGTTTGGGCCGAGTTCGAGAGCGGTGATGCGTTTACTCAAGTCTATCAGAGCGACGACCACTGTAGCGCGCCGCGACGATTGACGTCGCTCGGACCGGCGCAGGCAGCGGAGTCTGCTCCTGCCTGGTCTCCAGACGGGACTCGCGTCGCCGTGTGGAGCGCTCTCGATGGAATCGATCTCGTCGATGCCGACTCCCCAGTGAACGTCATCGACATTTTGCCGCAGGACTGGTCGGTCATCAATTTCTGGAGTTTCCTGAGCTGGTCTCCCGATGGCCGTTACATCGCTTTCGTCAACGACTCTGCTCCGCGAGAGATTCGGGTCGTCGGATCAGCCGGCGCCGGGCCGGTGCTCAGGATCGGGGCGCAGGGATTACTGGGTTGGGATCCGGCCTGGGCCCCGCGTTGAGAAGTGGCTGGTGGCGAGCCACTCGGCTCACCACTTGATTCCCCCCACATCCCGAAGCGCATCTTCACACTCCGCTAAACACGAGCGCAGTGTCTCGACGCTGTGGTCGCCCATATGGCCGATACGGATCGTGGTGTCCCTGAGCTTCCCGTAGCCGGTGCCGATCACGAAGCCGCGCCGCGCGACGGCATTCACGACGTCGGCGCTCTTGAGTCCCTCCGGCAGGGTGATCGTCGTGATCGTCGGTGAGCGCGCTTCCTCGGGAGCGAGGATCGCAATCTCGAGATCGACGCGAGTCACGGCGCGTTTGAGCCAGGTGGTGGTCGCGTCGCGCATGGCCGCGTGGCGCTCCCAGCGGCGCTCGATCCCCTCGCGCAGGACATCGGCGAGCTGCGCGTCGAGCGCGTAAAGCAGCGAGAGCGCGGGGGTCGCAGGCGTCTGATTCTTCGCCGCGAACTCCTCGAACTCGACGACGTCGAAGTAGAGGCCGCGGTCCGCAACGCCGCGCGCGCGCCTGAGGAACTCGGTCGACGCGACGCCGAACGCGAGGCCGGGGGGCAGGGCGAGCGCTTTCTGCGAGCCGGTGAGAACGAAGTCGAGTCCCCACTCGTCGAAGCGCAGCTCGGCGCCAGCCACGCCGGTGACGCTGTCGACGATGCACAACGCCTCATGCCGGTGCGCGATCTCGGTCACGGCGCGCACGTCGGTGAGCGCGCCGGTGGACGTCTCCGAGTGCACGACGGTGACCGCTGCATAACGACGCGCAGCGAGTCGCGACTCCACCTCATTCAGATCGAACGTCTCGCCCCACGGCGCGTCCACGACGTCGACCTCGCGCGCGCACGCCCTCGCGATCTTCGCAAAGCGGCTCGAGAAAGCGCCGTTCACGAGCGCGAGCAGCGGGCCGGGCGGCGCGTTGCGCACCGCGCCCTCCATCAGGCCGCTCGCGGAGGACGTGCTGATGTAGACCGGCCGCGCCGTGAGGAACACGTCGCGCAGGCCGGCCTCGAGCCGGGCGAAGAGCTCCTCGAAGGCGCGACCACGATGCGCGATCATCGGCCGCGTCATCGCGGCGAGGATCTCCGGACGCACCTCGGTCGGTCCAGGGAGGAAGAAGGTGCCGAAGGTAGTGATGGCGGTGGACGGTGGACGGTGAAGCTACGGCCGCGGCTAATCCATGCCTCTCACGATCTGCTCCAGTTTAGCAAAGGTCGGTACCTCCATGTCAGCTACCGCGATGACATTCTCGCGACGCGCAAAGCCCGTGAATGCGGCAAAGCGGTCGACGACACCGACGAGCTTCGCGTCCGTCGCGCCATCGCCAACAGCGATGACCGGTCGCGAAAGGCGACCCTCCTGCATCAAGTCAGTAACAAGCATGGGCTTTCCCGGTTGGGTCGTCAGCGGTGAGCTCCGGTCGAAGTCCACGTAATTGCCAGCGTCGTCGAATCGAAGCGACACGGCGTGGAGGTCGCTGTCGTCGAAGCCGAGCGTCCGCGCAACGGGAGCGATGGCCTCGCGGATTCCGCCGCTCACGAGGACAACGCGCACGCCGGCCCTGCGCATCGCGTCGATCGCATTGCCGGCACCAGGGGCGAGCGTTCGCGCGTACTCCGTGGCGAGCGCGGCGATGTCGGCGCGCGTTGGACGGATCATCGTTAGGCGATGGCCGTAGATCGACTCGAGCGGGATCTCGCCCTTCATCGCACGGTCGGTGAGCGCCACGATCTCCGCCGTCACCTTCGGCCCGCGACGCGCGGCGAGGAAGTCGATCCCCTCGACGCCGCAGAGGGTCGAGTCGACGTCGATGACGACGGAGGCGTACGCGGGCATCGGCGTGCCGACGATCAGAAGAGATTGCCCGGCGCAAGGAGCGCAGCCGGGTCGAGCGCGTGCTTCATTGCCTTCATAACACCGAGCTGCAGCGGCGTGAGCTGCAGGGGGAGCCACTTTCGCTTGATCTTGCCCGTGCCATGCTCGGCGGCGAACGTGCCGCCGAGCGCAACGACGCGACGCAACGTCTGCTCGACGACCTGCTCCATGCGCGCCAGCTCGGCAGCGTCACGCGCGATGAAGTTCTGATGCGGATGGCCGTTCCCGGCATGGCCGTAGATCACCGGCTGATCGATGCCGGCTTCGGCGGCAAACTGGCGCGATTGGCTGATCGCCTCCTTGAGATGGCGATAGGGCACGGCCCAATCGGTCGAGACGCGCCGGCCCCCGGCGGCACGATATCGATTGCCACGCTCGATCATCGTCGAGGGCACGGTGTGGCGCAGCCGGCGCGCGTCTCGTAAGGCGGAAGCACCCTCGTAGACCAGGATATCGTTCTCCACCGCGCCGTACCGTTGAGCGAGCGTCAGCCATTCGTCGAGCGGAATATCGCTGCCGGCAGCGGACGCTTGCTCGAGGTACACCAGCGCTCCGGCCCCAGCGGCCCATCCGCCGGCGCCCTCCGCGGTCCGCGCGACCTCGAGCGCGCGGACGTCGAAGTATTCGAGACAGCGTGCCGACACTGTCGTGGACGATCGCGCGGCGATGATGAAATCGAGCGCGACGTTTTCCTCGGGAAAGGGAATGGCGAGACCGGTCACGTTAGGCGGTAACGGCAGGAGGCTCAGCTCGGCCTCCAGTATCACGCCGAGCGTGCCCTCGCTGCCGATGAACCAATCGATCGGATCGTGCACCGCGGCATAGCCGACGGTGTTCTTCTCGAGACGGGAGCGGCGCAGCTCGTGGACGCTTCCGTCGGCGAGGGCGACGCGAAGGCCGGCGACGTGCGGGCGCGTCGCGCCATAGAGCAGGCTTCGTGCGCCGGACGCGTTGCACGCGATCGCGCCGCCGACAGTCACGTCGTCCTCGCTCGTTGGATCCGGGGCGAAGAGAAGGCCGTCCGCGGCGAGGCGGCGCTTGAGGTCACCGAGCAGCACTCCCGCCTGGACGCGAATCGTTAGGCGCTCGTCGTCGACGGCTCCAACGTCGGTGAGGCCGCGCAGTGACAGGAGCACGCCGCGGTCGGTGATGGAGGCGCCGGTAGTGCTCGTCTGTCCACCGGCCGGTGTGACCGCCACGCGACCTGCGGGCGCGTCGCGAAGCAGCGAAGCGACGTCCGCCTCGCTCTTCGGACGCGCCACGCTCTCGGGAACGAGCTCGAGCCCCGAGGCGTCATGCGCGAACGACTGCCTTACGCTGAGGTCGTAGGACAACGTCAAGTGCAGATTCCTCAACGCCCGCTTCGCGGGCACCCGACTCGGAATGACACGCGTCTACGCCTCGAAGCGCACGACTGTCGCCGTCAGGACGTCGGGGAGCGCGAGGAGCTTGCGGCGGATGTCGGGGCCGGCGCCGCCGTCGACGGAGATCGCGGCGAGAGCCTCGCCGCCCTGCGCCAGCCGCGCCTGGTGATATTCGGCGATGTTCACCGCAGCGTCGCCGAGCAGCGTGCCGACGCGTCCGATGACCCCGGGCACATCGTTATTCGTGAGGACAATGAGCGTCTGGCGCGGCGTGACGTCGACGTGGAAGCTCCCTATTCTCGTGAGACGAGGCGTGGAGTCCGGAGCGGCGCTGCCGGCCACCGCCAACTCCTGCATACCGCCGGAGAGCGCGACCTCGAGCCCGAACGGCGCGCCTATCGATTCGGAGACCGACAGCTCGAGCCCGCGCGCCTCGGCGAGCGTGCGGGCATTGATGAGATTCAGCCGGTCGGTCTCGACGACGCCCTGGAGGACGCCGACGGCGGCGGACGAGAGGAGGAGGTCGCCGGCATCGACGAGAGCGCTGCCGCAGCGCACCGACAGGCGACGCACCGCGCGCAGTCCCTGGTCCGCGAGGATCGCGCGCGTGACCATCGCCGCGCGCTGCGCGACGAGCATCGCCGGCTGAACCTCGCGCCAGCGACCGTCGCCTAACGATACGGAGGCGATGTTGATCGATCGGGAGAGCTCACCATGTAATAGTGCGTCGCGCACCGCCCGGCAGACGTCGACGGCGACGTTCCGCTGTGCTTCGGCGGTCGAGGCGCCAATGTGGGGCGTGAGTACGACGTTCGGGACCTGCCGGATCGGGTGGTCGGGCGCGAGCGGCTCGCTCTGGTAGACGTCGAGCGCGGCGCCGCGGAGGTGGCCGCTTTCGAGCGCCGCCATGAGCGCCTGGTCGTCGACGATACCGCCGCGCGCGAGATTGGCAACGATGCCGCCGGCGCGCATGAGCGCGATCTCGCGTCGGCCGATGAGCCCTTTCGTCTCTTCGTTGAGCGGCGTGTGGACCGTGACGATGTCCGCTTCCTCGAGCAGCGCGTCGAGCGTCGCCGCCCGCCTAACGCGGAGCGCGCGAAACCGGTCGTCGGCGATGTAGGGGTCGAAGCCGACGACCTCCATGCAGAACGCCTGGGCACGTGCCGCGATCTCGCTGCCGATCCGGCCGACGCCGACGATGCCTAACGTGCGGCCTTTGAGCTCGCTGCCAAGCAGCTGCGAGCGGTCCCAGCTCCCGTCGCGCATCGATTGCGTCGCGTGGGGCAGATGGCGCAGCAGCCCGATCATCACACCGAAGAACAGCTCGGCGACGGCGACTGTGTTGCCCGCGGGCGCGTTGATCACCGCGATTCCGAGCGCGGTGGCGGCGTCGAGAGCGATGTTGTCGACGCCGACGCCGGCCCGTCCCACCACCTTGAGCCGCTTCGCCGCGCGCAGCACCTCTTCGGAGATCCTCGTCGCGCTCCGTCCGACGATCGCGTCGTACTCGCCGATGCGCGCCAGCAGCTCCTGTTTGGGAAGCGTTGGAACCTCGTCGACGCGAAGCTCCGGCTGCGCCTGGAGGAGCTGCAGGCCTTCAGGATCGATTTCGTCGGTGACGAGCACGCGCAGAGTCATGGGCGAAACGCGGCAATCCGGGGTGAAGTGAGATGGGGAGAACCTGTCACAGAAGTGTCACCATATCGAAAGACTTTCGCTACGACGGTCCTGCCCGACACAAGGCGCGGCCCTCGCCGTAGGACTCAATGGGCCCATGCGTGACGCGACCCAGGCTGGCTCGTGTAGGAACTGCGATCCCGACGGTCGCGCGCAGGACTCGCATTTTCGAAGGCTCCCGTGATTCATCGCATACGAGCTCACTCTCCGAACCGCCGGTACAGGCGCACCGGCCGCATCTCGCGCTCCGGCTTCGGTCGTTTGCTCGTGTCGCACATCCGCCAAGCGGAACACTCGCGGGGGACGCGCGCGACGAAGGCCGGGCTCGCGCTTCTCCTGTGCGCGACCTTCGCGTTTCTCCTTCCAAGCACGGCGAGCACGCGTCCGACGCCTGCAATCCGGCCCGCGCGTGCCGCCATACCGATGTCGCTCGACGGAATGGCACGCGAGATCGTGTATCTCGTGAACATCGAGCGAGCGCAGCACGCGCTGCCGCCGCTTCGCATCAATGATCGGCTTACGGTGGACGCGAAGCTCCAGGCAGCGCAGATCGCCGAGACGGGCGTCCTCGACCACGTGATCCTGAGCGGCCAGTATCCGACGCCGCGCGAGCGCGCCGAAGCTGCCGGCTACAACTGGAACGTGCTCGGCGAGAATCTGGCGCTGGGCTTCACGGATGCGCCGAGTGCAGTCGCGGCATGGATGCGATCGCCGGGCCATCGCGCGAACATCCTCGCCGGCGGCTACAGCGAGACGGGCGTCGTGCTCGCGCCCGACGCGCGCGGGCGGCTGATCTTCGTCCAGACCTTCGGCGCTCCCGAATAGCGCGAGAGGGTTCGTCATCCTGAGCGCAGCGAAGGATGACAACTGACAATCAGATCTGCCTAACGGCGAGTCATCTGGATTTGGCCACGAAGCCACCCGCGTGCACCATGTCGCACATCACGCGATAGGACTTGTGTGCGCCGCAGGAGATGCCGACCACCTTCACGTCGGGATCGAGGATGTTCTTGCGGTGACCGCGATCGGTGATGCCGTCATCGATGAGGAGCGCGGCCACGACATCGTGCGGCGTCGCTGGGCCGAAGGTCATGTTCTCTGAGATCTTCGCCTGCCATTCGCCGTAGCGGCTCACGCGATCCCACGCCTGAGTGCCGTCGGTGCCGCGATGATTCATGAGACCGCGAGGCGCCTGGTCCTTCACGTGATCGCGCGCACCGAGAGTCATGCCCTCCGAGATGCGAAGCGGAGCGAGCGGTCTCGTCTGACGTAGGACTTTGATCGCCTCGCGAACCGCCGCGGCGCCTTCTCGAGTCTGGAGCGCGCTCTCGTCGCCGGGGCGTCGGAAGAGCGTTCCCTGGTAGTACTGCAGCTCGCGCTCGAGTTCCGCGGCATAACCCTGCGGATTGGAGCGTGCGAAGTTCAGCTCGTCGATAAGGCCGTGCTCCAGCGCGGCGTAGTTCGCCGTCGGCAGCGAGCCGGCTGCGCGACCGCGCGCCGAGCCCTGCTGCATGACGGTCGAGGAAGTGCTCGCACACCCCTGAGCGAGGACAGCGGTGACCGCAAGCACGGCGGCGGTAATCGGATTCTTCAGGCTACTCTGCAAACGCATAAGAAAATGGTCGACGAGGGCGATGGTTCGATGTCCAGACCTGCTCTCCGCGTACACAGACCCGACGGAAGAGCCCACCTCGACGTCACGCGGCGCGAAGGCTGGGCGCCCACTTTCCTCGTCCTGCTCCCACGATATACTCTCGAATACACCCTTTGGCTCCGCGAGTGAGGTAATCACGCACTCACGGCAGACAGTTACGCAGCAGTCGTACTCGCGGGGAATTCTCGTGCGGGCGATACCTACGCCCAACCGACTTCATCCAGCCTGAGCAGCGCCCCCATCAGGACGTTCGCGCCGTTGGTGATGTCCGCGGGTCGGGAGAGTTCCTTCGGCGCGTGGCTGATGCCGCCGACGCTCGGGACGAAGATCATTCCCATCGGCCCGATCATCGCCATCGCCTGGGCGTCGTGGCCGGCGCCGCTCGGCATCACTCGCGTGGACAGGCCGAGCTCGCGCGCGGCGTCAGCGATGAGCGAGCGGACGCGGGGGTCACTCGGCGCGGGGACGTTCTCGTGAAGGGGGCGGAAGGAAAATGTCGTCCCCGTGTCACCGCCGATGCGCGTCGCCTTCGCCGCGATGCTTGCGTAGAGGCTGTCGATCTTCGCGGCGTCGAGATCGCGCAGCTCGAGCGTGCAGACGACCTCGCCGGGAATGACGTTAGGCGCACCCGGGAAAGCCTGCATTCGTCCCACCGTGCCAACCTGCCGGCCGGGAATGCTCGTCACCGTCTTGTTCACGGCGTCGACGAAGCGGGCCGCGGCGAGGAGCGCGTCGTGGCGCTCGTCCATCGGCGTCGTCCCGGCGTGATTCGCGAACCCGGTGACGGTGACCTCCCACTGCTTGATCCCGACGATGCCTTCGACGATGCCGATGTCGACGTGGTCGCGATCGAGGGTGCCGCCCTGCTCGATGTGCAGCTCGAGATACCCTGCGATGTCGCCCTTGGCGCGCCGCGCCGACGCGAGCCGCTGCGGGTCGCCGCCGAGGAAGGCGATGCCGTCAGCGATGGTCTTGCCGCTGCGACTCACGTTCTGGAGCTCCTCGGCGGTGAGCTGCCCGCTCACGGCGCGGCTGCCGTACAGACCACCCTCCTCGTTCTGCCAGATCACGACCTGGAGCGGATGACGGGTGACGATTCCCTGCTCGCCTAACGATTGCGCGACCTCGATCGCCGCCATGGATCCAACGTTCCCATCGTAGTTCCCTCCTTCGGGCACCGAGTCGATGTGCGACCCGAAGAGGATCGGCTTGCGCGAGCGGTCGCGCCCAGGCCGCGCGGCGAAGATGTTGCCCGCCGCGTCGATCTCCGGCGTCAATGCCGCGTCGCGCATCAGCCCCATGACGTACTCCCGCGCCTGCCGGTCGGCGTCGGAGTACGCGAGCCGCGTGACGCCGCCCTGGGGATTGGCGCCGAAGCGCGACAGCTCCGTGAGATGGCGGTTGAGACGCGCGCCGTCGACGCGCGGCGCCATCCGGACAGAGGCGCGCGCGATGCTGCCTAACGATTCAGCGAAGGCTGGCGCCGACGCGAGGCCGCCGGCGAGGAGTGCGGCAAAGTCGCGACGATTCATTGGATGGTTGGATCGTCCGTTGCGGGAGCGCGGAGGGACATCCGGTGGAGAAAGGCGCGCTCGTCTGGTGTGAGGCGACGGATGCCTTCCTTCTTCGCCTTCGTGATGACGCGGTCCATCTCCTCGATGTTCATCGGGTGCAGGCCGTCGCGTGGAATCGCCTCCCAACGCGCGATTTCCTCACCGTCGCCGGCGAGACCGAGCCCCTTCTTCCCGAAGGTCGCCGCCTCGAGCTTCCGTTGATAGGCGCGACGCGGAGAGCGGAAGTCGATCCAGCGGAGATAGAGGAACGCCCCGAGGTAGCCTCCGAGGTGAGCGAAATGCGCGATGCCGCCGCCAGCCGTGCCGAGCCCCGCCCATAACGAGTAGAGGGTCGTCAGCACGACGAGCCAGCGCGCCTCGAGGGGGAGCACACCCCAGATGAAGATGCGCTCACGCGGCCAGAAGATGGCGAACGCGAGCTCCACGCCGAAGATCGCGCCCGAAGCGCCGATGATTCCGGCCGGCGTGGTGAAGTACGACAACACCGCGCCACCGAGGCCACTGATGAAGTAGAGCGCGAGGAACTGCCGTCCACCGAGCTGGGTTTCGACCCTCGGTCCGAAGAACGCGAGCGACACCATGTTGAAGATGATGTGCCACATGCCGCCGTGGACGAACATGTACGTGATGATCGTCCACGGATGGATGAACGCGAACAGCGGCTCGAACGCGAGCGCGTTGGTGAGGCCGGGTACGAAGTTCTGCGCCGC
>Ga0136846_1232048_pt1 | contig 19663 bp, 17 predicted proteins | sample HopSoiMetagenom2_FD_96841 | JGI IMG/M metagenome (GOLD analysis project Ga0136846, IMG submission 96841) | Grasslands soil microbial communities from Hopland, California, USA - 2 Assembly 2016 (version 4) | ecosystem: Environmental > Terrestrial > Soil > Grasslands | place: USA: Hopland...
AGCTTCAGGTTCGGCCAGTCGCCCAGGCTCTCGGCCAGCGGGCGCTTGGACTGCCGGCCCTCGGCGACCATCTGCCGGAACACCGGGCTCTCGTTGAGCCGCAGCCGGATCCAGAGCGAGACGCCCAGGAGCACGATCGACAGCAGGAACGGCACGCGCCAGGCCCAGGCCTTGAAGGCGTCCTCGCCCGTGCGGCTGCGCACCACCAGGATCACCATCAGCGACAGGAAGAGGCCGAAGGTGGCGGTGGTCTGGATCCAGCCGGTGTAGAGCCCGCGCTTTCCGGGCGGCGCATGCTCGGCCACATAGATCGCCGCGCCCCCATACTCCCCGCCCAGCGCCAGGCCCTGGGCCAGGCGCAGGGTGATCAGGAGGATCGGGGCCGCGACGCCTATCTTCGCATAGGCCGGCAGCAGGCCCACCGCGAAGGTCGAGAGCCCCATGATCAGCATGGTGACCAGGAAGGTGTTCTTGCGGCCCCAGAGGTCGCCCAGGCGGCCGAACACCACCGCCCCCAGCGGCCGCACCGCGAAGCCGGCTGCAAACGCCAGCAGGGCGAAGATGTAGCCGGTGACCTCGTTCACGCCGGAGAAGAAGTGCTGCGTGATGAAGCCCGCCAGCGAGCCGTAGAGGAAGAAGTCGTACCACTCGAAGACCGTGCCCACCGACGCGCCCGCGATCACTGTCACGGTCCCGCCGGTCCGCGCCGGGGCGCCGACCTCCGCCACTGCCGCCATTCATGCCTCCCGCTATCGTTGGGCAGGACGGTAGGCGGGCCCGGGCGTTCCAGGCAATGGCTCCTCTACGAGGGCGCGCCGTCGCGCGGGCCATTCAGCCGACCCGTCTTGAAGCGACCGCCCAGATAGGGTCCAAGGCGGCATGGCCACGCCCGCCTGCCGCCTCTACCTGATCACCCCGCCGCGCCTGGATGACCTGGCCGGCTTCGGCCATGTGCTGGCCCAGGCCCTGGACGCCGGCGACGTCGCCGCGCTGCAGATCCGGCTCAAGGACGTGGAGGACGCGATCGTCGCCGCGGCCGTGGATGCGCTACTGCCCATCGCCGCGGCTCGCGGCGTGGCGGTGATCCTCAACGACCGGCCGGACCTGGCCGCACGCCTGGGCTGCGACGGCGTGCACATCGGCCAGGAGGACGCGTCCTATGCGGAGGCCCGCCGGCTCATGGGCAAGGACCGGATGGTCGGGATCACCTGCCATGACAGCCGCCACCTGGCGATGGAGGCCGCGGAGGCCGGCGCCGACTACGTGGCCTTCGGCGCCTTCTTCCCGACCGCCACCAAGGACGCCCCGACCCGGGCCGACCCCGAGATCCTGACCATCTGGCAGGAGACCATGGAGGTCCCCTGCGTCGCCATCGGCGGGATCACGGTGGAGACAGCGCGGGAGATCGCCCGCGCCGGGGCGGACTTCATCGCCGTCGCGGCGGGGGTCTGGAGCCACGGCGAGGGGCCTGCCGCGGGCGTGAAGGCGCTCAACGCGGAGATCGCCGCGGGCGTGGCGGAGCGCAGCTGAGTCCGCCTCTCCCCCCGCGCAGCGGAGTGGGAGAGGAGAGTCAGTCCGGCGGCCCGTCGAACGTCGGCAGGCCCGTGGGGACCTGGACGAACGGGTGCTTGTGCTCGACCCACACCATCCGCTGCGGGGCCGGCAGGTCCTGGCCCACGAAGCAGCCGCCGGCCAGGCCGATGACGTCGTCCACGTCGTCGGGGACCCACCAAAGGTTGGTCCCGCAGTCGGCGCAGCGGTGGAAGGTGGTCGAGCCGTCCGGCAGGTGGAAGGTCTGCGTCCTGCCGCTGCCGGCCACGACCTGGTCCGGGCGGGCGTAGACCGTGACCCCGAAAAACCCGCCCGTGCGCCGCTGGCAGCGGGTGCAGCAGCAGCTGGAGACATAGAGCGGCTCGCCCTTCAGGCTCAGCCGCAGTTGGCCGCAGACGCAGGCGGCCTGACGCATCACTGGATCTTGCATGCCGCGATCCTACCGAGCCGCCTTGCCTTGTGCGAGCCCGACCACTAGGTTCCGCGCCCTCTATCGCCGCCGAGATCTTTCACACCGTGAGCACCCAATCCGCCCTTTTGAAGGTGATGAGCGACGCTGCGCGCAAGGCCGCGCGCGGGCTCAACCGCGACTTCGGCGAGCTCGCCGAACTGCAGGTCGCGAAGAAGGCCCCGGCCGACTTCGTCTCCGCCGCCGACCTCAAGTCCGAGCAGGTGCTCTTCGAGGCGCTGACCAAGGCGCGGCCCGGCTATTCCTTCCACGGTGAGGAGCGGGGCCTGATCGAGGGGACCGACAAGACCCACACCTGGATCGTCGACCCGCTGGACGGCACCACCAACTTCCTGCACGCCATCCCGCACTTCGCCATCAACATCGCCCTGCAGCGCGAGGGCGCCGTGGTCGCCGCGGTCACCTACAATCCGATCACCAACGAGCTGTTCTGGGCCGAGAAGGGCAAGGGCTGCTTCGTCAACGATCACCGCCTGCGCGTCGCGGCCCGCCAGCGGCTGGACGAGTCGGTGCTGGCCACCGGCATCCCGTTCCTGGGCCACGGCCAGCATGCCAAGTTCCTGAAGGAGCTGCACCAGATGACCCAGCGGGTCGCGGGCATCCGGCGTTTCGGCGCCGCGGCCCTGGACCTGGCCTGGGTGGCCGCGGGACGCTTCGACGGCTTCTGGGAGCGCGACCTCAGCGCCTGGGACCTGGCGGCGGGCCTGCTGCTCGTCACCGAGGCCGGCGGCAAGGTGACGGACATCGACGGCGGCGACGACATGCTGGGCAAGGGCTCGGTGGTGGCCGCGAACCTCGACCTGCACCCGCAGGTCCTCAGTCGCCTCACTGCCGCAAAATAGCGGCTAAGGTGCGCGGCATGAGCCTGACCCGCCGCACCCTCGCCACCACTGCCGCCGCCCTGATGGCGCTGCCCGCCTTTGCCGCTCCCACCTTCGCCGGTCCGTCGCGCAAGCCGCTGGTCATCGCCCACCGCGGCGCCAGCGGCGAGCGGCCCGAGCACACCCTGATGGCCTACCGGCTGGCGATCGCCGAGGGCGCGGACTTCATCGAGCCCGACTGCGTGGTCTCCAAGGACGGCCACCTGGTGGTCCGCCACGAGAACGAGATCGGCGGGACGACGGACGTGGCCAGCCATCCCGAGTTCGCCGCCCGCAAGACCGAGAAGGTGATCGACGGCCAGAAGATCGCCGGCTGGTTCACGGAGGACTTCACCCTGGCCGAGCTGAAGACCCTGCGCGCCCGCGAGCGACTGCCGCAGCTGCGTCCCGCCAGCGCGGCTTTCGACGGCAAGGAGCCGATCGTCACCTACCAGGAGGTCGCCGACCTGGCCAAGGCCGAGAGCCGCCGCCTGGGACGGCCGATCGGGACCTATCCGGAGATGAAGCACCCCACGTACTTCGCCAGCCTCGGGATGCCGCTGGAGCCGCGCTTCGTCGACGCGCTGAAGACGAACGGCCTCAACAGCGCCGCCGCGCCGGTGTTCGTGCAGTGCTTCGAGGTGGAGCCGCTGAAGAGGTTCCGCGAGCTCGGCGGCCGGTCGCGGCGCATCATGCTGGTCGAGCGCAGCTCCACCAATGTCGACGTGAGGTCCGCCGTGGGCGTGAAGGCCATCGCCGCCTTCGCCGAGGGGATCGGGCCGGAGTGGCCGCTGGTGGTCCCGACGGATGGCGGCGTGCTCGGCTCGGCCACCGACCTCGTCAAGGACGCCCACGCGAGCGGCCTGGCGGTGCATCCCTGGACCGTGCGCGCGGAGAACGTCTTCCTGCCCAAGACCCTCTGGCGCGGGACCAACCCCGCCGACCGCGGCGACGTGGACGCGGTCTACAAGGCCCTGTTCGCCGCGGGCGTCGACGGTCTCTTCAGCGACTTCCCCGGATTGGCCGCCAAGGCCCGCGGCTAAAATCCGCCCCCTGTAGGGGAGGAACGTCAGGCCGCTTCGAACTGCAGCGCCGCCAGCCGGGCGTACAGTCCCGCGCGGGCCACCAGCTCGTGGTGGGTCCCCTCCTCGACGACACGGCCCTCGTCCATGACCACGATGCGGTCGGCCTTGAGCACGGTGGCCAGGCGGTGGGCGATGACCAGGGTGGTGCGGCCCTTCATGGCCTCGTCGAGCGCGCGCTGCACCAGGTGCTCGTTCTCGGCGTCGAGCGCGCTGGTGGCTTCGTCCAGCAACAGCACGGGGGCCTCGCGCAGCAGCGCCCGGGCGATGGCCAGCCGCTGGCGCTGGCCGCCGGACAGGGAACGGGCGCGGTCGCCGACCTCGGTCGCCATGCCCTGCGGCAGGTTGGCCAGGAACCCCTCGGCCTGGGCGGCGCGCACCGCCGCGCGGACCTCCGCCTCGCTGGCCCCCTCGCGCCCGAAGTGGACGTTCTCCATGGCCGTGCCGGAGAACAGCGGGCTCTCCTGGGCCACCAGGGCCATGCGCGCGCGCACCTCGGCGGGATCGGCCTCGCGCAGGTCCACGCCATCCAGCAACACCCGGCCCGACTGCGGATCGTAGAACCGCAGCATGAGGCGGAACACCGTGCTCTTGCCGGCGCCGGAGGGCCCCACCAGGGCCACCCGCTCGCCGGGCCGCACATGCAGGGTGAAGTCGCGCACCGCCGGCAGGTCGGGCCGGCCGGGATAGGCGAAGGTCACGCCCTCCATCGCCAGCTCGCCCCGCGGCGGGACGGGCAGCGGAGTCGCCCGCGCCGGCGCGGCGATGCCGGGCCGCGCGTCCATGAGGTCGCCGATCCGCTCCATGGCGCCGGCCGCCTTCTGCACGTCGCCCCAGGTCTCGCCCAGCTGGCCGACAGAGCTGGCCGCCATCACCGACAGGATCGCGAACTGGAACAGCGTGCCCCACTGGTGGTCGCGCAGGGTCTGGTGCACGCCCAGCCAGAAGACGCCGACGATGCCGCCGAACACCAGGGCGATGACCATGGCGGTCATGAAGGCCCGCGCCCGCATCCGCCGCAGCGAGGTGCGGAAGGCCGCGTCCACCGCCGCGCCGAAGCGCTGGGCGGCCAGGCCCTCGCGGCCGAACGCCTGCACGGTCTCCAGCGCATCGAGGTTCTCGCCGGCATAGCCCACGGCCGCGGCGAACTGGTCCTGGGTGGAGGTGGTCAGCTTGCGCACGCGCCGGCCGAACAGGAACATCGGCACGATGATCACCGGGATCAGCAGCAGGACCAGGCCGGTGAGCCGGGCGCTCACCACCACCATCAGCCCCAGCGCCCCCACCAGCATCACCAGGTTGCGCAGCGCCACGGAGACCGAGGTGCCGACCAGGGTCTCGACGATCTGGATGTCGGTGGTCAGGCGCGACAGCACCTCGCCCGTGCGGGTCTTCAGGAAGAAGGCCGGGTCCAGGGTCAGGATGTGCTGGTAGAGGCGCTTGCGCAGGTCGGCGGTGACCCGCTCGCCCAGCTTGGTCACGAAGAAATAGCGTGCGGCGCTGGCCACGCCGAGCGTCAGGGCGACCAGGCCCAGCAGCAGGAACCAGCGGTCGACCCCGGCGGGATTGGCCGCGGCGCCCGGCCGGGTCAGGTGGTCGACCAAGAGGCGCACCGCGCCAGAGAGGCCCAGGGTGGCGCTGGAGGAGACCACCAGGAAGACGCCGGCCAGGGCTGCATCGCCCCAATGGGCGGCTACGAAGGGCGCCAGACGCCGCAAGGCGCCGATGTTGCGGCTCTTGCCCCGGCGGGCCGCAGCCTCGGCCAGGGTATGGACCAGAGCCTGGCCCTCGGTCGGCCGGCCCGCTGTGGACGCTTCGGGCCCCGGCTCACTCATCGCGTCACACCTTGCATTCGCGGCCGCGTTTCTCTATACGCGCGGCTTCCTTTTCGCCGCCTCATGGCGGCCGGTCCAGATGGGTCCGTCCCAATTGGCCGCTCCAATACGTCAGGCGCCCGCGCGATGAAACAGAACACGCATCCCGACTATCACTTCATCACCGTGGTGATGACCGACGGCACCACCTACCAGACGCGTTCGACCTACGGGAAGCCGGGCGACACGCTGAACCTGGACATCGATCCCAAGACCCACCCGGCCTGGACCGGCGGCGGGCACCAGATGCTGGACCGCGGCGGCCGCGTCTCGCGCTTCAACGCCAAGTTCGGCGCCTTCACGCGCAAATAGGCCGCGCCAAGGCTGCAATTCGGGACGCCGCGAGGGGAGACCTTCGCGGCGTTTCTCGTTTTGGCGCCGCGTAGGGATTTGAACCGCGGAAAACGCGGAAGGACGCGGAAAGAGACGCAAGCGGCCGCGGGCGCGGGTTCTTCTTCCGCGCTTTTCCGTGTTTTCCGCGGTTATTTTCTTGGAACGCCTACGGCGGCGCCGTCAGCCCCCGAAGGCGCTCTTCAGGCGGTCCAGCTGGCCCAGGACGGGATTGGCCGGCTCTTCGGTCTGGCTTTCCAGGTACATGCGCCGGTCCAGGTGGCGAACGCGCTCGTAGAGGCGCTCGGCGCGGTCGGCCAGGCGGGTCAGGCCACGGGGCAGTTCGCCACGGGCCGCTTCGGCCTCGGCGGCCTTGGCCGCGTCGTCGGCGTTGAGGCGGTAGCGGTCCTCGCAGGCCGCGGCCGGGGCCATGTCGCCCTCGCGCACCGCCCGCTGGACCAGCAGCCAGGAGGCCACCTGCATCAGCCGGGTGGTGAGGCGCATGCTCTCGGCCGCATAGGCCAGCGCGGCGTTGCGCGACAGGAGCTTGGACTCCTGGCGGCCCTCGCCGTCGAGGTAGGACGCGGTCTCCTCGACCAGCTCCATGCCTTCCTGGAATGTCCGCTCGAACAGCTCGGAACGGGCGAAGTCCTGGATGACGTCGTCACGCCAGTCTGGGCTCTGGGTATCCTGCATTGGCTCGACCCTACACCGCTTACGGTTTCCACGCCCTGAACGAATCGACGCGGTCTGCCGCGGCCGCTGCAACCAACGTGCCAGGCCGCCTCAGCCGGCGCGGGGGGAGAACAGGGCGTCGGCGGCCGCCCGGCCCGAGCGCTTCTTGTCGATCTGGGCCTTCACCCGGCGCGCCTCCGCCTCGAGCACCTCCAGGCGCTCCTCCAGCTCGGACACCCCGTAGAGCTCCAGGTCCTCGCGCACGGCCTCCAGCAGCCGCTGGCCGCGGCCGATCCGGACTTCAGCAGGCTCCTCCATCGGCGAACCCTCCTTTGCGTCCCCCGAGCACGGGCGTATCTGAGCGCGCGAGCGCCAGAAGCGCAAGTTTTGGGACCGAAACATGACCAGCCCCCTCGAAGCCGAGACCATGACCGCCATCGCCATCGAGGGCGGCAAGGGGCCAGCCTCCGCCCTGAAGCCGGTGCGCGCGCCCATGCCCCAGCCCGCCGAGGGCCAGATCCTGATCCGGGTGCGCGCCGCGGGCGTCAACCGCCCCGACCTGATCCAGCGCATGGGCATGTATCCGCCGCCGCCCGGCGCGCCGGACACCCTGGGCCTGGAAGTGGCGGGCGAGGTGGCCAAGGCGGGGGGCCGCTGGAAGGTGGGCGACCGGGTCTGCGCCCTGCTGGGCGGCGGCGGCTATGCCGAGTACGCCGTGTGCGATGCGCGCCACGCCCTGCCGATCCCGGCCGGCCTGGACTTCCAGACCGCGGCCGGCCTGCCGGAGACAGTCTTCACCGTCTATGCCAACGTCTTCGAACACGGCGCGCTGAAGGCGGGCGAGACCCTGCTGGTGCACGGCGCCACGTCCGGCATCGGCGTCACGGCGATCCAGATGGGCAAGGCCGCCGGAGCCAAGGTGATCGCCACCGCCCGCGGCGCCGAGAAGGCCAAGACCGCCCTGGCCCTGGGCGCGGACGTGGCGGTGGACGCGACCAGCGAAGACTTCGCCGAGGTCGCCAAGCGCGAGGGCGGGGTCGATGTGGTGCTGGACATGGTCGGCGGCGACTATTTCGCCAAGGACCTCGACGCCCTCAGGACCGGCGGCCGCATCGTGTTCATCGCCAGCCAGGGCGGCGGCGAGGTTCCGCTGCAGATCTTCCGCCTGATGCAGAAACGCGCCGTCGTCACCGGCTCCACCCTGCGCCCTCGCAGCGCCGACGAGAAAGCGCGGCTCGCGGGCGAGGTCGAACGGGGGGTCTGGCCCTGGATCGCCGCCGGCAAGGTCAGGCCGCAGGTCGACGCGACCTTCCCGCTGGAGGAGGCCGCCAAGGCCCACGCCCACCTGGAAGCCGGCGCCCACGTCGGCAAGGTGATCCTCCTCGCGGGGTGAGGAACGCGCCCCGCCGGATCGCGTTCGCGCTGGCATGGGCAAGCAGACGGTGCAGCGGGGCCTCACCAAGCTCGGCATGTTGAGCGGGCACCTGTCCGCCTTCGTGATCCTGGGGCTCTACGCAGTCGCCTGGGTGGTCTTCGATCGCGGTTCGCTGAACTTCCACGGCGCGGCGACCCTGGTCACCTGGATGATGACCCTCTTCATCCAGCGCGCGGAGCACCGCGATACCCAGGCCATCCAGGCCAAGCTCGACGAGCTGCTGCGCGCCCACGGCGAGGCGGACAACCGCCTGACCCGGCTGGACGACCAGACCGCCGAGGAGATCGAGCAGCACCGCGACGAGGCCCGCGCCGGCGGGGCTAGTGCCTGAAGACGCCCATCAGCAGCGGGCGCACGAAGACCGAGGCCGCCGCCTTGGGGCGCACGTCGGGCACCAGGTAGCCGAGGTCTGCACAGGCGTTCAGCGTGGCGTTCAGCATCTGGGCGGCGATGAACGGGTCCACGGGGCGGATGCTGCCTTCGGCGATCCCGTCGGAGATCATCGAGGCGAAGCGGTCGGACACGCGGCTTGAGTGCTCGATCATCACCCGCCGGATCTGCTCCGGCAGGGCCGTGAGCGCCGAGGACTTCAGCAGCGGGCCATGCTCGGAGAGCTGGAATTCGGCCAGGGCCGCGGCGCAGGCCGACAGGCGGTCCCACTGGCTGGCGGCCGGTACCTCCATCGCCAGCCGCTGGGCGCGGGTCATGACCTCGAAGCTGCGCTCGAAGCAGGCGACCACCAGGTCGTCCTTGGCCTCGTTGTGATGGTAGAAGCTGCCCTTGGTGACGTTGAGCTCGGCGGAGATCTTGTCCACCGAGGCGCCGCGATAGCCGCGGTTGTTGATCAGCCGCGTGGCGGCCAGCAGGAAGGTCTCGCGCGCCGGCTCCGGCCCGTCGCGGGTCGCCAGCTTGTCCATGGCGATGGGCGTGGGCGCCCAGTCGGTCCCCTCCGGCGCCACCCCGTTCAGCAGGATGTCCACCATACGGTCGCGGATGCGCGGATAGTCCTCGGTGTCGAACTTGGCCAGCCAGGCGCCGCCCCAGAACACCTGCTCCAGCAGCATGCGCGTGCGCGCCGTGCGCCGGCCGCGCGACATCCAGGCCAGGTCCGGGTGGTCGAAGATCTGGCGCGCCTTGCGGAACAGCCGGCCGTAGGCGGTCGCCACCTCCTCCCGCCGCGGCGAGGACAGGGCGCGCAGTTCCGAGATGATCGGCAACGGCGGGGCGGTCCCGGCCTCGATGGCCTTGAGGGTGTCGAGGTAGCGCGTCAGGAAGCTGTGCAGCCGCTCGGGCGGGGTCGGCGCGCCCAGCGCCAGGTCGGCCAGCTCCAGCAGGGTCTCGATCCCGCGCATGATGCAGGCGGCGGCCAGGTCGTCCTTGCGCTTGAAGTAGTAGGTGACGCTGGTGGTGGAGAGGTCCACGGCCGCGGCCGTGTCGCCCAGGGTCAAGCCCTTGATACCCTTGCGGTTCAGGATCAGCGTCGCGGCGTCCAATATGGCTTCCCGCTTGCGCTCGAACCGGTCGGTGGATCTGGCGGCGGCGGTCCGCGGGGGCATGGGCGCGATCGTTCCTCTTGCAGCCTGCTGTTTGCCTCGGAATCCCTTGGTTCGCCAAGGGGCTACGTTACGTTAGGGCAGCGCTTTCCTACTCGATTCAGGCGTCGGAGAAGCCGAACGGCGCGCTGGTGCGCCGCAGGTCGTCCGGCAGGATCGCGCGGCCGATCGGCGGCGCAGAGCGGGCGGTGCATTCGGTGCGGTGGCAGAGGCGGCAGGTGACCCCGATCGGCGTCGCGGTCTCCGGCCCGAAACCGGGTCGCGCCTGGGTGTAGATCAGGCGGTGGGCGTGCTCCTCCGCGCACCCGAGCGCGATCGCCCGCTCCACCCGCGCCGCGCCATAGGCGCCGCCGCCGGCGGTGACCGTGCGGGCGATGGAGAAGAACCTCTGGCCGTCCGGCAGCTCCAGCCATTGGGTGACGATCTGGCGCGGCGTCTGGAAGGCCTGGTGGACGGTCCAGAGCGGGCAGCCGCCGCCGTGCCGCGCGAACGGGAAGCCCGCCCCGTCCAGCCGCTTGGAGACGTTCCCCGCCGGGTCCACGCGAATGAAGAAGAACGGCACGCGCTCCTGCCCCGGCTTCTGCAGCGTGGTCAGGCGGTGGGCGATCTGCTCGAAGCTGGCCCCGAACTGGCGGGCCAGGGCCTCGATGTCGTAACGGCGCGCCTCCACCGCCCGGGCGAAGGCGCTGTAGGGCATCAAGAGCGCCGCGGCGGCATAGCTGGCCAGAGCCCGGCGGGTCAGCCGCTCGCCGCTTTCGCTGGCGAAGCTGCCCTCCGCCATCAGCACGTCCACGTCGCCCGTCAGGTCCAGGTAGGCGACCTGCAGGGCCAGCTGGAACTGCTGGCTGGCGTGGTCCAGGCCGTCGTCCAGCACCACTTCGCGGCGGTGGCGGTCCAGCCGCCGGGTCGAGCCGGCCAGGGCGCTCGACGGCAGCCTGCGCACCCGCAGCCCGTGCCGCGCCTTGAGGTAGCCGACCAGGCCCTCGTGCTCGGCCACCTGCTGCGCCAGCCGCTCGGCCGCCTCGTCCAGGCTGGGGAAGCTGTTGCGCCGCGCCTCCAGGAAGCGCCGCGACTCCGCCACAGGATCGGCGAGGTCCGTCCCGCCACCGGTCGAGGCGTCGGCGCTGCGGTCGGCCAGCGCCAGCTGCTCCTCGCGGTAGGCCGTGTAGAGCCGCAGCAGGGCTTCGGTCACGCCGGGGAAGTTGGTGGTGATGTCCGCCGTCTCCAGGGCCGGTAGGTCCAGGTCGGCGAACATCGGGTCCTTGAGCACGGCCTGCAGGCGGGCGGTGTCGACCGCCGCGCCGGCCCCCGCCAGCTGGGCCATGTCCAGCTTGTAGGTCTGGGCCAGGCGCAGCAGCAGCTCGGCGCTGAGCGGACGGTGGTTGCGCTCCAGCAGGGCGATGTACGAGGCCGAGATCTCCAGGTCCTGGGCCATGTCCGCCTGGGTCAGGCCCAGGTCGCGGCGCAGCCGGCGCAGGCTGGGCCCTACGTACAGTCGCCGTTCGGCCGGTCGCCGTTCAACAGGTCGTCGCTCGCTCGCCATGGTGCGCAAGGCCTTGGATGTGCAGTCCTTACAACATTACAGAGACTTTCTGTAAAGTTTGACAACTGCACCGCACGACGTCTTCCGCAGCGCACCATCGTCGCGTTACCCGAGCCGCAGACCTTCAATCTCGTTCGGGATTTCCGCGCATGGCTTACCAGGACCACATCATCGAGATGAGCCAGCTCATCAAGAGCAAGGGCGGCACGTGGGACGGCATCGACGCCGAGGCCGTGGCCCGCATGCGCCTGCAGAACCGGTTCAAGACCGGCCTGGAGATCGCCAAATACACCGCCGGCATCATGCGCGAGGACATGGCGGCCTATGACGCCGATCCCGCCAACTACACCCAGAGCCTGGGCTGCTGGCACGGCTTCATCGCCCAGCAGAAGCTGATCTCGATCAAGAAGCACTTCGGCACCACCAAGCAGCGCTACATCTACCTCTCCGGCTGGATGGTCGCCGCGCTCCGCTCCGAGTTCGGCCCGCTGCCGGACCAGTCGATGCACGAGAAGACCTCGGTGCCGGCCCTGATCGAGGAGATCTACACCTTCCTGAAGCAGGCCGACGCCCGTGAGCTGGGCGGCCTCTACCGCGACCTGGACGCCGCCCGCGCGGCCGGCGACAAGGCCAAGGCGCAGAAGCTGGTCGACGCGATCGACAACTACGAGACCCACGTGGTCCCGATCATCGCCGACATCGACGCCGGCTTCGGCAACGCCGAGGCCACCTACCTGCTGGCCAAGAAGATGATCGAGGCGGGCGCCTGCGCCCTGCAGATCGAGAACCAGGTCTCCGACGAGAAGCAGTGCGGCCACCAGGACGGCAAGGTCACGGTCCCGCACGAGGACTTCCTCGCCAAGGTGCGCGCCTGCCGCTACGCCTTCCTCGAGCTGGGCGTCGACAACGGCATCATCGTCACCCGCACCGACAGCCTGGGCGCCGGCCTGACCAAGCAGATCGCCGTCAGCCACACGCCCGGCGACATCGGCGACCAGTACAACAGCTTCCTGGACTGCGAGGAGATCGCGCCGGCCGACATGAAGAACGGCGACGTGGTCCTGAACCGCGGCGGCAAGCTGCTGCGGCCCAAGCGCCTGCCGTCCAACCTGTTCCAGTTCCGCGAGGGCACCGGCGCGGACCGCTGCGTCCTCGACTGCATCACCTCGCTGCAGCACGGCGCGGACCTGCTCTGGATCGAGACCGAGAAGCCGCACATCGAGCAGATCGCGTCCATGGTCGACCGCATCCGCGAGGTCTTCCCGAACGCCAAGCTGGCCTACAACAACAGCCCGTCGTTCAACTGGACCCTGAACTTCCGCCAGCAGGTCTATGACGCCTGGCAGAAGGCCGGCAAGGACGTCTCCGCCTACAGCCGCGATGGCCTGATGAGCGTGGACTACGACGCCACCGAGCTGGCCGCCGAGGCCGACGAGCGCATCCGCACCTTCCAGCGCGACGCCGCCAAGCGCGCCGGCATCTTCCACCACCTGATCACCCTGCCGACCTACCACACGGCCGCGCTCTCGACCGACAACCTGGCCCGCGAGTACTTCGGCGAGCAGGGCATGCTGGGCTACGTGAAGGGCGTCCAGCGCAAGGAGATCCGCGAAGGCATCGCCTGCGTCCGCCACCAGAACATGTCCGGCTCGGACATCGGCGACGACCACAAGGAGTACTTCGCCGGCGAAGCGGCCCTCAAGGCCGGCGGCGTTCACAACACGATGAACCAGTTCGCGTGATCGCGTACGGCATCGCCTGACTTCTGACGGCTCGGGGCGCTACAGTCCCGGGCCGTCCTTTTTTCAGCTTCAAGTACCGGTCACGTCATGGACATCACCCGCACCCTGTCGGTCGACGACCTGCTGCACGCCTTTGTCGAGCGCGAGCTCCTGCCCGGAACGGGCGTCGAGCCCGCCGCCTTCTGGTCTTCGCTGGAGGCCATCCTCGCCGACTTCACGCCCCGGAACCTGGAGCTGCTGAAGCGGCGCGACGACCTGCAGGCCCAGGTCGACGCCTGGTGGAAGGCCCGCCGCGGTCAGCCGGTGGACGTGGCCGCCGAGACCGCCTTCCTGCGCGAGATCGGCTACCTGGCGCCCGAGCCGGCGGACTTCACGATCGGGACCACCGGCGTGGATCCCGAGATCGCCAGGCTGGCGGGTCCGCAGCTGGTGGTGCCGGTCTCCAACGGCCGCTATGCGCTGAACGCCGCCAACGCCCGCTGGGGCAGCCTCTACGACGCCCTCTACGGCACGGACGCCCTGGAGCCGCCCACCGGCGGCAAGGGCTACGACCCCGCCCGCGGCGGCAAGGTGATCGCCTATGCGCGCGGCCTGCTGGACCGCGTCGCGCCCCTGGTCAGTGGCTCGCACGCCAACGCCGTGGCCTACATCATCGCCAACGACGACCTGACCGTGCAGTTCGAGAACGGCTACGACTCGATGCTCGCCAACCCCGGCCAGCTGGCCGGCTGGCGCGGCGACGAGGCCCATCCCACCGCGGTGCTGCTGAAGCACAACGGCCTGCACCTCGAGATCCAGATCGACCGCAGCCACTCCATCGGCAAGACCGACCCGGCCGGCGTGGCCGACGTGCTGGTCGAGGCGGCGCTGACCGCCATCCAGGACTGCGAGGACTCCGTCGCCGCCGTGGACGCCGAGGACAAGGTCGGCGTCTACCGCAACTGGCTGGGCCTGATGAAGGGCGACCTCTCGGCCACCTTCGCCAAGGGCGGCCAGACCGAGACCCGGCGGCTGGAGCCGGACCGCACCTACATCACGTCCCGTGGCGAGCTGACCCTGCGCGGCCGCTCGCTGATGCTCGTGCGCAACGTCGGCCACCACATGCTGTGCGACATGGTCCGCTTCGACGGCGAGCCGGCGTTCGAGACCGCCGTGGACGCCCTGATCACCGCCGCCGCGGCCCTGCACGACCTCAAGGGCGCGCGCCGCAACAGCCCCGCCGGCGCGATGTACGTGGTGAAGCCCAAGATGCACGGGCCGGACGAGGTGGCCCTGGCCGTGCGCCTGTTCGACAAGGTCGAGGACGCCCTCGGCATGGCGCGCAACACCATGAAGATCGGCATCATGGACGAGGAGCGCCGCACCAGCGCCAACCTCAAGGCCTGTATCCACGCCGCGAAGGACCGGGTGGTGTTCATCAACACCGGCTTCCTCGACCGCACCGGCGATGAGATCCACACCGCCATGGAAGCGGGCCCGGTGATGCGCAAGGACGCGATCAAGGCCCAGCCCTGGCTCGCCGCCTATGAGAAGCGCAACGTCGAGATCGGCCTCGCCGCCGGCTTCCCCGGCCGGGCCCAGATCGGCAAGGGCATGTGGGCTGCGCCCGACATGATGAAGGACATGCTGGCGGCCAAGGTCGGCCACCCCAAGGCCGGCGCCAACACCGCCTGGGTGCCCTCGCCCACCGCCGCGGTGCTGCACGCCCTGCACTACCACGAGGTCGACGTGCCGGCGCTGCAGGCCCAGATGGCCAGCGCCGCCAGCCGGACCGGGACCGACGAGCTGCTGACCCCGCCGCTCGCCCAGTCCAACTGGAGCCCCGCCGACGTGCAGCAGGAGCTGGACAACAACGCCCAGGGGATCCTCGGCTATGTGGTCCGCTGGATCGATCACGGCGTCGGCTGCTCCAAGGTGCCCGACATCCACGACGTCGGCCTGATGGAGGACCGCGCCACCTTGCGGATCTCCAGCCAGCACATCGCCAACTGGCTGCACCACGGCGTCTGCAGCGAGGCCCAGGTGCGCGAGACCATGGCCCGCATGGCCAAGGTGGTGGACGGCCAGAACGCCGGCGACCCCGCCTACACGCCCATGGCCGGGAACCCCGACAGCGTCGCCTTCCAGGCCGCGCTCGAGCTGGTGTTCAGGGGTCGCGAGCAGCCCAACGGCTACACCGAGCACATCCTCACCCGCCGCCGGCGCGAGCGGAAGGCCCAGGTCGCGGGCGCGGTGGAGATGGCGTAGGGCTCAGGCCGCCTGCATGGCCCGATGATCGGCGTGGGTGTGGAACCGGCCGACGAGGTCCATCAGCTCGTCCATGTCGTCGCGCAGCGCCTGGGCGGCGGCGGTGGATTCCTGGACCATGGCGGCGTTCTGCTGGGTCACCTGGTCCATGCCGCCGACCGCGCCATTGACGCCCCCGACTGCGGCCGCCTGCTCCTGGGCGGAGGTGGCGATCTCGGACAGCAGGTCCTCCATCTGGGCCACGCGCGCCACGATGCGCTCCAGGGCTTCGCCGGTCTCGCCGACCAGCTTGGCGCCGCCGCTGACCTGCGATGAGCTGGCCTGGATCAGGCCCTTGATCTCCTTGGCGGCCTCCGCCGTGGTCGCGGCCAGGGCGCGCACCTCGGCGGCGACCACCGCAAAGCCCTTGCCGGAGTCCCCGGCCCGCGCCGCCTCGACGCCGGCGTTGAGCGCCAGGAGGTTGGTCTGGAAGGCGATCTCGTCGATGGCGCCGATGATCCGGGCGATCTGGCCCGACGAGCTCTCGATCTGCACCATGGCCTCGCGGGCCTTCAGCATCACCTCGCGGCCGGCCTCGGCCTCCGTGCGGGCGGCCCCGACGATGCTGGAGGCTTCCTGGGCGCTGGCGGCGCTGCGGCCGGAGGTGGCGGCGATCTCGTCCAGGGCGGCCGCGGTTTCCTCCAGGCTGGAGGCCTGGCGCTCGGTGCGCTGCGACAGCGCCCTGGAGGCCTGGGCGATGTCGCCGGCGTTGATGCGCACGCCCGCGGCCTTGTCGGTGATCAGCTGCAGGGCCTCCTGCAGCCCGCCGGCGGCGGCGTTGAAGTCGGCTTTGAGCTGGCGGTATTCGTCGGCCACCGGCGCCTCGATGCGCGCGGTCAGGTCGCCGCCGGCCAGGGCCGAGAGGCCGTGGCTCAGGAGTTCGACCACCTCGGTCTGGGCCCGGCCGGCGGCCGTGAACGCCGCCTCGGTCTCGGACAGGCGGCGGGCGTTGTCCTCATGGACCACGTCGGCTTCGGCCTGCAGGCGGTTGCGCGCCACGATCCCCTCGCGGAACACCGCCAGGGCCGCGGCGATGCGGCCGGTTTCATTGCGGTCCGCGGCGCAGGGGATCGCGACCTCGGTGTCGCCGGCGCTGAGCCGCCCCATGGCCGCCACCAGGGCGCTGAGCCGGCCGGAGAGGCCGCGCGCCACGGCGAACGCCAGGCCGCCGGCCAGGGCCAGGGCCAGGGCGGTCAGGGCGAGCTGCAGGACTAGGGAATGGCGGAAGCCGGCGATCCGCACGGACAGCAGCCGGGCCAGCTCCACATTGGCCACCCGCCATGTCGTGTCGACCTCGGTCTCCAGCGCCTCGGTGCGGGGCTGGGCGCCGGGCGTCCCGGCGATGCGCGCGTGGCTGTCGGCCAGCACTGCCTGGGCGGCCGCCCCGAGCGCCTGGGCATGGGCGTCCAGCGCCTGGCGCGTCAGCCCGGCGGCGTTGTTCTTCATCCCGGCCTGCAGCGAATTGTGCGCCTGGTCCGCAGCCATGGAGAGGTGCTCGGCGGCCACCACGATGCGGTCGTGGTCCCCGGCGGCCAGGGCGGCGGCAAGCTCCGTGGCCGCCTTGTGCACGGCCGGCAGGCGCACGGTCACCGCGTCCATGACGTAGAAGCTGTCGAGGTCCGGATCGAGCGTCAGGTTGGAGCCGTCGGCCACCGCGCCGATCAGGTCGGCGCCCGCGCCGGCCCGGGCCAGGGCGCTATCCGCCGCGGCGAAGGCGGTAAGGGCGTCGTTCTCGTTGAACCGGCCGTCGGCCTTGGGCGCCGGGGAGCCGGCCACCATCGCCGGCCAGACGGCGTCCAGATAGCGGCTGCCGGCCAGTTCCTTGCCCGAGAAGTCCATCTGGGCGGCGCTGGCCTGGATGAACAGGTAGAGCAGCAGCGCGACCGGTGCGCAGAACAGCCCCGAGATCAGGGCCAGGCGGGCGCCGAGCGACCAGCGGGTGTGGACACCGTCCAGAAGGCGGCCCGGATTCAACGAGGACATCGCACGATCTCTCCCAGGCGTGCCGAAGCTTCTGCCCAGGGCGAGTTGAGCGCAGACCTCCTAAGGTTCGGCTAACATGGTATTCCGACGTCCTGGTTGTATTCGAGCGTACCGCTCGCCGAAGAGCCTCTCCGGGACTACTTGCGGGTCCAGCCGCCCCCAGCGGGCTTGTAGTATTCGCCAGGCTTAAGCTTGGCCTGGACGATGGTGTTGAACGCCGAGGCGCCCGCCGCCTCGGGCGTGACGCCGTTCTTCGCCGCCGCCTGGCGGTAGAGGTCGGCGCGGCCGGCGTTGATCTCGGCCACGGCGGCCTTCAGCGCCGGGTCGGCGGAGGCCTTCACGAAGCCCAGGTAGCCGTCGGCCTGCTCGCCGACGACGCCGGCGGCCTTGGCCGCATCGACCGCGGACTTGGCGTCCATGGCGACGGCCGCAGCGGGGGCAACAGCCAGAGCGGCCAGGACCGCGGCGGCGAGACTGAGGTGGTGACGCATGGGGTCTCCTCCGCGATCAGAACAGGTTGGGGTTCTTCTGGATCAAGGCCTTCACGTCCTCGTCCAGCTGGAGCCGGACGTTGGCGTCCAGCTTGGCGTAGATATTGATCGGGGCCACCTCGACCCGCACGGTCGGCGTGCAGGCGCAGAGGCTCAGGGCGGCCAGCGCGGCGAGCAGGGCTTTCATGCGGTCGGCTCCTCATGCGGGGCAGGTTGGCGGGTCACGGCTGAACCCCAGCTGAACCGTGGAGCCGCCGGAACGCGGCGTAGTCGGACAGCAGATCGTCCAGGTTGAGGGTGGTGTCCAGCGTCAGGTTCACGCCCGTGCCGGATGGCAGCGGCAGCTTCTGGCCCAGGAAGCGCTTGCGGATCAGGTCCATCAGCCCCAGCCGGATCTCCTGGTGCTGCGGCGGGTCGTGGCGGCCGACGATGTGGAACAGCACGCCCAGACGCCCGTCCGGCTGGCTCTGGACGCTGGCCGCCAGGGTGTCGAAGGCCAGGTTCTCCATCGCCTGGTAGGCGAAGTCGGTGAAGGTGGCGTTGGGGTCGGGCCCCGCCGCGGGTGCCGGAGGCGATGGGGGCGCAGGCGTCGCCGCCTCGGCCGCCACGCCGGTCAGGGCCGTGCGCTGGATCGACAGCCGGCCGGCCTGGACTGCGTGCAGTTCGCCGCCGGCGATCCGCACGCCCGCAGGGCCGGAGGTGAAGGGCACGCGCCCGCTCACCCGCGCGTCCAGGTCCACCCGGTCGCCGAACGGCGAGGCCTCCACCAGGTCGTGCAACTGCACGGCGTCGAACAGCAGCACGCCGCGCACCGGCGCCCCCGCGGCGAACGGAACCTCCAGGCTCTCGATGCGCACGTGGCCGCCGCCCACCGCCGCCTCGCCGCCGGTGATCTGCAGGGCGCCGGCGGTGACGCCGACCTTGGCGCTGAGGTCGGTGACCGGGACGATGGCGTCGACCTTGGCGATGCGCAGGGTCTGGTCGGGCGCGGTGACGAGGGGCGCGAGCGACTGGAACGCGATCTCGCCCGAAAGGCCGTGCACCGGGCCCGCGGCGCTGACGAAATCCAGGCCCTGGAGCGACAGCGCGCCGGTGCTGGCGACGCCCGCGCGGGCCCAGTCGAACCGGCCCTGGAAGCGCGCCTGGCCGGTGACCGGCGGGCCCAGGGCGGCGGCCAGCGGAGAGAGTTCGTCCGGCTGCAGCCCGCCCGCGGCGAAGCTCAAGGGTCCGGTGTCCAGGGTGACGAATCCCGCGCCGAGCCCGCCCTCGTGGAGCAGATGCGCGGCGCCCAGGGCGTGGCCGCTGGCCTCCCGCGCGGCGAAGTCGGCCTGCCAGACCCCACGCGCCAGGCCGACGGTTCCCGCCAGCTGCACGGCGTTGAAGCGGCGCTCCGGCGCGGCGTCCTCCAGGCGCAGGGTCCGCACCGTGGCCTGGGCCACGAACTGGCCGCCCCTCCCGTCGATCGTGACCGCGCCCGCGCCGGCCGATGCGCGGGCCTGCAGGAACGGAACCGCGGCAATGACGCCCTCGGCGCGGCCGGCCACACGCCACCGGCCATCGGCATAGGCGAACAGCGGCGCGGCCACCGGGCAGAGCCGCGCGGCGGGATGCTCCACATCGTTGACGCCCAGCTCCAGGCGGGTGGCGGAGACCTCCGCGCACCGGTCCGCCGCGAAGACGACCCGGCCGTCGCGGGCGCTGAGCCGACCGCTGGCTGCCAGCTGCGCCTGCTCGGCGACGCCCACCGTCCCCCGCACCTGCAGGCGCGTCGATGCGCCGAGGCCGTTCA
>Ga0136846_1240083_pt1 | contig 19657 bp, 17 predicted proteins | sample HopSoiMetagenom2_FD_96841 | JGI IMG/M metagenome (GOLD analysis project Ga0136846, IMG submission 96841) | Grasslands soil microbial communities from Hopland, California, USA - 2 Assembly 2016 (version 4) | ecosystem: Environmental > Terrestrial > Soil > Grasslands | place: USA: Hopland...
ATACGGGGCAACAACAACGGGCACTACGCCGACATCGACTTCTACGGGACCGTGAACTTCACCAACAATATCGGCGTACAGGGCGGGTACCGGCGGTTCGACGTCGGTTACGAGCTGAAGAAAGACACCGGCGCCTTCACGGTGAAGGGAATTTATCTGAACCTGGTCGCTAGGTACTGAGCGCGCCGGCAGGCGCGACCCGCGCAAGCCTGCGCTCTGCCTCCGCGAGCGTTTCGTCTTTCTTGCAGAAGCAGAACCGCAGCTTCGTCCGGCCCTTCTCGGCGTGTTTGTAGAAGCTGCTCCCCGGTACCGCCGCCACGCCCACGTCCTTCACCAGATACCGCGCGAACTCGATGTCATCCGCGTATCCGAACCCGGCGATGTCCGTCATGATGTAGTACGCGCCGTACGGACGGAAGCACGTGAAATGGTGACGTTCCAGGCCCGCGAGCAGCACATCACGCAGCCGCTGATATTTGGCGGCCAAATCGCTGTAGTACTGATCCGGCAGGGACAGCGCCACGGCGCCGGCCGCCTGGAGCGGCGCCGGAGCGCCGACGGTGAGGAAATCGTGGACCTTGCGGATTGCTCCCGTCAGTGACGGCGGAGAGATCGTCCAGCCCACGCGCCAGCCGGTGACGCTGTAGGTTTTCGACAGGCTGTTGAGCGTCACCGTCCGATCGGCCATTCCGGGAATCGTCGCGATCGGGATGTGGCGATGGCCGTCAAAGATGATGTGCTCGTAGATTTCATCCGAGATGGCGATGACATCCCACTTCTGGCACAACGCCGCGATCGTCTCGAGTTCCTGGCGCGTGAAGACCTTGCCGGTCGGATTGTTCGGCGTGTTGATGATGATCGCCCTGGTCTTCGCGTTGAAGGCCGCGGCCAGCTCGTCCGGATCGAATGTCCAGTCCGGCTCGTGCAGCGTCACGTAGCGCGGCGTCGCGCCCGACAGGATCGCGTCAGGACCGTAGTTTTCGTAGAAGGGCTCGAAGACGATCACTTCGTCGCCGGGATCGATGATGGCCGTCATCGTCGACATCATCGCCTCGGTCGCGCCGCAGCAGACGGTGACCTGTCGATCGGCCACTACCTCGACGCCGTACCGGCGCATGAACGACTGCGCGATCGCCTCGCGCAGCGGTCGGGCGCCCCATGTGACGGCGTACTGGTTGACGTCGGCGTTGATGGCGGCGCAGGCGGCCTCCTTGACGGCCGCGGGCGCAGGAAAGTCAGGGAACCCCTGCGACAGGTTCACGCCGCCGTGCGCCTCGCTGAGCCGCGTCATCTCGCGGATGACCGACTCGGTGAACTGGAGCGCCTTGCGGGAGCCCGTGAGCTTGGACATGTCGCGAACTACGCGGCGGCGCGCCGCTTGTGCGTCGGCTTGGATGTCGCGGACTTCTTCTTGGGCACCGCGGCAGGCGTCTTCTTTGCCGCCGCCTGGGGCGCGACATCGGAAACGGCCTCGCCTGCAGGAGCGCCAGGGATTTCATCGTCCGCGAGCACACCGCCCGCGACAGCCCCGTAGATCCGGCGGTAGTCCTCCGCGGTGCCGAGAATCCTCCGGACGTAGTTCTGCGTTTCCGGGTACGGAATGTCGTCGATGAACTCTTCCTTCGACAGGTTCGGCCGTTCACCCACCCATCGATGCACAGGACGTTCGCCGGCGTTGTAACTGGCGAGGACGAGGTGCAAATCCCCGAACTCCCGTACCTTCTCCGCCAGATAGGCCGTCCCGATTCGAAGGTTCGCGTCTGGATCCGTCAGCGTCTTGGCCGTGTACTTGATGTTCAGCCGCCGCGCCACCTGCTTGGCTGTCGGCGGTTCGAGCTGCAACAGACCAACCGCCTTCGCCGGCGATCGGATGTTGGCCACGAATGTCGACTCCTGGGCCGCGAGCGCGGCGACGACATACGGATCGAGGCCGTTTTCCGCCGCGTATTTCTGAATCGATTCCCAGTACGCGATCGGATAAATCACGCGGAGGATGTCCCTCGGCAGTTGCTCGCCGCCGGCAGCGAGGTACTGGGGATAGGCGCGCTTCATCAGGTTGATGGCGCCGCGATAAAGGCCGAACTGGGCGGAGCCCGTCTCAACCTTTCCCTGCTCGCGGTAGGTCCAGGCCAGCGTCGCGCCGATGGCCGAGGAATCGCCCCACACGGCCTGGGCGTACCGCAGTTCGTCCACAGCCTGGTCGTAGATCTGGGCGAGGAGCAGGTCGCGAACGACGGCGGCGTTTGGCGGAAGCGTCGCGACGGCAGGCGTATCGGCCCCCGCCGGGCCACTCCGCGCCGCCACAACGAGCCGGCGTTCTGGCGCGCGGCCGTCGAGCCGTGCGAGCGCGAGGCGGCCGTAATAGCTGTTCAAATAGTCGGTGGCCGCCAGCGTGTAGCGTGCCTGCGCCTGAAGTCGATCGCCGAGCGCGTCCTGCGCCCGGCCGGCCCAGTACAGCCATGACGGACGGTAATCAGATCGCGGGAAGTCCGACGCCGCGCGCGAGAACACGTACGCCGTTTCACGGAAGTCGCCCATCCGGTACGCGCGCCAGCCGATCTTCCACGCCGCGCGCTCCGCGTATCGTCCGGCGGGAAACTTTTCGTACAGCTCCCGGAACGTCTGGTCTGCCCGGCTGTCGTCGTCCTCGCGGATGTACGACGTTGCCAGCTGATTCAGCGCTTCCTCGGCCCAGCGGTCCGTAGGAAACTCGTCGATGACCCGGCGGAGGATCGCCGCGCAGTCGTCGCGATCGCCGAGATCGCGCGACACCAGGGCGTGGAAATACATCGCTTCGGATTGCCGCGGGCCGTTCTCGGCGAAAGGCTTGATGGCGTCGCGCGCGGGTCGCGTGCGCTTGAGGTAGTAGTCCACCTCGGCGAGACGCAGCCGCACGAGATCGCGATCCTCGTTCGAGACGGCGGTGCGCAGCCGCTCGAAGGCCGCCTTCGCCGGCGTGTACTGCCGCGCTGCGAACAGCCGTTCGGCGCGCGCCAGTTCGCGCCGGACAGCGGGATTTCCCGGCACGATCGGTTCGGTACCGAGCTCGTCCGCGGCGGCCATCGCCAGGTCGCTCAGCGGGTACTCGTAGTACACGCGCTCGAAGGCCGCCCTCGCTTTCTCGGCGTCGCCGCTCGATTTCGCGGCCTTGGCCAGGCTCGTGAGCACCTGATCCGGTGCCGTCGTCTTGATCACGGCGAGACGTTCGTAAACCGCGACTGCCGCCGCGTAGTCGCCAAGCGCCTCGTCCGCCTCGGCTTCGCGCAGCGCCGCCCCCTCGACGAGGAAACCTGCGAGCGCCGGAGACTGGAGCGCCCGAAACGTGGCGCGCGCGTCGGCGTTGCGGCCGAGCCGCAGTTGCGCAAGACCTTTGTAGTACGCCACGTACGAGGCGAGCGGCCCTTGCTGCGCAGTTGCCAGGTTCGAGAGCAGCGCCAGCGCTTTCGCGTGATTGCCCTCGGCTTCCATTTTGATCGCCGTGGCGAGGTTGGCCTGAGCGGCCGAGCGCACGCGGCCCTTTTCCGGCGCCATCCACAACTGAGAGAGATCGCGCGGCACGCGCGGATGGTCGGTGGGCTTGAGCACCAGGGCGATGTTGGTGGGCGCAGCCGCGGCGGCCCCCGCCGGGTTGCTGCCCCCGTCGGTGCTTTGCTGCGCGTGACTCGCGGCCGACAGCGTCAAGACCAGCGCCGGGAGGAACACGCGCGGCAGCGCTCGCATCTTCATCGGGTGATCCCGCGCTCTGTCCGGTTCGCTGCGTTAAGGGTGCTCATCGACGTTGTATCGGCTCGAGCGAGCTCCTAGTCCTCGTCTATTCGGTTGGCGCAGTTATTATACGGCAACTCCAATCGTGACAGCAGTTTGAACAGCTCAGCCGGATCGTGCGTGCTACACTGGGGTGCGTCCGGAACACGAGCCGGGCGCGGCCACTTTTCGCTCGAATGGGGGCGACACGGCTTCGACGGGGGTAAAGACTCGTGGGATGCATGCCGAGCCCCAACGACTCGTAAATCCGTTGGAACACAACGTAACTGCGAACACGCAGCTGCCTCTCGCGGCTTAACTAACACTTAAGTCCGCGACGTCCACCTCGTCCTCGCCTGTGGGGCGGGGCTGGATGTCATAAATGCAGGCTGGTCGCCGCGGGCTGTTCCGACGCGCGGTGACGAGATAAATCGGGGCTAGCGATCCACGGTTTCCGTCGCTCTTCGACGTGGATCGCGAACATTCAAGAGCGGCTACGCATGTAGATTCCTGCGATGGCGTACTTCCGGACGCGGGTTCGACTCCCGCCGCCTCCACCATCTTTAAGCTGTTGAAACTAAATGGCTTAGATATTTCCGCGTCGCCAATTGTTGGTACACAATAAGTACAGCTCTGCATCAGTGATTTCTTAAGCCACTCACCCTCAGGCAGTAACGGCTCCGACGTCTATTCCGAGCCCGCCACCTCCATATCCTCTCGCGCGCCGATTCTTTGGAGGCGCGTTATCATCTCGTTAATGTCGCTTGCGGCGTTGCGTTCACATCGGCCGAGAATTCTTGAACTCGCCGCGCGTCACGGTGCGCGGAACGTCCGTGTGTTCGGATCAACTGTGCGCGGCGAGGCCGGACCACAGAGCGATATCGATCTACTTGTCGACGTCGAGCCAGGCCGGACGCTGCTGGATCTGATCGCCTTCGAGCAAGATCTTGAGGACATCCTCGGATGTTCAGTTCAAGTGCTGACCGACGCCGGCCTGAGTCCGCACCTGCTGCAGCGAATCCTCGCCGAAGCCGCGGCGCTGTGAAAGACGACCGCGTCTATCTCCAGCACATTCAAGACGCTCTGAACGACATCGCGAGCTATTGCGGCAGCGATCGCGAGGGGTTCTTCAGCGATCGCATGCGCCAGGATGCGACGCTGCGAAAGCTCGAAGTCATCGGGCAAGCGGTGAAGAATCTCTCGGAAGGCACCAAGTCGCGCCAGCCCGACATTCCTTGGAAGCAGATTGCGGGCATGCGTGACAAGGTTATCCACGACTACTTCGGTGTGAACCTTGAAATCGTTTGGGCGGTAGTTCAGAAAGAATTACCGAAACTCGCGACGGCTACCGCCGCCCTCTTGAAGCCCGAGTAAGCGCGGCCGCCACCGAGTACTGCGCCACACGCTTCAGTAGGTCCGAAAAATCCGGTTGAGCTCGTCGGCGGCCCGCGTCGTCGTTAGGGCGAGCATCAGCAGCACGCGCGCCTTGTGCGGCGGCAGGTCGCCGACGGCGATCACGAGGCCATGGCTCTGCGTGTCCATCACGCGTCCCTCGGGCACGCGCGACGCGAGCGCGACGGGGACGCCCGCCTCGGTCGCCTTGCGCATCGCGTCCGTCGTCCCCGGGCTCGTGCGACCGTTCGCGAACGCCTGAACCACAATGCCGTCCACGCCGCGCGCCACCAACGCCCGGATCAGGCTCCCGTCACTCCCGGCATAGTCCGCTACGATCGGGACCTCACCTAACGGGGCGGTCGGCGGATGGAATTCGGAATGCGTCGTGTGGCGGGTCACGATCCGCCGGTGGATCAGCACGCGGTCGGAGTCCACGAGCCCCACCGGACCCCACTCCGACTGAAAGGTGTCCACCCGGTTCGAGTCCATCTTACGCACGTCGCGGGCGCTGTGGATCCAGTCGTTCAGCACGACCAGCACACCTTGGCCGCGCGCCTCGCGGGCGACGGCCACGCGGGCGGCGGCGATCACGTTCGCCGGGCCATCGGCCGACACCGCCGTGGGGCCGCGCATCGAGCCGGTCACCACCACCGGCCGCTCGTCGTGAACCGTGAGGTGGAGGAAGTAGGCCGTCTCCTCCATCGTGTCGGTGCCGTGCGTGAGAATCACGCCCGCGAGGCCTGGATCCGAGGCGAACGCCTCGTTGATGCGGCGCGAGAGCCCCACCCAGTGCTCGGGCGTCATCGACGACGAGCCGAAGCGGACGAACTGCTCGACCTTGATCTGGGCAATCTGGCCGAGCTGAGGGATCGCGTTTGCCAGCTCCTGGCCGGAGAGCGAGATCGTGCCGCCCGTGGTGATCACAAGCACGCGCGGGAGTTCGGCGGCCGCTGGGGCAGCGACTGAGAGGAGCGCGAGCAGGGCCGCCGCCCGGCGCATATGGTGAGGGGCGCTCATCGATTGAACATGAGGTTGCAAATACGCCCGTCCGGGGCGAACAGGATTTCCAAATCCCTGGGCCCCGTCTCGAACATCACGCTATAGACGTCCAGGCCGTCAGGCCGCACTCGCTTGAATGATGCCGATTTCGCCGGCCCATACTCTCCAAACATCTTCTGCAGCCCGGGCAGTATCCGACGCACGAGGTTTCCGAACTCAGGCACCATCTGCGCGTAATTGGGGTTGCCGTTCATCACGCCGGCTATCGATTCAAGCAGCGCTTGCTCGCCGCCGGGCGCAGGCGTCTGGTTCTTGATTCTCCGTTCGAGCTCAATGGAGCGCTCGACCGCGTTACGTCCTGCACCATCATCGAGCCTCGTGAATACCCGCTCATCGCCATTCTCGGAGAGTTTCACTCCCGCGACCGAGCCCCCAGCGCCACTGAACGTCCACCTTCTGTCAGACATGCGCGAGAAATACTCCAGAGTGGACGTTGGAAATATTTCCGATGCCGGCTGCTCCCAGATGCGAGCGTTCAGGTGTTCGCCGCGCCAGAAGGTCGCCAGCGCTCCGGAGTCTGACTGATAGGCGCCGACATATCGGTCAAAGTCTGCAGGCGCAATCGTCGTGAGCGTGCGTTGTGCCGGGGCAAAGTCTGGCCAGTCGTAGACGTAGGCGATGGTGCGCACGATGTCGTCGGTCAGGCGGGAGGCATCATTGCCACTCTTGTTGATCATGACGGCGACGCCATCCCCGCTGTCGTATGCCATGACGTAGGCTGCGTAACCTGCGTTGCCGCCGTTGTGCTCAAAGAACTTGCGGTCTGTTTTTCCTCCTACGAAGAGCCCAAGCCCCGGCCGGCGTCCACGCGTCGCTGGGACGTGCAACCCTTGCGGAAGGCCGTTCAACATCGAGCGCGCGATCGCCTGCGACAGCACACCGTCCGAACGGCCGGCCAGTGCCTGCTGAATTCCGATCGCAAACCGCGCGAGGTCGGATGATGTCGTCCACAAGCCCGCCGGCGCCATTTCCGGATAGATATGGGGCCCTTCTCTTAGTGGAGTGCCGTCCGCTGCATATGGGATCGCGGCGCGAGCCTGAAGGTCTGCCGTCAGGGGCTGTTCGAAACTGCTCTGACGCATTCCGAAGGGGACGAGCACCCGTTCACGCATCAACCGTGGAAATGGAGTTCCGGTCGTATCGGTTAGCGCCTGCTGCACGATCACGTAGCCGCCGCCTGAGTATCGAAAGATGGTTCCGGGTGCGACGTCAACCCGGATGGGTTGAGTCCTGGCCGGGGGCTCGCCGTTCAGTACCTGAGTCAGTGTGGGAACAGGAGCTCCAGCCTCGTAGCCGCCGAAACCACTGACGTTGACGCCAGCAGAATGACTGAGGAGTTCACGAAGCGTCACCGGGTTGTGATCGGTGAACGAGGACGGCGGGATCTTCCAGCTTTTCAGGTACTGACTGACGTCCGTGTCCAGATCCAGTTTCCGATCCTGCACAAGTTTCATCACCGCCACGGCGGTAAGTGGCTTGCCGATCGAGCCAGCCTGAAACAGCGTATCGACTGTGACTGGAGAGCCCTTTTGGTCCCTCGTGCCGAACCCGCCGGCCCACTCAAGCTTTCCGTTGTGGATTACTGCGATGCTCACGGCTGAGACGAGTAACTCCTTCATCCGGGTCGAGAGCGGCGTCAGCGCGAGGGGCTCATCCTTCACCACCACTGGCGGTACGAGACCCGCTTTGATCTGCTGTTCGATACTGACCTGGGCAGCCAGGGACCGGACGCCGATTAGCGCGCACAGGATCGTGACAACGGGGAGACCGTAGCGGCGGACACTTACTGCAGGCTTAGTTCGCAAGCGTCCGGCTTTCATCTTTAATACCTCTTCCACCTCTTGGGCGGGATACAGAGAACCTGCGTCGAGGTGAAGAATCTCTTCGGACATCTGCTGGACATAAGACGGAATCCCCAATCGGTGGTTAGCTTCTCGGAGATCTTCAATACGAGAAGTTCCAGAGCAATCCACCTACGACGGACCGAGACGCCGAGAGTGGCTCTCTGGTCGCGATTGGAACTGGGACATCGATGCGTCTTCGATCCGCACCGGAGTTGGTCAATCAGGACGTCGGCCTCTTTGGGCTCTGGAGCTACGAGGTGGACGCCAAACAGCCGTCGAGTTGTCCAGAGGCCGACGTCCTCATTGACCGTCACGCGCCACCATCGGGGCGCGTGCATTGCGCCTCGATGCGGCGCCGACAGCCAGCTTCGCTCTCAAGACTTTGTAGTACGCCGGACTGCCATAGCCAGCACCTATCGCCAGCAGTGTCGTCAACTGCGCGTTGTACGCGGACTCTTCGTCTGGGCCGTGTCGTACGTGCCACTCTTCATGCGCCAGCACGCCCGCGATCTCGCGAATCGCGGTGATGTCGGTACACCGATACAGAGTGCGTCTGGCGTTCGTGAACGCCTCAGTCGATGTGATGACCACGATCCGCGCCTCAGGCGTCCGGACGTAGGCTTGTGCGGACGCCGACACGCCAACCGGCGGATAATCGACGAACTCGACCGGAGGAAAAGCCTGTTCGCTGCGGCCGAGCAACGCCAGCGCACAGGCAAAGACCGTTTCGGCACTCCACACGCCCAGACCTCCTGCGCCGGCCTGGATTCTCCACATACTGAGCGAAGTCCAGTGCGCATTCCGCTGCAGATTGCGATTGGGGACGACGGCGCGTTGAGCACGCCGCGTCCCGCCCTCCGTCAATAGACGTGCATTTGGCGATGTCGTTAACAGCGCCACGCGTTTTAGACGGACGATGGTCTGAAAAGTTATCCGACACCCAGATGGTGTTCGCCTGTGAAGAGTCCCTAGTCCAGCACCGGCTTCTCGATGTGGTCGATGACGACAACCGCCACCTGTGCGCGCGCGCTTTCGAGCTTCAGTCCCAGCTGCTCCTGCACGGCGGTGAAGAGATTTGCCGCGTCCGTATCCGCCGGCGGCAGCGACGTACCGGGTATCTGCCCGAATGCGACACCACCCCCGACATCCGGCGTCCACTTCAGGGAGAAGTCGTAATAGCTGGTCAACCCGGTCTTGTCGATAACCGGGCGCCCCGCCGCCTGCGTCAGAAACTGGGCGAGGAAGGCCATCGGTGAGCCGCTGTACGCTAGGTCACCGGGATTGAGCCGTGCACTGATGCACCCGGCGAACGACGCAGTCAGTTGGGACGAAGCCGCCACTTCGGGATCGCCCCGGCGCACCGTCTCGCTGCGCGCCGCCAGCTTTGCGCGGCACTCCGCCGAGCTCTCCTTCAACGCCGGCCCGAACCGTTTGTCCTCCCGCGCGAACACGAGGTTGTAGACGGCCATGTCACGCGTCTCGAGGTGCGTCACGAGCTTGAAACGATCCTTCACCAGATTGGCGACCATGACGCTCAGCGCGGCCGCGGACGGCGCCGGCACGCTCCCCGCCTTGGCCGCAAACGCGTAGCGCTCTTTGTCGATCCAGTCCGGAAATCCCAGGACGCGGTCTGTCGGCATTCGCACGGCCTGCGCGCTCAGCTGTCGCGACGGAAAACCCGCGTACTCCCAGCGGCCCGGCGACATATTGACTTGCGGCTGCGATGCCGAGTCGAACGGCTTGATGGATACGACTTCGAACCGCGCCTCGGGATCAACCGGTGGCCCGCTCAGTCCCGGTATTTGCCCGCCGGCGATTACGACCGTGCCGATCACGGCGACGAGTGCGACAACCGTCAATCTGAACGCAGCAGTCCTGTTCATGACGCAATAGACGCTCGCGGCGTGGAAAGGTTGGGTCATCGCGTGAGTAAACAGATGTGTGCCCGATCAAGACGAGTAGACACACGTATCGCATACGCGTACGCGACCCGTTGCTGCGTTTTTCGTGACTGTTTAGGAGGCGGAATCAGCCGTTTGACGGCCTCTGCCGATATTGTATCGGTAACCGCAACAACAAGCCACGCCTTGCAGTTTGCTCGCCCGTGTGGCATTGTCTCGGTAAGCGAAACAACATGAGCAGACCTGTAGATCTTGTCCAAGGAACGCTAGACGTTCTCATCCTGAGCATGGTCGCGCTCGAACCGATGCACGGGCTAGGCATCTCGCAGCGACTTCGTAGCCGGTCAGCAGAAGTGCTTCAGGTCAGTCATGGATCGCTCTACCCCGCCCTGCACAAGCTGGAACATGAGGGGCTGCTCCGCGCCACATGGCGGCAGTCTGAGAGCGGCAAACGCGCGAAGTACTACGCGATCACGAAGGCGGGCTCGAAGCGTCTCGGCAAGGAGCTCAAGAGCTGGGCGCGACTGTCCCACGCGATCTCATTCGTGCTCACGCCGCCCTAGGCCGGATCCCGATGTTGCCCTGGCTCACCCTACGCTCCTGGTTCCGCAGCGTTGTCCTTCGGCGGCGCGTCGACCGCGACATCGACGATGAGCTGCGGTTTCACATCGAGGAAGAGGTGGAATCCGCTGTCCGCAGTGGACTCACGCCGGAAGACGCGCACCGGGCGGCCCTCGCGAGCCTTGGCGGATCCTCCACGCTCGTTCGTGAAGCGTGTCGCGACCAGATCGGCGTCACGTTGGTCGATGACTTCGCGCGCGATCTCAAGCACGGCGCCCGCCTTCTCCGGCGCAATCCGGGTTTCTCCACGGTCGTCATTGGCACCCTGGCCATCGCCATCGGCGCCACCGTGACGGTGTTCAGCATCGTCGATGCGTGGCTATTCACGCCGCTGCGGTTCCCTCAGCCCGATCGGCTGGTCATTGCGTTCGCCGCCGAGCCGTCCCGTCCCTCCGAACCGGCAGTCTGGCTGCCCTACCGGGCGTATCTCGCGTGGAAGGCACGCAGCCGCACGTTGATGTCGGTGTCAGGGGCCTTCGTCCATGCGGCCGACGTGACGACATCCACGGACGCCTACAGCGTCCTTGGCCTGAGCGTGACGCCGGAATTCTTTCGTACGATGGGCGTCGGGCCTTTGCTTGGCCGGACGCTGTCCGCCGACGATGACGCGGATCCGCGTGTGGTCGTGCTGAGCCACGGTTTCTGGAAGAACCGCATGGGAGGATCTCCGTCCGTCGTCGGGACAACGCTCTCGCTGAGCGGTGAGCCTCATGTCGTCCTCGGCGTGATGCCGGCGGACTTCGAAACGCGCGTGCTCGATAGGCGATTCGAGTTCTGGACACCGCTTCGCCATGACGCCGACCCCTACAGGCTCGGGGGGATGGGGCCGGTGACAATCGTAGGACGCCTGGCCGACGGGATTCCGCTCGACACTGCGAGGACCGAGCTCGCTTCGATCTCGAAGGAGACAGAGGCCCGCTATCCGCTCAACTTCAATCGCTTCGTCATCAATGTGACGTCGCTTCAGGCCGATAACACGCGCACCGTCCGCGCGACGCTCTGGACCGTGTCGGCCGCCGTTGCCGCGCTGCTGCTGATTGCTGCAATGAACGTCGGAGCGCTTCTCCTTGGGCGTGGACTCGGGCGCACGCGCGAGGTCGCCATCCGCGCCGCCATCGGTTCGAGTCGCGCGCAGCTGGTCCGGCAGTTAATGACCGAGAGCGTGCTCATTGCGTTCTGTGGCGGCCTTGCCGGCCTGGCGTTCGCAGACATTGCGATCCGCCTGTTCGTGGCGTGGAATCCGCTCGGCACGTTGCCGGCCAGCACAATTGGGCTCAATACCGCCGCGCTTGGCGCGGCCGGCGTGGCCATGGCGATCACCGCGATGGTCAGCGGCTTGGTGCCCGCGATCCGAATCTCCACGGCTACGCCCCACGAGGCACTGTCTGCGGGCGGCGCGCGCGGCCACGCCGCGGCACCGGCGCACCGCGCTCAAGCCGCGATGCTTGTGGGACAGATGGCCGTCAGCGTGGTGTTGCTCGTCGCAACGACACTCCTGATTCGAACGTTTGCGCGGCTGCAGTCAGCGCCCCTCGGATTCGATGCCGCCAATCTATCGATTGCCAATATCGTGTTGCCGACCGATCCATTCGGCTCGAGCGAGAAACGCAACATCTATTACCGCCAGCTCGCAGAACGTGTCCGCGCGATTCCTGGCGTGCGCGCCGTGGCCGGGGGTACGTCGCCGCCGCTGAGCAGCGGCGCCCAGATGACGGTGAACACGGGGCCGGATGATGCGACGAACGCACCTCGAATCAGCGTGCAGGAGATTACGAGCGGCTTCTTCGAGACGCTCAACGTGCCTGTTCTTGCGGGACGTCCGTTCGACCAGCGTGACGCGGCCACGGGCGTCCAGGTTGTGATTCTGAATGCGCGCGCGGCTCACGACCTGTTCGGCGGAACCATCGCGGCCATCGGCCGGCGTGTCCGGTTGAACCGGGAGCCGTGGCGGGAGGTGGTTGGCGTGGTCGGGAACGTGCAGTCGACGTTCTTCAACACACTCGAATGGCAGACCATGCCGATTCTCTACCGGCCGGCTTCGCAGTCGTTCAGCACGATCGAGAACCCCGAGGCGACCCGCTTCGCGTTCCAACTGCACCTTCGTTCGGACCGCCGGCTCACGATGGCCGACGTTCGAGACGCCGTACTCTCGGTCAACGCACGCGCCTCCGTCACCGAGCTCCGCAGCGTCCCGGACATGATCGCCGACGCCACGAAGCAGCCCTCGTTCAGAATGACGCTGCTGTCCGCGTTCGCGGCGATCAGCCTGCTGCTATCGGCGCTGGGCGTGTACGGCCTGGTGTCGCAGTCCGTGAACCAACGTCTTCGCGAAGTCGCCATCCGGCGGGCGTTGGGCGCAAGGACCGCTGACGTGCTCGTCACAGTCACATATCGGGCGCTCCTTGTTGGCGTCGCTGGTATTGCCGTCGGCGCGGTCACGGCGTTCCTGTTCAGCGATGCGCTGAAGGCGCTGTTATACGGCGTTCAGTCGCACGACGTCATGTCGTTTGCCGCTGCGGCGGGAGCGCTTCTTGGAGTGACCACGGCTGCCGCCGTTCTGCCCGCATTCCGAGCTGTCCGCGTCGATCCGGTCAACATTCTCAGAGCCGAATAATGTCATCACAGGTAGCCGCCTTCATCGTTGCTGTCCTCTGCATCGTGGCCTCGCCCGCCGGGCATACCCAATCCGATCGGCAGTCCGACCCGCTTCCACGTCGAGGCGCACTTGGCGTGGCATTGGGCTCCGACGATGCCGGCACCGTGCGCGTCACCTCGGTGCAGGAAGACTCGGCCGCAGCGCAGCTTGGGATCATGGCGAAGGACGTCATTCGATCCGTCGACGGAACGCGAGTCAGCACGCCGGCCGATGTGATTGGAGCGATTGGCCGTCATGTTCTTGGACGAACGATTGCCATCGACCTTGTGCGCGGTGGACTGCTCCAGCATCGCGAAGGCATGTTGAAACCGCTGATGCAGGAAAAGTTGGCGGGCACCGAGATGGAATACGGGTCGGTGTCTGTCACCGGCGCGCGTCTCAGGACGATCGTGTCGATTCCGTCCAATCGCTCCGGGCGCGCCCCCGCAGTGCTCCTCATCCAGGGAGGAGGATGCGGAAGCATCGACACGCCGCTCTCGCCCGACCTAGCGCAACCAGGATTGATGCGTGCCATTGGCATGAGCGGATTCGTCACGATGCGCGTGGAAAAGTCCGGCGTGGGCGACAGCGAAGGGCCGCCGTGCGATGCCATCGGCTATGCCCAGGAGCTCGCCGGCTATCGCGCGGCGCTTCAGGCTTTGAAAGCGCATCGCGCCGTCGATCCGACGCGTGTGTTTCTACTGGGCATCTCGCTCGGCGGCGTGTTCGCGCCGATACTCGCCAACGAATCAGCCGTGGCGGGCATCGTCGCGTACGGCACCATCGCGTTCGCGCCGACCACGTATCCCGGTCGTTCCGAGCGGTTCTTCCGCGAGTTTGCATCCGTCGACGTCCCCGCGGCATGGGCCAAAGTCGACGCGCGCGTGCTCGTGATGCACGGCACGTATGACGAGACCACGACGCGAGACGACCATGAAAAGATCGCGCGGATCGTCAACGCCCGACATCCAGGCTGGGCTGAACACCGCGAACTCGATCGACTTGACCACTGCTGGTCGCGCCATGAGACGCTCGAAGCCAGCCGCGACAAGTGCGGCCGCGGCGCGGAGACGGCCGATCTCCTCAACGCGATACTCGGGTTCCTGAACGCACGGTCCAATTAGGTATCGCCGGTGGCGGCGAGACGCAGAGGTTCACACCCGCCTTCGTATTATCTTGTGATCCGGTCCCACACAAGAACCGCCTCTTCGACAGCGCCGTCGGCGCTGGTCAGCACGCGCAATTCGACGCGATCCGGCGCGACGAACTGGTACCCCCGCACGAGTTCCGATCCGATCCAGTCCGGTGACATCGCGCCCTCAACGAGATGGGTGACTGTCCGGCCAACTGAATCGATACGGTACGTTCCGTAGTAGCTCGCCATTCCTGCAAACGCGGTCTGCGCGGCCGGTGCGCTCGCGTGTTCCCATGCTGCGCCGAGTCGCGGACGACGAGAGTCGTAGAGTTGTGCACTGACGCGACCGTCTGGAGTGTAGATGAGCAGACCTAGCGGTTGGTCATCCCAGTAGTCGTGCACGTCGCGATTCCCACCTGAGGTGACAAAGGAGACGAGTCGCCATGTACCCACGAGTGACGGCACCTGTGCCTCGTTCGGTCCCCTGTTCTCCTTTGACATAGCTAGAGGTGATCGGTCACCAAGACCCGGCCTTTCGCGCCGAGCGAGGTCTTGCCGTCTTGCCCTTTGATACGGCCGCGCAGCTCGACGATCTCGCCTCGCACTTTCTCGTTTGGCGTGACCTTCACGACCATCCATTCAAGCACGATCGTTTCATCCGCAAAGATTGGCCGACGGAACCGCACCCAGAACTCCAGACCCAGCATGGCCCCTTTCTTCGAAAAGTGGGAGGCCGTCAGTGCCAGCAGCAGTGCCGTCGTGTGAGGGCCGCTGGCGGTCGGCCGGCCGAAGCGGGTGCCAGCGGCAAACTCCGGGTCGTGATGTATCGGGTTATTGTCGCCCGCAGCATTCGCGAACTCGACAACCATGGCCGGGGAGAGTGCGACTTGGGAAGAGAAGCGCTCTCTGGGATAGGCTCTCATCACACCCTTCTCGCGATGTCGTGCGGCCAAAACGCTTGACGTCGCGTCGCGATTCATGATTTAGTTGATCGATCAACTATGACAGCTTCTCATACCCGGGAGCGAATTGTCGAGGCCGCCCGCGATCTGTTCTGGGAGAAGGGCTACGCGGCGACCGGGCTCGCCGAGCTGCTCGCCCGCGCCGGCGCGAACAGCGGCAGCTTCTATCACTTCTTCGACAGCAAGGACGCCGTGCTGCAAACCGTGCTCGAGACGTACGAGGACCGGCTGGACCCGCACATCCTCCAGCCGGTCTTCGACAAACATCAGCAGCCGATCGACCGGATCTTCGGCCTGCTCGAAAGCTATCGCGCGCGGCTGGTCGACACCGGCTGTCAGTACGCCTGCCCGATCGGCCGGCTCGCGCTCGAGTTGGACGCCGGCAACGCGCCGGCCCACGCGCGCATCGCGAAAAACTTCTCCGCCTGGCGCGCTGCCGTCGAAGGCTGTGCGCGCGACGCCGGCCTCGCCAACCCGAAGGACGTCGCCGCATTCGTGCTGACCGTGATGGAAGGCGGCGCCATGCAAGCGAGGGCCTACGGCTCCATCGAGCCGTTCGATGCGTGTATCCGGCAACTGAAGCGGCATGTCGCTGCGCTGCCGAAGACGAAGGCACGACCCGTGAAGACCTCCAAGAGACGCGGATGATCGCGCGTCAACTCTGTGGCGGCGTGTTCGCGCTGCTGTTCACCCTGCCGCTCGAGGCCCAAACCATGTACATCAGGGACACGGCGGCGTACAACCCCGACAAGATCGTCATCCGGGCCGAGCCGTCCGCGCTCGACGATCTGCGCTACCGGCTGCGCCACACGCGCTGGCCGGACGAGTACGCGAACGAGACCTGGGCCTACGGCACCAACCGCGAATATCTGCAGGAGCTTGTGCGCTACTGGGCCGACGACTTCGACTGGCGCGCCCAGGAAGCGTGGCTGAACTCCTTCGACCACTACAAGACGACCATCGACGGCGTCGGCATTCACTACATCCACCAGCGCCGCGCCGATCCGGACGCGCTGCCGCTGCTGCTCCTGCACGGATGGCCCGGCAGCTTCGTGCAGATGCTCAAACTCGTCCCGCTGCTGACCAACCCGGCCGCACACGGATTGTCCGGTCCCTCCTTCCACGTCGTCGTCGCTTCCTTGCCGGGCTTTGGTTTCTCCGACACCGCCACGGCGCCGGGCATGGGCATGGAGCGCATCGCCGCGCTGATGAACACGCTGATGGTCGATCGGCTCGGATATGACAAATACGGCGCGCGAGGCAGTGATTTGGGCGGCGTGACGATCGACCAACTGGGCCGCCATTATCCGCAGCACCTGGTGGGTGCCCATTTGACGCAGATCATCGTGCCCGAAGGAGCGCCAGCACCAGAAAACGCGACAGCCGCAGAACGCGCGTTTCTCAGCGCTAGCGCTGCGTTGGCCAGTCCCGAACGGTCCTATGCCCGGCAGCACGCGTCGAAGCCGCAGACGCTGGCCTACGGCCTCAACGATTCGCCGGCCGGTCTGGCGAGCTGGATTCTCGAGAAGTACCGCACGTGGGGCGATACCGGCGGCCACATCGAAAGCCGCTTCAGCAGGGATTTCCTGCTGACCACGCTGACCACCTATTGGCTGACGCAGACCATCGCGCCCTCGGTCCGCACTTACTACGAAATGGTGCGTAATCGCGGCAACACCGATCGCATTGGCGTGCCGGTGGCCTTCCTGATGAGCAAGAAGGACATGTTTCCGCCGGCGCCGCGCGAGTGGGCAGCGCGCACCCACAACGTGGTGCACTTTGTCGAAGCACCGACCGGCGGTCACTTCCTCGAATGGGAGGAACCGGAACTCGTCGCGCGAGACCTTCAGGCGTTCTTCGGCGCCGTGACGTCGAGGCGTTGATGCATCGAGGGTGTCGTTGACATGACGTAGAACGAGGTTTGTGGACGCGCGGTCGCGCGGTCACGAATAGGGCGCAATCCGCAGTAGAGTGCGGACTGGACTGTCCTTAAGTATAGGGAGAAGCGCCAGCCTGCAGTCAGGAGGTTGGCGTGTGGAGCGTCGCGACAGTCTTTGTGTGCCGCTGCAGTTGCTTGGCCGCAGCGAAGCCAGTTTTCCTCCTGTTGAACTCATTGAGAGGGTACCGCCCGGCATTTCACCGCTCGCCACCGGCTACGTTCTACTCGCGGAAAAGCGGATCGTCATCATTACGTCGACGGCAGCCTTCAGGGAGGCGCGGCGCGCGAGTGAGCGTTGCAACAGTGTCGAGGCGATTCGCGACATTGCGGGCGTGCTCGCTCATGAGGAGTGGCATCTCAAGCATGGTGCCGATGAAGCTGGCGCCTACGACGCGCAGATGATCGCGCTGCTCACGGCAGGGGCCGACGCCAACGGCGCGCTGTTTCACAAGGTTAAGCAGGTCAAACTGGTCGTGTTGGCGGCGTCGAAGCGAACGACAACGACTGGCGTCACGGCGGATGGCCAGATCGTGGCGGGAGGCGCGCGTGAAGGCAGTCCGTGACGGAGCGAGACTTCTGGTGGTGACGGCGTGGACTCGGGACATTCGTCGTGGAACAAGAGGTTTGCCTGCCCTCAGGACCGGATACAGTAAGGCACCTTCGAAGCGAATCGCGTAGCTGGATAGGCTGATGCCTGGCTATCTCTGATCGAAGATATGGACCATCTGCCGGCGCCGTCAACTCGGCGCATCGCCATTTACATTTCCCATCCTGATTCACCGTTGGCGGCCAATCAGTTGACGGCAATCCGACGATACGCTTGCGGCATGGGCTGGGTGACCGTGGCCATCGTGGAGAGCGATGAGCTACGGCTCCTTGACCTTGCTGCAACGGACGCGCTTGACCTGGTGCTGTGCTGGCGGACCGCGACCTCCGACGCGCGGAGTCCCTGGTCCGACAACTGTCGGTACATGGCATCGAACTACTGGCCGTAGCGCAGAGCTGTACGGCTTTGATGGAGTGATGCCGGTCTCTCCGAAGGGTCCGAGAGCGTTCATGCTTTCGGGTAAGCGACGCCGTTGCGCGTTGCGAACCCAAAGACATTCAGGGCAGCGGATGAGGCGGCGCAATGGAGAAATGAGTCGGGACACGAGAGTATCTCGATCCACAAGTGCGAGCGGAAATCTCGGGCTTTGCGCTCCGCGACCAGAACGTTATCGCGCGGGGAGTTTCGCAGCTCCGGAGCGATCTGGAATCCGGGGCCTGGGACGATCGGTTCGGCCACCTTCGGCGACTCGACACGCTTGATGTGTGCTACCGAATCCTGTCGACTGGTCGAAATGAACCGCGATGACCTTCGCGAGTGACGGAAAGGCGTTTAATTCGACGTTGCGCGCCATCGGAGCTGCTATCGGCACGCAAAGTTTTGTTCGACCCAGTTCACCGGATCGTTTCGGCCATCGGTGGGCCCGATGTATACGGCGCGTTGCGGGTATGCGCATACCTTGCGTTGATTGTCGACTCTCCGATTTGTGACGTGTTCGGCCACCACGTAGTCGGGAGCCATACCTTTCTCCACCCACTCAACAAGCGGCGCAAGTCGGTCCCACTCGCCGCACCCGGGGCCGCCGCCGCAGTGCCCCATTCCCGGTGCCATAAATAGACGGACGCTCTTTCGGGTCGACTCGAGATCGCCACCGAACGTGGCGTTCACGACGGCCTTGTAGTAATCGAGGGTCGGCTCGTTTTGGCCCTCCGGGTCCGCCCAGCCGTGATAGAGCAGCAGCTTGCCTTTGTTTCGATTCACGAATCTCGACAACCTGGGATCGGTGGCGTCCGTGATGGCCATCATGGAGGCAGCTGCTCCAGCCGTCACGTCATCGATATTGAACTCCCACCAGGCGTATTCGGGCGGGTTGGCTCGTTTGTCCGGGATCTGGCTCACGTCGATCGGATTGGGCATCGGAACGCCCGGAGACTCCTTGTAGAAGAGGTAGTTCACGTGGTCCATGCCGTAAATCAGCTTCGCCGGTATCATCCCATTCCCGCGATGGGGAATCATCGATCGATCCCACCCCCATCCCGAGCCGAGATCCATCCCCTTCATGATGCGCTTTCCCTTGCTGTCGTGCGGGCCGCGATAGATCTCCGCGATCGCATTCAACTGGGCAGGCGTGAAACAGTCGTCGCGATCCGTTCCGGCTGGACACTTTCGATCCGCGAGATCGACGTGCGGCCTGAACGCGCAGCTTGGCGGATCATCAATCACACGATCGCGGATGCCATCGGCCGTGTCGCATTTCTCCAAGACCGCATCGCGCAGCATCTCCCACTTGGTCAGGCTCTCAGGGATGCCGTCGCCATCGCGATCGAACGCGAGATTCCCCGCAAAGTGATTCGCAAACATGCGCTGCGCCATCCA
>Ga0136846_1230979_pt1 | contig 19656 bp, 15 predicted proteins | sample HopSoiMetagenom2_FD_96841 | JGI IMG/M metagenome (GOLD analysis project Ga0136846, IMG submission 96841) | Grasslands soil microbial communities from Hopland, California, USA - 2 Assembly 2016 (version 4) | ecosystem: Environmental > Terrestrial > Soil > Grasslands | place: USA: Hopland...
GGTCAAGGGCCAGCAGGGCGTAAGCTCCGTCAGCGTTCTCAACTGGCAGGACTGGCAGCGCGACGTCACCGCCTTCGAGGCACTCGGCAGCTACGTGGCCAGCGGCGCGATCCTCGGCGGAGATGCCGAGCCCGAACGCGTACGCGCCACATACGTGAGCGCCGAGGTGCTGCCGATGCTTGGCGTCAAACCGATGTTCGGTCGCTGGTTCGGCGATGACGACGTCAAAGGAAAACAGAACGTCGTGATCGTGAGCGAGGCGCTCTGGCGCAACCGCTACGGCGCGGATCGCGGCGTCGTCGGCCGCACGATCCGCGTCGAGGGGGTTCCGTTTACTGTCGTGGGCGTCATGCCGACGTCATTCAACTTTCCGCTCGGGCCGCTGCAGACCCAGCTCTGGCTGCCGTTCATCCCGCCCGAAATGGCCCTCGACCCGCGTGCGCGCGGGTGGCACTGGATTTCGGTCGTCGGACTGGTCAAGCCCGGGATCACCGTGCAGCAGGCGAACGCCGATCTCGTTCGAGTCGTCGCACGCCTCGAGAACCAGTATCCGGTCGCGATTGCGAACCGCTCGGCTGCGGTCGTTCCGATGCGTGATGATGTCATCGGCCGCGTACGGCCGACGCTGCTCGTGCTGCTCGGCGCTGTCCTGCTCGTGCTGCTGATCGCATGCGCGAACGTTGCGAACCTGTTGATCGCGCGAAACGCAGCCCGCAGAAGGGATGCCGCGGTTCGCGTCGCGCTCGGCGCGAGTCGCGGCCAGCTCGTGCGACAACGACTCGTTGAGAGCATCGTGCTGGCACTCGGCGGCGCACTGCTCGGCCTCGGCTTCGCGTACCTCGGACTTCGCGTTCTCGCCACGTTGAGCGGAACGATGCTGCCCGTCGTCGGACCAGTCGCGATGGATGCTCGAGTGCTCACGGTGCTTGCCGCGGCTGCAGTCCTCTGCGGGCTGGCGTTCGGCATCGCGCCGGCGATGCAGTCGACACGCAGCGGCGTTCGCCACGCTCTCGCTGACCTGACGGTGAAGACAACCACCGGGACCGAGATGCGCCGCTTCCGCGGCGCGCTGGTGGTGACGCAGATCGCGCTCTCGCTCATGTTGCTCGTTGGCGCAGGGCTGCTCATGCGTGCCTTCGTCAGACTCCAGTCTACCGACTCGGGGCTCACGACGGAGCGCGTGGTTACGGCGCGACTCGCGGTGCCCAACCGCTACACCCGCGACAACACGGCGACGGAGCAGTTGCTCCGGCCGCTGCTCGAGCGAGTCCGGGCGATTCCGGGCGTGCAGCACGCCGGCATCGTTTCCCTGTTGCCGATCGAGGAAACGGGAGCGACGGTGAGCTTCTGGGTGGACGACCGACCGTGGCCGAAGTCGGGGACCGAACCGTTTGCCGAGGTTCGCACGGTGAGCCCGGGCTACTTGGCCACCATGGGGGTGCCGATCAAAGCGGGGCGGGATCTCGAGGAGCACGACGACTCGATGAGTGTGACGAAGGTCGTCGTGAACGAGACGTTGGCGAGAACCTTCTTCCCGGGTGAGAACCCGATCGGGCGCCGCGTGCTTCAGGGTTCGGCCGACCGCTACGTCGAGTGGGAGATCGTCGGCATCTCCGGCGACGTTAGGCAGTCCGGGCTGGCCGAAGCGCCGAGGGTCGAGATCTACACGTCGTACAGGGACATGCGGGCGAACTTCGCCCGCGGCGACGTCGCCCTCATGGTGAAGACGTCGGCCGCGGACGCGTCGATCGTGCCCGACCTCCGCCGCGCGCTCAAGACAGTCGCGCCGGATGCCGCCCTGATGAACGTGCGGCCGATGGACGAGGTCATCGCGCAGTCGTTGGCGAGCCGGAAGCTCATTCTCGTCCTCTTCGGGTCGTTCGCCGGCATCGCGCTCGTGCTGGCCGCGTCGGGGTTGTACGGGGTGATCTACTACCTCGTCGCGCAGCGCACGCGCGAGATCGGCATCCGTATGGCGTTAGGCGCTGACCGCGCCCGGGTATTGCGGCTCGTCCTACGGCAGGGAGCGGCGCTCGCGCTGGGCGGGATCGCGGTCGGACTCGTCGGCGCCGTCATGTTGTCGCGGCTGCTGGCGGGCCTCCTGTACGGCGTCAGCACGCATGATCCACTGACCTTCGTGACGGTCGCCGTCGTGCTCGGAACGGTCGCCCTCGTCGCGAGCCTCGTGCCCGCCTGGCGAGCGGCGCGTGTTGATCCTGTGGTAGCGCTCAAGACTGACTAGGCGACTGGCCGGGCGACGGGCGACGGGCGACTGGCGACGGCGCGTCACTCCGAGCGAAGCGAGGAATGACACGCCAGCCAGCAGCCAGCACGAGCAGCCAGCAACCAGCTGCCGCTTCTCCCGTCTCCCGTCTCCGGCTTCCCTGCCGTTCCGCTTCCCTGCCGTTCCGCTTCCCGGTCGTCGAGTGTACCGTATCCGCCACATTCTCGATCGAGGTGATTCGTGGTCGCACGGCGGGAATTCCGATGGTGGCCCTGCCTTCTCGTCGCCTTCGCACTGCTGACGGCCGAGCCATCGCGCGCATGCGCGCAAACTCCCGTCGATTCGGCCCTGCTCAGTTACATCAACACGATTCGCGCGATCGACGTCCATGCCCATCCGATGCGACCGGTGCCGCCGGGCGCACCGGCTGATACCGAGTTCGACGCGTTGCCACTCGATGGGATCCCGCCGTTCGGCGTTCCGCACCGCCTCTCGCTCGACGATCCCATCTGGCGAACCGCACAGGACGCCCTCTTTCATGCGCCCACCGCAGTCAATGACAGCATCTATCGCGTGGGGCTTCGCGCCGCGGTCGAGGCGACGCGTCGCGAGCACGCCCAGCATTTCCCTGAATGGGCGCTCGACGCGGTCAGGACCGACGTGATGCTGGCGAATCGCATCGCCATGGGTGCCGGGCTGGCGAGCCCGCGGTTTCGCTGGGTTCCCTTCGCGGATCCACTCATGTACCCGCTGGATACGCGCGGCGAGGCGGCACGAACACCCGATACGCGCGCGCTGTATCCAAAGGAGGCTGCACTCCTCCGGAGGTATCTGCGCGAGTTGCGGATGACCAAGCTCCCGTCGACGCTCGACACCTACGCGCGTACCATCGTTAGGCCCACGCTCGAGCGATGGCGCTCCGGTGGCGCCGTGGGCATCAAGCTGGAGGCCGCATACCTCCGCCCGCTCGACTTCGACGACCCCGACCCCGCCGCGGCCCGCGCGATCTACGCTCGCTACGTCGCCGGCGGCGTTCCGTCGCGCGCCGAGTACAAGACGCTCGAGGACTACCTCGTCCGCGTGATTGCGAAGGACGCCGGCACGCTCGGGTTGTCCATCCAGATCCATACGCTCGAGACGTTCGGCGGGTATTACCGGTCCGCCGGCGCGGCGCCACACCTCCTCGAGCCACTGGTCAACGACTCGACGCTTCGCGCCACGAAGTTCGTCATCGTCCACGGCGGCTGGCCGCTCGTGGGCGAAACATCGGGGCTGTTGTCGAAGCCTAACGTCTACGCCGACATCTCCATGATGGATATCCTTCTCCCTCCGCACCAGCTCGCGGCGGTGCTGCGACAATGGCTCGGCGAGTGGCCAGACAAGGTGCTCTTTGGCAGCGATGCGTTTGACGGCGGAGCGGAACAGGGTTGGGAGCAGGTCGCCTGGGTCGGGTCGAATACCGCTCGGCGCGCGCTGGCGATGGCACTGACAGGAATGCTCCGGGATGGTGAGATCAACCGCCCCCGCGCGGAGGAATTGGCCCGGATGGTGATGCGTCAGAACGCGCTTGCCGTGTACGACCTCGGCATGCGTTAACGCTCGTCAATCACCCTTCACATTCGGCTCATGAAACGAGTCACCCTGGTTGCCGCGATGCTGGTCCTCGCCGCGCCCACCGCCGCACGTACGCAGGAAACGCCCACCGAGCGCGACGCCGCACGCGACGTCGTGCAGAAGCAGATGGGTCTTCAGCGCTCGCTCAACATCGACGCGGTCGTCGCGAAGCTCACCGGGGCGAACCCGGCGCGAGACGCCGTGGCGGCGCGTGCCAAGGAGCTCATGGACAAGGAGCTGATCGCGCTCGGGGATGACATCACCAAGCATCCGGAGGTGGGATTCGTCGAAACGCGGTCGGTGCAGGTGCTCACCGACTATCTCAAGCAGCATGACTTCGACGTCACCATGGGCGTCGGAGAGCTCAAGACGGCGTTCGTCGCGCGGTACAACAAGTCGACGCCGGGGCCGAACCTCGGCGTCATTCTCGAGTACGACGCGCTGCGCGGGACAAAAGGCGCGTTCCATGGGGACCAGCACTCCACGCAGGGCCCGATCGGGATCGCGGCGGCGATCGCCGTCGCCGAATTCCTGACGCGCACGAAGACGCCAGGCACCGTCGTGGTGTTCGGCACGCCGGGCGAGGAGATGATGCCGCCTAACGCCAAGACGGTCATGTTCGACGCCGGAACGTTCAAGGGCATGGACATCCTCGTCCGGAGCCACGCGGTCAACGCCACCACCCGGCCGGCGCCCGGGTTTGGCACCTGCTGCATGAACATCGACGGCGTAAAATACACGTTCTACGGCGCGCCGGCGCATCAACTCACGGCATGGAACGGCCGCAACGCGCTCGAGGCCGTCATTCACCTGTTCAACAACATCGATGCCATCCGGAGCAACCTGAGACCGGAGACCCGAATTCAGGGCGTGATCACGGAGGGGGGCGCCGCGCCTAACGTCGTTCCCGACAAGACGGCCGCCGACTTCTACATCCGGTATCCCGACGAGGTGTATCTCGCGCAGGTGACCGAGATGGTCAATAACGCGGCCAAAGCAGCCGCACTGGCGACGGGCACGCAGGTCAAGATTGACCACTATGGACGGAACCGCGACGGCATCGGCGTCGGGTCCCTCGACGAGGTCGCGTTTGCGTACATGAAGAAATACGGCGCGACCGGCGTGGTGCCCGAGCCCGGCAAGCCGATGGGTTACGAGGAAACCGGCAGCGTATCGAGCAACATTCCTGGCGTGGGCTTCAGCGCCAAGTCCTCGAACGCCTCCAACCACACGTACGAAATGGAAGCCGATGCGCTGACCGACGTCGGGCACTCCGGTTTCGTCGTCGACGCGCAGGCCATGGCAGCGTTGCTGTATGATTTCGCGACTCGTGCCGACTATCGCGCGCTCGTGAAGAAAGAATTCGACACGCTAAAGGGTCTCCACGACGAGTACCTCGAATCGCTTCGAAAGGTGTACGTGACGCCGAAGGTAACCGGCGAGCGCGTCGTTCCTTGACGGCTGGACTAACGCGGTGCACGGCCGAGCTCCTGCGCAAGCTCGGCCCGGCGCTCGGCAGACATGCGAGCGAAGCATTTCGAGATGGGTTTGGCCCAGAGCGGCGTGTAACCGGGCGCCGGCTCCCGGGTGCATTCCCGGTCCCGGACCACGATCCACTGGCGCTGCTGCTCGCGCAGGCGTCTGACGGTTGGCGGGTCAGGGTCGCCACGCCTGACGTTGGCATTGCGCCGCAATGCCACAATGAGCGAATCGTAGGCGCGCTGGAGTGACGCGTCGTTGACGGCCACATAGGCCATGAGGCATGCCCGCTGATCTGCCATCCTCGGAAACGCGCATCGAGCGCTCGGGGCTGTAGAAGCGCGGGTTGGTTGAGCCGTCCTATGCGTGGCGGCGGCTGGAACCGGCGACGTCCGCCGCAGAACAGCGCTGGAGTCGCCGACCGGCCGCGCGGGTAAACGTGGCGGGCTATCGAGCACGACGCTTCCCGCACTCGACGTGACAGCGCGGGCAGAGTCGGTGCGCACTTCCACAGCAGAATCGACACCCGGGTCCACCGTGACCCCGCGCCGGACCAGCGCATACCACGACAGGCCGGCAACCGCCAACGTAGCCACCGCGGCGAACAGCGGCCACGCGCGTCGGGAGCGCTCAGGTCCCGACTCTGGCCGACCTGCCGGTCGTTCTCGCCGCTCGCCTTCCGGCATTGGGCGCGGTGGTCCGTCGCGGCCGTGGCCCAGCGATCCGGGTTCAACGGTCGCGTTAGGTTTCGCAGCGTTCGGTACCGCAGCGTTCGGTACCGCAGCGTTCGCGCCCACGGGCCGCCGGAACCGGACCGTCGGCTCATCCTCGACCGTTGGCGCCGCACCCGACAGGCGTTGTGATACCACCGGCGGGGGACTGAAGGTCAGCTGCTCGAGAAAGTCGTCGGCGCTCTGCCATCGACGGTCGCGGTCCTTCACGAGCGCGCGCTCGATAGCGAATAGGAGGTTTGCCGGTACGCGCGGCCGCAGCGACGTTATGGGCGGCAGGTCCTCGTGTTTCTGCTTGTAGATGACGCCGTAGAGGGTTTCGCCCGCCCAAGGCCGCAGTCCTGTCAGCAACTCCCATCCAAGAACGCCCAGGCTGTAGATGTCCGATCGCCCATCCACCGCGCGGCCGTCGATCTGCTCGGGTGACATGTACTGCGGTGTGCCGAGCGATGCGCCCAGCATCGTGATGGGGACGTCTCCCTCGATACGCCGCGCGATCCCGAAGTCGGAGAGCAGCGCACGTCCGGTGGATTTATCGAGAAATACGTTCTCCGGCTTCACGTCTCGGTGCACGATGCCGCGACGGTGCGCGTACTGGAGCGCGCTCGCGACATCGCGCAACACCGCCTCGGCGTCTTCGGCGCTGAAGGTCCCATACTCCCGCAGTCGGTCACGAACGGTTCCGCCTGCCACGTACTCCATGATGATCGCGATAGCCCGATCACCCATCTCCTCGATCGCTTCGGTACGGACGATGTTCGGATGGCTCAGGTCGGCGACGGTACGTGCCTCTCGCGCGAACCGTTGCAGCGCGTCCGGGTCATCCAGGTACCGGGCACGAATGGCCTTGATCGCTACGAGCGTCCCGCTGTCGCGGCGTCTCGCGAGGTACACGGCCGCCATCCCACCCTGTCCGAGCTCCCGGATAAGCTCGTAGTGATACTCGAGTGCGCGAAGGTCGGTTGGGAAGTCAGTTTCGGGCTGCATCGGGTCGGGATTGAACTCCCGGCGATGAATGCCGGATGCGTGCCGAGGCGGTGCGCGATAGCGCACTGCCTGGACGATTCAGCTTTCTGGGCATTGCGGGCCCCTGGTCCAGCAACCACCCTGCGAGGAGTCCTCTCACGCAGGAGGGTTGGATGCGCGCTCGTTCTCGTGGTTCTCGTGTGTGGTTCGTCCTCGTGGCGGCGAGCGTCGCCTGCTCGGCAGCTTCGCTCATGGCGCAGGACACCCAGGACAAGCTGATCTTCGTCCCGATCCGCGCCACCCAGGTGATGTCGGCCGCGGATCAGCAGCGGATCGGCATCGACCGCCTAACGCCTGAGCAGCGCTTCGCGCTCGACGCGTGGCTGACGCGTTACTCGGCCGAGCTTCGCGCGAATGCGTTCCGGCAACCAACGGCGGCCGCGGGCCGGAGCATCGCGGCCTCCTCGACCGAGGAATCGGCGCCGAGCGAAGCACCCGCCGCACCGGAGCAGTTCAACCATCACGGCTGGTCACCCCTGTCTACGCTTCCGCCGGCCGCACGCCTCGTGTCGACGCCCGACGAGGGTTCGTTCGTTCGCCTCGCCGACGGCACGCTGTGGGAAGTGTACACGCCGGATCGGACGTTCACGGACGAGTGGCAGGAGGGCGACTACATCACCGTGTCGCAGGCCCCGAGCGCCGTGGGAGAGTTCGACCACGTGCTGGTCGACACGAACGCCAACACGCGCGCGCACGTGCGATTCGTCGATGTGGTAGGCTCGCGTCGCCGGTAGGGACGAGGACCTTACCGCGACTCGCGCCTCGCGCGCTCGAGCTCGGACCTGAGATCGTCCCGGCGGGCTGCGGTCATGCGAGCGAAGCACGTGGCGATCGGTTCTGCCCAGCGAGGCACGAAGCCGGGTGCCGGATCGCGCGTACAGTTTCGTTTCCGGTCCGCAACCCATCGCTCCTGTTCCAACTGGAGCTGCGCGACTGACGGCGGGGTAGCGCCATCGAGCGGGCCGTTCGCGAGGCGCCGCGTCTCCGCGATGAGCGAATCATAGACGCTCTTCAGCGGCGCGTCGCCCGCGGCGACGAGCTCCGTCAGGCAGGCACGCTGCGCCGCCATCGACGGGACAGCACACCGCGCCGGCGTGCGCACGTCGGCCAACGAAACGTTACCCGCGCTTGTGGTCACGGCAGGCCGATCAGGCCGAACGACCCACGGCACGTCGGCAATCGCCAGGGGAACGAGCAGCGCAAGGAGCGGTAGGGCGAACCGCCACGCCCATCGCCGGCCTGGGTGCCGCGGAAGAGGTCGTGCGAACGGTACATCGTCCGGCACCGATACGAGCCGCGGCGTGGCCGCCACGGCGGGAGGCAGCCACGGCGCGGAAAGATCGTTAGGCTCGGGAAGCTCCTCCGGATCCGGGCGACGGAAGCGCACGGTCGGCGAATCGTCGACCGGCCCCGGAGCGGTGAATGACGATTGCGCCAACACCGGCGGTGGGTCGTACGTCAGCTCCTCGAGAAACTGGTCCGTGGTCTGCCAGCGCTGCGTACGGTCCTTCACCAGCGCCCCCTCGATGGCGAACAGCAGATTGGCCGGGACACGCGGGCGGAGCGACTTGATGCGCGGCAGATCCTCGTGCTTCTGCTTGTAGATGACGCCGTACAGGTTCTGGCCGGCCCACGGTCGTTTGCCCGTGAGCAGCTCCCAGCCCAGGACACCGAGGCTGTAAATGTCCGCTCGGCCGTCGATCTCGCCCCCGTCGATCTGCTCGGGCGACATGTACTGCGGCGTGCCGAGCGCTGCGCCGAGCAGCGTGATCGGCGCGTCCTCCTCGATGCGCCGGGCGATCCCGAAGTCCGCGAGCAGGGCGCGCCGCGTGGACTTCTCGAGGAACACGTTTTCCGGGCGAACATCGCGGTGGACGATCCCGTGGCGGTGCGCGTAACCTAACGCGGTTGCAACGTCCCGGAGCACGCTCTCCGCGTCTTCAGCGGCGAACGCGCCGTACTCACGCAGGCGGTCGCGTACGGTTCCGCCCGCGACGTATTCCATGATGATCGCGATCGCGCGGTCGCCGAATTGCTCGATCGACTCGGTACGGACGATGTTCGGATGGTTGAGGCCGACGACGGTCCTGGCTTCGCGAGCGAAGCGCTGCAGCGCATCCGCGTCGTCGAGGTAACGTGCCTGGATGGCTTTGATCGCTACGAGCTTCCCGCTATCGCGATGCTTCGCGAGATACACGGCCGCCACGCCGCGCTGGCCGAGCTCTCGGATGAGCTCGTAGCTGTCCTCCAATGCGCGTAGATCAGTCGGGAAGTCCGTCTCTGGATACATCGGCTCGACACTGCACTCCCGAAACAGCCTTCAACATGCGAGTCGCGGACCTCCGTTGCGCTCGCCCACACTCCTGACACCACCCCGCATCATAGCACCCGCCGCGGCCAATGTCGGACTCCTGGCCACCAACCGATGGGTACGGTCGCAGACTTTGTGGCAGGGGTCAAGTCGGAGGGAGCAACTGCCGGTCCGTCGCGGATTCTCTCGGCGGTCGCTGGCGAACTTTCTTCACGTGGCGAGGTGCGCGCGGTCCGGCCGGTGGTGGACCCCTCATCACCGCCGCGAGCGCGGAGGCGCCGGCTCGTCACCGGCGCCCACCGCGACTGTCTCATCTCGTTAGGCCAGGGCCGTCGAGCGGCTCACTGGATGACCAAGGGGACCTGCGAGGCGACCTGCAGGTCCATGAGGGCGTAGAGACGGCGGTCGATCTGGAAGAAGTGCGCGGCCTTCCTTCCGGGGATGACCTTCTCGATCAACGGGACCCATTTCTGGCGGGTCTGCGCGACGTCGACCTGAATGGCGCTCCACTTCTTCAGAATGCTGATCGCCTGTTCGTCGGTCAGCGTTTTCTGGTTCGCCGCATACTCCTTGATCAGCGCGTAGAACTCATCGTAGTGCTTGCTCATGTCGGCCGCGTACTGGTCGTACACCGGCCAGAACTTGGTGGCTTCCGTTTCGGTCAGCGGCACGTTCTCGGCGAGAATCTTCTTCTTCTCTGCCCGCAAGTTGCGACGCACCAGTGCGAGGTCTTTCTCGACCTCCACCCCGTTCGCCGTTTCCACTTGCGCGAAACTCCTGCGGCTCGGCGCCGTCAGAGCGACGACCATCGCGAGGCCCGTAAGCATTGTCCTTGTCAAGCGATCCCCCGTGAATGTTCACGAAGGATCGCGACAAGTGGCGATAACCCTCTATCCTACTTTCGTCCAAGTCGCGGCGGCAGCGGAGGGGCGCCGGGCGACGCGGTGCTAACGACCTCCGACTCGACGCTCGCCCGCCGGCTGGTCGCCTAACGCTGCACGCGAGATCGCCCGCGTTGCTCGGCCGCATTCGGCCGGCGTGCCAAACGACTCATTGGATGACGAGAGGGATCTCCGATGCAATCTGGACGTCCATCAGGGTGTAGAGCCGTCTGTCAATCTGGAAGAAGAGCGCCGATTTCTTTCCCGGAAGCACCTTGCCGACGATCGGAATGTATTTCTGCCGAGTCTGGGCGAGCGAGATCTGCCAGTTACTCCAGCGCTTGAGCAAGTCTTCCGCCTGAGCGTCCGTCAGCGTCTTTTGATTCGCCGCGTACTCCTTGAGCAGCGCGTCCAACGCATCGTTGTTCTTGCCCATCTCCGCAGCGTATTGATCGTAGATGGGCCAGAACTTGGTCGCCTCCGTCTCCGTTAACGGCAAATTCGCGGCGATGATCTTCTTCTTTTCCGTTCGCAGGTTGCGCCGAAGCAACGCGATGTCCTTCTCGATCTCGACACCCGAATCCGTTTCGCGCTGGGCAAACGTGATGCTGGCCGGCGCGGCGAGCGCGACGACCATGGCGAGCCCCGTAAGCATTGTCCTTGTCAAGCGATCCCCCTGTGCGGTCACTCAACGATCGCGATTTTCGGAGAACCCTCTATCCTACTTTCGTCCAAGTCGCGGCCGAGCTCAGTGAATTCGGCCCGCCGGCACGCCTTCGTCGCGCTCGAAATGGCTGTCGTCAGTCGCGACGTGACGTCCGTTGACGGGCTGCACGTGGCGCGAATTCCCTTCGGGAAAGAGTGCTGCAAACGCCGCGATCTGGCCCTTCGAGAGAACAATTGGCTGGGCGATGACGACCCAGCGCACGCCCTCGGTAAACGGCGGTGTGGTCAGGGACCCGGTGTACCGCGCGGATTCCTCGTGCGGCGGGATGAGCGCCTTCAGGTTGACCTGCGACACGGTCACGTGCGCGCCGGATTGCTTGGGCAGCTGACTGAACATCGGCGCCAGAGCGGCATTCGCGGCGCCGGCGCGGAGAAAGACGCCGATCACCAGCGTCGAGCTGTCCGCGGCCTTGTGCACGAGATGCATCTCCATGGGAAAGCGCTGCTCGTCGACCTCGTGCTCCGCGGGCGTATGAAAGTGGAACTGCACGAGCCGATACACCCGGTTGCCAACGCGAATCTCGCCATCCCCGGCCGCCACGTTCGCCCGCACCGTGGCTTCCTCGTTAGGCGACCCGGTGTTCTCGAGGTCCACCGTCGCGTGCGTACTGTAGTGGAACGTCAGCGGCGGAACGGCCTGTTTCTTCACGACCTGCAGGTCATCGCCGCGGATGTCGATGGGACTTTGCTGAGAGATCGAGGACGGAGGTGTCGCCGACTTACGCGGGCCGGCCACCCGCAGCGAGTCCACCCCGGTTGCCGCCATCCGAGGAGGGCCAATCAATCCGACAAGGAGCGCGACGGCGAGCCAATCGATGGGCGCTTTCATGAGGCCTCGACAGAGGATTCGTACCTGTGAGCCTATGCCTCGGCTCGAGCGTGAGTGTATTGGCCCTTTGTACCTGAACGGCCGGGGACGGGCGACGGGAGGAACGGCGGCTGGCAGCTGACTGCTCGCTGGCTGCTGGCTGACGCTGGCTACTAGGAGATGAGCCTCCGATCGTTCTGCGCTTCTTAGCCGTCGCCCGTCGCCCGTCCCCGGCCGTTCCTAAAACCGAAACGCCACCTTCACGCTTCGCGTCGTTCCTCTATCCAGTGCCGCGTCGAGCGCTCGGCGGTACTCACCGATCGGAAACGTCGCGGTGACCAGTGGTCGCACCGGCGCCCGACCACTGGCGATCAACGAGGCTGCCTCGGCGAAGGCGTTCTGCGCGGCGCCGCCGTGGGCGTGCACGCCGTAACACAGGCTGCCCCGCACCGTCAGCTCCTTCAACCACACGGGCGTCCAGTCCAGCCCATTCAGCGTGCTGACGTTGCCTAACAAGACGACCGTCCCCCCGGGTCGGGCCAGGCGAAGAGCGTCGTCCAAAGCTCTCGTCCCACCCACACAGACGTACGTGTAGTCGAACCCTCCGCCAATCCCGATAGGGCGGCCAATGATCGGTTCGAGCAGCCGAGACTGACCGGCCTCGGCGAGCGCACCGACGTAGTCGCCGCGCGAAGCGACGACGCGCGCTGCGCCGAGTCGGCGCGCATGCTCTGCCTGGAACTCGTGGCGCGCCAGCACGGTCAGCGTCGCCTCGGGGGCAAGCGCCGAAATAGCGGCGGTGGTCAGAAGACCGATCGAGCCCGCACCGATGACGAGCACCCGCGCTCCGGCCTCCGGCAGATTAGCCCGCACAGCGTGTACCGAACAGGCAAACGGCTCGACGAGCACCGCCTCCTCGTCGCTGAGAGCATCCGGGACGCGAAGCAGGTGCGACTCGTGCGCCACGAATTGCTCGCCCCAGCTGCCGCCCGTGCCGCGCGTCGTTCCAATGAGCATGCCGGGTGGAAGCGCCCCATCGGTGAAGTGAGCACAGCGCGAGTGGTTGCCGGCGACACACTCCGTGCACGGAGGCTCGACACCGCGCGGCTCGCAGCAAAGCAGCGGGTTTGCAACGACACGCTCCCCTACCCTGACGTCCCGAACCGCCGACCCGACTCCGACGACGTCACCCACGTTCTCGTGTCCGAGAACGAACGGGAAGGACGAGAACGGCGACGTCGTCGGACTCGCCTTGAGGGTGATGACGTTGAGATCGCTGCCACAGATCCCGCCGAGTCGCGTGCGAATGCGAACCCAGCGCTCGCCGGGCAGCACTGGCTCGGAAACATCCCCAACCGTGGTGCACGCGTGCGGGCCGATATACAGGCGCCGGGACAACCGGCCGGCCGCGAGCGTCGTTAGGTACGTCGGGATGGGGGCGGCAAAACTGATGGCCTTCACGCGCCCGCGGGCGTGGCCATGGGAGTAACGACCCGCAACGCGCCGGGAACGCAGGCCACCTCGAGCGTCGACGATGCGGCGCGGTTGTACTCGCCATCCGTTTCGTACGCGGGCGGCGTCGCAAACGACAACGTGAACCGCGCGGCCTGCTCACTCCGGACATCGGGGTGCGTGAGATGCGTACCCCGCGCGGCCGCGCTGAACAGCCCGATCCGCTTGAACGGCGCAACCGTGCGGATCGCGACCGCATCGAGTCGGCCGTCGGTGATGCTCGCGTTAGGTGCGATCCGAAACGCACCGCCGAAGTTCCTGCCGTTGGCGATGATCACCATGAGATGGGACGTCAGGCCCCCCGCGCCCTTGCCACTCGAGAGTGTGACCGGGACGCCAGCGTAACCGAATAGCTGGCGGAGCGCCGAGTACATGTACAGGAGATCGCCCTTGAGCCACCGGATGGTCGCGACGTCCTCGATGACTGCGATGTCGAAGCCGAACCCCGTCACATTGAGGAAATGCTTGTTCTCGATCCGGCCGACATCGACTGCGACATCGGGGCCGTCCACGGCAAGGCGTGCTGTCGCCTCGTAGTCGTTGGCCGGCGCACCGACGGTCTTGGCGAAGTCATTCCCGGTGCCTGCAGCGCCAAGTGCGAGCCGCACGCCGGCGCCCGAGGCAATAATGGCGTTGGCGACGTTTCCCCACGTCCCGTCGCCACCGACGGCGACGATGGTTCGTACTCCTTCGTCGATCGCGCGCTGAGCGAGGATCTTCTCCTCGCCCGGTTTACGCGTTAGGCGGATGTCGGTGACACCAACCGCCGAAAATGCCCGGCGCACGTGTTGTTCGGCAACCAACCCCCGCCCCCTCCCGGCGGCGGGGTTCACGATGACGCAAACGTCCGGCATCAGCGCGGCGCAAACGCCGCGAGTTGGCGAAGCGGATGAAAGGTCTGCATGCCGTCGCGCATCCACAGCTCGCGGAATGGCGTGACGTCGACCTCCCAGTTCGCGAGCAGGTCGGTCATCGCCTGCGAGTGGATGACAATGCCGCCGCGCTCTTCCTCGTTCTCGCTGAACTGCCCCGCCATGACGATCGTGGACGTGTACGCGCCCTCGTCATCGTACATGAAGGCCTGATACGGATGCTCGACCTTGGACCATTCGTGCTCGGTGATCGTCATGTCGACGATCGGCTCTCCACGGTCCGTGGCGTTGATCGTGACGTGGCCATCGCCGCGGTCCCACGCGATCGAGATGTCCTTCATGTAGTGCGGCAAATGCCACCGCTCGATCGCGTGCTCGCGTGACTCCGGCGTCGTCGTGCCGAGTCGGAATGGCCAGAACGCGGAGCGCGGCCAGCTGTGGCCGGTATCCACACGCGGCGCGACGAGGATCGACAGAATGAGCTCGCCGTACTCGCCCACCGGGCTGTCGTGGAAGTCGAACGCCATCACCGAGAGCACGCTCGATCCGTGGTGCGGCTCGATCGGCTGCAAATCGGTCGGCAGCAGGGCGCGCGCGTTCTCGGTGGGGAACTCGAAGAAGCCGCCGATGGCATCGCGGAACCGATACTGCACGAACTCACTCGGGTTGCTGGTCGTCATACGAGAATCCTCTCTTCGCGCAGAACGCGGATCAGTATCGCGGCGCCTTCGTCGAGCTGTTCGCGGGTGTGACCCGCCGAAATGGAGACACGGAATCTTGAGCGGTGTTTGGCTACTGCAGGGTAAATCACCGGCTGCAGATACACGCCGGCGCCGAGCAGCTTGTGACAGATCTCGAACACTCGTCGGTCGTTGCGTACCATGATCGGCACGATCTGCGACGTCGAGTCGCCGACATCCACCCCCTCTTCCTCGAGCCGGCTGCGGATGTGCCGCACGTTCGCCCACAGCGCGTCGCGAAGCTCGGGCTCCCGTTGCGCGATCTCGAGGGACTTGCGAACACCGGCCGCCACAACGGGCGACAGCGCACACGAGAACACGCGCGATCGCGCGAATCCCTTGAGGTAGTTGTACAGGTTTCGCGAGCCGGCGACGTAGCCACCTTGCCCGCCGAGCGACTTCGAGAACGTGCCGACGTGAATGTCCACGTCGTTCTCGAGGCCGTACAACTCGGCGACGCCTCGTCCCGTCGGACCATACACGAACGTCGAATGGGCTTCGTCGAGCATGACGCGAGCGCCGTACTTCTTTGCGACCGCGACCAACTCGGGAAGCGGGCACACATCGCCATCCATCGAGTACACACCCTCGATCGCCACGAGCTTTTTCCCTGTCGCTTGCTTGAGCTTTCGCTCGAGATCAGCCGGGTTGTTGTGGCGAAAGAAGCGGACGCTCGCCTTGGACAATATCGCGCCGTCCACGATGCTCGCGTGCGCGCTCTGATCGGCGATGACCCAGTCACCCGGGCGCATCAACCCGGCGATCAGCCCAACGTTGGTGCTGTACCCGGTCGGGAAAACCATGGCGGCTTCTTTCTTTTTGAATCGCGCCAGATCCTCCTCGAGCTGCACGTGCACGTCCATCATACCGCTCAGGATCGGCGAGCCGGCGGCGCCCAGGCCGTAGGCATCGAGCGCCTCCTTGGCCGCCGCGATCACCTCGGGCCGAACGGACAGGCCGAGGTAGTTGTACGACGAGAGGTTGACGAGTCGCAGCTGGCGACCACGCAGCCCTTCCGTCAGGCGAATCTCGCCCTGCGGCGGCGTTGACATCGCCTGGGAGAACAGATAGTAACCGTGCGGCAGCGCATTTCTGAGCCATTCATTGAACGGCTCGAGGATGGCGAACGGGTCGTCGCTCGCGTGGTAGAAGAAATTACTGTAGTCATAATCCGAAACGCTTGCTGCCTGCGATTGCATGGGCTCAACCCGCGCTTCCGTCGGCGCACTCATGTATGGTGACCTCCCGTTGAGCGGCGGCAGTTCCTTCCAGGCCGGACCTAACGCGTTCGTCGACAATCGGCCGCGAAACCTGGGCCGGGGACTCCGAAGTGGGGCGTTCGTCGTGTTGTTCGCCTGCTACGCGGTCATCGTGATTGGCCTCGGGCAACGCCTTCTGCTCTGGCCGGCGATCGTCTTGCTACCGCGGTATCGTACCGCAATGGTCCGCGCGTGGCTGCGGTTCCTGGCCCGGGCGACGCTTTGGATGGCGCGTGTGGTCGGTGGCATCCGGTTCTCGATTCACGGCGCCATTCCGCGGGAAAGCTGCGTTGTGGTGATGAACCATCAGTCGGTCCTCGACATCCCGATAGGCGTCTGGTTGATTCCCGGTCCCCAAACGATCATTCCGACTCGCGACCGGTACCGGCGCGGAATTCCAGGCATTTCTCCGCTGGCGCGACTTGCACGTTTTCCGTTCGTCTCGCAAGGGGCCAGCCTTGGTCGCGCTGAACTTCGGGCCCTGCTCGAGGCGGTCGGCCGGGTGGATCGCGGGGAGGCATGTCTCCTTCTCTATCCCGAAGGGCATCGGACGCGCGATGGCCAGATCGGCAGTTTCATGCGAGGCGGCCTCCGGATCGCGTTGACACGTGCACGACGACCAATCTATTGCGTCGTCGCCGACGGGATGACGTCGGCACGCACGACGCGTGAGGCGCTCGCTCAGGTCGCCGGCAGCACTGTAACAGTTACGATCGTCGGACCGCTCACCCCGCCGGGAGATCGGTCGCCGGAATCGATGGACGTCTTCATCGACATGCTTCACGACACGATGACGAACGCTCTCGCTCGCATGCGCGCGCTTGGCAGGCACCCCGAGGGTCATGTCGACGCCTCCGCGATCGCCGCTCACTGACGCCACGGTCCGTAAGGCACTCGCGACGGGGCTGGACCAGCCATCGCGGCCGGGACTCGAGCAATTCAGCACGTTTCTGGCCAATGCCTTCGGCCCCAGCGCGGTCGCGCTGATCCACTACGGGTCCCACGCGCACGGCGCAGGCGCCGCCGCAGAGAGCGCACACGATTTCTTCGTGGTCGTCGACAGTTACCGTGATGCGTATCGGTCATTGGCGGCGACGGTCGGAACGCGGTATCGGCCAGGAGTAGCGACGCTGCTGAATCGTGTTCTGCCGCCGAATGTAATTGCCGTAGCGGACAAAAACGCCACCCCGCCCGCGCGCGCGAAGATCGCCGTCTTGTCCCTCCGCGCATTTCGCCGCGCGTGCTCGTCGCGGTCGGCCGATCTGTTCGTGCGAGGGCGGCTGTTTCAGGTCGCGAGGCTCGTTTGGGCTCGCGATGCCGAGAGCAGACGGGCGGTGATCGATGCGACAATCGAGGCTCGCGCTGGATCATTCGAGTGGGGACGGGCCTTCCTTCGGACGCCGTTCGATGTCGAGATGTACTGTCGAATTCTCCTAACGACGGCGTTCGCCTCGGAGATTCGCCCTGAAACCTCGGACCGCGTCGCGGGCCTGCTCGACGTGCAGCGCACGGCGCTTCATCGGATGTACGGCCCGCTGCTCACCTGGCTCCGCGACGCCGGGTCGCTCAGCGAGGACGGATCCCGGTACCGCGTCGCGGGAGGCCATGGAGGCTTGGAGCCGTTCTTATCCTCCGTCTACATGCGCCGCAGCAAACTGAGGGCGACGCTTCGCTGGGCGAAATACGTGGCACTCTACGATGATTGGCTCGACTACGTTGTGGGAAAGATTGCGCGACGGAGCGGCGTTGCCATCGAGCTGAGCTCGCGGGAACGACGGTGGCCGCTGATCTTTCTCTGGCCCAAGGCCATCCGCTTTCTTCGTTCTCGCCCGCAACGCCAAGGGTGACCGTGACAGTCAATATCGCGCTCGTGCTCGTCGCGGTCGTGGTGCTGACGATGCCGGTCTTCGCCATCGTCTCTCGGGGCCGCGGCGGCGATCCGGACGTGGCGACCCGTCCGACGAGCGTCATCCTCGGCCGGTGGATCCGGGACTGGGTGATGTGGATGATCGCGCCGCTCGAGCGCTCGCTGGTCGCGTCCGGGGTTTCGCCTGATGCGCTCAACGTGCTCGGTGCCGTGTTTGGGCTCGCGGCCGGCGTTGCCTATATGCGGGCGTCACCCGCCCTCGCGGGCTGGTTCATCCTGCTGGGCGGCCTGGCCGATATCCTCGACGGGCGCGTCGCGAGAGCGCGAGGTCTTGCGTCGCGCTACGGGGAATTCCTCGATTCGATGCTCGATCGCTTCGCGGAGGTGTTCGCGTTCGTCGGGCTTGCCGCGTACCTGTCCGTGACGCCGGCCGGCGCGCTCGCCGTCACGCTCGCGGCGGGGAGCTCGCTGCTCGTGAGCTATGCGCGCGCGAAGGGCGACGCGGTCGAGGTGGCGTGCCGTGGCGGCGTTATGCAGCGCGCCGAACGGCTCGTGCTCCTCGCCCTCGCGTCGATCTTCGACCGATCCATCGCCTCCGCGGCCGGCTGGGCGTACGGGACGTTGCTCTTCGCCACGGTCTGGATCATCGGTATCGGCGCGCTGGGCACGGCGTTGTACCGCACCGTGGCCATCGCGCGCGCGTTGCGATCAGGCAGTGGGCGCTCACGGTGATCGAACGCCATCCACAACCTTACTCGCGACGGTCATGGAAACGTTGACGGAGATCTGGCGTGCCGCGCTTCACATCCCGCGGCCGATCAGGCACCTGCTCGCTCTGGTAGCTCCCGCGATCCTCGCCATCGTGTGGGATCGCTGGCTGCGTCGCGCGTAGGATGTACACCGGGCACGTCGCCATCGCGCTCGCCGCACGTGGCGTGCGGCGTGACCTGCCGCTGTGGGTGGCCGTCGCCGCGTCGCAGGCCCCGGATTGGGTGGAGGTGATCTGCACCGGCCTCGGCGCCGGGGCGACCGCGCAGCTATGGTCGCATGCGTTCCCGTTCGTGGTGCTTGGCGCGGTGGTGGCGGCGATCATCGTTAGGCTCTGGACGCGGTCTACGGGCGCGGCGATGGTTACCTTCGTCGTCTACCTGTCGCATCCACTCGCCGACCTGGTCACGGGCCACAAGCCGTTGTGGTTAGGCGGGCCGCCGATTGGCCTGTGGTTCATCGAGCGACCGGTCGCCGACTTCGTGGTTCAGAGCGCGTTCTGTGTTCTCGGCTGGGTGATCTACCGGAAATCGCTGCCGCCGCACGTGCGCGGACGGCTGATCGCCGTGGCGCCACTCGTGACGCTGCTGGCGCTGCAGGGCGTGTCGGATCTGGTGGTGTTGGTGCGGAAGCCGTTTCGGACGGCCATAACTGCCGGCGACGGGCGACGGGCGACGGGCGACGGGGAACCGGAACCGGGAACCGAGCCCCTCTACCGGGACGACGGCGATTCCTCGACTCGCTGCCGCTCGCTCGGAATGACGCGCGCCTTTTGCCGCCTGCCGCCTCACGTCGTCGCCCGTCCCCGCCAGTCGCCAGTCACCCGTCGCCGGCTTTA
>Ga0136846_1239650_pt1 | contig 19653 bp, 13 predicted proteins | sample HopSoiMetagenom2_FD_96841 | JGI IMG/M metagenome (GOLD analysis project Ga0136846, IMG submission 96841) | Grasslands soil microbial communities from Hopland, California, USA - 2 Assembly 2016 (version 4) | ecosystem: Environmental > Terrestrial > Soil > Grasslands | place: USA: Hopland...
AAGCGCGCCATGCTTTGCCGCACATTCCGCAGCTCGCGCCCCTCGCCTTCAGGCACGAGGCCGTTCGAGAACGTGCCGGTGCCCGGAACGGTCGACGACACTGCCGCGGCCCTCACTCCCGGAATGGCCGCCACTGCTTCCTCGACCGCCTGCGTCGCGTGCAGCATCGCCGCCGGATCCGCGTACTTGACGGACGGGAGCGAGAATCGCGCGGAGAACACGCCGTTGGGGTTGAACCCGGGTGCGATGCGCTGGGTTTCGAGCGCGCTGCGAATCAGCAGCCCGGCCCCGACGAGCAGCACGAGCGCGAGCGCGACTTCCGCCGCGATGAGCGTCGAGCGCACGAGGTCCCGGGCGCCGCGCGCGCCTGCGCCGCGCGTCGCTTCCTTGAGCGTGCTGTTGATGTCCGTATGCGAGGCACGCCAGGCCGGCACCAGGCCGAAGACGATGCTGCCGACGACGGCGAGGAGAATGGCGAAGCCGAGCGCCACCGCATCGATGCGCGTCTGTTCGAGGCGTGGAACTCCCTCGGGGCCGTATGCAATCAGCAGCGCGATACAGCCGCGCGCGAGCGCGACGCCGGCCGCCGCCGACACGAGCGCCAGCACGAGGCTCTCGGTGAACAGTTGCCGGACGAGACGACCCTGCCCGGCGCCGAGCGCGCTGCGAACGGCGAGTTCGCGTGCGCGGGCAGCCCCCCGCGCGAGCAGCAGGTTCGAGACGTTGCCGCACGCGATCAGCAGAACGAATCCAACGGCGCCCAGCAGGATGAGCAGGCGCTGCCGGTAGTCGCCAACGAAGATCTCCATCATCGGTGTGGCGCTCAACTGACGTTCCTCGTTGTCCTGCGGAAAGCGCTCCCGCAGGTGCTGCGCGATCGTGTCGAGCTGCTGTGAGGCCTGCTGAATCGACACCCCCGGGCGGAGACGCCCGTACACATCCAGATAGTGTTCGTCGTGCATCGCCTTGCGTTCCGGGGTGAACGCAATGGGCACCCACAGCGCCTCGGCGTCCGCGGTGAAGTCGAAGGACGCCGGCATGACGCCGATGATTGTGTAAGGACGCGCGTCGAGCGTGATCTGGCGGCCGAGGATGTTGCGATCGCCCGCAAACTGGCGCGTCCAGAACCGATGACTGAGGACGGCGACCTGGTCCCGGCCCGGCTCGTCCTCGGCGGCTCCGAAGACACGGCCGAGCATCGGCCTGGTCGCGAAGACATCGAAGAATCCAGCGGTCGCGCGCACCCCAATCACGCGCTCCGCCCCTTCGTCGCGCGCCAGGGTCATGCTGGCCTGCGTCGATGCACTCACGGATTGAAACGCCGTCTGCTCGGCAGCCATGTCCACGAAGTTGCCGGCTGACATGTTGCCGCGGCCGAGGTCGCGCCAGACCTCGTTGATTACGACGAGGCGCTCAGGCTCCGGAATTGGCAGCGGCCGAAGCACCACGGCGTTGACTGCGCTGAAGATGGCAGTCGTCCCGCCGATGCCGAGCGCCAGCGTGGCGACCGCGACAATGGTGAATGCCGGCGTCGCGAACATCTGGCGTATCGAAAACGCCGCATCCTGCCGCAACTCGGAAAGGTATTGAAAGACACGCATGCGTTGCTCCCGTTGATGACCGATCGCGCGGCACTCGCGCCGGGCACGCCTGAGGTCACCGAATTTCTGCAGGGCCGCCTGCTGCGCCTCCGCAGCCGACATGCCCTGCGCCATCAGCTCGCGCCGGCGCATCGCCAGATGGAATTCGAGCTCCGCGTCGACTTCGTCGTCGACGGGAGGGCGCCCGAAGCGCAGGGGAAAGCGCGTGCGGAAGTCCACCGACCCTTAGACGGTCAGCAGCACCTTAGAGATGGCAGCCGAAAAGCGCGACCACTCGGTCGTGCTGGCGGCGAGGCGCTTGCGGCCTGCCGGCGTCATCGCGTAAAACTTTGCCTTCCGGCCGAGCTCCGACGTGCCCCAGTCCGCGTGGATCCAGCCGCGTTGTTCCATCCGGTAGAGCGCGGGATAGAGCGACCCGTCTTCAATCTGCAGCACGTCGCCGGTGCGCTCCTCGAGCCAGCGCGCAATCGCGTAGCCGTGGAGTCGCCCGTGCGCCAGCGTCTTGAGGATCAGCGTTTCGAGCGTGCCGTGCAGGAGTTCGTTCGGCCGTGCCATGTCCCAGGTAATCTAGGCAATGTATCGCCGCATACCCAGATTGTCAAGGCAACCGCCAAAGCGGTCAGGCCCCGGCTTTCAGCAAGCGCGCAATCGCGGCCGCACGGCGATGCCAGTCCGCCGTTTCAGTGTCGAGCTGTTTCCTGCCGGTGCGTGTGAGGGTATAGAACTTCGCGCGGCGGGCGTTTGGCGTCTGCCGCCATTCCGCATCGAGCCAGCCGGCGCGCTCGAGACGCTGCAGGGCGGTGAGGAGCGATCCGGGATTCACTTTGAACACGCCGCGCGAGATCTGCTCGACGCGGCGCGCGATGCCGAAGCCGTGCATCGGCTCGAGGCTGAGGGTCTTCAGGATCAGCATGTCCAGGGTGCCCTGGATCACGTCGGTATTCTGGTCGTCCACAGGGCAGACGATAGCGCCGCCACATCTTGAGTGTCAAGATGTGGCTGGCAAGAGGGCGCGTCTCTGCACCAATCAGCTGCAGGACGGGGCGACGCGGCGCACCGACTGCACGCGCATCTGGTGATCGGTCACGGTGCCGGTGACGCTGACGCGCCTGCCGACCTGATCGCCGAGCTTCAGCCGGGTGCCGGATTCGACGAGGTCGACCGATGTCGAGCTCTTTTTCAGGAATCCCGACTTCCAGCTGCGCGACTTCGGCACGTTCGCGCCGGTCGCATCCTTCAGGCGGAACGCCTTGTCGGCGCGCTCGAGACACCCGGCAATCGTGATCGGCGACGTCTTGCTCGCCGGCGACGTTCCAGGTTCAGTGTCGGACGCCCTCGCCTCGTCTGCGCCCGTCGTCGGAGCCGGTTCAGGCACCTGATCGGACAGCGCTCGGACGGGCGAAGCTGTCCGTGACGATGCGGGCACCGGGCCCGGCTCGGGCCGAGACTCGGTGTTCGTGAATTCAGGACGATCCGACGAGTCGCGCGACGCGACGACGATCGCGACGCCAACTACGGCGAGCAGCGCGATCAGCATGGCAGCGGCGCCGACGTTTCCCATCACGCGCCCGGTCTTCGCAGGGCGTGTCGACTTCCTGGCGCCGGGCGAGGTTTTCGAGCGCACAGCCTTCTTCAAGGGCATCGTATCCTCCTCTGCGACCGCAGATGTCCCAGAGCAAGGGTGGTGCCCGGCCCGAAACGGGCGATTACCGGAGGTTCAGTGCGCGTCGATCGCTGCCATCGACCATTTCCGTCATCGAAGGCGCAAGTCCGTCGTGAAGCGTCACACGGCTTCACCCTAGAATCGAGCATGGCAGATTTCACGCCGATCGGACCGCTGCTGACAGCGCACCTCTTCCCCACGCTGGACGCCCGGCTGATCGATCTGCTGCGCTCGCTGACGCCCGATGAGTGGGAGCGACAGACGATCGCGCCCAGGTGGACGGTCAAGGACGTCGCCGCGCACCTGCTCGACACACAGCTGCGCAAGCTCTCGTTTGGTCGCGACGGCTACATGCCGTCGCCGCCGGGCGCGATCGCGAGTGACCGCGACCTGGTCTCGTTCATCGATCGGCTGAACGCTGAAGGCGTGACGGTCTATCGCCGGCTCAGTCCACCCGTGTTGATCGCATGGATGGAACAGACGTCTCGCGAGGCCGCCAGCTACTACGCGTCACTCGACCCGTTCGCGCCTGCGCGCATCGGCGTCAGCTGGGCGGGCGAGTCGATCTCCGCAAACTGGTTCGATGTCGCGCGCGAGCTGACGGAGCGCTGGCATCATCAGCAGCAGATTCGCCTCGCCGTGGGCGAGCGTGCGGACGTCGCGCCTGAGGCGTCAGCGAACGGGGCACGAAGCCTGCGCGCGATCATGACACCGGAGCTGTATCACCCGGTGCTGGACTGCTTCATGCGCGCGCTGCCGTTTCACTATCGCTCGATGTCCACACCGCAAGGCACCGCGATCAGGATCCATGTCACCGGCGACTGCGGTGGCGACTGGCACTTGTACCGCGGGGACGTGTGGGTGCTGACGAACGAGCCGGTGGGCACGATCGCGGCTACCGTCACGATCCCGGAAGATATCGCGTGGCGCATCTTCACGAAGGGCATCGCACGCGAAAACGCCAGCGAGCACATTCGCATCACTGGCAACGCGGCGCTGGGCGATCACGTGCTCGACATGCTCGCGATTGTGGGGTGAGTTGGGCCGTTGGACGAACGAGTGAGCGTTCCGGCGAGCGAAGCGATCCGGCCTTTGACGTGAAGCGCGGGCTCCACTGAGGTGAATTCAGCTCTTCATCACCGGCTGTCAGGACACGTGTGACAGGTTTTGCGAGAGGCGCGGGCGCTTGACATCCCACGCGAGACGGAGGAGCTGCAGCGTGCGGATCCCGATCCAGTTGAAATCCAGCTCGTACCACGCGAACCCGTGGCGGGCACTCGTGGGGTGTGCGTGATGGTTGTTGTGCCAGCCTTCGCCAAACGTCAGGAGCGCCACCCACCAGTTGTTCGTCGAGTCGTCTCGCATCTCGAACCGGCGTGAGCCCCACTTGTGCGTCGCGGAGTTCACGAGCCACGTCGCGTGCAGGCCGACCGTTGTCCGCAGGAAGATTCCCCAGAGCACATATGGGATGCCGCCGTACGCCAGCAGCGCGAGACCGACGATCACGTTCGTGGTCCAGTGCCACCGCGAGAGCCAGACGTGCACCGGATCGCGAACGAGATCCGGCACGTAACGGGCGAGCACGGACGCGTCGTGATGCAGCCCCTCGCCGCTCATGATCCAGCCCGCGTGCGCCCACCACGTCCCTTCGCGCGGGGTGTGCGGATCGCCGTCGTGATCGGAGTTCTGATGGTGAATGCGGTGTGTCGCGACCCAGAAAATCGCGCCCCCTTCGAGCGCGAGCGTGCCGCACCAGGTCAGGCAGTACTCGACCCACCGATACGTCTTGTAACCTCGATGCGTGAGCAGGCGGTGGTATCCCATGCCGATCCCGAGCATGCCGCTCGCGCAATACAGCAGGAGCGCGGTGAGGATCGCACCGCGATCGATGAAGAACAATGCCGCGACGGCGGCGACGTGGAACGCCGTCATCGCCACGACGGTGATGACGTTCAGTCCCTGCTGATGTTTCCTGCCATACGCCACGGTCGCCGAAGTCATCGTCCACTCCTCGCGTTGGGATGAGGACGATATCAGCCTGGACATCCGGCCACTGTAATAGTTCTGTATCGACGGCGGTCTAGCGCGCGTTCCCGACCATTTCCAGCACGGCGGCTGTGACGCTCTCGGTCGTCCCGGTTCCGCCGAGATCTGCCGTCAGCTCGCGTTGATCGGCAAGCACGCGAAGTACGGCGCTCTCCATGTTCCGCGCGGCCGCCGTCTCCCCGAGAAACTCCAGCATCATGGCGCCTGCGAGCATGGCGGCCATCGGGTTGGCGATGCCGCGCCCGGCAATATCGGGCGCCGAGCCGTGCACGGGCTCGAACATCGACGGGAACGTCCGCGGCGGATTCAGGTTTCCACTCGGCGCAAGACCCAGGCTGCCCGTGATAGCTGCGCTCAGGTCGGTGAGGATATCGCCGAAGAGGTTCGATGCGACGATGACATCGAAGTCCTGGGGCCGGCGGACGAGATCCATGCACGCAGCATCCACGAGGAGCGAATCGGTGCGGATGTCGGGGTACTCGCGGGCAACCTCGGTGAAGACACGATCCCAGAACCCCATGCTGAAACCCTGCGCGTTCGACTTCGTCACCGAGGTCAGCCGCTGCTTTTTCGCGCGCTGCCGCGCCAGATCGAAAGCAAACCGGATGATCCGCTCCGTGCCATGCCGCGTGAACACGGCCGATTGGATTGCGACCTCGTCCGGACCGCCGGTGTGGAGCGCGCCCCCGATCTGCGCGTATTCACCTTCCGTATTCTCGCGCACGACAACGAAGTCGATCTCACCCGGTTGCCGACCCGCGAGCGGAGCGCGCACGCCGGGATAGAGGACCGCCGGCCGCACGCATGCGTACTGATCGAATCCACGGCGGATTGGCAAGAGGAGGCCGTTGAGCGTGACGTTGTCCTGGATCCGTGGATCGCCGACAGCGCCGAAGAAGATCGCGTCGAAGGGACGGAGGCGCTCGAGTGCGTCGGCTGGCATCATGCGGCCGTGCTCGAAGTAATGCGCGGAGCCCCACGGAAACGACGTCCAATCGAACCGGGCGCCATGCCGCGTTCCCGCGCGTTCGAGCACGCGCAGCGCCGCCGGCGTCACTTCATTGCCGATACCGTCGCCCGGAATCACCGCGATGCGATAGGAGTTCATCGATTCACCACAGCCGGATCACCTTCCACCAGACGAACCCGATTGGCAGCCAGATCGCGAGGTGCACGACCGAAAGGATGAACCCAATGCGCCACCAGCGTGCCTGGCTGACATATCCGGCGCCAAACACGATGGGCGCCGGCCCCGTTCCGTAATGCGTCATCGCGGCATTGAGACTCGAGAAGACGCCGAACGCAAGCGCCGCGACCAGCGGCGGCGCGCCGAGGCCGATTGCGACGGCGAAAAACGCGGGAAACATCGCCGTCACGTGCGCCACGAGGCTGGCGAAGGCGTAATGCGCATACAAGTACACCACGACGAGGGCGGCAAGCGCCCACCACCACGGCCAGCCCTGCACGAACCCTGCGGCTGCGTGCGCGAACACCTTCGCAAATCCCGCCTTCTCAAATTGTCCGGCAAGCATCACGAGGCCCCCGAACCAGATCAACGCATCCCATGCGCCCTTCTCGTCGAGCAGGTCCTGCCAGTCGAGCACTCGCGTGAGCAGCAGAAAACTCAGGCCGACGTAGGCAACCGTCGTTGCGGAGATGCCGGTCCGCTCGCCCGAGAGCCACAGCACCAGCACCGTGACGAACACGATCAGCATCACGCGCTCATCACGCGTGAGCGGTCCCATCTGCCCGAGCCGTTCGCCTGCGAGCGCCCGAGCGTGCTCCGTATCGTGCAGGTCCGGCGGGCACAGGCGATACACCACGTACGGCACCACTGCCAGCGCGACGATGCCGGGAACCGAGGCGGCGAGCGCCCATGTCGTCCATGAGAGTGCGGTGTTCGCGCCCTGCCGTGCGAACTCCGCGATGAGCGGGTTCGGCGCGGTCGCGGTCAGGAACATCGCGGAGACGACCAGGTCTCCCTGGTAGAGCGTCGTCATCAGGTACGCGCCCATGTGCGTGGCAGTCGGGCCTGGCTCCGACCCGAACGCGCGCGCGACGTTCAGGGTGATCGGAAACAGGATGCCGCCGGCCCGCGCCGTATTCGAGGGCGTCATCGGCGCCATCACGAGGTCGGCGAGCACGATCGAGTAGCCGAGACGGAGCGGGCTGCTGCCGATGCGTTCGACGATGTTGTAGGCGATGCGCTCGCCGAGCCGCGTCTTGACGAACGCGCGCGAGAACAGGAAGGCCGCGACGATCAGCCACACCGTGACATTGGCGTAGCCCGACAGCGCGTCCTGGAGGCTGAAGAGACCCAGCAACGTTCCGGCCGTCGAGGCAATCACCATCACGGAACCGGCCGCCATCGGTCGTGTGACCAGCGCGCAGACGACCGCCGCGTAAAGACAGAGCAGGCCCCAGGCGCGCGGTCCGAACCCGGCATGCGGGCAGACCCAGATCAGGGTCGCGACGCCGAGGGGCGCGAGCCAGCGCCAGCGACGAACGCGCGTCACATGAAGCGCTGCAGGAACGCGATGATCTCCTGCCGCCCCTCGGGCGTTTCCACGTGCGCGACGTCGTATCGCAGCAGTTTCCACCGTTCCGGATGCCCGCCTGCGGCGTAGACCTGTTTCAGTTCGCGATCGATGATGTCGAGCCCTTCGACCGGGGTGAGGGGGTCTTGAAGCCCGGCGAGACCGAGGTGCGCGCGCGGGGCGATGAGCGCGTTGACTTGCGCGGTGGTGAAGTGGTTCAGGAGACCAGGCACGAAATAGTAGAGACCGTGGAGCGACAACCCCTTCTTCGCGAGCAGCGTGTGGAACTCGGTGAGGCAGTTGATATCAACCGTCACCTTGATGCGCGCGTCGAGCGCCGCGAGCCACCATGCCATGGTGCTGCCCATCGACATGCCTACCGTGCCGATGCGATCCGCATCGACGTCCGGCCGTTCGATTAGAAAGTCGAGCGCGCGCAGACCGTCGTACACCATCATGCCCCACAGCACCTGCCCCCGCCACAGCATTGCCTTGAACATGTCGGACTCGGAGGTGTGGCTGCGCTCGCCAAACACCCACGAATCGATGCAGAGCGCGACGTAGCCGAGGTCCGTCAGCACCTTTGCATACGGGACCGGCTGGAGATAGCTGCGTCCCTCGACGAACTCCTTCTTGCCGATCGTGTAGCCCCCGCCGTGCGAGTGGTTGAACAGCACTCCCGGCACACGCGTTGAGACCGATCGAGGCCGCGCGACATATGCCGGAACGATCTCGATGCCATTCAGGTCGAGGTCCCAGGTCTCGAGCACGTACCCGTCCCGCTCCTCCTCCATGCGCTTCTTGCCCGTGATCGCGCGCGTGCGATCGGGCAGCGCGCCCAGGAGGCCATAGAGCTCGCCACGGCGATCAGCGGCGCCGTGGGGCGAGGATGTCTGCATTGTCGTGCCTGCGAGAGATGAAAACGGCATCAGTGAGGCGAGGCCACCGAGCCTGAGCACGCCACGTCGATCGATCTGGTGCACGTATCCACCCCCGGGAGAGCTTACAACCGTATGCCCGTTGATGCGCGGTCGCTCGCGTCGATGCAGTTGCCCTTCGAGGCGACTCCCGCGATAATGACGGACACATCCACATGCCGGACACCAACGTCGACTATTACGAGATCCTGCAGGTCAGCCAGAGCGCTGATCCCGAGACGATTCACCGCGTCTATAGATTTCTCGCGCAGCGATTTCATCCCGATAACGCGGAGACCGGCAACGAAGGCCGCTTTCGCGAGATCCACCAGGCCTACACCGTGATCAGCGATGCCGAGCAGCGCGCACGCTACGACATCACCTACCAGCAGCATCGAAAAGAACGATGGCGGCTGGTCTCCGCGGGCGCGCAGTCGGAGAACGACTTCGAGCTCGAACAATCGATGCGGCTGATGATGCTGGAGGCGCTCTACACGAAGCGCCGGCTCGAACCCGACGAGCCCGCCATCTTCACGGGGGACTTGGAATCGCTCCTGGGCCGGGCGCGCGAGCAGCTGCAATTCACGATCTGGTTCCTGCAGCAGAAGAAGTATCTGACCCGCGACGACAACTCACGCCTGCTCATCACCGCCGACGGCGTCGAGTTCCTGGAACAGAACTACCGCGCGAAGGGGCTCCGCCGGCTGCAGGCCCGCACGGAGTCGTCCTCGGCCTGACGTAGGCCGCCTGAAGGCGAGCCGTAGAACACCCAAGTCTCGTGGCTTCCGGCTTCAGCCGGAAGAAGCGACGCCACTCACTCTTGCCGCAGCGCGATGATCGGATCGATGCGCGCGGCGCGGCGCGCGGGCCAGACACACGCCTGCAGCCCTGCCGCGAGAATGACGAGCGACACGAGACCGAACGCGACCGGGTCGAAGGCAGACACGTGCCAGACGCCGTGCGCGAGCGAACGCCCTGCCACGATGCTGCCCGCGAGGCCCAGCACGATTCCGGTGACCAGCAGCCGTAATCCACCGCCGACGATCATGCGCGCGATTGTGCCGGCGCTTGCGCCGAGCGCCATGCGCACGCCGATCTCGTGACGCTGCTGCGCGACGATCGTCGACATCACCCCATAGACGCCGACGATCGCCAGCGCCAGCCCCATCGCCGCGAAGATTGACAGCAGCGTCAGGTTGAATCGGGGCGTCGCGAACTGTTCCTCCCGGAGGATCGCGTCCATTGGTTTCACGTCAGTGACCGGCTGACCGGGATCGATCGCGTAGATCTGGCCGACCACGGCGCGCGTGACGGTCGAGGGATCGTTCGCGGTCCGCACGACGAGTAGATTCGAGATGCCAACGATCGTGAACGGAATGTAAACCTCCGGCATCGGTGGATTGGCGATGCCCTGGTTGAGCGAATCGTGGACCACGCCGACGATCTGGAACGCGGCGTGTTTGCTCCCGAAGGGGGCCTGGTTGAGCCGCGGCAAGCGGACGAACTGCCCTATCGGCGAACGTCCCTCCAGACGCGTTCGGGCGAATCGATCGTTGACGAGCGCAACAGCCGCGGCGGCCTCGACGTCCGCGTCGGTCAGCGCGCGGCCGGAGGCGAGGCGGATGCCGACCGCCGTTGTGTACCCTGCGTTCACATGGTGCACCTCGACGGGTTCGTCACTGGGAGGCGCGCCCGGCACCTCCGCGCGCGTCCACATATTGCCGAGCGGATGCAGCCCGCTGTTCAACCCGACCGCGGTAACGCCCGGCACGCGACTCACGCGACCCAGCACGTCTTGAAAGAAGGCCACGCGCCGCGCCGGATCGGGATAATTGCGCGCGGGCAGCGGCACGCGCAGCGTCAGCAGCCGGTCGCTGCGGAAACCAAGATCGACCTCCTGGATGGCAAGATAGGTGCGGACGAGCAGGCTGGAACCGGCGAGCAGCATCAGCGACAGTGCCACTTCACCAACGACGAGCGTCTTGCGCAGCCACGCCTGCCGCGTACTGCCCGACAGCCCGCGGCTCGCTTCGCGCATCGCGGCCGCGAGATCGCGTCCGCTGCTGTGCAGCGCCGGCGCGAGACCGCACAGGATGCTCGTGAGCGCCGACACGCCGAGCGTGAAGATCAACACGGACCGGTTCAGCGAGATCTCGGATTCATCGGGGATCGTGCCCGGCGGAACGATTGCAAGAATCGCCGGCAGCGCCACGTACGCGAGCGCCGTACCGAGGACCGCCGCACTCAGCGCGAGGATGAGACTCTCGGTCAGCAATTGCCGCACGAGGCGCCAGCGGCCGGCGCCGAGGGCCGCACGCACCGTCATTTCCTTCTGCCGCGCGCCCGCTCTCGAGAGCAGCAGGTTCGAGACGTTGGCGCAGGCGATGAAGAGCAGCAGCGCCACCGCGCCGAACAGCACCCAGAGATCCCCGCCAAGGCCGCTGCGAAACGTCTCTGTGAACGAGAGAAGCCGGACGCGCCAGTCGTCAGGGAACTGATCCGGCTCGCGCGCCTTCAGGTCCCTGATGATGGGACCGAGATCGGCCGCGGCCTGCGCATCCGTGACCCCCGGTTTGGACCGGCCGAGCAGATGAACGTTCCGGACCCCCTCGGGCGTCTGGCCACGCCGGAACGCGAGCGGCAGGTAGACGTCGGCGCCGCGCCACATGAACCGCTTGGGCATGACGCCGATGACGGTGCGGATCGTGTCGTTGAGACGCAGCTGGCGTCCGAGCACGGTCGGATCGCCAGCGAACTGTCGCTGCCAGAATCGGTAGCCGAGCACGACCACTGGTGGCGCGCCGGGCCGCGCATCCTCGGGAAGCGGTGTACGCCCGATCAGCGGAGGCACCCCCATCACGTCGAACGTGTTGAAGGTGCCATGGTTGCCCCGCAGGCGCTGTGGATCGCCGTCGCCCGTCCAGACGACGTCACTGACGGTGGACGCGATGACGCCCTCGAAGACCGTATTCCGCTCGGCAATCTCGATGAACTGGTCGACCGAGTAGGCAGTCCGGCCGCCGCCCGGGCGCGTGCTGGAGACGAGCACGCTCATCAGGCGATCGACATCCTTATAAGGAAACGGGTCGATCACGACGGCGTGCAGGACACTGTAGATGGCCGTCGCGGCCATGATGCCGACTGCGAGCGACAGGATCGCGACCAGCGCGAACGCCGGGTTTGCCGCGAGGCTCCGGAGGCCGACCTGGACGTCGCGCAGCATCGCTCACTGTTTCCGCATCGCGGCCGCGACCCAGGTGTCCACGAGCGCCTGCGAGGGGCCACCACTGACCCGGTACGCATCCGCCAGCCGCGTCATGCGCGCGCGGTCCTGTTCGACGCTCTGCACCGGCCGATCGTTCACGATCGATTCGTACAGCACCAGCAGCGCGAGCGCCAGCGACGGCTCGTCCTCGACATGCGTCTCGAGCAACTCGTCGACCGCCTGCAGTCCGTCCGCATACTTGCCCGCCTCGAGCGCAGCCAGCACGAACCGCTTTTTGACCGCGGTGTCCTGCGGCCAGCGCCCGCGCGCATCCTGCAGCGTGTCGAGCGCGAGATCGCCGCGGCCCTGCCGCAGGAACGCGTCGGCCAGGAGCAGGTGGAGCGGAACGGCGTCTCCTTCTCTGATGAGTGCCGTACGCCACGCGCCAGCCGCTTCCTTGTCGTTGCCGGACGCGGCGTAGCAGGCGCCGAGATACACCATCGCGGGATAGAAATCCGGCGACGCACGCATCGCGTTCCGGAATGCGTTGGCCGCCGGCTCGAGCTTGTTCTGCGACAGCAGATTCAGCCCTTGCAGGAACGCGGCGATTGGCGTCTGCGCCGCTTCCGCATCGGTGACCTTCAGTTCGCTGATCTCGACCGTCCGTGCGCGTTCGAGCAAGTCGCGCACGACCGGCGAAGCGGCGTCCGGCCGCGCCGAGACTCTGGACAGAAAAGTCTCCAGCATGGGCGGCGCGAGGACCTGGTCGATCGCGAACGGGGGCGCCGCGCCGACGATCCGGGAGGCGAGCGAGTGCGGCACCGCGACGGAGACGCCGGCGTCGGATTTCGCGACGGTTTCGGCCGTCGTTCTCGGCGCGCCAAAGACCGAGAACCTGCGGCGGATCTCGCCGAGCTGGTCGTCACCCGATCGTAGTTTTGCGCGCACCACGTACTGTCCCGGCGGCAGCACCCGCATGTCGGCAAACGCCTGCGCGAGATACGACCCGGTGCGCCCTCCCGGCGACACTGTCGCATCCGTATGCACCAGCGCCGGACCGTCCGCCTTCGAGGCGATCTCGAAATTGACGACGGCGTTCTCCACACGCGCGGCTTCCCCTTCGAGATCCAGCTCGATGGCGAGCCGTTCGTCCTGCCGAACACCGTCGAGTGCGAGACGCGGATCGCCCGCCGTGTGGTTCGGCACCCGCACGAGAAGGGGACCGGCCGCTGATATCGGTCCGAGCTCCGTCTCGTGGGCGTCGATACGACGCTCGACCGCCCCGACGTGTCCGGCGCTGTCCATCACCGCGAAGCGGACGATGTAGACGCCCGGCGGCACCGTGAAGTTCGTCGAGAACGGCAGCACCCCGTCCACGGCATCTCCAAGCGGCTGCGCGGTCGTGACGATCTTGTTGCCGTCGAGATTCCGGATGAGCATCTGATAGGTGGCCTCGCCATTCTGCAGGCGCGAACCTTCGCCGGTGAGCACCAGCTTCAGGTTCGACGGATTTTCCGTGTCCGACGCGAGATAGCTCGTCATCTTGAGGCCAACGCCCGTCGCGAGCACCGGAGAGTCGAGCGCGGTGGCGAGCCGCGCAACCCAGTCGCGGTCCTCGTACGTCCGCACGTCGAACAGGTCACGTGCGCGCACGGTCGACCCGCCTCGAGAGACCTGTACTTTCAGACGACGCGCCTTGCTGCTGCCGTCCAATGGATCTCGTTCGACGCCGATCCGGTAATAGCCTGAAAGCTCGCGCGCGAGCCGCTGGAAGGTGGTTTCCGCGTTCACATCGGCGCGGTAGGTGCCGCCACCAGTCATGCCGGCAAGCGTCTCGAGCGGACCCAGGCGCATGTACTGATCCCGGGCGGGCGTGGAGCTCAGGCCGCGGCGATCGGCAGAGAACATCGCCGCAGGCACGAAGACCGTGTAGATCGTCGCGCGCGCGGCCGCCGCTTCTGCCGCGACCATCTGCATGGTCGAGATCTCTTCGCGCTCCTCGAGCGGCCATCCGCCGGAGATGAGAATCAGCGTCTTGTCCCCGCGGACGCGTCCAAGCGCGGTCAGAATCTGTCGAAGCGCAGCGACGCTCGACAGCGAGGTCATCTGCGCGTCACGCCAGGCCGTCTCTGCCTGCATCTGGATCCCGCGCACGCACGAGTCGGAACCGAACCCGCCGAAGCCGCTGGAAGAACGCGGGCCCGGGGCCGGTGCGCCGGCGCCACCGCCGCTGCCGCCGGACCCGCCGGTCGGCGCCGATCCCGAGTTGCCCGAGTCACCGCCCGAGCCACCCGAGGGAGGCGGCGTCGGGGCTGGCGATGGCGACGAGGTGCCGGCACCCCCACCGCCGCCGCCCGGCGCGATCCCGCCGCCCCCGCCTGCGAAGATCGAGCTGCGGCATTCACGCTCGCCGACGGACCGGACCGTGATCAGGTTGCGGTTGGCGATGTCGCGCGCCTCGCTCAGGCTGCCGTACTCCCACGTCGCGCTGCTGGGCCCGGCGAGACCGGTCACGTGCTGGAGTCCTTCGCGCACCCGATCGTGGGCCCACGTGAACGGGACGTTCGGGCCGACGGGCAGCAGCATCAACGCGGATCGATCGGCATACGTCAGGCCCGTGAAAAACCGCGACGCTGCCGTCGCGACGTGACGCGCGTTGCCCGGGTCGAGCGTGCTCTGATCGACCACGAACACGAAAAGGCGTCCGCCGCCCCCGCCTTCGTTCGTGCTCACGAGGTCTTCGTCCGCCGCTTTCCCATCCGCCGCGGGCGCTGCCGAGGCATCGACGTACTCCGCGGTCACGATGCGCCGCGGCTGGCCGGCGACCGTCACGGTGAAGTCCGACGCGGTGAGACCGCGCATCGGGAGCCCCCGCTTGTCGAGAACGTTCACGTCGATGTTCACGACTTCGATGCCGCTGCGGAACTGCGGCGGCGGATCCGGCGCCGACTGTTGCGCCAGCAGCAGAGGAGCGCCGCAAACCAGCAGGAGGGACGCCGCGACCATGCTCGGTGCTTTCATCACTCACCTCCCCGCGCGCTGCGGTCCTGTCGCGCGGTATCCCCGCCGGGCCCTGATGTCGTATTTGCCGGTGCGCACCTGGACCTTGATGTTGCGCCAGCTGTTGTCTTGTTTGAGATTGGTGGACGAATACGAGAGCACGTACTGATTGGCCAGTTCGGAGACGATGTCGTCGAAGACGCCGTCGAGCTCTCTCGCCTGCCGCGGAAAGAACGCGCGCCCCCCGGTGGAGTGCGCGTAGGTCTCGAGGCTCTTGCGCAGCTGCGGCACCGTGGCGCCCCCCCCGAAACCGATCGTGTAGAGCATCGCGTCGCTCGACTGCACGCGCGCCATCGCCGTTTCGCGCTGCGTGAGGCTGTTGCGATCGTCGCCGTCGGAGAAGATGACGACCCCCTTGCGGCCCCACTCGCGGCTGACGAGATCGAGCGCGCGGACGGTGGCGTCGTACAAGGCGGTGCCGCCCCAGGACGTCAGCAGATCCACCGCCGCCTCGCGCGCGCGCTGATCCTTCTCTCGCTCGGCGAGCAGGAACATCGTGTCGTTGAAGCCCACCAGTGTCGCGGCATCGCCGGGCCGAAGCTTGCCGAGCAGCTGTTTGACCGCGTTCTTCACGTCGGGAAGCGCGCGTTCCATGCTGCCGCTGATGTCGATCGCCAGCACGAGATCGAGCGGCGCGTCCTCACTGACCATGCTGGCAATGCGCTGCGCGACGCCGTCCTCGAAGACTTCGAAGTCCTGGCGCTTCAACCCGCGCACGAACTGGCCGCTGTTGGTGACGATCACCGGCACGAGCACCGCTTCGGTGCGCACGCGCTCGGTGAAGCCGAGATCCTTCGTCCGCACGTTGTCGATCAGCCGCCGCCCGTCGGGCAACGTGGCGACGACCCGCACGTGGTGACCGCGTACGACCTCGCCGGCCTGCCAGTTGCAGCCGAAGGGAGGGTGCTCGACCGTGCAGGCCAGCCTGCCGTCGACAAAAAAGCTCACCGATTCGACATCGACCATCGGCGTGATCGTCGCCTCGAGCCACGTCTGGCCGCTCACGATCGCGTCGCGCTCCGGGGAGGCGATCGTCAGCTGCGGCGCCTGCTGGCCACTGACCGCAACCGAGAGCCCCGCCAGCATCGTCAGCGTGTTCAGCCACGCCCTCATCATCGCGCCCCCCCGGGGTGTGCCGGCCGTTCCGTGGACTCGCTCACCGGCACGAGCGGGCCGTCGGTCGTCAGCAACGCAAGATACTGTTCCAGCTGCTCGGGCCCGAGCGACTGCACGAATTCGACGAGACCGCGACGGTCGTCCTCGTCGCGACTGTTGACGGAGTTGATGAAGTCGAGCGTCGCCGACGTGAGTACCGGGCCGAGCAGGGCGCCCGGCATCTGCATGCCGGCGAGAAGCTCGGCCAGCCGCAGGTTCAGATCGGCGAATCCGCCCGCAAAGATTCCGGAACCCCATCGTCCCGCAAGTGGCTCGAACGGGCGGCGATCGAGGAGCTGCAGACAGAGACACCCGAGCCGTCCCTCGCCAGGCGCGCCCCACGCCAGAAGCGGTTGCGCGATCGGCGCGCCCTGGAGACCGAGCCACAACAGTTCTGTCGGCGAGAAAAACGCGGGCACACGCGCTGGCTCGTGCCCGACGATCCACGACAGCAGCGTGCGACGGAGCGGGCTCAAATGGATTTCGTCGGCGACGGCGACCGCGTCGTGAGCCGTCTGCAATGACGCAAGCCTTGCGCGGCCGCCGCGAATTGCGGCCGCGATCGCATCGCGGTGGCCATCGGTCAGCAACGCCGGATCGACGAGCGCGACGCTCTCGATGAACGCGCGGCGATCTTCGTCGTTCAAGCTGGGGCGCCGCTTCGGCGGCTTCGTCGAGAGTCGTACGAGGGCGAACTCGGAGAGCCGCACGTCGAGGCCAAGGAGCGAACCCGTCACGTGCCATCCGCGCACGGGATCGCCGCCGGGCACCGGCAGCCGCCACGGTCCGCTGTGGTGTCCACCCAGCACCTGCAGGCCGAAGTCGTGGCGCGTGGCCGCGGCATCGGCCGAGATCGGCGCGCGATCCGGTTGCCCCATCGCCATCGCATAGGTGAATTCCTTCAAGCCACGAGCGAGCAGATCATCGGCAAGGAGGCGCAGCGGCGAGACCAGGCGCGCTGCCGCCGCGACGTCGCCGTCGCGGGCTGCACGCTGCAGTTCCGTGGTGACGTCGCGGCATCGGTCCCATGCGACGGCCTGCGCGACCTGGTCGAGCGTTTCGGCGTCGCGGCGCAGCGATTCACGCGTGACGTGCGCTTCCGCGATCGCATCCGCCATCCCGGCAACCGTGCGCGCGGACGACAGGAACGGCCGCGGATCCTCGCCAATCACACGAGAGATGCGGACGCCTTCGGCCGACGCCATGTCGAACCGGTACCTGGTACCCTCCCACTCGACGGTCGGTGCGTCGGCCTTCGGTTCCGCGCCCGCGACGAAGCGAAGCATGTCTCGCTCGACGGGACCGGCGGCGGGTTCCTGCGGGTCGCCGGCGCCGTCCGCGGCAGGCGTCGTCGACGCCGATGCCGGCGGGACGTGACTCAGTAAGTCCGTCTCGATCCACCGCACCAGGCGTCCCTCGTAGTCTCCACGGTCGGTGGTCTCGACTGATGAGAGCGACGCGACGATGTTCGAGAGGACGTCGGTGGAGATGCTGCCGCGGAACGCGGCGCGCGCGGCGAGCGCGAGCGCCGCCTGGAATTGCGACAGCGCGCGGGCAGCGCGTCCATCATCACTGATAGACGAGAGGCGCGACGCGCGATCGGCGGCTTTGGCGTAAACCGACACGTCGCTGAGGCCGGCCCGCTCGAGCGTTGCAATCAGCGCGGGATATGCGCCGGCGGCGTGGACCGCCGTGACCGCCTGGCGCGACAGGTCCGCCACCTGCGGCCCGCCGTCGGTCCTGGGGGCGCTTCCGTCTGCTGTTTTCAAGAGTCGCGACGCAAACAGCACCATCTCATAGCGCCGTCGCCGCTCTGCCTGATCGCCGTCGAACACCTGCTCGGCGAGCCAGGCAAGATCGACGGGGGCGCCAGCCGAGAGCGTCTCCTCGTTTTCGTTGCGCGCCGGCCTTGGCCGAGCAGACGGATCGGCGAACACGCTGGCCCAGAACGCGCGCGTGCCCGGGATCACGGGCCGGTTCTGACCGTCGACCGGGAGGTCCGCAACGAGCAGTGCCGGCTCAATAGAGGGTCGCCAGAACGTGCGCTCGTCGAGTTTCCATCCCGGCGCAAGCCGCTCGTACACCGAGAACATGCGCCGTGCGGTCTCCACGCGCCGGCCGCTGTCCGACGCGTCCAGGTCGAGGATGCGGCGAATCTGGGGCGGCGTGAGCTGCGAAACGCTGGCGAAAAAATACGCGAGCAGCCCGTCACGCTCCGACACGAGCGCGCGCACGAACGCTTCCGGCTCCGCCGGATTGCGACCGACGAGCGCCGTCCACGCTGGCTCGGCGTCCTTCCCGCCCGGCACACGCACCGCGCCGTCCGTAATCCGGAGACCCGGCGCCGCGGTCAGGAACCCGGCGGCATGTTTCGATGCGAGATCTGCAACCAGGTGCCGCTTGCCCGCGAACCACGCCCGCGTGTCATCGTCGAGCCACAGCAGTCCGCAGTAAAGCAGCGATGCGCTGCGCGATCCCAGAATTGCGCCCGCAAGCGTCGCCGGCGTGGCGTGTCCGTTGAAGACGGCGTCGATCCAGATCGGCGCCGGCAGAGGCAGCGGAACCGTATCGACTGGCGCGCCGGCCGTGTCGGACTGTGCCGCAGAGGCAAGACTCTGAAGAAGCGGGCGCACCGCGGCTTCACGGGGGTCGTCCTTGCCGGCCACCGACGACCGGTACGTGCGGCGGATGATTTCGATCAGGAACTGGCTGCGGTCCGGGGGACCTGGGTCGTCGAGCACCGCGAGCGCCGCGCGTATGCCGCCTGGAAGCGGCATCTCCGAAACGATCCCGGCAGCAGGTGCTGCGACGGGCGCGGGCGCCTGCGCATACACCGGCCCGGCGATCACAAGAGCACTGATCAAGCCGCCGTGCACCGCGGATCCTCCGGCACTGAGCACGTGGCACCCCCGCACCTGGCCCTCTGAGGCGCTATTCTGCATCGGGCGCGGGAAAAATCTACCGGAATTCTTCGGGACCACAGGGCGGGGATCGTGACGGGTTTGCACGCACGGGGCGCGGGGCGCGGAGTGCGGGGCGCGCAAGGACGCGAGGCGCAGCTGCGCGCGAGCTACAGCCGCGGCGATTTGTCTCCATGGCAGCGGACTGTGGTGTGCCCGGCAGCAGATCGCTCCGGCTCGGCACATCGATCCACCGCGGCGGCACAGAGATTCCGTACACAACGCGACGTGCCCGGCGCACCCGCACCCCGCATCTCGCCTCCTGCGCAACCCCGGCCTGCCAGACATACAAAGTCTCTTTTCTCCTTCCGCCTGAAGGCGGAAGCCACGAGAGTCAAACGTCCGCTCCCCGCACCCCGCACCCCGCCCCACGCACAAGATCCACCGCGCCATCCGTCAGTCCTGAGGGTGTAGACAACCTCCATCCATGGATGTATGATGCCTACATCCTATGGCGAAGGCGCAGCGCTACCACAACCGTATCGAGCTGCTCCAGGGCACGCTCGATC
>Ga0136846_1214501_pt1 | contig 19644 bp, 17 predicted proteins | sample HopSoiMetagenom2_FD_96841 | JGI IMG/M metagenome (GOLD analysis project Ga0136846, IMG submission 96841) | Grasslands soil microbial communities from Hopland, California, USA - 2 Assembly 2016 (version 4) | ecosystem: Environmental > Terrestrial > Soil > Grasslands | place: USA: Hopland...
GAGGGCTACATGACGGTCTCGAACTACCCGGACGACGGCGTGGGCGAGGTGTTCCTCAAGCTCGGCAAGCAGGGCTCGACCCTGGCCGGCGTGATGGACGCCTTCTCCATGGCCATCTCGGTTGGCCTGCAGTACGGCATCCCGCTGGATTCCTACGTGGCCAAGTTCACCAACATGCGGTTCGAGCCGGCCGGCCTCACCGACGACCCGGACATCAGGCTGGCCAGCTCGGTGATGGACTACATCTTCCGCCGCCTGGCGCTGGATCACCTGCCCTACGAGGACCGCGCCGAGCTCGGCATCCTGTCCGCCGCCGAGCGCGCCGCCGAGGTGGCCGGCCACGATCCGGCCGGGCTGACCGAGGAGGTCGACCCGACCGAGCTCGCCCAGTCGGCCGCCGTAGAGCAACCCCATCACACCGAACGGGATGCCGTTCCCGCCCCGGCCCCGCTGCCAGCCCAGCCGACCGCGCCCTTTCGGGCCGGCTCGCCCGGACCGCACAGTTCCACCGAGCTGATCGAGGCTCAGCAGGGCCGCACCGCGGACGCTCCGCTGTGCCTCACCTGCGGCACCAAGATGCGCCCGGCCGGCAGCTGCTACGTCTGCGAAGGCTGCGGCTCCACCAGCGGCTGCAGCTAGATCCGGCGGTCCGTATCCCTGATGGGCCTGATCCATGGCTGATCAGGGATACGGACCCTGCCTGCGCTTCTCAGTGACGGTCAGCGGGTGAGGACCAGCCACTGGCCGCCGTCGATCAGCTCGCGGGCCGCGTCCAGGTGGCCGGCGTGAGTGGCGGTCTCGGTGATCACGTGCAGGATGGTCTGGCGCAGCGGCCGGGGCGGGAAGTCGCGGAAGAAGCCGGGCCACCACTTCGGCATCGCATCGATCGGCGTCACGGCGATGATCTCGTTGGCCTTGGCTACCTCCTCCCGGTACCGGTCGAGGATCGCGGCGCCGGGCACATCCGCCGGAACCTGCCAGGCCTCGTCCCCGGACGTCAGCGTGATCGGCTCGCCCGCGACTGCCCCGCGGAACCAGAACTGCTCGACTTCCAGGGCGAGGTGCCTGACCAGGCCCAAGGGCGTCCAGGCGGACGGCAGCACTGGCCGCCGCAGGTCCTCCTCGGAGAGCCCGTCGAGGGCGCCGAGCAGGTGCTCACGTTGCGCGTTCAGCGACGCGAGCAGCGCATCCTTTTCCTCGTTCGCCATGCCAGGATGATGCACGGACATCGCGGATCTGAACAGCCCCCGCGCCTATCGAAGACATGTTTGACAGAAATTTAGAATCTCTCTAGGGTGTCGTCATCAATGGCTGCTATGCCACTGGAGGTCGACTGATGCGACGCGCCGAGCTGCCTGACCCCAGCCTCTGGGAGATCGCCGAGGCGGGCGGTCCGATTCTCGCGGACGAGTCCGTCGACGACGTCATCCCGCTGCCGAAGCAGCTGGTGGGGGAGGGAACCTTCCTCATGCTCAGGGTCGTCGGCGAGTCCATGATCAACGCGGCGATCACCGGTGGCGACTGGGTAGTCGTCCGCCGTGATTCCGATGTCGAGAACGGCGACATGGTCGCCGCCATATTCCAGAGCGAGACCCGGGCCGGCCGGGAGGTGGCGGTCAGGACGTTCAAGGAGATCGACGGCCACGTCTGGCTGCTCCCGCACAATCCCGTCTACCCGCCGGTCATGGCCGACGACGCGGTCATCATCGGCAAGGTCGTCACCGTCCTGCGCCGGATGTGACGATCGCGAACCGGTAACAGCTTCGGCGCGAGTGGCGATGATGCCATCCGCGGCGCCCGGGCAGGGCGGGCTGTGAGTAGCATGCCTGGGTGCATGTGGATCCGTCGGTTCTGGGAAGCGGTGTGGCCGGTGTCCGGGATTCGGCCCGGACGGGGCGATGAACTCTAAATCCGCCCAGGTCCTGATCGGCCTCCTCGTGGCCGTCTTGGCGGCGGTGGGCTGCACCTCCGCCCCGGCCGCGCCCCCGGCGCCTCCCCACGCGAGCACCGCCGCTGACCGCTCCCGCCCGAACTTCGTCTTCGTGCTCACCGACGACCTGTCCTGGAACCTGGTCAGCCACATGCCGCACGTGCAGGCCATGGAGCAGGCCGGGACGACGTTTTCCCGCTACTACGTGGTGGACTCGCTCTGCTGCCCGTCCCGTTCGGCCATCTTCACGGGCGAGTACCCGCACGACGACGGGGTCTTCACCAACGCCGGTGCCGACGGGGGCTACTTCGCTTTCAACAAGCATGGCGACCAGCGCAAGTCGTTCGCGGTGGCGCTGCACGACGCCGGCTACCGCACCGCGATGATGGGCAAGTACCTCAACCAGTACGAGCCCAGGTACCCGCCAGCGCCCGGCTGGGACGAGTGGGACGTCACCGGCCTCGGCGGCTACGGCGAATTCGGCTACACCCTGAACCAGGACGGCCAGCGGGTCCCCTACGGTCGCGCCCCGGACGATTACCTGACCGACGTGCTGGCCGCCAACGCCAAGACGTTCGTTGACGACGCCGCCACCTCGGGCCACCCCTTCATGCTCGAGGTGGCCACGTTCGCCCCGCACGATCCGTACGTCCCCGCCTCCCGCTACGCGCACGCGGCCCAGGGCCTCAGCTATCCCAAGACGCCCGCCTACGGCCGGAAGCCGTCCAATCCGCCGCCATGGCTCAAGAACCACCCGCCCCTCTCGGCCTCCCAGCAGGCCACGATCACCACGAAATTCCGCAAGCGGGTGGAAGACGACCTCTCGGTCGACGACATGATCGGCGAGCTGGAGAACGAGCTGCAGGCCAGGGGACTGGCTAAGAACACCTACTTCGTGTTCAGCTCGGACAACGGCTTTCACATGGGGGAGTACACGCTCATCTCGGGGAAGCAGACCGCCTTCGAGACCGACATCCGCGTCCCGCTGATCGTCACCGGCCCTGGCGTCCCGGCTGGCCATACCGCCGGACAGCTAGCGTCCAACATCGATCTGGCCCCCACGTTCGAATCCCTCGCGGGCCTGCCCGTGCCGGCCCACGTGGACGGCCACAGCCTCGCCGCCCTCTGGCACGGCCAGGACCCGGCGGACTGGCGGCAGGCCATCCTCGTCGAGCACCACGGCCCGGACTTCTCGCCCGACGACCCGGACCGTCAGACCCAGGCTCCGGGGGACCCCCCGACGTACGAGGCGGTGCGAACCGCGACCGCCCTCTACGTCCGGTACGCGGGCGGCGCCCAGGAGTACTACGACACCGCCACCGACCCCTACGAGCTGGACAACCTGGCCGGCCAGGGCGTCCCGGCCGCCCTGCGCAACGCCCTCGGCGACCTGGAGAACTGCCACGCCGGCGCCACCTGCTGGGCCGCCGCCCACCTCGGCCCACCGCGAGCCAGGCCCGCCCTCGGGAACGAGTTCTTCCGGGTTACGGCACGAGCAGGAGCCGCCCTGGCACCGAACGCTCCTCGAGCATCCGGTGAGCCCGGCTGACCCCCGCCCTGCGTGCCCTGGCCGGCGCCGTGCTCAGCGGGCCCGGCGAGCCAGCCGCTATCCGCCGCCGAAGCAGACGAACGGGCTGAACGGGTCGTCGGCCGTGGCCGCGGCCAGCGCCTCGGCGGGCCTGGTCCCGGCCGCGAGCAGCCGGTGGTAAGCGGCCATCGTGCCGACGGCGGTCTCGTCACCGACCCGGGCGACGCTGGCGGTCACCGTCGCCGTGCCGATGTACAGCAGGGCCGCGGTGAAGCCGAGGATCTCCTCGCCAGGACGTACGGTGGTCCGCCCGACGTCGCACGAGGACAGGACCACGTGCCGGGGAGCGGCCGTGAGCCGCTGGATGTCGTAGGCCATCAGCGGGCCGTCGGCCAGGTCGACCCGGGAGAACAGGAAGTTCTCCTGGTCGTGATGCCCGTGCGCGGCCAGGTGGACCAGCGGCGCGCCGTCCAGGGCCGGCCGCACCGCGCGGGTCGTGGCCGCCTCCCCCAGCAGCGGGCGGCAGCCCGGGTAGCACCCCGCGATGCCGGTGACCTCCCGGGCCGCGTGCTCCAGGTCGGGGCCCGCCACCAGCAGGGCCGAGCCGCCCGCCCCGGCCTGCCCGCGCTGCCACGCGGCCAGCCAGGAAGACGCGGACGGGCACACGGTGACCGGGCGGCCGCGCAGGCCGGGCAGCGTTCCCCAGGGAACGTCGGCCAGCGGGCCCGCTGGGACGAGCACCACCCCGCCGTCGCCCAGGTAAGGGCGCAGCGGCGCGATGACCTCATCCGCCAGTGCGGTCGCCTGGTGCCGCGCTGATTGCCTGATCACCGCCTCGAGGCGGGCCGGCAGCCGCCGTCCGGCCAGCGTGTCGAGGTCGGCGCTGAGCCGCCGGGCGGCCTCGGCCGCCACCTCGAAGTCACCGAGCCGGACGAGCCGGGCCCGGCCGCGCGGGCCGGCTCCGGCTACCACCGCGGCCATCCGGCCGGGCCGGGCCACGATGCCGACCAGGCTCTGCTCGCTCTGGGCCAGGGCCGCGCTCACTTCGCCGAGGCTGGCCGGCGCGGCGGCGTCGCCTAGGCCGGCCGCCTTCCAGTCGTGTTCCCGGATCTCGCGCTGCAGCGCTGCCTGCCGGCTGGCCAGGGCCGGGTCGCGCGTCCCGGCTAGCTCGGCCGCGCGGATCAGGAAGCTGAGCTGGCGCAGCTCGGCCAGGGTGGCCGCGGCCCGCGGGTCGGCCGGCGGATGCACCGGCCTGACCCTGAACGCCTGGGCGCGCGAGCGTTCCAGCCAGGCGAACGCCAGTGGCGCCGATCCGCTCTCCAGGGCCAGCCCCAGGCCGGCCGAGGCCAGCTCCGCGCCGAGGGCGCCGGTACCGGTCTGCAGGTCGATGCTGCCGAGGCGGCCGCGCCGGCCCTGTACCAGGGCCAGGCCCGCCCGGAGCTCGGCCAGGGCGGCCGACGGCCGTCGCCGCGACTCCGCCAGCTCAGCGCGGGCCAGGTGCCGCAGCAGGCGCCCGGTCAGCGGCATCCCGGCCCGGTGGCGGGTCAGCGCGAGGACCCGCCCGGCCTCCTCCGGCTGCCCGGCCGCGATCAGGGCCCGCGCCGCGAGGAACTCGGCCAGGGTCGCGTCGTGGCCCAGGCCGCAGTCGCGCAGCCGGTCCGCGAGCCCCCGGGCCTCGGCCGCGATGGCCACCCGGCGGCCTGCGGGGGCCGGGGCCAGGAAACGCGCGTGCAGCCGGGTGAGCTCGGCCAGGCCGGCCCAGGTGTGGTTGCCCCGCTGGCGGAAGCGCCGTCCGGCGGCCGACGCCCACTGGCGCGCCGCGGCCAGCTCCCCGGCCGCCAGTGCCGCCTGCGCCCGGGCGAGCTGGGCCCGGGCCAGGTCCGGGCCGGCCCGCTGCCGCCGGGACCAGGCCATCGCCTCGTCGAGCTCGCGGGCGGCGTCGCTTGCCAGCCCCGTCGCGAGCAGCGCGCTGGCCTTGTCGGTCGCCACCTCGAGCAGGAAGCGGGGTGCGCTCAGCCGGACCGCTCCGGCGGCCGCGTCGAAGAGCCGGAGCGCGGCCGGGATGTCGCCGGCCAGCAGGTCGCAGTAGCCCAGGTTGTGCAGCGCCTTGGCGGCGAGCAGGTCGTCGCCGCCCTCGGTGGCGATGCGGCTGCACCAGTCCAGGTCGGCCCGGGCCCGCTTCACCTGGACCAGGCCGAGGTAGACGGAGCTGCGGTTCAGCAGGGTCCGCGCCAGGTTGACGGCCTCGCCCGGCCGGGCCGCCAGCTCGGCCACGGCCTCGCCGAGCACCGCGACGGCGTCCTGCTCCCGGCCGGTGTGCAGGTAGACCGTGCCTCGCTGGCCGAGCAGCACGCCCCGGTCACCCGCCGGGGCCAGCTTCTCGGCGCGGTCGAGCAGGCTCAGCCCGTAGCCGGTCCGGCCGAGCTCGGCCTCCCACATCCCGATCAGGCCGAGCAGCCGCGCGGCCAGCGGGCGGTGCGCCTCGGCTACCTGCCGCGCGTCCGGCCGCTCCCCGTCCTCGTGCCAGCCCAGCTGCCGCAGGCCGGCCCGGGCGTGGCGGATGCCGTCCGCGGTACGGCCCGCGTTGCCCTCCCGCAGGGCACGCTTGCGCGCCTCGCGGGCCCGGCTCTCCGCGCGGGCCATCTCATCGGCGGTGGGCATCCGGTGGCGCCTCCCCGTGATCTCAGCGTGATCTCAGAAGATGAGCGCCGGGGTGACCACGGAACGCCCCGCCCCGTCCAGTCCGGCCGGCCTGACCACGAGCTGTGCCGTGCCGCGCGGTACCCGGGAGAAGGCGAAGCGCCCCTGCTCGTCGGTGGTGACGCAGAGCGGCTCGGCCGTGCACTTCATCTCGACCTCACGGCGCTGCGACGGGGCCAGCCAGCCGTCCACGCGGACCGTCCCGTCCTGGTTCGCGTCGATCCTGATCATGATGGTGAGGGTCTCGCTGTCGAAGGTGATCGTGCGGCTCTGCTCGGTCCCGCGGGCCGCGACGGCCAGCTCGTCGGGTTCCGCCGCGAGCCTGGCCACCTCGATCTCCAGGTCGCGGAAGGCGAGGAAGAAGCGGATCCGTTCCGGGAGCTCGGCCGGCATCGGATCGGCGGCGGCGAACATGTCCCGGATCTCGCCCAGCAGCCCGAAGTCGGAGTCGTCGAGCGGCTCGTCCGCCGACGGCAGGTCCGCGTCCGCGAGGGTCATCGCGTCACCCCGGGTTCGCCGTCCAGCAGGACGCGCAGCTTGGCCAGGCAGCGGCCCCGGGTGGGGCCGATGCTCCCGACGGGCATGCCCAGGGCGGCGGCCACCGCGGTGTAGTCGGGCCGCGGCGCGAAGGCGATGATCCGCAGCAGTTCCTGGCAGCGCGCGGAGAGCCGGCCGATGGCCGTCCACAGCTCGCGCTGCTCGTCGGCCACGACGACCTGCTCCTCCGTGCCTGGTCCGGGTTCGGGCAGCTCGTCCAGCGTCTCCTGGTCGGCCGGGAACTGCCGGCGCCCGGCCGCGCGTACCCGCCAGGCTTCCCGGCGGGTCGTGGTGACCAGCCACCCGGTCAGGGCCGCCACGTCGTGGATGCCGCCCAGGTGGGCGACCAGGCGCAGCCAGGCCGTCTGCAGTACGTCCTCGGCGTCGCCCGCGCTCAGGCCGGTGGCCCGCGCGACCTGCCAGAGCAGCGGGCTGAGCTCGGTCACGATCTCGCCGAGGGCATCCTCGCTGCCCTGCCTGGCCGCGTCCATCAAGCCGGCGATGCGGGTGCCGCGGTCCGGCCGGTGGTGCTGGACGGTGGCGGCTCGGTGCTGGTCCATCGCGATCAGCCCGGCCAGCCCATGGCCGTCAGGGCGGCCAGCGCGCGGTTCGCTGTCGTCTGCGCGTCGCAGGGCTCGAGCACCAGGCCGGAGGCCGGGTCGGGCGGCCCGGCCAGCAAGGCCCGGACGAAGTGCGTGGCCAGCAGCGGAGCCGAGAACGAGGTGCCGCTCCAGGCCCCCCAGCCGCGGGAGTAGTCATCCGGGTCGAGGGCCTCCCGGTGGCTGGCCCGGGCGTGGCCGGGCGGCAGCGGGCCGCGCGGGTGCGCGGGCAGCCTGAGCTCGGGGCTGCGGCTGCCGTCGATGTCGGTCGGCATGGTGCTGACGACGACGGCGCCCGATGCCCACGCGGTGACCCACTGGCCGCCGTCGCTGAAGACGGCCTGGGATCCGTTCGGGTTGAGCGCGCCCACGCTGATCACCGGAACCTGGCCGGCCTGGGGCGGCCGCCGGGCGAACGCCGCCGGGTAGAACGGGCGGGTGGTCGCGAGGTTCCCCGCCGCGGCCACGACCACGACGCCTAGGTCGAGCAGGACCCCGATCGCCTGCCCCAGCGCGGACGTGAAGGCCTGGTCGGCGGAGGACTCGCTGAAGTAGCCGAGTGACAGCGAGACCACGTCCACCATCTTGGCCGGGTCGGCCGCCTGGGCCTGCGCGACCCGGCCGGCCAGCGCGGTGAGCCCGGTCAGCAGGTCGCCCTCGTAGATGATGTCGTCGCTGTGCATCACCCGGATGGCCAGTACCCGGGCCCGGGGAGCCACCTGGCGCACGATGCCCGCGATGAAGGTCCCGTGCCCGAGCGCGGGGTCGAGCTCGCCGATCAGCGGGTCCGATGACACCGGCGCGTCCCACGGATGCCGGATCACCAGGCGCGGCTGGTCGCCGGAGGCGGCCGCCTGCTCGCCCTCGAACCGGATCGCCTTCTGGATGTCGTAGTCGACCTCGATGAAGCCGTCGCCGTCGTAGCGGGGATCGGTGTCGTACCCGCCCTCCGGCCGCGGCACCACGTCCAGCCACGGGTGTGAGCGGATGCCCGTGTCCAGCACGGCGATCACCGGTCGGCGGCCGTACCCGGCGGGCAGCTCCCGCTCCGGCGGGTCGAGCAGGACCGTCACCGGGGTGCGCGCGTCGCCGCCGCTGAACAGGTAGGAACCGGTGCTCGCGGGCCCGGTTCCGCCGCCCGGGCTGGCGGTGAGGCCGCCGGGGCTCGCCCAGAGCGGGCTGCCGGTGATGGCCGAGCCGACGAGCAGGTGCTCCAGGGTGATCTGGTCCACCTCGTCCCGCTCCAGCCGGACGAGGTCCGGCCGGTCCGGCGCGGCGGCGGCCGCCGCCCGCAGGGCCTGGAGGGCCGCCCACGCGTCCACCGTCGAGGGCGTACCGCCGTCCCCGGCCGCGGTCAGCACCATCGGCCGCGGTATCGCCGCCATCCGGCGGGCGGCATCGGAGCTGCCGTACCCTGCGTCGTGGCCGGCCCGGCCGGGCTGCAGCTTCATCCCCACCCCGGACAGGACCTGGTTGTATGCCGTCAGCTTGTCCGCGTCCTGCAGGTTCGCCGGGACGAGCAGCGACCTGGACCGGTACACGGTGGACCGGGGCGGCGGGAAGCCAGGCACGCTGACCGCTGTGTCCGGGTCGAGCGTCCGGGCGCCGTGCCGCCGCAGGACCTCGGCCGGGAGACGGATCAGCCCGTCTCCGGCGTCCGCGGGGGGACCTGCGTCATGGCTGGGTGGCTGGAAGAACCAGTCCGGGTTCGGCTCCGGCATGGCGATGCACCTCATCCTGGGTTCGCTGATGGCACGACGAGAGAATCTGCGACGTTGACCAGCTGCCGTCACCCGAAACGGAGCGCTCCTGGCCGTCCCAGATACGCAATCGTGAATAACGAACCAATAACGGGACGGTAAGGTGCCTGCTCAGCAGGCATGATGCGGACCGGTAGCCGGGTGCCTGGCGATCGTCAGCCGGGACGGTCGGCGGCCACGCTACCACCGGGCCGCGGGCCGTCGCGGCGATACGACAGGCGGTGTCCTCCTGATCACTGCCGGCCAGGAATCCCTTGCCTCATCAGCTACCCCGCGACGGTGAGCAACGTCTTGCCGATCGTCTCCCTGGCCTCGATGGCCGCGTGCGCCGCCGCCGCCTCGTCCAGCCCGAACTCCTGGCCGATGACCGGCCGCAGCCGGCCGGCCGCCGCCTCCGCCAGGGCCGTCCGGGTCAGCGCGGCCAGTTCCGCCGGATTGGCGGCCCCCGCCCCGGCCCGCACGCTGACCTGCCGGGCCCGGGCCTGCTCGGGAGTGACCGGGGCGAAGCTCCCGCTGGCCATGCCGAACGGGCAGAACCGGCCGCCCGCGCCGAGCAGGCCGAAAGCCGCCAGCCCGATGTCCCCGCCGACGCCGTCGAAAACCACGTCGACCTGGCCGGTCGCGTCGCGAACGTGCCGCTCCCAGCCGTCCTGCCGGTAGTCGACGGTCAGGTCGGCGCCGAGATCCCGGGCCAGGGCGAGCTTGCGCGGATGGCCGGCCAGGGCGACGATCCGGGCGCCGGCGTTGCGGGCGATCTGCACGAGCAGCGTGCCCACGCCACCGCCCGCGGCCTCGATCAGGACGGTCTCGCCGGCCCGCAGTTCCGCCCGGGCGGCCAGGGCGAGCGCCGTCCGGCCGTCGGCCAGCAGCGCCACCGCGTCCCGCGTGGCCAGCTCGTCCGGGATGCCGATCAGCTTTGACGCGGGCGAGACCGCTCGCTCGGCGTATCCGCCGGTGCCGTTCAGGCTGGCCACGACCCGCTGGGCGGGCCCGGTGGCCCCGCCGTGGACCGGGCCGGCGCGGACGGTGCCGCCGACGCCGTTGCCCAGGATGGCCGGCAGCGCCGGGAGCATCGACGGATGCGGCGGCCGGCCCGCCCGGACCTGGGTCTCGACGAACGTCACGTTGGCGAACTCGACGTCGATGACCACCTCGTCCGGCCCGGCCCGGACCTCGTCCACCTCGCCGGGCTCGAGCACCTCGGGCGGCCCGAACTCCCGTATCACCACTGCGCGCACGACAGTGCCTCCCTCCGGGTCCCAGCCGCGCCCCAGCGGAGCTTCCGGGCTCCTGGCCGGCCGCGATCTTATCGGAATGTATCACTCCGACTAGAGATAGGCTGTCCGGATGGCGTTCCGGTCCCTGCAGCCGCAGTCTGGGCGCGGTCGGCAGGCCGAGGCCCGGCGCAACGACCTGGTCGTGCTGGAAGCGGCTCGCGATGTCTTCGCCGCCCAGGGCGCGGACGCGCCGATAGCAGCGGTCGCCGCCCGGGCCGGGGTCGGCGTGGGCACCCTCTACCGCCGCTACGGCAGCAAGACCGAGCTGCTGCAGCGCCTGTGCGTGCTGGCGATGGAGCAGGCCCTGGCCGCGGCCGGTGACGCGCTCGCCGCCAGTGACCCGTGGGACGGCCTGGCCAGCTACATCGCGGCCTGTGTCGAGCTGCGCAGCGGCGCGCTCGCCGCGCTGGCCGGGCAGCTCGAGACCACGCCCGAGATGAACGGCACGGCCCGGCGCAGCATGGAGCGGCTGGACGAGCTCGTGGCCCGCGCCCAGGCCGCCGGGCGCCTGCGCGCCGACGTCACCGCGCTGGACATCAGCTGGCTGATCGAGCAGTTCAGCCGCCGGCCGCCCGGCCCGCTGGGGGACGCCGCGGAGGCCGGCATCCGGTCCCGGCTGGTCGCCATCGCCCTGGACGGGCTCCGCGCCCGGCCCGGCCTGGTCCCGGGTGGCCCCGGGTCCCTGCCCGGCCCCGCCCCGGACCGGCGTGACTACGTGAACCGCTGGTCACCGCGGTCCTAGGCGCACACGGTCCTAGACCCACACGGTCCTAGACCCACACGGTCTTAGGCGCACGGTCCCGGATTTGCCGCGCAAGCTGGCGGCGGTCAGGTACTCGAGCTCACCGCGGGCCACGGCGCCGACGTGGTATTCGACGGGGCGGGAGGAGAGCTGAGAGCTGCCTCGTTCGGGATCATCACCCGTCGCGGCCGGTTCTCCGGGCACGGCCGGTCCGACGGCGGGTTCGCCCGCCTGGACCCCGGCCGGAGTCCGGCGTCGCGGCGTCACCGTGAACGGGATCGGTGCGTACGTGCCCGCGGTCTTCCGGCGGCGGGCCGCCGCCGCGCTGGCCGCGGCCGCGGCCGGGCGGATCAGGCCGGTCATCGGCCAGGAGTACCCGGTGGCCCGCGCGGCCGGCGCGCACGCCGCCCTGGAGTCGAGGACCGCCGTGGCCAAGACCCTGCTGCGGCCCTGATCCCCGGCGATCCGCCGGGGCGGCCTCTAACCTGCGTAGGTGGAGTTCACCGAAGTAGTCAGGCGCCGCCGGATAATCCGCGGCTTCACCACCGACCCCCTGCCCGAGGGCACCGCCGACCGGCTGCTGGCGACGGCCAGCCGAGCCCCGTCAGCCGGCTTCAGCCAGGGCTTCTCGTTCCTCGTGCTCGAGGGCGCGGAGCAATGCGCCCCGTTCTGGCGGCTGCTCTACGAGCAGGCGGCGCTGGCGGGCGAGGCCGCCGCCGGCGAGGCGGCCCAGGTCGACGCGCTGAGCGCCGCGCCGCTGGTGATCGTGCCGATGGCCAGCAAGGACGTCTACCTGAACCGGTACGCCCAGCCGGACAAGGCCTGGACCGCCCAGTACGAGGACCGCTGGGCGGTGCCCTACTGGTACATCGACACCGGCTTCGCCACCCTGCTCATCCTGCTCGCCGTAGTGGACTCCAGGCTCGGCGCGGTGTTCTTCGGGCCGCCGGACATCGCGGATTTCCGCGCGGAGTTCGGCGTCCCGCCGGAGTGGATGCCGATCGGCGCCATCGCCGTCGGCTATCCCGATCCGGCCGCCGATCCCGTCCGGCCCGCACGTCCCAGTGACCGCAAGAGCCTCGCCGAACTGGTCCACCGCGGCCGCTGGTAGCCAGTGAGCCCGGGCCCTCGAACCTAGGCTCACAGGTATGGAATTCGCTGACGTGCTCCCCCCCGCCCAGCGCCACCACCCTGCCTGCGCCACCGCCCCGGCCGACGCCACCGCCCCGGCCCGCGCCACCGTCGGCCGGCGCCACTTCCCACCTCCTCCGCCGCCACCTCCCGCATCTCCCACCTCCCGCCGCGCGAAGCCACCTTCTTTCGCACCGTGGCGTCACGGTTTTGTCTGCAGTTCTGGGCGTCCTGGCAACCATAACTGCAGACAAAGCGAGTTTGCTAAGCCCAGACTTATCAGTTTAGGCTGAGCGTATGGCTGAGGAGCTTGACGTCAGGGACGTGGCCGCCGCGCTTCATGTCAGCATGGGCCTCCTCCTGCGGCGGCTGCGCCAGGTCCGGGAGGCGGGCGGGCTTTCCGTGCCGGAGACCTCCGCGCTCGCCCGGCTGGACCGCAACGGCCCGGCTACCTCGAGCGAGCTGGCCCGGGTGGAGCAGATCAGCCCGCAGTCGATGGGCGCCACGCTGAGCGCACTCGAGACGCGTGGCCTGGTCACGCGCGATCCCGACACGCGGGACGGCAGGCGGGTCGTCCTCTCGGTCACCGAAGCCGGCCGGCAGCTGCTCAGGGACAAGCGCGACGCGCGCACCGAGCTACTGGCCAAAGCGCTGGCCGACAGGTTCACCCGGCAGGAGCTGGATCAGCTGATGACGGCCGCACCGCTGCTCGAGCGCCTGGCCCAGTGCATCTGATGAGGCGGCACCTGATGCGGGCGGCTGCCAGCGAGCAGGAGACCGGCCACGACGACCGCTACAAGTGGTCGCGCTGGCGAACACCATGATTGCCTCGATCCTGCTGTCCTTCAGTCTGCCCGGACCAAAACCCTTCGCGATCCTGGAAAGGCTCTCTTAGCTTGAAACAGATGAGGTCCTGGCGTCCGACGGGACGCCGAGGCCGGGCGCCCCATGATCATGGCCTGAGCGGGCCGCCAAATAGCGCCTGAAACTGGCCACGATCACGGCATGTGGCCGGCGCAATCACGGTAGGCGACCGGGAACCGCTGCGGAAACGGCTTGAGCTTCCAGTGACTGGAAGGTGCAGAGTCGTGGCATGAGTACCGCGGGCGAGCTGTTCACCATCGGGCAACTGGCCACGCGCACCGGCGTGCCGGCCCGGACCATCCGGTTCTGGTCCGACGCCGGCCTAGTGCCGCCCGCGAGCCGGTCTGGCAGCGGATACCGGCTCTACGACGCCGAAGCCGTGGCCCGGCTCGACCTGGTCCGGACGCTGCGTGAGCTCGGCTTCGGGCTGGACGTGGTGCAGGCGGTCCTGTCCCGGACCCGCACCGTGGCCGAGGTCGCGGCGGCCCACGTCGCGGTGCTCGACACCCAGATCCGGGCCCTGCGGCTGCGCCGTGCGGTGCTCAGCACGGTAGTCCGGCATGGCCACACGATTGAGGAGACGCTCATCATGCACAAGCTCGCTCAGCTGTCCGCCCGGGAGCGGCAGCAGCTCATCGATGACTTCGTGGACGGCGTATTCGCGGGTACCGACCCGAGTGCCCCCGGGGCGGGCATCGCGAGCGGCATGCGGCAGCTGCCCGCGGACCTGCCCGACGACCCGGCGCCCGGGCAGGTGAACGCCTGGATCGAGCTGGCCGAGCTCGTCACCGACGAGGATTTCCGGCAGCGGGCCAGGGCCATGGCCCTGGCCGGCCAGCATGGCACCACGGCGTCAGGCCAAGCCAGGGCCGCCAGCCCAGGAGAAGGCGCCAGCCCAGGAGAAGACACCAGCCCGGCCAGGGGCACCAGCCAGCCCGACTACCAGGCCGTCATCCAGCACGCCGGCCAAGCCGCGGCCCAGAGCATCGCGCCCGGCTCGGCCGAAGGCCAGGCGGTACTCGACCGCATCGTGACCCCGGGCACCCCGGCCGCGGAGCGGAGCGCCATCCTGCGGCAGCTCGAGACGTTCACCGACGCCCGGGTGGAACGGTACTGGCAGCTGCTCGCCATCCTCAATGGCCAGCCCGCGCCGCCTTCGGTGGTCCCCGCCTTCGAGTGGCTGATCGCGGCCCTCCGGGCCGACCTGGACGGCCGCCCCTCCGAAGCCAGCCAGGGCCAGCCCGAAGCCAGCCAGGGACAGCCCGAAGGCAGCCCGGGCTAGCCGGTCAGCTGGCCGACCCGCCGTCCGGCCTTCCCCGAGACCTTCGCCGTCCGGGCGATCAGCCGCGCCTCGCGGCGGGCCGTCTGAGCCTGACGCCGGGCGGCCTGGGCCGTGCGCCGTGTCTCCCGGCCGGCCGCCTGGGCGGTGCGGCGGGTCTCGCGGCTGGCCACCCGGGCACCGTGCCGGGCGCGCCAGGCCAGCGAGGGCTGGCCGGAGGTATCGCCCGCCGCGATCAGCAGGCCGCCGAACATCGACAGGTTCTTCAGGAAGTGGATACGCTGCTGCGCCCGGTCGGCGTCTTCGGCCTCCCAGAAACGGTGCCCGGCCGCGGTCGTGGGGACCAGCGTCCCGGCCAGCGTGAGCGCGGCCAGCCGGGGAAACCAGCCCGCGGCCAGGCACGCGCCCGCCGCCATCTGGACGGCGCCGTTGAGCCGGATCGCGTCCTCGGTCTTGGCCGGCACGGCCGACGGGAAACGCTCGGCCAGCGGGCGGACCACCGGCTCGGCTCGCGGCGCCACCTTTTCGGGATGGCGGAACGTGTCATAGCCCTGGACGATGAAGATGCCCGCCAGCATGGGCCGGGCGAGAGCTCGGAGAACGGTCATTATCCGCAGGTGCCCAGCAGCAGCCGTTATAACCTCCCTTGGCGCAGCCCGGGCGCGGACGTGATCATGGCTTCATAATGGCGGGGTGAACGAGCCGGAGGTCAGGATCAGGGCGGTGAGCGAGAGCGACCGCCCGATGCTCGCCTGGCTCGTCGCCGAGCTCTGGGGATCCGAACTGGTCGCCGTGCACGGCACCGTGCTGCGTCCCGCCGAGCTGCCCGGGTTCATCGCCGAACGGTCCCGCCGCGTCGTCGGCCTGCTCACCTACCAGCTGACCGGGGACATGCTGGAAATCGTGACGCTCAACGCGATCGAGCGCCGGGCCGGCATCGGGACGCTGCTCATCGAGGCCGCGGCCAGCACCGCGCGCCACTTCCGCTGCCACGAGGTCCGGCTCACCACCACCAACGACAACGTGGACGCGCTGCGGTTCTACCAGCGCCGCGGGTTCCGGCTCGCCGAGCTGAGGCCGGGCGCGGTCGACCGTTCCCGGCAGGAAAAGCCGCAGATCCCGCGGACCGGCGACTACGGCATCCCGCTGCACGACGAAATCGACCTCACCCTGCAGGTCTAGGCAGCGGCCCCCTTGACCTGGCGGCCGCGGGTCCACACGGCGGTGATCCGGGCCGGGTCGGCGAGTACGCCGATTTCGGCTACCGGGTCGGCGTCCAGCGTGATCACGTCGGCGTCGTAACCCTCGGCCAGCTGCCCGCTGCGCGGCGCCTGCGGCCCGAGGGTGAGCGGCCCGGTCGCGGTGGCCGCCTCGATCGCCTCGAGCGGCGCCATGCCCAGCTTGACCAGATAGCCGGGTTCCGAGCCGTTCTGGCCCCATGCGTTAGGCATGTCGGCGCCGCTCAGGGCGATGTCGGTGCCCATGGCGATGGTGACGCCGTGCTCGTAGGCCCGCGCCACCGCCTGCGCGTGGATGTCGGCGATCCCCGCGAGCTTGACCATCGCATAGGGCGGCACGACCGAGGAGAACGCCAGCATGTCCTCGATGATCGTCCTGGTCGGGACGAGGATCGCGCCGGTCTCGCGCATCGCGTCGCAGCACTCGTCGTCCAGGTAGGTGCCGTGCTCGATGGTCCGGACCCCGGCCCGCAAGGCGGCCATGATGCCCGGCTTGCCGTGGCAGTGCGCCGCGACCGCCCGGTCGGCCAGCCCGGCCACCTCTACGATCGTGCGCAGCTCGGCCACCGTGAACTGCTGGTGGATGGGGTCGTCGAGCTCGGACAGGACACCGCCCGAGGCGCACACCTTGATCAGCTTCGCGTTCCGCCTGAGCTGCTCGCGGACGGCCCGGGCGCACTCGTCGGGCCCGTCCGCCAGCCGCGTCATGCCGCCCCGCGCCGAGTAGTCGTGAATCCATTCGAGCGGGACCGAATGCAGGTCGCCGTGGCCGCCCGTGGTACTCAGGATCGCGCCCGCGCCGTAGATCACCGGCCCGTCGACCAGCCCCTCGGCGACGGCGCGGGCCAGGTAGACGCCCAGGCCGCCCACGTCGCGCACCGAGGTGATCCCCGCGTCGAGCGCGGCGCGCAGGTCCCTGGTGCACCGGGCGGCCCGCAGCGCCTCGGGCTCGTTCAGGAGCTGGGTGAGGTCGAAGGTCCTGGTGCCCATCAGGTGCCCGTGGCAGTCCCACATCCCCGGCATCACCGCCGCCGCCCTGGACACCGACGCCCCGGGAGTCGGCGGCGCCACCCCGGCCGGGCCGGCGTAGCTGATCAGGGGGCCGTCCAGGACCACCACCCCGTCGTGAACGGGACTGCCGCGCCCGGGTATGAGCAGCCCGGCCTCGATCCGGTGCATGAAGCCTCCTCAGACAGGAACACGCAAGACAGGAACACGCAAGACAGGAACACGCAAGATAAGGGGCCGCTGGGGGGCCAGGGCCGCAGATATTGATGGTGACTATCTTGACGGGTCGCTAGCCATGCGGTCCATGATGGAATTCCCAGCTCGTACGCTCACCAGGAGGCCCAGGTCAGGACGATCCCGCGGCATTTCTCACTGACAGTATCGACGTGTGTGCTGTTGCGGGCACGGGTCATGCGCTATACAGGGACGTACGACTGTCCGGCAACAGGTTGCGGGGAACGTGTGCCTGGCGATCTCGCCAGCGGCAGTGCCGGCGGAGGCTCTAGGGAGGCAGGGACATAGGGGCAAGGAAGCGTGATGCTGCCAAACGATAGGGCCCAGCCCGCCGCGCCCGACAAGCCGAGCTGGGGTTCTAGGCTGCTGCGCACGTACCGGCGAGCCCCGAACGGGCTCAAGATCGCCGTTGCCGCTATCGCTATCTTGCTCTTCCCGGCCACGCTGGGACTGATCATCCTGGCCGCGCTCGTCTACGGGGTCGTCTCGGTCGTCCAGGGCCGGCGTACCGTCGGCGCTACCGCCTCGGTCGCCCTCTGGGGCGTCGTCATCTTCGCCGCGGCGGGCAGCCAGGACCTGAGCTGGATCCTTTCCGTCACCCTGATGCCGGTCGCGGTCGCGCTGGCCGCCCACGCCCGCGTGCTGGCCCGCGCCTTCGTGCCCGCCCGGACGGTCGCCTGGGTGCTGGCCTGGTCCGTGCCGGCCGGCTACCTCGCCTTCAAGCTCGCCTCGGGCCAGCCGTTCATCGGCACGATCGCCGCCTGGCTGCTGGCCGCGGCCGTACTCGGCTGGCGGGTGGCCAAGGCCATCCAGTACAACCGCATGTACGGCGGCCGGAACCCGGCGGGACCGGGCGGCCCCCGAAATCCGGACGGCCCGGGCGGACCGTCCCGGTCCGCGGTCAACCCGGCGGCCCAGCCCGGCGGCCGCCCCGGCGCCCCCGGCAACGGCGCCCAGGGCAACGGGGCCCATGGGAACGGGGCTCAGGGCAACGGGGCCCATGGCGTCCGGGCTCAGGCCGCGGCGCTGGCCTACGGCGACCACGCCCGCGACCAGTCGGCCCCGCCCCGGCCGCGGCCGCAGATCTCGGTCGATGACGCGATGGCCGAGCTCTACGCGATGATCGGGCTGGCCCCGGTCAAGGAGCAGGTCCGGTCGATCGCCGCGTCCATCGAGGCGGCCCGGCGGCGCACGGTGGCCGGCATCAGCACCGAGCGGCCGATGCGGCACTTCGTGTTCCTCGGGCCGCCCGGCACCGGCAAGACCACGGTGGCCCGGGTGCTGGCCAAGATCTTCTACGCGTTCGGCCTGCTCGACGTGCCCGAGGTCGTCGAGGCGCACCGGGCCGACCTGGTCGGCGAGTACCTCGGCGCGACCGCGATCAAGACCAACGAGCTCATCGAGTCCGCGATGCACAAGGTGCTGTTCATCGACGAGGCCTACAGCCTGGTCAACGAGGGCGACGGGCAGCCCGACCGGTTCGGCCAGGAGGCGGTGCAGGCGCTGCTCAAGCGGGCCGAGGACGACCGCGAGAACCTGATCATCATCCTGGCCGGGTACGAGAAGCAGATGGAGTCGTTCCTGGCCTCCAATCCCGGCCTGGCGTCGCGGTTCGCGACCCGGCTGAAGTTCACGAGCTACTCGCCGGCCGAGATGATGCAGCTGGCCGAGTCCGCGCTCGACCGGCGCCGCGAGAAACTCGACCCGGACTCCAAGCCGGTGCTGTGGCACACGCTCGAGGAGGTCGCCCGCCGCCGGATGACCGACGAGCTGGGCAACGGCCGGTTCGTCCGCAGCCTGCTCGAGAAGGCCGGCCAGGCCCGGGACGTGCGGGTACTGAACGAGTCGGCCGAGCCGACGCGCGAGGAACTGACCACGATCCGCGGCGCCGACCTGCAGCAGGCCTATACCGAGCTCACCAGCCGGATGCGCGGCTACGAGGACACCCCCACCGTCGAGGGCGCGATCGCCGAGCTGGACGAGCTGGTCGGCCTGGAGCCGGTCAAGGAGCAGGTGCGCGCGATCGCCGCCCAGCTGCGGGTGGCCAAGCTGCGCGACCGCCAGGGGCTGACCAGCCAGCCGCCCACCAGGCACTTCGTGTTCACCGGGCCGCCGGGCACCGGCAAGACCACGGTCGCTCGCATCCTCGGCCGGATCTTCGCCGCGCTGGGCCTGCTGGTGCGGCCCGAGGTGGTGGAGGCGCACCGGGCCGACCTGGTCGCCGAGCACCTCGGCTCGACCGCGATCAAGACGAACAAGCTCATCGACTCCGCCCTGGGCGGCGTGCTGTTCATCGACGAGGCCTACTCGCTGCATAACGAGGGCTACCTGGGCGGCGACGCGTTCGGCGCCGAGGCGGTGCAGACGCTGCTCAAGCGGGCCGAGGACGACCGCGACCGGCTGGTGATCGTGCTCGCCGGGTACCCCGACGACACGGACCGGTTCCTGCGCAGCAACCCCGGGCTTGCCTCGCGGTTCAGCACCCGGGTGACCTTCCCCAGCTACCAGGCCGCCGACCTGGTGCAGATCTCGAACCTGCTGGCCGAGCAGGCCGGGGACATGTTCGACCCGGCCGCCAAGCAGGTGCTCGGGGCCATCTTCCGGCAGACCTGCGAGACTGGCCGGATCGACGAGCTGGGCAACGGCCGGTTCGCCCGGTCCCTGTTCGAGCGGGCCTGCGCCTGCCGCGACGTCCGGGTGGTGCGCCTCGGCGAGAACGCCACCGCGGCCGACCTGACCACGCTGACCGCGGCGGACGTGGAGATGGCCTACCGCGACCTGGCGCCCCGGGACCCCCTGCCGATCCCGCCGCAGTAA
>Ga0136846_1210687_pt1 | contig 19630 bp, 14 predicted proteins | sample HopSoiMetagenom2_FD_96841 | JGI IMG/M metagenome (GOLD analysis project Ga0136846, IMG submission 96841) | Grasslands soil microbial communities from Hopland, California, USA - 2 Assembly 2016 (version 4) | ecosystem: Environmental > Terrestrial > Soil > Grasslands | place: USA: Hopland...
CCCGGCCAGCAGAACGGCAAAGGTCAAGCCGGCCAGCCAAAGGGTGGTCAGCAGCCGGGTCAGCGACAAGGCGGCCAGCGCCTCGCCGGCGGCAATCTTCGCGGCGGCTCCGGTCCTTTTGACGATTACGTCCCAAGTAATAGCGGCCCGCTCACCGGCGAACGATTCCGCGACTGGTCTGACCGCCTCCGCGATGTCGAAGAAATGGTCGCCGATCCCGAGCTGCGAGCCGAGGCCGCCCGCATTCGCGAGCGGGCTCGTGCGATGCGAGCTGAGCTGAAGCGCCATACCAACGAGCCCAATTGGGAGTTGGTGCAGTCACAGGTCGCCGGGCCGCTCGTCGAGCTGCGCGACCGCGTCGCCTCCGAGCTGCTCCGCCGCACCGCCAGGCAAGCGATCGTCCCGCTCGACCGCGATCCCGTTCCACCCAAATACGCCGAAAAGACGCGGCTCTATTACCAGCGCCTCGGCAGCGGCAACCCGGAGGGCGACAAGTAAATGTCGGCGGGCCTCGTAGTCGCGGATGTCATCCTGGCGGGCCGGCCATGGCTCGCCTGCGCGGTCATTCTGGTGGTCGTCGCGCTTGCCGTCCTCGTGTGGGCCTACCTGCAGGCCAGCTATGCGGCCTGGGTTCGGGCTATCGCGGCCCTGCTCAAGACGACGGGCATCGTGCTGCTCGCTATGTTGCTTTTGGAGCCCATGTTTCAAGGCACGCGCCCCAAGCCCGGCGTCAACAAGTTCCTCGTCGTTGCCGACAACAGCAAGAGCTTGCAACTTGCCGACCGCGCACACGGTTTGTCGCGCGGCGCAGCGATGAAGCAGCGCCTGGCCGACGATGCGCCTTGGCTCACCCGCCTCGCCCAGGATTTCGACCTCCGCCGTTATGCCTTCGACAGCTCACTGAAACCGCTCACCGGATTTTCCGAGCTGACGCTCGACGGCGAAGCTTCGGCGATGCAAACATCGCTTACCGCGCTCGATCAGCGCTTCCGTGGCCAGCCAATCGGCGGCATCTTGCTGCTCACCGACGGCAACGCAACCGATATCACTGACGAGAATATCGATTGGAAAAACCTGCCGCCGATCTATCCGGTAGCGCTCGGCTCCGATTCCGGGCCGCTCGATCTTTCCGTGGCCCGCGTCTCAGTGACCCAAACCAATTTTGAAGCCTCGCCCGTCACGATCACAGCCGAGGTGGAAGGCCAGGGGGTCGCGGGACGAAAGATCGCTGTCCGCGTCCTCGATGAAACGGGCAAGGAGCTGGAGCGGCGGGCGCTCGTCGTGCCCGCAGCTAGCGAGCCGCTCGCACAGCGCTTCCTGATCAAGCCCGAGCATCCCGGCATCAGCTTTTACACGGTCCACGCCGCCCTCGAAGGCGAAGAAGATGCTCGCGCCGGCTCCACAGTGGAAGCCACGCTGGCCAACAACCGTCGCCTGGCCACCGTCGATCGCGGCGGCGGGCCGTATCGCGTCCTGTATGTCGGTGGCCGGCCCAATTGGGAGTTCAAATTCCTGCGGCGAGCGATCGATGAAGACGACGAGGTCAATCTGGTCGGTCTGCTGCGCGTGGCGAAGAAGGAGCCAAAATTCACGTTCCTTGGCCGCAGTGGTGAGCGAACCAATCCGCTCTTCCGCGGTTTCGGCAATCAAAGCGACGAAGCCGCCGAGCAATACGACCAGCCGGTGCTGATTCGTCTCGGCACGGAAGACAAGGACGAGCTTCGCGGCGGTTTTCCGCAGGACGCCGATGGGCTTTTCCGCTATCACGCGGTGATTCTCGACGACATCGAGGCCGGCTTCTTCAAGCAGGATCAGCTTTCGCTTCTCCAGCAGTTCGTCAGCCGCCGCGGCGGCGCACTCCTGATGCTCGGCGGCAAGGAATCATTCGGTGAAGGCGGCTACATGCGTTCCGCCGTCGGTGAAATGCTGCCGGTCTATCTCGATCGCCACTTCGCCGCTCCCCCGCCGGACGAAAGCTATCGCCTCCGCCTCACCCGCGAAGGCTGGTTGCAGCCGTGGGTTCGCCTGCGGGCCAATGAGCAGGATGAAACGAAGCGGCTGTCGGCCATGCCGCCGTTCAAGTCAATGAACCGCATTGAGGCCACCAAACCGGGCGCTTCGGTGCTGGCCGAGGTCGAGCTCGAAGGCGGTGCGGCACGGCCGGCCCTTGTCGTGCAGCCGTTCGGCCGCGTGAGAGTCGCCGCATTGCTCGTCGCAGACCTGTGGCGCTGGGGAATCAAACGCGAAGACCATAAAGAAAATGACCAAGACAAAGCCTGGCGGCAGACTGTCCGCTGGTTGATCGCCGATGTCCCGCAACCGGTGGAAGTAGAGACGCGCCGTTCACCCGCCGACGCAGCCGGCGGCATTCAGATCATGGTCCGTGCCCGCGACAAGCAATTCGAACCGCTTGACAACGCCGAGGTGAAGCTCAAGATCACCACGCCGGACAAACGCGAGATCGAGATGCTGGCCGAAGCCAGCGACAAAGCGCCGGGCACATATGCGGCAACGTTCGCGCCCCGCGTCGGCGGCGCGTATCGGGCCACGGTCAGTGTCACCGCCGCTGACGGCAGCGAAGTGGGCCACCGCGACACCGGCTGGACCGTCGAGCCCGAAACCGAGGAGTTCCGCACGCTGACGGTCAATCGTCCGCTGCTGGAGCGGATTGCGAACCATACCGGCGGCGAGGTGCTGACGCTCCACGGCCTCGATTCATTCGTCGCCAGCCTGCCCAATCGCAAAATTCCCCAGACCGAAAGCTGGACGTATCCCCTATGGCACCAATGGCACGTCTTTCTCCTGGCCCTCACCTGCCTCATCGGTGAATGGGCCCTTCGCCGCTGGAGGGGCCTGCCATGAACACACAAGTCCAAAGCGCCGTAGGAAACGACCTCTGTGGCGTTCTGCCCACACAAGCCCGAAGCGCAAGCGAGGGGCTCGGCAGCAAATACGTGCGACTATCTTTGGTTGCGCTCGCAGTGCTGCTTGGAAATCGATGCATCGCCTCCGACCACCCGTCGGTCCTCATCGTCGTCGGTGCGGAAGGCGCCAAGGAATACGGCGAGCAATTCCGCGAGTGGGCCGGCCGCTGGGAAAAGGCCTCGGCTGCTGCCGGGGCGGAATTCGCCGCCGTGGGCCTCGCCGACTCGGGCGACAAACCAGACCGCGAGCTACTTCAGGAGCACCTCGCCAAACTTGCGCCCGCTTCGACTGAAGCGCTATGGCTCATTCTGATCGGCCACGGCACGTACGACGGCAAGACGGCCAGATTCGGCCTGCGCGGCCCCGATTTCACCCCGACCGATCTGGCTACCTGGCTAAAGCCGATCGAGCGGCCGCTGGCAATCATCGACTGCACGTCTTCCAGCGGCCCGTTCCTCAATGAGCTGTCCGCCCCCAATCGCGCCATCCTGACTGCCGCCCGCAGCGGCTCCGAGTTCAATTATGCGCGCTTCGGCGACTATATCTCTTCGGCCATCACCGATTCGCACGCCGACCTCGACAAGGACGATCAGACCTCGCTCTTAGAAGCCTTTCTGCTCGCTTCCTCCGGCGTTCGCGAGTTCTACGCCGGCGAAGGCCGCCTCGCGACCGAGCACGCGCTGATCGACGATAACGGTGACAAGCTCGGCACTCCGGCCGATTGGTTCGCTGGCCTTCGCGCCACCAAGACCGCCAAGGACGGCGCCACCCTCGACGGTCTCCGCGCCTCCCAATTCGTCCTCGTCAAAAGTGCCCGCGAAGCCCAGCTCCCCGCCGCGCTCCGCTCTCGCCGCGACGAGCTCGAGCTCGACCTCGCCGTTCTCCGCGAGCAGAAATCCAAGCTGCCCGAGGACGACTATTTTTCCAGGCTCGAGCCGATCCTGCTCCAACTATCCAAGCTCTATGAATCGGCCGATACGGCTAAGTAGTAGGCACAATCCCTGTGCCGCACAAAGTACTAGGGGTTTGCCAATGCATAGAACCGCCTTAGGACTGATCCTGCCACCCTGCGACTACACAAAGCGGAAAATACGCACACTTTTTCACAAAATAGTTGCAGCTCCAGGCCGCTCTTTCGCTTGCGCCGCAAGTGTTTGAACCAGTTGTTCACTTTGGAACCATCCCTGTCGAACATGGTATTTAAGAAAACGGAACGGAGGCGAACGCCCCAAAAAAAATCGAAAATGGAATCGCTAGGGGCGGCCCGCTCGGAAGCAAGCGGTCGTTAGGCTTTGACAATCTTGTCTCGACCTACGACGACCGCGCGCGTCGCGTTGCGCGTGTCCACGACAAGTCGAGCGTGCTGGACGATCCAAGGATAATCGTAAGCACTGTGATCGGTCGCAATCAGGACACAGTCTTGAGCTGCCAGATAGGCGGACGTCAACGCCTGGCTGGTCATTTTCAGGTGCGGCCAACGACGCATCGAAGGAAGGGCAGGGATCTGAGGGTCGTTATAGGTCACGGATGAGCCGGCTTTGAGAAGCAGATCCATCAGCTCGAAGCCGGGCGATTCGCGGGCGTCATCCACGTCACGCTTGTAGGCCATGCCGAGAATGGCCACCTTGCTGCCGGCAAGCTGTTTGCCGCGATTGGCGAGCGCGGCGGCGAGGCGGCCCACGACATAGGCAGGCATATCGGAGTTGACCTCGCCAGCCAGCTCGATGAACCGCGTATCCATGCCGTGCTGTCGGGCCAGCCAGGTGAGATAAAACGGATCTATCGGAATGCAGTGGCCGCCCAGACCCGGCCCGGGATAAAAGGGCTGAAAGCCGAATGGCTTGGTCTTGGCAGCGTTGATCACTTCCCAAACGTCGATGCCCATTCGGTCATAGAGCACCTTCAGCTCGTTGACGAGCGCGATGTTGACGGCGCGATAGGTATTTTCGAGGATTTTACAGGCTTCGGCAACTTCCAGCGAGGAAACGCGAACGACGTTTTTCACGACAGCGCCATAGAGCGCGGCGGCCAGGTCAGTGCTAGCCTGATCGAGGCCGCCCACGACCTTGGGAATCGTCTCAAGCGAATGCTGCGGATTGCCGGGATCTTCGCGCTCGGGACTGAAGGCGAGAAAAAAGTCGCTGCCGGCTTTGAGGCCCGATTTTTCCAGCCGCGGCAAGACGATGCTTCGCGTCGTCGTAGGATACGTGGTACTTTCGAGAACAATGAGCTGGCCAATTCGAAGCGTCTTTGCGACGGCTTCAGTTGATTTTGTGACATACGTCAAATCGGGTTCGCGCTCGGCGGTGAGCGGTGTCGGTACGCAGATAATGATCGCATCGGGCTCGCTGAGGCGAGTGAAGTCGGATGTGGCCTCAAAGCCGCGGCCGCGCATCTCGGCGATCTCGGCAGCCGGGATATGGCCGATGTAACTTTCGCCGCCGTTGAGCCGCTCGACCTTGGCCGGGTCAATGTCGAAGCCCAGCACGCGAAAACCAGCCGACATAAAGGCGCGAGCGACGGGCAGGCCAACGTAGCCCAGGCCAATCACGCCGACGGTGGCCTGGTGAGAGGAGATGCGAGCATGCAGCTGCGAAAACGATTGGTCGGGGGCCGGCATGAATACGGCAGACAAGAATGTCTGCCCCACGTGTCTGCACCCAGTTTAGTTCAGCGAAGGATCGGCCGGGACGTGCTTGGGCTTGACCGCCTTATTGAGAATCGCCTCGCCAATGGTTCGCGTGACTTGCTCCCACAGATCGTCGGCCGGCTGGAAGATCAGCTTCTTGTTGACCTTCGACGTGAGCCAGCCGCCGGCCTGCAGCTCCGATTCGAGCTGGCCTTCGGCCCAGCCGGCGTAGCCGGTGAAAAAACGGAACGGCTTGCTGGTCTGGCGAACGAGCTTGGCAAGCTTGTCCTTGTGGGCGGCGAAGTAAATACCGGGAAGGACTTCGGCTTCCGCAGCCCCTTTGAGGCGGTGCAGGGCGACCAGCGGCCCGGTCACCGGCCCGCCGAAGAAGATCGGTTGCGGGCACTCGATGTCCTCATCCCCCACCATTTTCCAGACTTCGGTGACCGTGTTATCCGTGGGGCGGTTGAGGATCAGGCCCATCGCGCCTTCGTCGTCGTGCTTGATCATCAGCACGACGCCTTTGTAGAAGTTGGTGTCGGCCAGATGGGGCGAAGCGATCAGAAAATGGCCTTGGAGCGATTTCATGCGACTGACGTTCGACGACCGAAGAAAGAGGATCAATCAGCTATTGATTCTAGTCCTCCCAAAAGGCAAAGCGAAGGGTTGGCTCACCGCAGCCGTGATTTACCGCAGGGGACACGGCGGATCGCAGAGAAAACAAGTGTTTCTTTTGCTCCACGCTGTCTGCGTTCTCCGCGGTGTAATCTCATTTGCAGTTCCGCAGGAACTCCACCAGATCGGACAGCTCTTGCAGCGAAAGCTGCTTGTCGAGGCCGGCAGGCATCACCGATACCTTGCCCGGCAGAATTTCTTCGACGTCACCGCGCGGAAGCCGGATTTCCTTGTCGGCAGCGACCGTCAGAATGATCTCGTCGGATGAATCTTTCTTGATGTTGCCGCTGTGAATCTGACCCTCGCTCGTACGGAGCATCACCGGCTCGTAGCTGCGAACGAAGCTGGCGCTGGGAAACAGGATCGACTCCACGAGGTCTCGCGGCTGTCGGATCTGGCCGATTCGCGTCAGGTCGGGGCCGATCTTCCCTCCGACGTAGCCGATTGTGTGGCAATTGCGGCAGCTCACTCGGCTGCTGTTGAAGATCGCCTGTCCGCGGCGAAGGTCCCCCGGCGGCATCGAGTGCAACGTGTCTTCGAGGCGGGCGCTTTGCTGTTCGTAATCGGCGTTGATCATCGCGTAAAGCTTTTGAGCCTCGGCCTGCACGCCCGGATTGTACTTGACCAGCCGCTGCTTGATCGCCTCGACCGTGACCGCGCCGCGCAGGTCCGGGGCACTGAGCGCCTCGAGCAGCTTCAAACCGACAGTTTGGTCATTCGACTGAGCGAATGCGGTAAGCAATCGATCCAGCTCCAGGGGGTTGGCCCTGGGCAAGTGATCGGCAAGATCGATGAGCTGCGGCGGCGACAGTTTGGCTTTCGAGAGCACATCGGCCGCGGTACCGCGGAGGTTCGATGGCTGCTCACGGTCGATCGAGGCGAGAAGCAAATGAAATTGGCCGACAGTGAGATTCTTGGCGCCGCCTGGGACGAGCGCCAGCGCGGCAAGGCGAATTTCAGGCGATGCGGCCGATTCACCGACTTTGAGCAGCGCGACCCCGAGTTGCTCGGTGCTGGCTTTCGCCTGCGGAATAGCGCGGATCGTGGTCAAAGCGTCGTTCACAAGCGAGGAATTGCTGGCGAGAACGTACTGAAGGGCGGCGAGCCAGGTCGCGGGCAGCTCCTTGAGTCCCGAAGCGGCCATGGCAGCCAGCGACAGGCGAGCGCCCACAGGCGATGTTGCCGACGCACGAGCTACGTCGGCCACGAGCTGCTGAATCGCCGGACTTTTGGCGAGCTTGGCCAGCAGATCAACGACTTGCTGCTCTTCAGCCGCCGACATGGGCGAGGTCAGCTTGGTGCGCAGATAGACGATGAGTTCCGTGTCCCATTCGGTGTGCCGGCTGGCGATCCAGCGGGCCGAATCGCGAAGTGCGGAATCGGCATCGTCGAGATGATTGATGATTGTCTGCGGATCGAGCTTCGCGCCCGACTGGTCGAGAGCCACGAGCGCGGCCCGCTGGACGCGAGTGTTTTGCGACATTGCCGCGTCGCGGAGAGCCGTGTTTTCGCCGAGTTCGATCAGGGCGTACGTCAGCGAGTGGTCGAGGGCGCGGTCGCCGGCAGCGCCAGGCAGCGCTTTGAGTAATGCGGCAGTCGCCGTCGGATCGCCGATGCGGCCCAGCGCTTCGGCCGCGGCCCGCTGGTTGTGAGGTGAAAGTGATTCGAGCAATCCGGCGAGCGCCGGCGCGGCTACTTCGTCGCGCCAGATGCTAATTGCGTGGATCGCCGCCTGGCGAACGGTTTCGTCGCTATGCGAGAGCGCTTGCCGCGCGGCCTGGCGGGCTTCTGGCCCATCGATGCGGCAGGCAGTCCAGACAGCGGACAGCGCTGCGGTGGGCGACGAGTCGGGATTGGAGAGGATCGGTGCGATGGACTCGATTGCTGCCGGGCCGCGGGCAGCAAGCGATTCAATCGCGCGGTGCCGCCATGCAGGCCGCGAATCACCCACCAGCAGGACGAGATTGGCCGCCGAGGAGGATTCCCAAGCGACCATTTTGCCGCGCGGATCGCTGACCTTGTGCGAGCCGGTCTTGCGAATGCGATAGATGCCGCCGAGCACATCGTCGCGGACGAGTTGCGAGCTGGGGCAGCAGAGCTTGTACCAGCCGCCGGTGTTCAGCACGAGCAAGCTTCCGTCAGCGTCTTCCAGGACGTCGGTGGGATGAAAATCGCTGTTGTCCGAGACAACGAGATCGGAATCGTCCGAGGTGAAGGACGCGCCGGACGGTTTCAGCGCGTGGCGACTGACTTTGCGGAGGTTGAATTGGCAGGAGACAACGTTGTCGCGATATTCGGGGCCAAACTGGTCCGACTCGTAGCGATGCAAGCCGCACGGCGCGGAAGGCCCCTGATGGACCAGCACCGGCATGAATTCGGGCGAGGTCCACTTATGGTCGGATTCATAAACCGGGTCGTGGTCTTTGCCATAAATGCCGCCATAGATCGCATGAATCAGGCCGTCGCGCAGGCCGGCGGCTGGACGCACGAGGAAGGTCGTCGAGAAGATCCGCTCGCCACCTGGAGTGAAGACCGTGTCGACCGGATTGTCCATGCCGCCGGTCATGACTGGCTCGATCCCAGAGCCATCGGGTCGAGCGCGGAAGATGTGCGCGGCGCGCGTGGTAAAGGTCTTGCCGCCCGGCAGTGTGTAAGTCTGCTTGGCGAACGCGCCCTTGCACCAGTAAATCCAGCCATCGACCCCTTGATAAGGACCGTGCAAGTCATTGGCACAGCCGGTGAGCGTCTGGCCGTCGAACCAGATTTCGCGTTTGTCGGCGACGCCGTCGTCGTCGGTATCGGTGAGCTTCCAGATTTGCGGCGGCGCGGCGTCATACAGCGAGCCGGCGCGCCACATGGCGCCTTCGGGAAACGCAATTCCATCGAGAAAAATGGTCGATTTATCGAAGCGACCGTCGCCGTCGCTATCGACGAGGCGGACGACGCGGTGGGCCTTTTTTTGCTGCTGTACTTCTTCCTTGGTGATCGCGCCGCCAGCCTCGGCGACGTACAGGCGGCCTTGCTCGTCGAAATCGGCCACGATCGGCCAATTGACCAGCGGCTGACCGGCGGCCCGTTCGATCGTGAAGCCCTCCGGCAGCGTGAAATTGTGGCCGTCGAGCGCGATCGTGTTCGCCGGAGGCGGCGACTGAGCCGAAGCGGCCAGGGGAATCAGAGCGAGAACCAAAAACAAGCGGAACATGAGCGTCTCTCAGGCATAGAGCAGGTGGGGTCTGACCCGCTGCCACCAGGCGGCTTCATCCAGATGGGTCAGCTCTTTGATTGTACCGTCTGTCAGCACCAATTCCGACAGAAGTGCGTCGCGCAGGCGAGAGGAGCCGAAAAGGATGTCAATCGGCATTTTTTCGCGCTCATACTCATAGGGCGGCGGAAGCCACCCAAACTGCTGTGGCCACAGAGTGACAACCGCGGCCAGGATGGTCAGCGTTGCGGTAACCGAGCGCAAAGATCGGGCGTCGGTAATGTGCAGACTGATGCCGCCGCACCGCTCGCCTTGCCATTTATCGAAAGTAGGCACAAAGCGAATCGGGCGAATGCCAAGGCCGGGCAAGTCGCAAGTCGTCAGGCGAGCCGTGAGTTGATGTGGATCGATGAACGGCGCGCCGACGACTTCAAAGGGCATGGTCGTGCCGCGGCCTTCCGACAAATTCGTCCCTTCGAGCAACACCTGGCCAGGATAGAGCAGCGCGGTGGCAGTGCGAGGCATGTTGGGCGACGGGGCGATCCATTTTCGTCCGGTCGCATGAAAGTGCATATTCCGTCGCCAGCCCGTCATGGGAAGTACGTCGAGCTGGGCGCTAATGTTTTCCTCCGCGTTCAAAAGGCGAGCCAGCTCGCCCAGCGTCAGGCCATGCCGCAGCGGAATCGAGGCCCCGCCGACGAAGCTTTCGTAGCCTGGCTCCAGGAGCGGCCCTTCGGCAACTTGTCCGCCGAGCGGATTCGGGCGATCGAGAATGAGGACGGGAATGTGGGCGGCGGTACACGCTTGCAGGCAGTTCTGGATGGTCCAAGCAAAGGTATAGACCCGCGTGCCGACGTCCTGCAGGTCGATAACGAAGCAGTCGAGACCGCGGAGCATTTCGGGCGTCGGCTGGCGCGTCTTGCTGTAGAGGCTATAGACGGGCAGATCGAGCGGCTCGTACCGACTGTTCGGCGACTCGACCATATTGGCCTGCTCCTCGCCCCACAGACCGTGCTGCGGCGAGAAGATCGCTTTGAGCTGACCGGGAAAGCGAGCGGCGAGGAGATCGCAAGCGTAGCGAAACGAGTGATCGACCGAGGCCTGATTCATGAGCAGGCCGAAGCGAGCGCCACGAAGAATTTCCGGTGGCTGCTCGAGGCAGCGCTCCAGGCCGATCTCAACGCGCAGCTCATTCATACAGCAAGTACTTTATTCGACGCCGGAGAAAATCGTTCACGTCCTCGCGCACGACTTCCTCGATTTCGTCGGCCAATTTTCCGTCGAGGAGCGACTGGAGTGTCTTTTGATTGCCCAGAAGTCGGTCGTAGGCTTTGGCGTCCCATTTGTCGGGATAGAGACGGCGGAGAGCCGCGGCAATTTCGAAGCCGGTGCGTAGCGGCTCGAAGCGATTGCGGTCGGTGATGATGATGTTGACGCCGCTGCATTTTTCGTTGGCGAATTTGCTGCTGGACGGCGTGAACTCGATGGCAACAAAGCTGACGCCAGCAATGCCGCGGGCGTTTAATGCCGAAGCGAGCGTTTGGCCATCGAGCCAAGGCGCACCGATGATTTCAAACGGCGTGTCGGTGCCGCGGCCGACGGAAAGATTGGTCGTTTCCAGTAAGCCAATACCCGGATAGAGAAATGCCTGCGTCAGGTTCCGCATATTAGGCGAGGGATTGATCCACGTGAGCCCGGTCACGTCGAATGCGTCGCTGCGTTTCCAACCGGCGCACTCGATCACCTGCAGGTCGAGCTTGAGCTTGAGCTCGTCTTGAAACAGGCGGGCCAGCTCGCCAATCGTCATGCCGTGTTGGACAGGCAAGCGATGGAACCCGACGAATGATTCTCGGCCGGAGTCAAGCATCGGTCCGGCGACGGCGATGCCGCCGATTGGGTTCGGCCGATCGAGGACGACAAAACGCTTGCCATGCTCGCCGCAGGCCTTCATCGCTTCGCCCATCGTGGAAACGTACGTGTAAAAACGCGCGCCAATGTCCTGAATGTCAAACACAACCGTGTCAACGTTTTCCAGCATTACAGCGGTCGGCTTGCGCGTGTCTCCGTAGAGGCTGAAGACTTTCAGGCCCGTCGCCGCGTCCCGCGTGTCACCGATTTTGGAGATGTCGAGCTTGCCTTCGTAACCGTGCTCGGGGCTGAAGAGCACGGCCAGTTGCAAGTTCTTGGCTTCGTGCAGCAGTTTCACCGTGCTTTCACCGTCGCGGCTGCGGCCGGTGTGATTGGTGATGAGACCGACCTTGCGGCCGGCGAGCTGGCGGAAGCCGTCGCGTTTGAGCACATCGATGCCGGTCAGGACCTCGGCCTGCGGCGGTTTTTGCGCAGACTTCAGGTCGCGGATCGCGCCGGCGGCGACCGTGCCGATTCGGCCGGCGAGCGGATTGACGAGCCCTTTGCCGTCGGGATGCACGCGATTACTCAGAAAGATCACGAACAGGTCCAACTCCGGATCGATCCACAGCACCGTGCCGGTGAAGCCGCCGTGGCCGAAGGCGGCGTCGGTCATCAGCTCGCCGCGATTGATCGAATAGCCGCTGCGCTTATCCCAGCCGAGGCCGCGAAGATAAACGGGTGGATTTGGTGGCGCGCCTTCGATCGTGCTGCGCGATCCGCCGAGGATTTTGTAGCCGCGGGTCATGGTCGCGACGGTTTGCGGGGCGAGGATTCGAACGCCATTGAACTCGCCGCCGCTAACCATCATCTGGGCGTAAATGGCAAGGTCTTCGGCTGTTGAAAAGAGGCCCGCGTGGCCCGCGACGCCGCCCAGCAGGTGAGCCCGCGGATCGTGCACGTCACCTTGAATCCATTTGCCGTCGCGCTGCTCGGTTGGCGCCGCGCGGGCCTTGAGCTCCTCGCGTGGTAAATAGCCGGTCTCTTGTATGCCAAGCGGCCGAAAGACATTCTCTTGCGAGAACTCATGCACGCTCTTGCCGCTGATTCGCCGAATAATCTCGCCCAGCACAATGAAATTGACATCCGAATAGATGAATCGCGTTCCGGTCGTCGCCTGCAGCTTCAGTTCGCAGATGTTTTTGATCGCTTCCTCTCGGCCGTTCTCATAATCCTTCACCGCGTTGTCGGGTAGGAGTCCACTTTGGTGTGTCAGCAGATCAAAGATGGTTATCTGATCCTTCTCGTTCGCGGCAAACTCTGGAATGATCGACGATACACGCTGGCCCAGCTTGAGCTGCCCTCGCTCAACCAGCAGCATCACGCTCGTGGCGGTCGCGACCGGCTTGGTGATCGACGCCATGTCGAACACGGTATCCGTCGTCATCGGCAGCTCGCTCGGTTGAAGCTGCTTTTTGCCATAGGCTTTCAGCATCACGACCTTGCCCCGCCGGCCAATGCATACGACACAGCCGGGCATGCGCTTCTGAGCCAATCCCTCGGCAACGATTTCGTCGATCCGCGCGAGGTGTCTGGCATCCATCCCGACTGCTTCCGGCGCGACCTGCGGCAGGCCGCCGACGGCAATGGATGGCACAAGCAGTGCGAACAACAGGTAAGCAACAAGCAATCTCAGGGCATTCACAATGGATTCTCTTAGGCGTTGAAAAAATCAGACACGAGCAACACGGTGCGAAGCAATCAGCGAAATGAGCCAGCCGCACAAAAACGTGCTGCCGGCTCCGATGACTGCCAGCCAGGGAAATGCGACCCGCAGGCCCGCGGGCCGCGAATCTGTGGCTGTCACCGCCGGCAAGCCAAACTGCAAGAATAACAACAGGACCAGGCCGACCGCCATGCCGAGGAGCGCGCTGACCTGACCCGCGCGACGTGTGAAGACACCGAGTGCGAAAACGCCCAGAAGCAGCCCAAAGACAAAGCCCGCTATCGTAAGCGCCGCGTCAACGACGATCGACCCCGTTGCTGAAATCCGCTCGGCCAGAATGCCTAGAGCGATTTGAATGACTCCGAAAACGAGCGTCAGGATTCGGGTCAACAGCAGCAGTTGACCGGATTCCGGAGGCGTCGCTCGCCAGGGCAGGTAGAAGTCGTTGATGACGGCTGCGGCGGAAGCGCTGAGCGAGCTGGACAGGTTCGAGGCGAGGATGGCCGCGAGCATCAGGCCAATCAGGCCCGTGTTTGGCGGATAGCGGTTGATGATGAAGTGAGCGAACACTTCGTCCGGCTTGAGTTTTGTCTCTGGCGGTAAAGGATGCTGCGAGAAATAGCAGGCCAGCTCGATGCCAATGAATAGAAACATGGCGAATTGGGCCAGCACTACGAAGCCGCTGGCAAGGAGCGCGCCGCCGGCGGCCCGCTGACTTTTGGCACTCAGGTATCGCTGGACCATTGAATGATCGGTGCCGTGCGTACCAATAGTCAGCACGGCGCCACCGATCAGGCTGGCCCAGAATGTATAGGGCTCAGTCCAGGACCAGCGCAGGTCGAAAACTTGTAGCTTTCCGGATTCGGCCGCGAAATTCATGACTTCCGCGAAACCGCCGGAAACCTGGCTGGCGATGACAAAAACTGCCGCGATGCCGCCGAGAACATATACCCCAAACTGGATGCAATCGTTCTAAACGACCGAACGCATGCCGCCGACGAAGGGGTAGATGGCTGAAATGACTACAATGACGACCACGCTGAGGGCCAGATCGATATGGGCGAGCTTTTGCAGGACGATCGCTACCAGAAATAGGCGCAAGCCGTCGCCCAGGTTGCGGGCAATCAGGAATAGCAGCGAAGCGGCTCGCCGCGTCAGGCCGCCGAATCGCTCGTTGAGCACCTCGTAGGCGGTGAGCAATTGACCGCGAAAATAAAGCGGCAACAGCACGTAAACGATGATCGCGCGGCCGACGATATAGCCAAAGGCAATTTGGAGGAACTTCATCCCCACCGGGCCGATGCCATGTCCGGGGACGCTCAACACCGTGACGCCGCTGGTCTCCGTGGCCACGATCGAGCCCAAGATGGCCCACCAGGGAAGATTGCGATCGCCTAGCAAGAAGGATTCAAGGTTTTTCGTTTTTCCGCTACCCCATAGCCCGACGGCAATGGCCGAAGCCAGATACGCGACGATCACTAGGATATCGAGCCAGCCAAGGTGCATAGGACGAATGTTCAATGACCAAGCACCAATGACCAAACTAAGGCTGGCCAATTAGAATGCGTGGAGACACCAGAATAACCACAACTTGCATCGATACCATGTCCCGCATGACCACCGAGGCCCGTAATCCGGCTTCGGAAAAGATCGATACGCTCTCGCCGCTGGAAATCGTGCGGCTCATGAACGCAGAGGATGCTCGCGTGGCCGAGGCGGTCGGCCGCGAGGCGGAGCCAATCGCGCAGGCGGTGGAGGTGATTGCGAATCGGCTGCGGAGTGGTGGGCGGCTAATTTATATCGGCGCGGGGACGTCGGGGCGGCTCGGCGTGCTAGATGCTTCCGAATGCCCGCCAACGTTCAGCACTCCGCCCGAGATGGTTGTCGGGTTAATTGCCGGTGGCTACGGGGCGCTGACACGAGCAGTGGAAGGGGCCGAGGATCATCCGGGAGTCGCCATTGAAGACCTGAAAAAGATCAATTTTGTCGCGGCCGATGTGCTGGTTGGAATTGCGACAAGCGGCCGGACACCCTACGTCATCGGCGGGCTAAAGCACGCTCGCGAGATCGGCGCTTTCGCGATTGGTTTGGCTTGCAACGACGGCTCGGCACTTGCCGACGTCTGCGACTTAATGATTGCACCGGTGGTGGGCCCGGAAGTCATCAGTGGATCGACTCGACTGAAGGCGGGCACGGCGACCAAGCTTGTCCTGAACACGCTGACGACTGGCGCGATGGTGCTGCTCGGCAAGACGTACGGCAACTTGATGGTCGATCTCAAGGCGACCAACACGAAGCTCGTGATACGGACACGGCGAATTGTGGCCGAACTGACTGGTCTCTCTGAGGACGAAGCGGAGCAGCAACTTGCCCGGTGCGGTGGAGAGTTGAAAACGGCGGTCGTGGCTTACCGGCGGGGCGTGTCGGCACAGGAGGCCAGGCAGCTGCTCTCAAATGCCGGAGGCCAACTGCGCGTGGCACTGGAGGCAGGATGACCACGGCATCCGATCTTGTTATCGGCGTCGATGGCGGCGGGACAAAGACGCTCGCATTCATTGCGCCGCTCGACGATGACTCCAACACAGTCGTCCTGGGACGCGGCGGCGCTGGCCCTGGCAACCCGCGAGCGGTCGGATTTGACGCCGCTCAAGCCAACATCGCGCTAGCCATCGAAACGGCATTTGGGGATGCGAGACTGCCTCGCTCCAGTGCTGCCGCGGCTTGCTTTTGCCTGGCGGGAGCGGGGCGCGAGGTTGAGCAGCAGCAAATTGCCGCGTGGGCGAAAGAGCAGCAAATGGCGCGTCTTGTCCGTGTCAGCGGTGATGCCGAGCCGATCCTCGCCGCCGCGTCGCCGAACAACGAGGGCATCGCACTGATCTGTGGAACCGGCTCGCTGGCGTGGGGCCGCAATCGCGAAGGCCAGACCGCCCGTAGCGGCGGTTGGGGCTATTTGCTGGGCGATGAAGGGAGCGGCTACGCGATTGCGCTCGCCGGCTTGCGAGCTGCGGTCCAAGCCGCGGACAAGCGCGCTGAACCTACGGATTTGCTTCCGGCATTCATGGGAAAACTCGGCGCAAATTCTCCTCAGGAGCTCGTTGCCAAGGTTTACGGACCGGAAATGAACAGGGAGCGGCTGGCAGAATTGGCCAGTGTGGTGTTCGATCTGCGGACGACGGATGCGGTTGCTCAGAGAATCATTCAATCCGCTGCGAACGAACTTGCAGAGATGGTAACGGCAGTCGCGGCTGAGCTGCGGCTGCCGCCACAAAGGTACACTTTAGCGATGGCAGGCGGGGTACTCCTCTATCAGCTCAACTATATCGATGAAGTCGTTTCGCAGCTCAATCATTCGTCAAAAGCAAGCCCCGAGAAATGGACACTCGTAGATCTGCCGGTCGCTGGCGCAGTAGCCTTGGCGCGGTCGCTTGCGAAAAGCTTGGGCTAGCGGCTCGTTGAACGGCCGTCTGCGTATTGCTAGGCTAGGGGACGTTGGAATCAACCAATCCCGCCTTTTACGGAGCCCACCATGAAACTGGCCACCGCACTCGTATTCGGATCCCTATTCATGCTTAGCGCAAGCCTGTCGGCTGAAGAATTAAAGGTCGGCGACCAGGCCCCCGATTTCACGATGGTCGGCAGCGACGGCAAGACGTACAAGCTGTCAGAGCTCAACAAGCAGGGCAAGGCGGTCGTCGTCGCCTGGTTCCCGCGGGCCTTCACGGGCGGCTGCACTAAGGAATGCACATCCTTCAAAAACGAAGGCGAGAAGATGCGGAATTACAACGTCGCTTACTTCACGGCCAGCAACGACCCAGTCGAGCAGAACAAGAAGTTCGCCGAATCGCTGGGAGCTGACTATCCGATTCTGAGCGACCCGGACAGCAGCGTTGCCGCGAAGTACGGCGTGCTCAATGAATCCGCAAAGGGCAAAGCCGCGAAGCGTTGGACGTTTTACATCGGCCCGGACGGCAAGATTCTCGCTATCGACAAGGAAGTGAAGACCGACACGCACGGTGCGGACGTCGCCAGCAAGCTCGGTCAACTGGGTGTCGCAAAGAAGAATTAGCGAACCGGCTGCCGACTGGCCGTGTCCTATCGTGGGGCAGGCATCCTGCGTGCCATAACACTCAGCAGACAAGATGTCTGTTCCGCTATGCCGCGGCCGTTTTACATTGTCGATGCGTTCACGGCTGAGCCGTTTAGCGGCAACCCGGCGGCGGTGTATGTTTTGGATGAGTGGCCAGGCGACGCGTGGTTATCGCGCGTCGCCCGCGAGATGAATCAGTCGGAAACGGCATTTCTCGTCCGTAACACCGACGGCTTTGGCTTGCGGTGGTTTACGCCGCTGATCGAAGTCGATCTATGCGGGCATGCGACCCTCGCATCGGCGCATGTGTTGTGGAGCATCGGCGCCGTGGCTGAGCATGCGTCGATCTCATTCAGCACGCGCAGCGGCATTCTTACGGCAACGCGAGCCGGCGACCTGATCGAACTTGACTTTCCGCTACTGCCAGAGGAACCCACGCAGCGGCCGCCGGGTTTGATCGAAGCGCTTGGCGTGATGCCGATTTATGTTGGCAAGAGCCGGCATGATTTGATTGTGGAGGTCAAAACCGAGGCAGAAGTCCGCGCCGCACGGCCTGACTTCACGCAACTCGCCTCCGTCGCCACCCGCGGCGTCATGTTGACCGCCGCATCGAGCGATCCGTCATTCGATTTCGTCTCCCGCTTCTTCGCCCCCGCGGCTGGGATTAATGAAGACCCGGTCACCGGCTCAGCCCACTGCTGCCTTGCCAGTTTCTGGCGCAAGCGGCTGGGAAAAGATTGTTTCCGCGCCTACCAAGCCTCGGTTCGCGGCGGCGTGGTCCAGGTTCGTGTGGCGGGCGACCGGGCGGTACTCTGTGGGCAGGCAGTCGTCATCGCACATGGACAGCTTCAGGCGTCGGCCGGTTAATTAGGAGCGTCGTCGGCAACCAGTAAATCTCCATTACAACTGAATGTCGCGTTTCATGAATGTATGATCGACCTCGAGCTTGTTGAAAGCATCTTCTCTTTCCGCCAATCGCACCTCCGTTCGAGCGGCATTCCCAAGTACTGCTGAAACTCGGGACGTAAAATGCCATCCGTCGTTGGTATTCTTTTCTACAACAATGCTAAGTTTCCCAATATTATAAACGTCAAAACTCGGAGCCGGTAAGGACAGTTCAACAATTTTCGGTCCGGATTGGTCGATCCACTCCTCGCCTTTCCCCACTGTTTGCTTGGCCAATAAAACATCGTCCCGATAGACTCTTACCGTGACTTCCACCTCACTGGCTTTGCCATCATCTTCCGTAAAAAACTCAACTCGGATAGTCGAGACCGGCCAGGGCACCGAAACGCGATGATCAAAGACTTCTCCACCGGTTATCGTAGCTGGCGCACCGTCGTTGACATGCGCAAGAGTTATCCAAAGTGGAACACCGCCTGATTTTGGTCCGAATCCTCCACCCTGGTTTATGAACTCTTTCACTGCATCCAGCCTCTCCTTACCGAGTACAGTACCCGAGTGCTCAGTTGAACCACCTGTAACTAACAATTTTACTTCTGAATTGCTGAATTTCTTTGTCTCCGACGTCTCAACTTTGATATTTCCAGATACACCGAGAAATCCAAAGGTTGCTTCAATCATCTTTTTGATCGTGTCCTTTGATTCTTCGGACGAAATGAACAGCATCATGATTCGTCCATACGTCACGCTCGAAATGTAAACAGGTGAGCGGTCTCCCATTATCGTCTTAATCCGGTTTTCAAACTCCTGCTGACTCTCCATTGGCTTGGCCGCCGTCTGAGCGATGTCATTGACGCCGAAAAAACCATGAGCATTGGTAGGATATTCAAAATGAATGGAATAATACGGCTGAATCAGTGAAACGACGAAATTGTTTTTTTGGCGAAATGATTCCGCGCTGAATTCGGCAGACAGTTTTTGACCCAGAAATCCGGCAGAGCCACTTACCTTCAAAAAAGCCTCCTCCACAGTGGTGCAATCATGTAGGTTCATCAGTACGCGCGGTACCGATGTTTCAAGGTAATCCCGCGAGATTAGCTCGTGGATGGCCTCGTTTATCGTTTGAAAATTCGGGTTTGCAACTTCTGCCTGTAATAGATCTGCTGAAGGCTTCGTTTTCGAGTTTAGCGTTGCGTTGACCGCATAAATCCGCGCAGGTCCACGCGATATTGGAAATCTAAAATCACTAAGCACCGCTCGCGCTCGTAGTTCTTCCGCGTTTACGAATTGGCCCGGCCAAACCTTTACGTCATCGTAAAAATCAAAAACCATAATTCGCTCTAATGGTCGAACGCGCGTAACTTGTTCCCATGTGTGCTCGCCGAGGAATGGTGGGCCACCATAGTTGGGCGCGGCAGTAATCCCGGCTCTGGTTGGGCCATATGCCACGTTAACCTTTGGCAAACCGCGTATAAATGAGGCCATATAGCCTCGATATGTGTGGGCGGTGATAGGACTAAGTTCTTGGCCGCTTACTGCGGCAACCAAGGTTACAAATAGGTGAATTATCAGCCCGCTGGTGGAAAGTCGCGCACATTTCATAGAACCAATCCTTTTTGTTGTTTAGCGCCTCTC
>Ga0136846_1234693_pt1 | contig 19630 bp, 14 predicted proteins | sample HopSoiMetagenom2_FD_96841 | JGI IMG/M metagenome (GOLD analysis project Ga0136846, IMG submission 96841) | Grasslands soil microbial communities from Hopland, California, USA - 2 Assembly 2016 (version 4) | ecosystem: Environmental > Terrestrial > Soil > Grasslands | place: USA: Hopland...
GCAGCCGGAGACAGCTCGGCGCTGGCGTCTTTCTGCTCGACATTCTTGTAGAACGTCATCGGCGGAGCAGTTACATTGTTTGCGCCAGCCTTCTTTGCGCCCGACGAAGGCTCTGGATTCATCGCGGCGCTCGCGGTGGTAATCCCGGGTTCAGACTTCCGCCCCAGCGAATAGCCCAGCGCAAAAAAGACGGCGCAGATCGCAACCAGGCCGAAAAACAGGAACAGCAGCTTACCCGTTCCCAGCGTGATTTCAGTGTCTTGTGACGAAGCCATAATCCACTCCAGTGCGCAACTAGCGCGAGGCCAGATCACCTCGCCCTTGCCGGATACCGCGAACCACGTTCTACGCCGTCTTTGCTGCAGCGGGAGCTGCTGGCGCCGCGGCTGTCTTGTCGCCGGGATTGCCCATCAGCTTCTGAAGTCCCGAGAAGAAGTCCACCGGTACCGGAAAGACCACTGTCGTGTTCTTCTCGACTCCGATCTCAGTCAACGTCTGCAGATAGCGAAGCTGGACGCTGACCGGCTCTCCCGACAACAGATGTGCCGCGTCCACCAGTCGCTGCGCCGCCGAGAACTCGCCTTCCGCGTGAATGATCTTCGACCGCTTCTCGCGTTCGGCTTCGGCCTGCTTCGCCATCGCGCGCAGCATGGACTCGGGCATATCCACCTGCTTCACTTCGACGTTCGTGACCTTCACGCCCCAAGGCGACGTGTGCGTATCGAGAATGCTTTGGAGGCGCAGGTTGATTTTGTCGCGATGGGCCAGCAACTCGTCGAGCTCCTGCTCACCCAGCACCGATCGCAGCGTCGTCTGCGCAAACTGCGAAGTCTGGTACACGTAGTTCGAAACTTCCACGACCGCCTTGCGCGGCTCGATCACGCGAAGAAAAATAACCGCATTCACCTTCAACGTGACGTTGTCGCGGGTAATGATGTCCTGCGGAGGAACTTCCAGCGCTTCCTGCCGCAGGGACACGCGCACAATCCGGTCAAGTGGCGCGAACACGAAGATTAACCCCGGCCCCTTCGCCTCCGGCAGCAATCGTCCCAGGCGAAAGATCACACCCCGCTCGTACTCAGCCAGAATTTTGATGGAACTCAGGAAATAGATCGCGACGATAACGATGAGAATAGTGCCGAAGCCAACCCCTATACCTTCCACGGACGCCCTCCGCCAGGAGCGAAAAACACTCCTACGGCGGATTGTATAGCAGCGAGAACAAAGCGGAACGCAAATTGGTGAGGCGAGGCGTTGCCAGCCTTGATACGCGACAAGGTCCGTATCCAGCCGGTGCTCTGCCGAGGCGCAGCTCTCGCCAGCCTTCGTGGTCCTATGAGAGGGTGAAGGAGTTTCGCAGTTGCGTTCCAGTCCGGGAGTTGGACACCCGAACTCCGAAAGCGGAACCTACGGTCCTGCCCGCACGACCTGAATTCGGCTTCCGTCCACCTGCACATCGCGCTGAATTTCCATTTCCAGCGATGTGCCGACGTCGAGCTTCAGCTCGGGACCGTGCTTCAGCAGCGCCCATGCAACGCCCCCGGCAATTCCAGCCAATCCGCCGTAGCGCGCGCCATTCAGGCCGCCCGCCGCAACTCCGCCGATACTTCCCACCGTACCGCCGACCGCTGCCCCCTTGGCGGCATCTTCCAGGCGCTTCCCTGTATCTTTGTCCTGCTGGATCGTGCCTTCGGAATCCTTCACGCCCTTGTTGTCCGCTCCCGGTGTATTGTCGATCGATCCGGGCAGCATTACTGTGTAGCCGCTCGGATAGATCATCGACGTAAAGTGAATCAGCAGTTCGGCGCGTTTCTTCGAACGACCCGCATGCTCCGCATGCATGATCTTGCCTTGAATGTAGGTACCCGACGGAATCAGAACGCGTTCATTCGCCACGAACGGAAACACGGTCTCCGCATAGACGGGATCGCCCTCGCGCGCATTCTTGGTCGAGATCGCCTGTTTGAGGGACAGCGGGATTTTGGATCCTGCCGGAATGACTACGGAATTCGAATCGCGTGCCGCGGGTTCACTTGCCACGGTAATGGATCGACGGGGTGCAGCTTGATTTGCGGCCGTGCCGGCACTCTTCGCGTCGTCAGTACCCTGTCCCCAGGCGATGCCCGAAATCAGTAACAAAGTGGCCAGCGCTCGCATGCGACACCTCCGAAAGCGGTGAATTACTCCGAGAGTACCACGGCCATAGCGGCTAGGATGCTCGCTTTTCGGCAGAAGTTATCCCGTCGCTATCATCAGTTTGGCTTCGTCCCGGCCGTCCCAATCTCCGACTTTGCCCTGACTTTCGAAGGCAGAGGGCGACACGAGTCCAGCGCTGGTGATGCGGAAGATCGGATGGGATGTCGTGTGGAATGCTGAAGGCCGAAATCAAAGATGGCTGCCCCCCAGGGATTCGAACCCCGATATGCTGATCCAGAGTCAGCTGTCCTGCCGTTGAACGAGGGGGCAGTTTTTCGATTGGAAGAGCCCGCACAACAGGCTCTTCCTGATTCTATGGGTCGCCGCCAAGTATGGTCAACATTCGAGCTTTACGGCAGCTATCCGCGGCGCAGGGCGTCGTACAATTCTGAGGAGCCCCTTCTGGGGAGGAACTCATGGCTACGATTCTCGACACCACGCTAACCACTGCCGAGTACGCCGAAATGGCGCGGCGTCCGCTCAATCCCGACGAGTGCGCCCTCGTTGTCATTGATATTCAGGAGAAGTTGCTGCCGCCGATCTTCCAGCGCGAGCAACTCGTCCGGAATGCAAAGCTGCTCATCCACGCTGCCGGCATTCTGAAAATTCCCTCACTCGTCAGCACTCAATACTCCAAGGGACTGGGAGCAACTATCACTGAAATCGCATCGCTTCTCAGCGGCACAGAACCTGTGGATAAGACCCTGTTCTCCTGCTTCGGCAGTGACGCGTTTTGCAGCCTGCTTAAACGGCTCCCCGGCCAGCGCAACACGCTGCTCCTGTGCGGCATGGAGAGTCACATCTGCGTAGCTCAGACCGCTCTCGGCGCTCTGCGCGAGGGATACCTCGTCCACGTCGCCTCCGACGCAGTCAGCTCCCGCACCGAATGGAATTGGAAGATTGGACTCGAACGCATGCGCGCCGCAGGAGCCGTCATCTCGTCCACAGAGATGATCATCTACGAACTGATGCGCTCGTCATCGTCGGCAGCCTTCAAGGAACTGCTGCCGCATCTCAAAGGGTAGCCTTTACAGGTGAAAACTACTAAAGACACGAGGGTTCACGAAGGGGCCTTCCTTTCGTGAACCTGCGTGTCCTTAGTAGTGAATAATCTTCCGGAGCGCTACGCTTCCGCCGGTTCCTGCTCCTTCTTCTTCACGCGTACAACAGTAATCTTCGCGAATCCCTCATCGAACGCCGGGGGTTTCAGTTTTGCGGCCATGCGCCGCATCACATCTTCGGGGACCACACGATCACGCCGCTGATGCCGCTCAATACAGACATCCAGCGGCACGTCGAAGAACACAGCATGCACTTCGTAGTTGTAATCCTTCGCGAGCTTGATCCAGTGCTGCCGCTCTTGCGGCGTCAGATTGGTCGCATCCACGTAATTCATCGGACGCTTCGCAATCAGCCGTGCTTTCAGCATCGAACGCAGATTCGAAAACACAAGGTCCTGATAGCGCTGCTCCCGCACGTCATCAAATAGTAGTGACCGGACCATGTCACTCGAAAGCGGCGCCACGTTGTGCCGCTTGAACCATGAACTCTTGCCAGATCCAGGCAGCCCAATCGCGAGCACCACGATGCCCTTCGGCGGACGCTGCGCTGCGGTGGGAACCGCAGCCGCTGTCGGCGGCGCTTGCGGAATAGCAGCGGGCTCAGCTTCAGCACCCGCAGGCTCCGGCGCGGCTTCTTCCAGTTCCGGGGAAACGTCGGGGATAACCCCCTTCACCGCTGCCGGAGTGAATGCCTGCGCCACCGCCTGTTCGCGACCGCGTCCGCCACGCCCACGACCGCCACGGCGTCGACGGGTCCGTCCTCCCCGGCGGTTATCCGCGCCACTGGCTTGACGCGCCGGCGTGGCCTCTTCTGGCGATGAAACACCGTCATCCGTGACCTGAGGCGCATCCTCTACTTCAGGACTCTCTGGCGCCTCCGCCTGTGCTTGTTGCGATTCAGGCGCCTCGCTTGCTTCGAAGTATGCCGGTTGCAGGGGCGGTGGCGCGGTTTCGCTTGCCTGCTCCGTAGGTTTCTTTTTGCGGCGCTGCATGCGCTCGCGCATCCATTTACGCATGTTCAGGCTTGTAACACAGATGGTGTTAGAGGAGCAATTGCCCCAGCCTGCTAAGGAACCATACAAGGCAGCGAATACCTTTATTTCCGTGTGTTTGAACTTCCCTTTTAGAATGGAGAACCATGGCGAATTCGATCCCGCCGGCGATTCACGGCCAACAATACATTTCTCTCGCGACGTTCCGTAAGACCGGCATCGTAGTCCAAACGCCAGTCTGGTTCGGAGAAGAAGACGGCAAGCTTTACGTGATGACCCGCAGCGATATGGGAAAGACCAAGCGTATCCGCAACAACCCACAGGTGAAAGTCGCGCCGTGCACCATTCGCGGAAAAATCACTGGCCCGGAGTTCGCCGCAACAGCCCGGATACTGCCCAAGCAAGAGTGGGACAGAGCGCGCAAGACTTTGACCCGCAAATACTGGCTGGCGAAGATCAGCGCGCCATTCTCAAGAGCCGACGCCTTCTTCGAGATCACATTTGCGTAAATCTGATAGAGGTTTGTCATTCCGAACGGTAAAGCCGTGAGGAATCTGCTGACGTCAGCGGCGCAACGGAACGCAACAGCAGATTCCTCCCGTCGGTCGAAATGACAATACTGCTTCCTCGGAACGGCGCGTCTATTCGTCGGTACGAGAACTCACCACTGTCCCGTACTCAGATATTCATGAATGGACTTTGCCGCGCGACGGCCCGCGCCCATGGCGAGAATTACCGTTGCGCTGCCAGTAACGATATCTCCCCCGGCAAACACGCCCTTGCGCGTAGTGCGCTGCGTCGTTTCGCTCGCCTGTATGTATCCGCGCTTGTTGGTACCGAGCCCGGGAGTAGTGCTCTGCACAATGGGATTCGCTCTGGTGCCAATCGCGATCACCGCGACCGACAACGGCAGATCGAACTCCGATCCCTGCATCGGCATGGGACGTCTTCTTCCCGAAGCGTCCGGCTCGCCAAGTTCCATCCGTACACAGCGTGCGCCGGTCAGCCATCCGTTGCCGTCCGCCAAGAATTCGACAGGCGCGGTCAACATGTGGAAGTCGATCCCCTCCTTCCGCGCGTGATGCACTTCCTCGGCCCGCGCCGGCATCTCCGCATCGCTCCGCCGATAAATGACGTACGCCTTCTTCGCACCGAGCCGCAACGCCGACCGGATCGCATCCAGCGCCGTATTCCCTCCGCCGATCACGGCAACATGCTTGCCGCGAAGATCGAGCATCGGTTCGTCGTACACCGGGAACTTGTACGCCTTCATCAGGTTGATGCGCGTCAGAAACTCATTCGCCGAATACACGCCGTTCAAGTGCTCTCCCGGGATATTCATGAACTGTGGCAGCCCGGCTCCCGTGCCGATATAGACGGCATCGTATCCTTCCTCTTCCATCAGTTCGTCGATGGTCACAGTCCGGCCAACAACAACGTCCGTTTCGAACTCCACACCCATCTCGCGCATGTAATCGATCTGCTCGCGGACGATCTGCTTCGGCAGCCGAAACTCCGGGATGCCATATACGAGCACGCCGCCGATCTCGTGCAGCGCCTCGAACACCCGAACTTTGTGTCCCTTCTGAATCAGATCTCCGGCAACAGTAAGCCCCGAAGGCCCGCTGCCGACGACAGCCACTTTCTTCCCAGTAGGCTCCGCCTTGGGCACGGCATGCGTGCCCATGCGCTGCTCGTAATCGGCGACGAAGCGCTCCAGATAGCCGATCCCGAGCGGCTTCACCTTCTTCGACAGCAGGCACTTGCCTTCACACTGATCTTCCTGCGGACACACGCGCCCCGTGACCGCGGGGAGCACATTGTCCTGGCGAATTTTCGCCGCCGCTCCCAGGAAGTCGCCAATCACGATCCTCCGCACGAACTCCTTCACATCAACGCCTACCGGACAGTTGTCCATGCAGGTCGGCTTCGCACATTCTAGGCAGCGAAGCGCCTCCTGCCGCGCCAGTTCCGCGCTGTATCCCAGGTTTACTTCCTCAAAATTATGCGCCCTCACTTCCGGCGCCTGTTCCGGCATGGCTTGACGGGGAACCTGGATCCGGTCCCTCGGCGACAGCGGATTCTGCGATTTCGCGGCCGGGCTCATTGTTGTCCTCCCTGCCGCGCCCCGGAACTCGGACATGTCTCAGGATGTTGCCTCGCATGCCGATACTCCGCCAGCGATCGCTGCTCGGCATCCCGATACATCGCGTTCCGCTGCACTAGGACAGAGAAGTCCACCTTGTGCCCGTCGAACTCGGGCCCGTCGACGCAAGCGAACTCGCTCTTGCCGTCGATCATCACGCGGCAACCGCCGCACATTCCCGTGCCGTCAATCATGATCGGATTCAGGCTGACCACCGTATGGATATGCTCCTTGCGCGTCATCTCACTGACCGCTTTCATCATCACAATGGGTCCGACGGCGATCACCAGGTCGATGCGCGTCCCGTTCTCGATCAACTGGCGCAGTTTGTCGGTGACGAAGCCCTTATCCGCATAGCTGCCGTCGTCGGTCGTAATCATCAGCGCATCGCTCACTGCCCGCAGCTCTGATTCAAGAATGACGAGTTCCTTGTTCCTCGCGCCCACAATCGAAATGACGCGGTTCCCGGCCGCTTTCAGCGCCGCCGCTGTGGGATACGCCATTGCCGTGCCTACGCCACCGCCGACGACCACCACGGTCCCGTAGTTCGCAATCTCCGACGGCTTTCCAAGCGGTCCAACGACATCCAGAATCCAATCACCAGTCTCGAGCGAGTTCAGCAGGTGAGTCGTCTTGCCTGCAGATTGCACGACGATGTTGAACGTGCCCTTCTCAGGGTCCGAGTTCTCGATCGTCACCGGAATGCGCTCGCCCTCTTCGTAAATCCGCAGAATAACGAACTGTCCCGGCCTCTGCTTCCGTGCGATGCGCGGCGCTTCGATCACAAAGCGCTTGATTCCCGGCGCTAGAAATTGTGCGTGAATGATTTTGAACACAGGCGCTCCAGACGGGCAAAGCCCGCCCTACCGTCAGAATGATTGTGTTCGGGATCACATGAGGTAGGCTGTGATTGCAATCACTGCGGCGTGTGTAGTCACCGCATTCCTGGTTCACGAACTGATGTAACAGATTCTCAGACGACTCCAAGCTAGTTTTCTTCAGGCTTATAAATGACACCCTGCCCCGTCCTGCTCTTCATCACCACGCGCAAAGGCTGAGCAAACTGCAGGTGCCGCACACATCCCAGCTCTTTCACGCGAGGCTGCTCGGCTAGCCAGTGCCAGTCCACCGATCCTTCTCCCGCATCTGGATTCACGGTGAAATATCCCACCTGAAATGCCGTTAGGTTCTGAAAAAAGTGGCTGCCCTGCGAAGGAGTCACCCGGAAATCGTGGAACCCTGCCTCGACAATTACCCGTGCGCCGGAAATCTCATCCCACTCGACAGGAATTCCAAGCCACGGATCATTCGATCCCCAGCGCCCCACGCCGATTAGAAGGTAAGGACGGTTCTCGGCAGTCAGATCTGCATTGAACTTCGCGACCGCTTCGGCGACTTCTCGGCTGCGGCTACGCTCGAAGCGCTGCGAGTCCACCACAACAATGTCATGCAAATTCTCGATACACCCGTTCCCAAGAACCTTGGTGCTTTGACAAATCAGATGCGTAGGATCGGCTTCCTCAATCGTCAGATCCAGATAATCCCTCGCCAAGGTCAGCGGACGAATCTGCAGGAAGCCAAATTCTGCCGGCTGTTCTCCACGCGGCAAACTCACCGCGAACTCAATCTCCACGGGGTTCCCCAGCGCGTCTTCCCCGGCCCGTACCAGCACTTCCAGAATCTGCGCCAGCGGAAAGATCCCGTACTTCAGCATCGGCGCAAATGTCACCAGACGCGAGCCCGGACGGCTCAGCCCGTCATACACCGCGTGATTATCGGCCGAGTACGTAGATGCCACTGCGTGCAACGTGCCATCTTGCTCAGCAACATCGAGTTCGAACCGCACCTCGCGTAAATGCCCCGGACCGGCTGCATCAGAAGCGCCGTCAAGCTCCAACGCACAGAACTCCGTCTGCGTGTTCGCGAGGATGTCCTCCACCGACGAAAACTGCAGCAGATTTCTCGGATACCGCGGGCAGAAGTTGATGCACTTGCAGCCATCCACCACGGTCCGCCCCAAACCAAGAGCGACTGCGGCAATGCCGTCGGCATACGTCATTGGCGCCACGGGATAGAAGTTGTGCGACCGCACCACCCCCGAGAAATCGGGATAGAACCGATGCCCATGCAGCCTCCCGACAACCTGCTGCAAAATCACCGCCATCTTTTCTTCTTCCAACCGGTACGGCGTAGCCCGCACGTAAGCCTTCGCGTGCTGGCTGAAGGTTGATGCATAGACTCGCTTGATCGCCTCGCTCAACTCCTCCAGCCGCGCCAGCAAACTGGCCTGCTGGTTCCCCAGCATGAACGTCTCGTACACACCCGTGAACGGCTGGTATTGCGAATCCTCCAGCAAGCTCGAAGACCGAACGGCGACGGGATAGCGGACCTCTTCCAGAAACGCCCTCAGATTTTCCTGCAGCGGCACCGGCAATGGTGAGTCTAAAAAGCGCTGCTGAATCTCGCTGTCATCATCGCAATGCAGCGCGAAGTCACTGAGGTTGTTTTCGGCGAGAAATTGATCGAACTGGTCTGTCGCAATCACGACCGCAGGCGGAACCGAGATGCGCACTCCCGGAAATCGTTTCGCAATCCGGCGTGTGCGCAGCAGGTGCCGCACAAAGGCCAATCCGCGCGCCTTGCCTCCCAGTGATCCAGATCCGATTCTCAGGAAACTCGACTGCGATGGCGTGAACGTCTCGGCCTTGAAATCGCCGATCAGCACCTCATTCTGCTCGTGCCGGTAATCTTCGATCGATTGGATCAGGTCTCGGCGAAGATGTTCGGGACCATCAAAGTCCGACACCTTGCGCGGCCGGAGCTTCGCGGCCAGTGCAAACTCGGTGCGTGCCATCAGCCAGTGCGAAAAATGATTCCTCTGCGCGTGATACATCAGGCTCTCAGGCGGAACGGTCTGCAGGAGCTCTTCCAGTTCCGTCAGATCCTTGGCGCGCCCGACTTCCGTCTGGTCCGGCAGCCGAAACGCGAAATCGCCGAACCCGAAGTGATCGGTCAGCAAGCGCCGCAAATCTTTCAGCAGAGTCGGCGATCTCTTCCGGAGGAACGAATGCCCCTCCGCGTGCGCTCTCGGACGAAATTCCGTACGGCTCGTCTGCAGGACGACCGGCACATCCGGCGTCAGCGACTTCACCATGCGCGCCAGTTCAAACCCGGCTTCGGGATTCAGCTTGCCGTCCCACGGAAACTCAACATCCGAAACCAGGCCAAAAATGTATTCCCGGTATTCCTGCACTAACTGCGCCGCATCCTCGAAATTGGAAGCCAGCAGAATCTTCGGACGCGCCTGCATCCGCACCAGCTTGTGCGCGACGTTAATGCCTTCCTGAATCACGCGCCGCGACTGCTTGATCAGTTCCGTGTAAATCGCGGGCAGGAACGACGAGTAGTACCGGATGTTGTCTTCCACCACCAGCAACACCGGCACTCCCATGGCGCGCGTATCGTGCAACACGTTGCGCTTGTCCTCGATGTACTTGACGATCGCAATCAGGATGCGCGCGGTCCCCTGCCATAGAAACACCCGGTCGACATCGGTCAGCGGATTGCGTGCAACAAAGTTCTTAATTTCGCGATAGTCATATCCCAGCACCACCACCGGCACATCGAGCCCGGCCTCACGCACCTTCGAGGCAAGATCGGCGGCGTTGGTGTCCCCGACTGTCAGATTGGTGACGATCAGATTGAACTGTGGATTGGACTGCGCCAGGTCCAGCGCTTCGGCGCAACTCGACACATGGGTGATCCCGGGAATCTGTCGCAGATTCAGTTCGAGGGATTCGTCAATGAGCAGTTCGTTGAGCCGCCCGTCCTCGCGCAGGATGAACGAATCATAGAGACTCGACACCAGCAGAATGTTCTGCACTCGAAACGGCATGAGGTTCTCGAAGCCTTCAAATCGCTCCTCAGCATCGAGAATCGGCTCAGCAATGGGACGAGTAATCATGGCAATTCGGTTAAGCGGTAATCATAGTCTGAGAGCACTACTCCGCCGCTCCAAAACGAAAGGCGTCCCGGAAAGGACGCCCAAATCTTGCTTTCAAATTACGGATTACCCAATTACAAAATTACCCAATGCCTTCACTCTCCCTGGGGGGCGCTCCCTCGCGCCAGCTCAGGTGAGGTCTCGGTCACTCTCGGCTCCCCGACTCGCTGCAGGCTCGGCCAATCGCGGATTCCCACCGCCGGACAAACTAGCCCCTTGCCCTCAGGACGCAGCAACTGCCGCAGAGTCTGGACTCCATAGAATAATCCCACTCCGCTGTTCGCTGCCACGATGAGATGGGAGTTATCCGAGAACAACAGATACCCTTCTTCGCCCACGGCCTGATCGGAACGCAGCCCGTTCGTCGCCAGAAATCGCCGTACCCGCACATCCTGTAACCGCGCTAGCACGATCGCCCCGTCCTCGGCCTTCCCTTCGGCCTTCATCCGCTCGATTTCGAGTTTCAGCCCGGACTGGTCTTCTACCTCTTCCGCCAAGGTCTCAGCCGCGATCCGGTCTTCCGACTGATGCCCGATCTGCACATAGATCTTCGTATGCGGCCCCACTCGGAAACCGCCATCGCGCAACTGGATTTCCTTCGGAGTAGGCTCCAGCTTCAGCGCCGGATTAGCCGTAGAGTCCATGGCCAATCCCAACGGCATGCCGGCGAGCACCGATACGACAACCCCCAAAAATCGCCTGTTCATTGAACTCCTGGACCACCAACTTAGGTCAGTATTGTATCCGTTCTCCATTTGCTCCAGTACTCGAAACGTGTCCCGTGTATAAACACCGTGACGGCCGTGATTCCTCTGCCTTTTTTCTCTTTAGAACCATCAACTTGCGAACGCTTCCTTGTTGACCACATAGGGCATCTTCGCCACGTCCCCACCATAGTTCCGTTCGAGGACATCAATCAGTCCCTGCGCGCACCGCCCAGCCATACCTTTTTCCGGATCGATCGAGAGCCGAGTAATCCTTGCGGCACTGGCAAAGTGCGGCATCAGGCGGCACCGGTCGGCAATCGCGGGATCCCGCAACGGCGAATCCCCGGGCAGAGGCTCTTTCTCATAGACATCCAAAGCAGCCCCAGCGATCCAATTTTCTTTCAGCGCCCGTGCGAGCGCCTGCTCATCGACCACCGGCCCTCGGGACGTATTGATCAGGTACGCCGTCGCCTTCATCAACCTCAAAGTCTGATCATTGAACAGGTGGTACGTTGGCGTCGCGCTCTCTCCGGGGCGCAACAGCGGCACGTGTACGCTCACAAAATCGGCCTCTCGCAGCGCTTGCTCAAACGGCACATACCGGATCCATGCCTTTTCTTTAGTCAGCCCGCGCGCATGCCGCAGTTCGTTGATCTCCTCGATGGTCCTCACGAATACCTGATTTTCGTAGGCCGGGTCATAGCACAGCACATTCATATCGAAACCACTGCATTTCGAGATAAATGCCAGCCCGATTCTTCCCGTCCCGATCACCGCCACCGTCTTGCCGGTCACCTCGTCTCCTAGGAACGGCAGGAATGGATGCCAATACCCCCACTGCTGATCCCGCGTGAGATGCTCCGCCGTCCACATCCGCCGCGCAAGCGTTCCCATCATGAAGAACGCAAACTCCGCCGTAGCTTGCGTTAAAACATCGGCGGTATGGGTGAACGGAATCTTGTATCGGTTCGCGTCGGCGCGGTTGATGTTATCGAAACCCACCGCAATCTGCGCTACCACCTTGAGCGTCCCGTTCCCTGCCTCGAAGACCTCTGCATCAATCGGATCGCGCAAAGTCGTAATCAGCCCGTCAATGCCGGATTTCACCTTCGAGACAATTAACGCTTTCGGCGGCGCCTCGGGATGCGGATATACCTCAACGTCATATCCACGACTACGCAAAAGCTCAATCGCCTCACCAATGTCGCAGGTCGCAAACACACGAAATTTCTTGTTCATAGGTTGAGGAGAGTCTTTAGGAGTCCTGGTACTGCGCTGCGCACCTTAAGAAGCGGCGCTTTGAAAGCGCACGGCTTTAGCCGTGCCGATAAGCGAGCCTTAGAGGTGGGCTCTAGCCCCTGAGGTCGCCGCCTTGCACGACCCACGAACTTATCATACGTCGAGACCCAGATGCAGTCGCGCCTGCGATCTGGCAGCGCCACGTGGCCGGCAGAACATCAGAGCAATCCTGGCACCGGAACACAATTCTCCAAGCTGATCTGCCTCGCTTGAAACTTGCCTTACTTATAAATCAAGTACTTCTCCCGCAACTTGCCAAACTTTCCCAACTCATCTCGCCAATCCTGCGCGATCCTTCTCGGATCCTGCCCCGCCAACAACGCGTCGTACACTCTCTGATTCACCAGAAGCGCCTGCATCTTCTCGATTTTGAAATCAGACGGATAAAGCTTGTGTAGCGCCGCCGCAAGCTCGACTCCCAACTCCGGCGGATCGAACCCATTGCGATCCGTCAGAATGATGTTCACGCCCTGGCAAGCTAGCCCGTTGTGATTGCTTGAAGTTGGTGTAAACGTCACCGGCATAAACCGCACGCCCATAATCCCGCGCCCGTTCAAATACGCCGCCAGCTCCTTGCTCTTAATCCACGGCGCGCCCACCAGTTCAAAAGGCGTATCAGTGCCACGCCCGACCGAAACGTTCGTCCCCTCAATCAGCGCCACTCCTGGATATAGCGCCGCCTCAATCATGCTCCTCAAATTAGGTGACGGATTCACCCACTCCAGCCCCGTCGAGTCGAACCAGTCCCCACGCTGCCAGCCATCCATCGCGACCACGGTCAACTTGGCGTTAATTCCCCGCTCAGCATTAAACATATTAGCCAACTCGCCCATCGTCATGCCATGCCGCACCGGGACGGTCCAGTAGTTTGTGAAACTCTCGCGCCCTGAATCCGAGGGAGGCCCCTGCACGAACGATCCCGTAATCGGATTCGGACGGTCCAGTACGATCATCTCAATCCCGGCGTTCGCTGCCGACTCGAGGAAATATCCGAGCGTCGTTTCGTACGTATAAAATCGCGCTCCGGCATCCTGGATATCGAACACAATCGCATCCAGACTCCGCAGCACTTCTGCCGGAGGATGCCGCGCCGCGTCTGTCGCCCCATACACGCTGTACACGGGCACGCCGGTCGCCGCGTCTTTGGAGTTGTTGATGTCCGTCGTATCGACCGTCCCGGTCACTCCATGCTCCGGACTGAAGATCGCATCCAGCGATACTCCCGGAACCTGCGCCAGCACATCAATGGTCCGCTTGCCCGAACCATCGACTCCAGTCTGATTGGTCACGACGCCGATGTGCTTCTTCCCTGTCCCCGCTTTCAGGACATCGAATCCATGCTCCTCGAGCACATCGATCCCATTCTTCACGATCCCATTGCGCGTGCTCATGCGCCGCATTGCCGTGAATGCCTCGTTGTATCCTGTGACGCTCTTCGCGCGCATCTCGTCCTTCTCACTAGGCGTGAGATGCAAAGACGCCGCTACTTCGGTGGCGACTTTTGTGCGCAGTCCAATCGCATTTCCCTTTCCCCGCGGATGCACCGAATTGGTCAGCAGGATCACGTAAGCATTCGTCGTAGGATCGATCCAGATCGATGTCCCGGTGAAACCCGTATGCCCGAACGATCCCACGGGAAACAAGTCGCCGCGATTCGATGAGAAAGGAGAATCAATGTCCCATCCAAACCCACGCAGCACTGGCGCCGTCGGAGGCTGCTGTGGCTGCGTCATCTTCGCCACGGTCACACCGGAAAGTATCCCGTCTCCCCCATCGAGCAAGGCCTGCGCAAACTTCGCGAGATCGTCCCCGGTCGAAAATAACCCGGCATGCCCGGCCACTCCGCCCATCCGCCGTGCCGTCGGATCATGCACCACGCCGCGTAGCATATGTTGATTGTCGTCATACTGGGTCGGAGCGATCTTGGGCCGCCACGCCGACGGCGGCACAAACCGTGTATGCAGCATCTTCAGCGGCGCAAAAATGCTCTTCGTCGTGTAAACATCCAGCGTGTCGCTGGATACGCGCTCGACCAACGCTCCCAGCATAATGAAATTGATATCGCTATAAACAAAAGTGGATCCCGGCGTCTGCTCCGGAGGCATCACAAACGCCAACTTGTATGCCGTCTGCTTGCCGTCCCACGGCACGGTCAAGTCTAGATCCGGCGCCAGGCCCGAGTAGTGCGTCATCAACTGCCGTACAGTAATATCGTCCTTCCCATTCTGCGCAAATTCCGCCACATACTTCGCGACTGGGTCGTTCATCCGGACCTTGCCCTGCTCGAACAGCTGCATCACTGCCGTGGTGGTCGCGATCACCTTTGTCAACGACGCCACATCGAAGACTGTGTCCAGGGTCATCGGCTCATGCCGCGGCTCGAGCGCTCGCTCGCCGTACGCCTTGCGGTAGATGATTTTGCCTTCGTGTCCCACAACGAGCACGGCCCCTGGAATATTCCCATCCATAATCGCCTGCCGGATAATGGAATCCACCCCGTCGAGGCGAACGTTCGAGATGTCAGGAATAGCCGATGTCTTCGATGCGGGCTCGACGTCTTGCATTTTCGATGCCGCGCATGCAGCAGAACAAAATACAACCAGCATCATGCCCGCAAGCACACGGGTCCCGCGCAAAGCAGAGATTTTCATATGCAATTTGAACGACAACAGTTGGATACCAAGACTCTACACAAGCCACCTCCCACGACTCAAGAAACGAAAGTGTCGAGGCTGAGTCAGATAGGTCCCCTAGCCCTCGCTCTGTCCTGTACATGAGCACCTTTTCCGTCCGTCAGGCGGGAACTTTACGACTTCGAGCCGACTCTGCTATAACGCGCAGAGGCCGATCCCGAGCCACAATCCTGAACACAGCCTCAAGTCCGGTCCTCGGTTACCAGAATCAAGACGAACGTTTCTCGTCCGCATTCTCGATTCTGAATGAAGCCATCGCACAGCGCGCGTTCCCCGCAGCCTCAATCGCGGTGACCCAGGCGGGGCACCTCGTGGCGCTGAAAACCTTCGGCAATTTCGTCTACGAAGATGATCTGAAGGGTGCCCCGTTCAAGCTCGGCTTGAGCGGGGATTTTGACGTTGAGGTCAGTCCCAACACACTGCTGGACCTCGCGTCCCTGACCAAGCCGATCGCCACCACGATGATGGCGATGCTCTTGTACGAGCGTGGCGCGCTGGAACTCGAAGCCCGTGTCATCGCCAGAGTCCCCGAACTCATCTCGAAGCAAGATCCTCGCCGGGAAGAAATTACCTTCCGCACGCTGCTAGCCCACTCCTCGGGTTTCCCGGCTTACGAGAAATTGTTCCTGAATGCGCACACCAGCGACGAACTTCTCCAGGCCGCCTTCAGCACGCCACTCACGGCCAATCCCGGCAGTCGCGCCGAGTACAGCGACATCGGATTCATTATCCTCGGCATTGCTTTGGAACGCCTCGCAGGCGAGCCACTCCATGTTTTCTGCCAGCGGGAAGTTCTTGGCCCTTTGGGCATGTCCAACACAATCTTCAATCCACCTGAAGAAATTCGCCCATATATCCCCCCCACCGCAGACGAAAGAGAAGAACCACGTGGCGCAGGCACTCCTGCCCGCACATCCGACGCAATCAAGCCGCGCAGTACCTTCCGCAGCCGCATCATTCAGGGGGAGGTCCAGGACGAAAATGCCTGGGTTCTCGGCGGAGTCGCGGGGCATGCCGGCCTCTTCTCCACGGCCGAGGACGTGGCCCGATTCGCGCATGCCATGCTCAAAGGCGGTTCTCCGATCGTCCGTCCCGAAACTGTCGTCCTCTTTACAAGCCGCCAATCGCAGCCCGCCAACACCTCACGCACGCTGGGCTGGGATACTCCCACTCCACCCTCGCAATCCGGAAAATACTTCGGCCCCAACTCCTACGGACATCTCGGATACACCGGCACCTCGCTTTGGATCGATCCCGACCGCCAACTCTCGATAACGCTACTGACGAACCGCACTTGGCCGGACTGCGCCAATCATGCCATCAAGCAAATCCGTCCCAAATTTCACAATGCCGTCATTGAGGCGCTGGACCGGTAGCTTTATCCGTCACTTCGCCCGCGCCCACAACCATTTAGAATGTCGAGTTCCCGGATGCCCCACTCCTCGCCGCCTTCGCGAGAGACCAGCGCCGGATGTCAACTGGAAAGGCCCGACTTGTCCTCCAATCCCAACTCCGATCTACGGCAGCTCTCGACAGAACAAATTCCGCCGGCGGCTCGCAACCTCGACCAGATGTCCGCGCTTGAAATTGTTCGCCTGATCAACAGTGAAGACGCGACCATCGCATCGGCGGTTCACCGTGCAACGCCAAAGATCGCGCGCGCCATCGATGTTGTTGCCGAATGCCTCCGCAATGGGGGACGCCTCATCTATGTGGGCGCCGGTACTAGCGGACGGCTCGGAGCCCTCGACGCCTCCGAAGTTCCTCCTACCTTCAACGTGCCTCCACGAAGCGTGCAATACATCATGGCCGGCGGCTCCAGAGCCCTGGGTGCGTCCACTGAAGCCAGTGAAGACGACACGCGCCTCGCCATCGCGGAAATCAGGAAGCGCAAGCCCGGCAAGGACGACGTTGTCATCGGCATCGCCACCAGCGGCCGCACTCCGTTCACTCTCTCGATCATCGAGTACGCCCATCGGCGCGGAGCTCACACGATTGCCCTGACCTGCAATCGCGACTCCCCTCTCGAGCGCGCCTCTGATTTCGCCATCGTCACTGAAGTCGGCCCAGAAGTTCTCGCAGGATCCTCGCGCATGAAAGCCGGGACGGCCCACAAAATGGTCCTCAACATGATCTCAACCGGGGCCATGGCCCGCTTGGGCTATGTCTACGGGAACCTGATGGTCAATGTCTGGACGAAAAACGAAAAGTTGATCCAGCGCGCCATCCGCATCGTCGAACAAGCGACGGGCGCCGATCATAAGGCGGCAGCTCAGGCATTGAATGAAAGCGGCAATCGCACTCCGGTAGCCGTCGTTATGCTGGCCGCAGGGGTAAGCCGTGCAAAAGCCGCAGCCGCCCTGAAAAAGGCCAAAGGCCACGTCCGCCAAGCGATTCATGCCGCTTCATCCAAGTAAGTTTCAGGGACGGCATCTTCAGCGCTGAGGTCATCGCACGTTTATTGTTTGCGCTCACACTACTCCTGGCATAAGATGCATCTGCTTCGCCCTTCCCTCTCCTTGCTCCAGGGCCCTACACAGCTTTGGCGTATTCGCCATGTAAGGAGAATGTGATGTTTTCTACTGCGTCTTTTCGGCGCTCCGCCGCTGCAAGTCTGTATTTCGTTCTTGCATTCTGCACCTTCACCTTCAGCCAAACCCTGACCGTCCTTCACACGTTCAACTCCAGGGATGGTCAATTTCCGGATGGTGGTCTAGTCCATGGCTCAGACGGCAACCTTTACGGCACAACTTCCAGTGGAGGGGCACACGGAAATGGCACCGTCTTCAAGATCACTCCTTCCGGAAAGTTCATCTCGATCTACAACTTCGCTGGCGGCGGCGATGGCGCCTACCCTATGTCCTCGGTGATCAGGGACTCGGCAGGAAATATTTACGGAACTACGCAGTCTGGTGGACCCGCTGACAACTTGGGAGGCGTGGTCTTCAAAATAACCAGTTCCGGCCATGAAAGCGTACTGCATGCATTCACTGGAGGCGCTGATGGCGGAAATCCGGAGGGGGATTTGATCCGGGACAGCAGCGGCAATCTTTATGGGACTACTCTGAGCGGTGGCGACAAAAAATGTAAGTACGACAGCTTCGCCGTTGGATGCGGAGTGGTTTTCAAGCTCGACGCCGCAGGGAGCGAAACCGTTCTCCACACATTTGAGGGCGGATTGGATGGAGCGAATCCCTGGGGCGGCCTGGTGATGGACTCTGCCGGAAATCTGTATGGGACCACAGAGCGTGGCGGCCGCCATGACGCTGGCCAGATTTTTAAGATCGATCGTGCGCGCCACAAAATCGTCGTCCACGACTTCGATCCCGGTTTCCACATGGATGGCAAAAACCCGCGGTACGGTCTGTCCTTTGGTCCCGGGGGAATCCTCTACGGCGTAACGCCAATCGGAGGCGATGTCAATGCAGCTAACCCGGTTGGCAACGGCACCGTTTTCAAGGTGGACACACAGAAGCTACTGACCACCATCTACTCCTTCGAGGGCCTACCGTCGGATGGCTACGTGCCTGACGGCCCAGTGGCTAGAGATGCTGCCGGCAATCTTTATGGCACAACTGCAGGCGGTGGCGCAAACGATGCAGGAACTGTGTACAAAGTGGACCCGTCGGGAACCGAAACCATTCTCTATAATTTCATCGGAGGCACTGATGGGTGGGAGCCTTCCGGGCGACTTTATGTGACCAGTTCCGGAACGGTCTTCGGCACCGCGTCTCTCAGCTCTGATATCGACGGTTACGGCGTGATCTTCAAAATCACTCCCTAAGGGAACCATGGCCGATGATTCGCATCCCCAGCGCCGCTCTGAGCCCATTCTAAACTCGTGCGCTCTGCGACTTTAGAATGGGGATTTCCTATGTGCTTCCTCTGTGACCTCTGGTGACTGCTTTTGACTTTCTGCGAGTCCCTGTCCTTCAGTTCTACCGCAATCAGCCATCCAAGAACCCAATCCCCGTTACAATCAAACCCAGGACTTATTCATGGATAAATTCGTCATCCGCGGCGGAGAGCCGCTGCTCGGTACCGTTCACATCAGCGGTGCAAAGAATGCCGCTCTCCCCTGCATGGCCGCCGCCCTGCTGACCGATGAGCCCGTGGTCCTTGAGAATATTCCGCAGGTTCGCGACATCCAGACCACGCGCAACCTGCTCGCTGCCATGGGCGCCGAGGTCGAACTTGGCTACGGACGCGCTCACCATCGCACGACAATCCAATGCGCCAAACTCGCCAGCCCGGAAGCCTCCTACGAACTGGTGAAAACCATGCGCGCCTCCACGCTTGTCTTGGGCCCGCTCGTCGCCCGCTGCGGACGCGCCCGCGTCTCACTGCCTGGCGGATGTGCTATCGGAGCCCGTCCTATCGACCTACACACCAAAGGTCTTGAAAAACTCGGAGCCAAGATTACTCAGGACCACGGATACGTCGAGGCGAGCGCCACTCGCCTGAAAGGCGCCGAAATCGTCTTCGATAAGATCACCGTCACCGGCACCGAAGACCTCCTGATGGCCGCCACCC
>Ga0136846_1208962_pt1 | contig 19628 bp, 16 predicted proteins | sample HopSoiMetagenom2_FD_96841 | JGI IMG/M metagenome (GOLD analysis project Ga0136846, IMG submission 96841) | Grasslands soil microbial communities from Hopland, California, USA - 2 Assembly 2016 (version 4) | ecosystem: Environmental > Terrestrial > Soil > Grasslands | place: USA: Hopland...
GGCATGATCTGGGTAGCGGACGGTGCCGGTGCTCGCATCGGGGAGTTCCGCGAAACGGTCTCCAAAGAATCAGAACGATTCGTCCGCAACGCCAGCACGACGGGCACCGGCAACCCCGGCCTCCTCAATCCAATCGGCTTGGCCACGGACTCCAGCGGCAATCTCTGGGCCGCGGACGAATTCGGCAACCGACTCTTGGAGTACAACTCCGAAGGCGGATTCCTCCAGACGATCGGCTCAAGTGGCGCCGGAAACGGCCAGTTCAAAAACCCGGTCGGGGTGGCCCTCTCGCCGTCGGGCAACGTCCTCGTCGTCGACAAGGGCAATAGCAGAGTCGAGGAGTTCCAGGCCAACGGCACCTTCCTCTACAAACTCGGCACTACCGGGAGCGGCAAAGAAAACCTCTCCGAACCCCGTGGCCTGGCGCTCGGAGCGGGCAACACCGTCTTCATCTCCGACAAAAGCAACAACCGGATTCAGAAGGCGGCCTTCGATCTGCCCTTTGACACTCAGGCAGTCGTGACCGCCTACGACAAACTCGGCCGCCCGGTGAAATACACGGACGCTGATGGCAATACCTCGGAAACGACCTACGATCTGCTTGGGAGAACGATCAAAATAACCGACGGTAAAGGCGCCCAGACCTTCGGCTACGACGCCAACTCAGGCCTGCTGACGAATCTCGAAGACTCCGCAGCGGGCACCTTCACGGCCGCCTATAACGCCGACGGCAGTCTGACCGAAAGGGGCCTGCCGGATGGCCTAGTCGCCAAAACGACCTACGACGAAACGGGCGCCCCGACCAAACTCAGCTATACGAAGGTCACGAGCTGTTCAGAAAAATGCACTTGGCTGGAAGAAAGCAATGAACGCTCTATCTATGGTCAGATCCTTTCGCAAAAAAGTCTGGCCTCAAGTCAGCAGTATTCCTACGACAAAGCCGGCAGGTTGACGCTTACCAAGGACACGCCTACTGGTGGAGGCTGCACGACGCGCGCCTATGGCTATGAAGGCGAAGCTGGCAAGGACTCCAACCGGACCAGCCTGACCACGCGCGTTTCCGCGGGCTCCTGTGTGGAATCTGGAGGCACCCCGCAGACCTACAGCTATGACGCAGCTGACCGACTGACGGACGCAGGGATCGTCTACGACAGCTTTGGACGGATCACCAGCCTGCCCGCCAAAGACGCCGGAGGCAGTGCGCTGACTACTACTTTTTACGGCAACGAAATGATCGCTAGTCAGTCGCAGGGCGGGCTGACGAATAGCTACCAACTCGACGCCACTGGAAGGGTGCGCCAGGTTGCGCAGAGTGGGAGTAAAGAAGGAACCGAAGTCCTCCACTACGCAATGTCCTCCGACTCCACAGCCTGGACCGAACGCGGCTCGGCTTGGACGCGGAATATCGGCGGCATTGGAGGCGAACTCGCCGCGATCCAGCCGAGCACGGGAGAAACTAGCCTTCAGCTGACAAGCCTGCATGGGGACATCATCGCCACAGCGAGTCTTAGTTCGACAGCCAAAGAACCGACCGCAAAATTTGAATTTGACGAGTTTGGTAATCCCAAACAGGGCAGCGCCGGCCGATTCGGCTGGCTTGGTGGCAAGCAGCGCCGGACCGAACTGCCGTCAGGCGTTATCCAGATGGGAGTTCGAAGCTACATTCCGTCAATTGGGCGGTTCATATCGGCTGATCCTGTGCAGGGTGGCTCGTCAAACGCTTACGACTATGCAGACGCTGATCCAGTCAACGGCCTGGATCTCGCCGGAACATGCTCCAAAAAGAAGTGGAGAAGCTGTAAACCGTTGATGTCCGTCAAGAAGACTCGAGCAGGAAAAAGCGGGTCTCGCGGCCGGTTTGTGCCCAGCATTCCCGGTAATCCCTTCAAAAACGCCCAAGCTATTACTTCTAAGGTTGGTCCCTGTACTCTCAGCGGGTACGGTCAAGAGTTCGGTGCGGGGCACTACAACGTCTTTGCAAGCCTTGGATTCAATTGTTCAGAGGACGCTACGGTCGCAGCCCATTTCATTATTCCTGGTACCGGAATCGGCCCCCCGTCTTCTGCCAAAGCAGGCGGCGATGGGGAATATGGTGGCATGGGCCTCCATATTGGCTGGACCGGTCCGGCACATCCCCCAATGGGGTTGTGTATTCTGGTGCTGTGGGGAGACGAAGGAAGCAAGGAAAGTTGTGGCCCGGTCATATGGATATGACGAGGATAAATTCTCAAAGAAATAGTCGGGTTTCTAAGGCTCTGGTATTGACCGCGGGGCTATTCATTGCTCTCGCCGTTGGAGTCTTTGCGCTTTTGGGCATCGGGCAAATGTCTACCTCCAGCGCCCACATCGCTGGAAAATCCGGCTCCGCGCTTAGGGTGCTGGCGGCCGCCCACCATGGCTCCAAGAAGCGCTGTCATTCGGGTCAGCAGGCATCGCTACAGCTCCGGCGCATCCCACCAGGTGCAGGAACTAAGCTTAGAAGCAAAGTGTTGATCCTTGCTTGCGGTTCGGTGCCTCGCTATGGACGGATCGAGATCGTCGGCTACGACACCAGCGATGGATTTTGCTACGCCACGGATAGTCTGACTCAGGAAGCATCAGAAGGTGGCCTCTGCGTCGCGGAGGACTCCGACTGGCAGACATTTTGTAAGGGAGCGGTCTGTCCGGGCAACGTTACTTGGACTAATGTTGACGGAACACCGTACTTCCAGCTAAGCGGCATGCTTGCGCCTGAAGTAACTCAGGTGCGAGTTACAGTCTCCAAACCAGCCGGTGGGACCCGTGTCGTAAGTGGTGTCGTGGGCCGACCCAATTCTAAGCTGCGAAAGTCGTTGAATCTAGTCAGTCGGTTTGCTGTCTTCGCCCTTATCAGCCAGGGCTGTCCCCCCGCTAAGGGCGTCAAAGTAGTCGGCTATGACAAGGCAGGAGATGTGGTGGAAGCCAGCAGAAGTGTGAACTTGCTTCCAGGCTGCTCTCCTCAGTCGCGACCTCATGGCGCTGTGATGGTCATCCGCTCGAGCTAGCCCCTAGGGGGTTACGCTCGCGCCAGTTTCGCCATAACCCCCACTGAAAATAACTTTGTCTTGCAAGACTGGGTCTATCCGAACGGCTTCCAGGAGAAGCACGTGAAGGATTGGGGCGGTCAACCAACCGATCAGACCTGTCCGAAGGTGGCCGGCTCTTAAAGGACCGACCGCTAAAATGTAACCGAGCGGGGAAGGTTGAGAAAGTGGTCTTCTTCTCGCACTGTAGAGCGGTGGCAGGAATCGCGCTGGCGATTTGCCTGAGCGGCTTGCTGCTGGCGGGCTGCGGGGGTTCGGATAGTGGTTCCGGCTGCGCAGCCGAAGAACCGGGGGAACGCATTGAGCTGCACAACAGCGGGATCGAATGCGAAGAGGCCAGCGCGCTCGTCAACGTTCTACCTGACATAAAGCGTCCGCAGAAAGTCGGAAGCGGGAAAGACATTTGGCTCTGCGCCTATTTGCCGGAGCGGTATCAGCCGATCAAGATTAGGTGCAGCCGAGGCAAACGGTTTTTCACGCTTGTGGAATCCGACTAGTTATGACATTCGTGGGGGCGGGGGATAGCCGGAAACGGCGATGATGGGGCGAAACGCCACGCCGACGAGGCTTTGGTCCGGAGTCCGGCTTGCGGCGGTAGCGTTCGCAGTCGTAGTGCTCGGGATTCAGACTTGCATCATGCCGAGCGTCGGGGCGGCTGGCGGGATTTCGCTGGGTAGCCGATACCTACCGCTCGGATGGCCGCCCCCCCGCTAGCGGTCCGTGCCTACACATCGGGTTCGAGCGCGCTCATCGCTCAGCGGAATCCGATCCCCTCGAATCGACAAACTGCAGTCCTCTTCATCCGACCCCCGACCTTGTCAGTCTCGTAGACGAAGTCGACGCCCCTAAGATGACAGCACTCGTCATGGCCTTTCCTCGCAAGGTTCACAGCGTGAAGCTCTACTTCGATAGCCGCGTCGCCGACAGGACCGTCCGGCTGCGCCTACTCTCGAGCCACAAGGCAACCAAGGCTCACCTTGATCCTTTCCGCTACGGAACCTTCGCCTTTACGGGTAACTCCTGCGTCAGCCGATTCGTCGGCCACTCGCCTACGGGTCGGGTGGTGTACGACGGCGGACCTATGAACTGCCGGGTGCGGTCTTAGGCATTGCGGTCGGGCGGATCTCGATCCCTCGCCCGCGATGTCTGCCCGGGTGCAGGAGGGCAAGGCGAGCATCGCGTTCGTCTGCCTCTCGCTGTTCAGCCTCATCGCACAGCGGTACCCCTTCGCTGAGAAAGGGTGGTCCATCAAGCATGACTCGCTGTGCGATTCCGCTGACTGGTGGCCGGAAACCTTGCTGGCTGGGATGCCCATATCTCAACGGTCGCTGAAAACCGACGTTCGAGCGTAGATAGCAGCACGTGCGAGAGGAGGGAAGCGCCGCGCCTCACTTCAGAGCCGACGCCCCTCAATGGTCGCACGCTTCGCGTGCGGGTTCCGGGGCATCGGCTCTCGCGCTCCGCGAGGGCATTCCAAAAGGAGACTGATCCCGGTCAAGGCCAAAGAGGGGATGTGGAAGTACGCCCTTCTCAAGGTCCGATTCCACATCGCCGCGCGCCCGGGGACTTGCGCGGATCCGAAAGAACTTCCGGGCTGGAAACTGCAACGCCAGCTTTAATCGCGACTCGGCGCTTGTGACTGTCGCGGACGACGATGCGGCTGCGGGGGTGCTGAATGACCCCGAAGGCGCAATCAAACCGATAGCGTCGTTCAGCGACGCCGACGCTCGCGCCTCTGGCTCATCGACGGGCAGGATCTCACGCAACTCGGCTGGTTCAACTGCCGGTATTCCGGTCACTTAACGCGCAGCAGTAAAAAAGTCCCGCAATTTGGGTACCGGCAGAGTCGTCCCACTGTTGGCCTCGCGTACGCTCCCGAAACTGCAATCAACCTCGGAGGTGAAGTGTGTTCGACGAACCCAGCAGCGAAGGTGGCGGAACGGCTGTTCTCAACCGTCCTGCGACTGATGCTGATGCAGCCATGCAACGACTCGCTGGCCTGCTCGACCCAACGTGAGGATGAAGCTCGCGGATGCCGAGGAGGGCCCGGGCTTCAGCAGGGACTACGTAGACTTGATGGAGGGTGAGTATCGAAAGTTCCTTGCGCTCCAACTCATGTACCCCGAGGCGGTCATCGTGCCTTGCAAGATGGTGGACGAGATGTGGCACCGCCACATCCTCGATACGGCTGCCTACCGCGAGGACTGCGATGCGATCTTCGGCCGCTTCCTCGACCACTTCCCGTACTTTGGGATGCGCGGCGAGGACGACGCTCAGGCCCTCCATGACGCCTACGCCGACACCCTGGAGCACTGCCAACATGCCTTCGGCGCTCCGCCGGCCGACACTTGGATCAGCAGCGACGCGGTGAAATGCGGGCGGACCGCCTGTAAGCCGCAAAAATGCAAATAGCGGTCAACCGCGTTTGCCCTGAACTACCTTGTCGATACGCAGCCGCGCGAGCTGCGTATCGACAAGGTTCCGCGCTGCTTTGTCAGCGTTGGCGTCATTGGGCAGCGGGGCGATCTGGCTGCCCAAACCCAGGCTAATCATGCGTGATCGAATGGAATCTAAGGCGGCGCGAGACCGACCGTACTTCCCAGCGCAGAGCCGAAAACGCGCTCTCCTCTATCTCGCTTAGGAGGGAGTCGCTCTATCCAGCTGAGCTATCGGGGCGGGGTGGCCCAATCGTAGAGCTCTCGGCCGCCGAGCATCGTCACGCAGTCGCTGGACGCGAACCGCGTCGGCCACCGCCGCGGGACCCTTGGGGCCTCGCCTGTCTGTTTGATCGATGCCACGAAGACACGGTAGCGGAACGGAATGGTTCTTCCTGATAGGGCACTCGTTGTACGCGAAGGACTGTTTTGACCATCTCTCGACAGCCTGTTGAGCTTGGAACCCCGTCCCATCGTCAGGATGTCGTCTTCGTCAATGAGGCGGAAGAGGATCTTTTCGTCTCCAGCGTCCGTTCCGACGTGAAGCAATGAGCAAGTTCCAGACATTGATGTTTATAGTTAGGGGCTCGACGGGACGGTCCTCATGACTGGGGAAGGCGACGCCAGCCCGTCTACCAGGCAGGCATGGACGACGCAGCGCAGCTCCAAGACGGGTTCGTGGACTTCGAGTCGGCATTTGCCCGGCTGCGGATTCGCGTCGAGACTGCCTGTTCCAGCCAACCGGATTGGCCCTCCGGGGCGGCATCCGCCATTCGCGTGGGCTTGGAGTTCGCGGCCGGCGACCCGGCCGCCGCTCGCGCCTTGACCAGCGATGCTCTCGCTGCGGGCAAAACCGGTTACGCGCGTTACGAGCGCCTGGTTTCGTACTTGTGCAGTCTGCTGCTCCATGGCCGCGCCGAAGCCCCTTTTGCCGAGCACCTCCCCGAGGAAACCGAGCGAGCCCTCGCCGGCGGCATCGCGATGCTGGTCGCCCAGCGCCTCGACCTGGGCAGGCATAGTGAGCTTCCGGCGCTCGCCGCCGAGGCGACCCAATTCGTTCTCACCCCTTACCTGGGGATCGACGAGGCGAGGAGGGTCGCAGAGCTTCGCCGTTAACCTCAGTCGGGGATGGGACGAGGCAAGAAGACGGCGGTCGTTGGGGTTGCGGTTGCGCTGTTGGGGTTGATCGTTCCGCTCGCCCATGCCGAGCTGACCGAGGGTGGCGACCTTTTCGTCCGTTTCAGGGGAGGGATAGCTCCGAGCGCTCTACCGCGAACGAAATTGGCGCCGATCGCGGTCAGCATCGCCGGTACGGTGAAAACGCTTTCCGGTGAACGGCCGCCGGCGCTGCGCCGGATCAGAATCGAACTCAACCGCGGTGGCCGGCTCGATCCCAGTGGCCTTCCCAGGTGCCGCTACGGCCAGCTGGTGGCCGCCTCGCCGGAAAAGGTATTGGCTGCCTGCAGAGATGCCTTGGTCGGTGAAGGCGCCTATGACGCCAAGACGGCCTTCCCCGAACAGGAAACCTTCCCCTCGCGAGGCCACATCCTCGCCTTCAACGCTGTCTACAAAGGTAATAGCGTGATCCTTGCCCACATCTATGGCCGTCAGCCCGTTCCGATCAGCCGCATCATCGTCTTCCGCATACGCCACACCAGTGGAACCTTTGGCACGGTCCTGACCGGCAGCCTCCCCGACGCGGTCAACCACTATGGCTACGTGGTGGCCATATCGCTGCGGCTGTTTCGGCGCTTCGACGTTCATGGTCAACAGCGCAGCTACCTCAGCGCCGCCTGTGCCGCGCCCGCCGGCTTCCCCAGCGCAACCTTTCCTTTCGCCCGCGCTTCGATGAGCTTTGCCGATGGCCGTACCCTTTCCAGCACGTTGACCCGCAGCTGCAAGGTGAGCGGCTGAGGGCTAGGAGTAGAGGCTCTCGGAAGCCAGCTCCTGGGCGCGTCGGTTCCAGAGCTTGACCTGCATCAGGATCTCATCGCCGTAATTCTCGAGCGCATCGAGGGCAAGAAGTGTGAAACGACCGCTGGAGACGACTTCCTGGTCGACGGTCTCCAGGTCGAGCTCAGCGGTGGCAGCTACGGCGCCTTGGACGAGTGGTCGGCCCCAGACTAGGGTGACGGCCCCAGCACGTCCGTTCTCGCCACGCCAACGGCCGATCACCTCATCGTTAAGGTCGATTTTCCAGCTCGGGTTGTCCTCGGCGAGGACGTCGGTGAAGTCAACGATGGCAACGAGGTCGGTGGGCTCGCCCGTTTCGGGCTGGACGTAGGAAACGTGGCCGAACAGCTCCAGCGTTCCCGCGGGTCCGTCCGTCCTCGTGGAGCATGGAACCCAGACCCGGCCGCCCCAGGCCCGCTCCGGAAACCAGTCGAGCTCGGTCGGCGCCTCAACGCCCCCGGGGAGTTCTTCGATCTCTGCACAGGCTCGGCGGAACGCTTCGCCCAGTTTCTCGGCAAAGCGACCGTGCGGGATTCCCTCCTGGGTTGAGTCGGCGATGAAGCGAGGAATCGGGCGGGGGTTCGGGGCCACGGCGCCGGAGCCTATCCGGGAAGTGTTAACGCTTATTCAACTGGCAAAACTGAGCAAAGCTGTGGCGCTACCCTCGTACACACGCTGGTTCGCAAAGCGGTGCGGATCGAAGCAAGCAAGGGAGGCAGGGGATGGTTGACTTCAAGGAGCTGTCAGACGGGCTCGCCGACGTTCGTCGGCTACTGCGCACGCCGGTGATGGTCCTCGTCGCATTGGGGCTGATGACCTTGTCGTTGAGCGCGCCCACAGCTCAGGCGGCCCTTGGCTACGAGCCAGATGGCTCGACTCCATCGATCTCTCTCGCCGGCGAACTGCCGCACGGGGTGGCGATCGACCAGGCCGACGAACGCATATACGTGACGATGCTCTCGACCAATATCTCCGCCGGTGCGCCTGGTCAGATCATCCAGATGGAGAGCACAGGGGTCCCAACCCTTTCCTCGCCGTTCGTCTTCGGCACAGACGGATTCCCGATGGGCGTTGCAGTCAATCCCATGACGCATGGCATCTACGCCGCTCAGTTCATTGCCTCGACGCCGTTCGGCCCTAAAGGCACGTCGAAGATCCTCCAGTTCTCCGCGGGGGGCACCTCGGGCACCGAATTCGCCACGTCCAATAATCCTGGCAAGGGCGTTCAGATCGCCACCGACTCGAGCGGCAATGTCTACTTCCCCAGCGATGCGACGAAAGCGGTCCAGGTATTCAACTCGGCGGGAGCGCTGCAGAACACCATCAGCTGTACGGGATGTACCGGCGGTGCGTTCTCCAGCCCCGCATCGGTGGCGGTCGACGGCGCCGGAAACGTCTACGTCGTAGACGTCGGAAACGACCGGGTTGTCAAGTTCACTCACTCAGGTTCCACCTACTCGTTCGCCTCGGTTTTGCAGAGCGGCCTCGGCGCCGCGGCAGTCGGCGTGGACCTCTCGGACAACTCGGTCTACGTCGGTGACATTTCGGGTGGCGGCTATCATGTCGTCGCCTACAACTCCGCCGGCAGCCAGTTCGATGACTTCGCCAACGGCCTGATCGCCACTCCCAGCCAGGGCATTGCCGCGGCGGGACAGATCGCTGTGAACAAGACCACGGACAAGCTCTACGTCAGCGAACCGAATAGCAACACGCTCCTCGTCTTCGCCCGAGTTACGATCAATCCGCCGACCGCGTCGACCCTTGCCGCCTCCTCGGTCGGTCAGGTCTCGGCCAAGCTGAACGCGACCGTGAACGCCAAATCCCACGCCGTGATCGCCTGTCGATTCGAATACATCGACGCTACGGGCTTCGAGGCGAACGGCTACACGAACGCCACCGATGTGAGCTGCCCGACGTTGCCGAACGGCTCGGCGAGCACCCCGATTAGCTCGACGTTGACCGGCCTTTCGCCCGCCAGGACCTACCACTACCAGATCGTCGCGACAAACAACGCGGGCACCACGGAAGGCAGCGACACGACCTTCACCACGCTTCCCACCACGCCGTCGACGGTGACAACCCAGGTGCCATCGGCGGTCAGTGATACCGCCGCTACCCTCGTCGGCAAAGTCAATCCACACGGGGGAAGCGTCACCAACTGTCATTTCGAGTACGGCGTCGGGCTCTCGTACTCGCTCAGCGCTGCCTGCCCGACCGCCGTGGGCGTGGTCAGCACGGATGTTGCTGAGAGTAAGGCGGTGGCCGGACTGTCTGCCAGTACGACGTACCACTATCAACTGGTGGTAACGAGCAATGCCGGGACCGTGATCAGCAACGACAGCGAATTTACGACGCCGACGCCGCCACCGGTCGTGACGCCCGCAACGCCGCCCGCAACGACGCCGGCACCACCAGCTGCGCCCCCGCCTGTCTCGTCGCCCCCGCCCACCGCGCCGAAGCCGCTGAAGTGCAAGAAAGGCTTCCGCAAGAAGAAGGTCCACGGCAAGCTCAAGTGCGTCAAGGTGAAACGGCACCGCCAACGTTGAGGCGACTAGGCCCTAAGGGCGGCACTCAGGCAATCGGCCACAGGGCCTAGTCCTCGCGTAGATCGGCGGCGGCGCGCTCCGGCGGGTAGGTATTGATGTCGACACCGGTTGCGAACTCGAAAGAAGCCTTGATCGTGAAGCGGGGAGCGATGTCGACGTGCCAGTGGAAGGTATCGGCGCCGCGGGGAGCGGTGCGGACCCAGAGGTTTAGCTCGGGTGTTTGGCCGAAGCGCCGGGCCAGGAGGCGCAGGGCGGTGTGGATCATCGCCGCGCCCGCGTCGTCGTCGGCGAAGCTCGCCGCGGCGGTTCGCGGGATGACCCGCAGCTCGAAGGGCGAGCGCGAGGCCCAGGGGCAGATCAGCGCCGCCTCGTCGTCGATCGCGACGAGGCGTTCGCGCCTGCGAACCTCCTCGACCAGAACGTCGCTGAGCAGGCTGCCGCCCGCCGTGCGTTCGGCGTAGGCCCCAACCCGCTCACGCTCACGCGCGACCGCCGCCGGGACGAATTCGAGCGCATAGAGCTGTGCGTGGCTGTGCTCGAGCGATGCGCCCGCCCCGCCGCCCTCGTTGACGATCAGCTGCACGTAGGCAGCATCGGCGTGGGCGCGCATCCGCTCCCGCCAGGTCGCAACCGCGGCGGCGAATTGCTCTCCGTCCAGCTCACTCATCGCGGTTACGTGTTCTGGAGCGTTGACGATCACCTCGTGGGCGCCAGTAGCGGGACGGGTGGCGAAGAGGTCCGGTTCACCGGCGCGCCGGGACTCGAGAAGCGGGTCGCCGGCACTGGCGAAGGCGCCCGCCTCGGCCCCGGTGCTGCCTCCTGACTCAGCCGCCCCCTTGCCAGCGAGGGCCGGATAGAGGTTGGGGACGACGCGCGTGGTCCAACCAGGGCTGTCGGCCGCTGCGCCCTCGGGCCGCCTCGCGTAGACCTCCGGCGGCGTGCGGTCCTCCCGCCCCTCACAGAAGGGGCAGTTCTCTGGACCCTTCGGCTCGCTGGCCGCAGTCCTGAATCCCTCCGGGCGATCGGCCCGGCCCGGCGCGAGGATCGCCGGCAGCCCCGAGAGCTGGTCGATGCGTAGCTCGGGGGAACTCAGGAGCGCGAAGGGGGAAGGTCGGCGTCGTCAGGCAGCGGGGGGACCGGCGGCGGAGGGGGTGGCTCCGTCGGGGCTGGCCGCTTCGGCCTTTTCCTGCCCTGCTCGCCTCCCAGGAACGGTTCGATCATGTCCATCGGCAGCGGGAAGACCACGGTCGTGTTCTGGTTGCTGCCGATTTCGAGCAGGGTCTGCAGGTAGCGCAGCTGCAGTGAGGCCGGGTTGGTGCTGATGATGTCGGCCGCGTCGGTGAGCTTCTGCGCCGCCTGGTACTCGCCCTCGGAGTTGATGATCTTGGCCCGCCGCTCGCGCTCCGCCTCCGCCTGCCGCGCGATCGCCCGCTGCATCTGTTCGGGGATTTCGACGTCCTTGATCTCGACCGCGGTCACCTTCACGCCCCAGGGCTCGGTTGACTCGTCGATGATCTTCTGCAGCTCTTCGTTGAGCCGCTCGCGCTCGGATAGCAGCTGGTCGAATTCGGCCTTGCCGAGCACCGAGCGCAGCGCTGTCTGGGAGATCTGCGAGGTGGCGACGAGGAAGTTTTCCACCTCGGTGATCGCCCGGTTGGAGTCGACCACTCGGAAGTAGGCGACCGCGTTGACGCTGGCCGGGACGTTGTCTCGGGTGATCACCTCCTGCGGCGGAATGTTCAACGTCACCGTGCGCAGGTCGACCCGGACCATGCGGTCGATCATCGGGATCAGCAGGATCAGGCCCGGCCCCTTGGTCGCGATCAGGCGACCGAGGCGGAAGATCACGCCGCGCTCGTACTCGCGCAGGACTCGGACCGAGGAGCCGATCGCGATCACCGCAAAGAAGGCGATGACGACCAGGACCCCAAGTGCAACTGCCATCAGCTTGCTCCTTCCTCGGCTTGGCCGGCGGGCGATCCGGCGCGGACTACGAGGGTCAGCCCCTCCACCGCCTCGACCGTGACTCTATCTCCAAGGCCGACCGGGCCATCGCCGCTCGTCAGGCGCGCTCTCCAGAGCGCTCCCTCGATCCAGACCTGGCCCTCGGGGTCAAGGGCACTGCGCACCTCGGCGATCGCCCCGAGCAGCTCATCCGCGCCGGTGCGCGCCGGGCCCTCGTGCGCCTCGATCACCTTGCGGGTGATGAAGTAGAAGGCGACGAGGGAGAGCACGCCGAGTGCGATCAAGGCGGGGCCGACGTAATCGGCGGCGCCGCTGTCGGACTCCAGCGCGAGGATCCCACCGGCTACCAATCCCAGTGCTCCAAGTGCCGCCAGTACACCGCTGGTGGAGAGCAGCAGCTCCCCAACCAGCAGAGCGATGCCAAGCAGGGCGACGACGATCGCTGCGTCCATGCTCCGATTATCCGCTTTCGGGGCTGCCGCCTCCGCCGAGGGCGTAGCGCTTGATGTCTGCCCGCAGCTCGGCGTCATTGGTATAGGGCTTCTGCTGAAGGAAGACGAGCTTCCCGTGACGGTCGTAGAAGGCGGTGGCGGGCAGGCCGATCGCACCAAGTTCGTTGGCGATTCCTCCGTCCCCATTGGTGTAGCTCGGATATGGGACGGGAGCCTCTTCGAGGAAGGTCTTCGCCGCGTCGTCGGCATCTTGACTGTTGACGCCGAGGAAGGCGACCTGTCTGCCGTAAGCGGCCGAGAGCTTCTGCAGAGTGGGGAACTCGAAGCGGCATGGGCCGCACCAGGAGGCCCAGACGTTGACCACGGCGGGGTAACCGTGCAGTGCCGCGATCCGCCGGTCGAAGGCCTCGGAGCCTCCCGGCAGCAACTGGTCGGCCTGCCGGTGGAGGGCGGCAAGTGGCGCCGGCGACCCGGAAAGCGCTTTCGCGTAGTTGGGGTGCTGTCCCCCGTAGTCGCCCCCACTGCTGCCGCAACCGCTGCCGCTCAGAGCCACGATTGCTGCCAGCGCAACGCAGATTGCGAACTGTCGGCCCGCTTTGATCAATTCCTTGAGTACAATACGTACGTTCGGTTCGTGGCTGCGATTGCGGATCGAACTGCTGAGAGCGCCGGGGGGACGTAGTCAGACCGTCCGGCATCCTCGTCCTAGTGCCTTGCCCACGTTTTACGTGCGACAGGGACGGAACCCGAAAGCCTTCATGGCCAAGACCAGCAACGTTGCCGCGCCAGCGGCAGTTCCATCCAGTACTGACATCGAGCGGGCCGCCAAGTTCGTCCGCGAGCCCTTCCTGCTCGACGGCGAGGGGGCCGAGGCGCTTGCCCCAGGGACGGCCCGGCGACGGGCGCTCGACGCGGCGCTGAAGGAGCTCGATGAGGGCGCCGAGGACCCCTCTATCCAGTGGCGCCGGGACTTCTCGCTGCTTCTCGGCCTCGAGCGGCTGCTCGCCGACGAGCCGCCAAAGTTGCGCGATGGCGCGGAACTCAACCCGCACCAGGTCGATGCGCTGTCGGGAACCCTGACTGAGCTGATGGCCGAGCAGCAGATTGCGATCGACGGTGAGGCGAACGGCAATGGCGCCGCGGCGGCTGCGGCCGAGAAGGCAGCGACTGCAAAGGCCGTCGCGGAGGCCGACGGGGGCGGCGCCGAGACCAACGGCAATGGCGACGCCGAAGGTGATGGCGACGAGCTGGAGGACGAGGACGAGGACCTTGCGCCGGATGAGGAGCCGCAGGACTGGGAGGAGCAGCCCGACGACGACGACGAGGAGACGATCGAGGAGGCACCCGACGACCCTGGCGCCGAGCGGCGCTTCTGGTTCGAGCACGCGACCGGCGCCGGCAAGACCGTCGCCGCGGTCGGCTTCATCGACGCCTCGCGCACCGGCGGCGTCCTGATCCTCACCCACCGGCGCAACCTCGTCGACCAGTTCATCGGCGAGATCTCCGACCGCGGCTACAAGGAGCGCCTGCGCCCGCCGTTGCTCGGCGACCGCGACGATCCCGACGGTCCAGTCACGGTCGAGACCTACCAGTGGTTCGTCCGCAACCACAAGAAGATCTCCGACGCCTACTCGATCGTGATCTGCGACGAGGCGCACACCGCGCTGGGCGAGAAGACGAGCGCCTGCATTCGCGCCTGGGTCGGTCCCGTCTTCATCGGCATGACTGCGACGGGGGCGCTGATCGCCCGCCACGTCGCCGACCTCTTCCCGACCCAGACCTCGCGCTTCGACCTGATCCAGGCGGCCCGCCGCGGCGTGATCTCGCCGTTGCGCTGCATGCGGATCCCCCCCGGCCCAGGGGTCCGCACGATCGCCAAGGTGCCGCTGCGCAAAGGTGAGGTCGACCAGGATTTCGACCAGGAGGAGCTGGCTGCGCTGCTTGACCAGGAGCCCTTCAACGTCGCGATCGCGGACCTCTACAAGACCCGCTTCGACGGTATGCCCGGCGTCCTCTACACCGCCGGGGTGCAGCACGCGAAGAACGTTGCGCGGGCGCTGGTCGCTGCCGGCGTCTCCGCCCGCGCCGTCTCCGGCGAGACGCCGAAGCGCGAACTGGCCGAGATCCTCGCCTGCTTCGAGCGCGGCGAGGTCGACGTGCTCTGCAACGCGATGCTGCTCGCCGAGGGCTGGAACTCGCCGCGGGCGACCCTCTGCATGCACCTCGCGCCGACCGCTTCGCGCCGCATCTATCAGCAGCGGGTAGGCCGCGTGACCCGCCGCGCGCCGGGTAAGGAGGCGGGCCTGGTGATCGACTTCGTCCACCCGGCGACGACCCACGACGAGACGATCGTCACCCTGCACAGCCTGCTCGACCGCGACGTCTACCGCGGCGGCGCGATCGTGATCGGTCCCGTGCGGCGCGCACGCGGGCGGCGGATCCGGGTCGAGCGGCGGATCGTCCCCGTCGCAGACTCCGAGGAGCGCCGCATGCAGGTGCTCGAACGCGAGCTCTGGCGGATCGCGGTCGAGAACCTCGACTACCCCGAGCAGCATGCTTGGGCGGCACTGGCCGGGGCGCGGGTCAACCCGCAGGGCTGGCGCCGCGGGCGGGCGATCCTGCAGGGCTCCGGCTCGAAGGAGCTGCGTCGCCGCTTCCTGCTCACCTGCGTGCAGCGCAACCGCAACTCGCAGCTCAAACTGAAAGCGCTGAGTGAGATCGCCGACCTCGGTGACGCCGAGGCCTTCGACGACGCGATCGACATCGTCGGCACCTGGAGCCGGGAGGACAAGCGGGCGGGGACGAAAACGCTGCTGCAGGCGCTGGTCGACAAGCGGATCGGCCGCCGCGACCAAGCGCAGGCGTGGGTCTGGCGGCTCGCCTCCTACACCCCGGAGCTGCACGAAGAGTATGCGGTGCAGCGCTGGCCGGAGACGAAGCGGCTACTAGGGTTGCTGGTCAATTCTTCTGGCCGGGCGCATGGGCGCAACGCGCGGCGTCTCGTCCACTCGGCCCGCAAACAGGACCGCCGCCTTGCGGTGGCGCTGCTGGCCGGCGCTGTTTCGCACACGCCGGAGGGCGAAGAGGTTCTGCGCGGCGCCCGCATGCGGATGGCTCGCAAGCCTTCGGCGATCGCTCGCGAGCTGCTGCGCAACTTCCCCAAGGGCGGCAAACGCCGCTCCAAACGCGGCAAGCGCAAAGGGGAGAAAGGCGAGGGGCCCGAGGGCCAGGGCCAGCCGAAAGGGCAGGGCAAAGCGCGGCGCAAACGTAAAGGCAGATCAAGGAGTGAGAAGGCGCAGGCCGAGAAAGCCAAGGAAAACGGCGCCGCGGTCGAATCTGGCTCAGAGGCGCAGTTGGACCTCACCGGCACCGAGGCTGACGCGGTCCCCACCGGCGGTGACGACGATGAGATTGCCACGGTCGTCGATGCCGGCGGCGACTCCTGAGCCGTCCTCCCAAGAGACTTCGCGCCCGAGCAGGCCGTCGCGGCGCCGCCACTCGGTGAGGATCGCCTCGTCTTCTGCCCAGACCCAGTGGTCGAGGTGGCGGCTTAGGACTTCAGCAGCGGCGTGGGGAGTCGGGGGGAGTGCGGTCGGAGCAACAGCGGGGAGGCTCCGTCGGGACTCCCCCCGGCTCCCCGGGGTTGTGGCGAAGAGGGAAACCGCCGGCTGGCGAAGGTCGGGCGGGAACTCGTCCGGGGCTATGTAGAGGTTGAGGCCGACGCCGATCACCGCCCAGCCGTCCTGGGGCTTGGCCTCGATCAGGATTCCGGCCAGCTTGCGGCCTTCGAGCCAGACGTCGTTGGGCCACTTGACCATGCATTTCACGCCGGGATGAAGCGCCTCGGCGGCGGCGCAAACGGCCAGCGGCACGGAGAGCGGCAGCAGCAGGTGACGCTGGTCGAGCGGCCGCAGAATCCCCGAATAGAGCAGCGCCCTGCCTTCTGGTGCGGTCCAGACGCGACCAACGCGGCCGCGCCCGGCGGTCTGTTCGCGCGCGGTGACCACGGTTCCGCCAGGAGCACCGGCCCCGGCCAGCTCGCGGGCGCGGGTGTTGGTCGAGTCGGTGACCTTGAAGTGGCGGTGGGGAGCTCCGAAGGTCAACGGCATCGGCTGAGGGGTGGTCGACTTAGTCGCCTATAGAGCGACCAAGTCGACCAGGCTCCGACTTGGCGTCGAGGAGGAGAGCATCAACGAGGCCGTCGATGTCGTGGCGCTCGGCTTCGACGTCGACCTCGAGGCCCGCATTGCGCACGGCTTCGCTGGTGACTGGTCCGATCGAGACGATGCGGGCGCCGCCTGGGAAGCGTTCTCCGAGTGCCTTGGTCAGGTTGCGCACGGTTGACGAAGAGGTGAAGGTGACGTAGTCGGCTCTTTGGGCGTCGTCGATCGCCTCAGGGCTCGGTTCCTCCGGCACCGTTTCGTAGAGGGCGACGACATCGACTTCGGCGCCGCGGCCCTCCAGGTGCTCCGGGATGACGTCGCGCGCCTCGGCGGCGCGGGCGACGAGGACCTTCTTGCCGGCGACGTCGACCGCGGCGAGCGCCTCGACCAGCGACTCGGCGACGAAGCGCTCGGGGACGATGTCAGCGGCGATGCCATGTGCGGCGAGAGCTCGGGCCGTGCCGGGGCCGATCGCGGCAACTACCGGGCCCGTCTTCGTGCCAACATTGGATCGCCCCTCTTCTATCTGCTGCTTTTGCGGCCCCGCGAGCGCTCTGGCATCCAGGCCGCCCGCGCCTAGAGCCTCGAATAGCAAATGAGCCCCGTTCGGACTCGTCACGCAGATCAGCGCGTACTCGCCGATCCTCTCAATCGCACTTCGCACGGTCTCGCTATCGAGCAGCGGCTCAATTCGGATCGCGGGAAGCTCGACCACCTCCGCGCCGAGTCCGCGCAGCGTCTTCGCAAGGCCGCTCGCCTGGGGGCGGGCGCGAGTGACGACGACGCGGCGGTCGTTGAGCGGACGGCGCTCGAGCCAGGCAAGGGCCTCGCGCCGCTGCACAACCGGGCCGATGACGATCAGGGCGGGGGCGCTGACGTTCTCGCGCTCGACCGTCTCGGCGAGCGTGCCGAGGGTGGCGATGACGGTGCGCTGCCCGTCCATCGTCCCGCGTTCCACTGCGGCGGCAGGCTCGCCGGCCTCGCGCCCGGCCTCGATCAGCGAGGCGGCATTGGCGGCGAGCCGCTTGACCCCCATATAGAAGACGAGCGTGCCCGGAAAGCGGGCCAACGCCTCCCAGTCGAGTGCGCTCTCCTCCTTGTCGGGGTCCTCATGGCCGGTGATGAAGGCAACGGCCGAGGCGTCATCACGGTGGGTGACGGGAATTCCGGCGTAGGCAGTGGCCGCGACGCCCGCAGTGATGCCGGGCACAATCTCGAACTCGATCCCGTCCGCGCGCAGCGCTTCTCCCTCCTCGCCTCCGCGACCGAAGACGAAGGGATCGCCGCCCTTCAGGCGCACGACGCTCTTGCCGCTCCGCGCCGCCTCGATCAGCCGCTCGCCAATCTCCGCCTGGGGCACGGATGAAACGCCGGGCGCCTTGCCGACGTAGAACAGCTCGGCGTCGTCCCGAGCTCCGTCGAGCGCCCCGGGAGGAATCAAACGGTCGTAATAGATCGCGTCCGCCGAGGCGATCAGCTCCAACGAACGCGCCGTCATGAGTCCCGAATCACCTGGGCCCGCACCGACCAGGTAGACGACCCCGCTGCGCGCGCTCACATTGCCGCCCCAAGGGGTGTGTCTGAGCTGAGCCGCCATATGCGGCGGGTTAGCTCAGACACGTCCGCTCCACTTCTCCGCCCGGTCGAGGATCTCGCGGGCGCCGGTGTCGAGCAGGCGCTTGGCGAGTTCGGCGCCGAGGAGAGTCGGTTCGGATTGGTCGCCTTCGACCCGATCGCGGAGCCACGCGCTCCCGTCGGGAAGGCCGACGAAGGCATCGATTCGCATCTCATCGGCGTGGGCGTCGGTCTTGGCGTGAACGCCGAGCGGGCTGTCGCAGGTCGCCCCCAGAAGGGAGACGACGGTGCGCTCAGCGGTCAGCTCACGCAGCGATGTCTCGTCGACGATTGCGTCGACGGCTCGCAGCGCGTCCTGGTCATCGCTGCGAATCTGCAGCAGCAGTGAGCCCTGCCCCGCGGCTGGGGTCATCGACTCGCTTGGTATCGCGAAGGAGATCTCATCGGCCCGGCCCAGGCGCCGCAGGCCAGCAACGGCAAGGACGATCCCGTCGAGATGTCCCTCGGCCAGCTTGCGCAGCCGCGTGTCGACGTTGCCGTGCAGCTCATTTACCTTCAGGTCGGGTCGTGCCGCGAGCAACTGAGCAGCTCGCCGCCGGCTGGCGGTGCCGACCTTGGCGCCTTCGGGCACGTCGTCGAGTGATGCACCGGCGCCGATCCAAGCGTCGCGCGCGTCCTCGCGGGAGGGGACCGCGGCGAGCATCAGTCCGTCAGTCAGCTCAACCGGCACATCCTTGGCGGAGTGGACCCCAATCTCGGCTTTCCCATCAAGCAGCGCCCGCTCGACCCCGCGCACGAATCGCGCCTTGTCGCCAACCTGCCCATCAGAAGCGACCTCGACAAGCTCCGCCCCGCCGAGCATCTCGGCCACCTGACCTGCCTGAGCTAGAGCAAGCTTGCTACCGCGTGTGGCAATTCGAAGCATCAGAGTGTGTGAGGGTCGATCCCGGTAGGGATGAAACGTCTTGTACTTTTTGGGCGTCCACCTTGCGGCGTCAGCAGGTTCGTTTCCATCCAAAAAGTTAAGTGGAACCCCTACCGGGATCGACCCTCCGAAGTGGGGTCACCTTCGAAGTGCCCTCCGCCTCCTCCGGTTCCGTTTCGACGTCAAGCCCGAACAACTCTCGCAAGGCGCTGACGTAGAGATACGCCTCGTCGCCGCCGGCCGAGCGCTTCATGCGCAGGGTCGGCTCGTGCAGGAGGCGAGAGGCGACCGCCTTCGCCATCGCGTCGAGGCGCTTGCGATCGGCCTCGCCAAGACTCTCCCAACGGCCCTCGTTCTCGGCCAGCACTCGGCGCACGACCTCGTCGGCGCGCTCGCGCAGGGCGGCGATCGTCGGTACCACCTCGAGCGAGGCGAGCCAGCGCTCGAAGCGGTCCTGCTCGGCGTCGAGGATGCGCTCGGCCCGACGGGCCTCGGCCTCGCGGCCGCCGGCATTGCGGGCGACGATTTGCTGGACGTCATCGATGTCGTGCA
>Ga0136846_1237282_pt1 | contig 19618 bp, 13 predicted proteins | sample HopSoiMetagenom2_FD_96841 | JGI IMG/M metagenome (GOLD analysis project Ga0136846, IMG submission 96841) | Grasslands soil microbial communities from Hopland, California, USA - 2 Assembly 2016 (version 4) | ecosystem: Environmental > Terrestrial > Soil > Grasslands | place: USA: Hopland...
ATCGTCGCGCTGACGTGTCTCTCGGTTGTCGGATTCGGCTTGCTGTTTGCTGGACAGCGATTTGCCTCTCGTCCCGTCATTCGCCTCAAGCTGTTGCTCGATCGCCAGTTCGGTAGCGTGGTCGCCATGGTCACCGTGGTGGGCATGGTCATCTACGGGACTTCGTACGTGATCCCGCAATTCCTTTCGACGATCAGTGGCTACAATGCCTATCAATCCGGGTTGATCGTCCTGCTGTCCGGTGTGCCCACACTGCTGTTCGTCTTGATCACTCCCGTCCTGTTTCGCACGTTCGATATACGCGTCGCGGTCGCGATAGGGATGGGCTTGCTGGCGCTCAGCGCCTATATGGAGACAGGCCTGACCTCGATTTCTTCCGGCGGCGACTTTGTGGATTCGCAACTGCTGCGCGGCGCCGGGACGATATTCACTCTGCTGTTTCTCAACCAGGCGGCCATTCAGTCGGTCCCGAGATCGCAGGCCGGCGACGCCGCTGGCCTTTATAACGCTGCGCGAAATCTCGGCGGCTCGCTCGCGCTCGCCGGGATATCGGTGATCGAGGACCGGCGCTTATGGCTGCATAGCCTGCGTGTCAGCGAGTCCGCGTCGGACAATTCGATCCCTGTGCACACGTTCTTGGTCGAACAGGCGCAGAAGCTTGGGAGTTACGATGCGGCAGTCCGCCTCCTGTCGACCATGGTGCAAACCCAGGCGCTGACGATGACTTATATCGATCTGTTCTGGATTCTCACGATAGGCGTTCTCGCGGTTTCGCCGCTGATCATCTTCCTGCGTCCGTTGCAGCGCGGTCGCCGGGTAGAGTCCATTCACTGAAAGACAAACGAGCGGCGTCAACGCGCCCCGCGAGCAAGCATGGCGGCGCATGCTCGAGTTTGCCGGCTGAAGCGAAACAATTGATCGTTGATCGAACAGGCCAGGCAAGATCGTGACGCAGCGAACATCCTGCAGCGAACGTGAGCCTATTTATCTGTTAATTGAGTTGGTGTCGCCGCTGGATGAGCGAAAGGAAACGTGCATGAAACATTTTATCCTGGCAGCATTGTCACTATGCGTCGCGGCGATTGTCCCATGTCCAGCGCTTGCCCAGGCGGCTCTGGGTGCCAACTACAATGAGAGCCTGACTACCATCAACGATCGCGAGCTCGATCGTGTCGGTGCGCAATGGCTGCGCGGCTTCCTCGACATGCACCTGATGAATGATGTCGATCCGGCGAACGACCCGAACCTGAAGGCGATGCTCGCCGCTGCCGCCCGCGGGCGGCATATTATTCTCAGCCTCAAGTGGAATTATCATCAACTCGATTTTCCGCGAACCGGTAGTCCGGAGATGAAGCGCGAACTGGCGCGTCTCAATGAACTGCTCCCAATCGTGATGGGCAAGGTCGACATTCTCGTCATCGGTAACGAGCCTTTCATCGAGTCGAAGCCCGACCAGAGGGATGAGCGGCTTAACCTGTTCTATGAAGCGCTCGCGGACGACGTCATCGCCTATCGGAGAACCCATGGTGGGAATCGGTCGCCGACCAAACTCTATATGGGCGCGTTCAATCGCCTCGACCTTCCTGCCAGTCGCACACCGGCGGTCGAGCGCATGCTGCGCTACATTGCGTCACAGCCCGCTTTATCGGGTGCCGATCTTCATCCGCATTTGCCTAGCCTCGCTGCCAACAAATCGATGCTGGATTATGTGCTGCCTAGGCTGCGGCCCGATCAGAAGTTTCTAGCCACCGAATTCTCCTTGGTCTGGCTCTGGAAGCGGCATCTGAGCGATGCCGTGCCAGTGGCGTTCACAAGCAAATACGGATTCGATAGCGGAACGAAGGTCTATCAAGTCATCGATACCGCGCTGAACACACCGATGAGGTACGAAGAATGGCGCGAATTCCTGTCCAGCGAACCCTGGTATAGGTCGCAACAGAATTACCTGTCCGACGTGATGGCGCTCTATCGCGGCACAGGACGCCTGGCGGTCGCGACCTACGGCATTCGTCAAGCCTGGAACGAACGGCAGCCGTTTACTGCGGCGACCGACCCTTGGATTTTGAATAGCGTCTACGCAGCCAAAACCGTGATGCTGAATGCCGACGGCTCGGCGCACGAGAATTTCCCATGGGGCGACGGTTTTCGCAAGGCGGTCGCGGGCACCAGCCAATGATCGACTAATCGAGCGCGGGCTAAAGGTGAGGCGCAGTCCCTCTCTGCTCCCAGCCCAGTTCGGCTATCGCGGCAAACGGGAACGGTCGCCTGATCAATGGTGTCGAACGGGCGAGTGTCAGGATGTCGTCGGACCGACTTTCTGAAACGAATGGAACGTCACAGCAACGAAGGGCATTGACGCCTTACCTACTAGAAGGTAGGCCACGCAAATGCGCTCCCGTGTCCGATAGCAATATCAGACACGGGGCGCACTGGTCTGATTGGAGCGTTCATGCGAATTCGTTTTATTGCCGAGTTGCTAAAACAGGTATCGATCATTGCTGTAGTTATGGCCTGGCCCGTCTCGGCCTATGCGCGGGACGAAGATCACATTGTTCTCGGCGCCGGAGTGGCGGCCGTTCCGGCCGTCGAGGGGTCGGATGACTATCGTGCGATTCCGTTGCCGGCGATTGACATCAAGGAGGGCTGGTTGTTCGCCAATCTGCCCAATGGCGTCGGCGTCGCTCCGATCGATACCGAACATTTCACGATCGGCGTCAGCGCGGTGTACATGCAAGGATATCGCAGGCGTGATGTGCCCCGCGGCGTCGACAAGCTGTCGGATGGTGTCGGTGCTCGAGCCTTTGCCAATATCAAGGCCGGCGGTTTCATCACTACATTGGGGGTAGTCCAGGGCATTTCGGGACAGACCGAGGGATTGGTTGCCGACGTCAGCATTTCCTACCCGATCCTAACGACATCGCGTTTCACAGTGACGCCGATGGCCGGCACAACCTGGGCCAACGCCAAATATAACGACCGATATTTCGGCATCAGCGCCACCGAAGCCGCAGCGTCTGGGCTGTCGCGATTCTCCGCTGGTTCCGGCTTCAAGGATGTCACCGGCACGCTCACCGCAAGCTACCGCCTCACCGACCGACTGACCGCGAACGTCACCGGCGGGGTCACTTCGCTGCTCGGTGACGCTCAGGACAGTCCATTGGTCGACCGCAAGACCCAGCCGATCGGTTTTTTCTCGCTCACGTACCGACTATAACAGCGCCCTTGTCACGGGTCCGGTCCTCGGCCCGATTGAGGGCTGGGCTTGTCGCTGCTGGCGGCGTTTAAATTGCTCAAGCTGAACATTCACACGATCCATCAGGGTCCGTGCGGGAGCGTTTCGCGCTGGACTTTGAGGCTGGACGGTCATTTGCCTACCTATTAGTAGGCAGTGTTCCTGTCCACGATATCTCAAAGGAGCATTCATGATCGCTCAGAGCCCTGCGCACGCCATCGAGTTGATCGACAAAGCCTTTGAAGAGGCCGACATCGACACTCTTGTCGGGCTGTATGATGAAGCGGCCGTGCTCATTCCCGCGGCAACGGCGACTGGTGTTGAGATCCGCGGCCACGAACAGCTACGACAATTTTATTCGAAATTGCTCGTTCCTGGCCGGTTCACGGTTCGTCAGATCAAGACGCATATCGTCGAGGCCGATGGGATCGCACTCATTACCTCGCGTTGGTCGCTTGGCACGCAAGACGCAGAGCCTCGCATCCTTGTAGCCACCGTGGTGTTCCGCCGGAATGCCGATGGCGACTGGAAAGATTTGATTGATAGCGGTCCAGCCGTCCTTGAGGAAGTAACGCCCGACACGGATCAGTGACGAAGGGGCTGCGCGCGGTTCCGACCCTCGTTATTAGGCGAAAGAGCCCCATCACGACCTCGTCAACCACCCCTCGATCTCGAGAGCAGGCTTCGCACCGTAAAAGACAAGCTGGCGATCTATGAACTCATCGCGTCCCATCTGCCGAGCACCGACACGGACAATATCGAGTACACGCGCTCGATCTATCGTGAGGGCGGGGTGCCCGCTGAAAGATCGATACAGGGCGGACGATCGACGGCGTCAGTCCGCCTGTCGACGCGTGCTCTTCTTCTGAGGGCGGGCCACGGCGTACATCGCATTGGCGATGTCCTTCCACAAGGCGCGACGATCTCCTCCCCGAGCGTACACGTCGGCGACCCCGTGCGTTGCGTTCGGCACGAAGGAGAAATCGGCCCGGCCGCCAACATTGCGAAACACTGCCTCCAGCCGGCGCGCCGAGCCGTCGAGATAATAAGAATCGGCGCTCCCGACGGTCAGATGCACCTTGCCGTTGAGATCGCGCTTCAATCGCGGCCAGTCGGTCTCGATTCGATGCCCGATGTCATAATTGTCGCGCCAATACGCCACGACTACCGGATCGATCGCCCCGCTTTCACGGTCGAACATGAAAGCGGGCGTACCATCAGCGCGACGCGGCGAGAACACCCAATCAAAAGACCGCAACTGACCGCCGTCGTGGCCAAGTACCGTCTCGACCCTCGCGTACGTCTCCATTGTCGTCAGTACCTTATCGTGATCGCGTTCGATCGGTCGCGGTGCGCCGTTTGCGTCGCGGTACATGTTCGCGCCGGGCGCGTAGAGGTCGACGCCGAGAAAATCATGGAAGTCCGCCGGATCAGGCGAGGTTGGCCAGCTTCCGCCAAACAGCGCCGGGTAGCGCACGATCGCCCACAAAGCGAACCAGCCGCCCGAACTATGTCCGGTCAGGAAGCGGCCGGACGGTTTCGCGTCCATTCGGTATTTGGTCTCGAGCGCCGGGATCACGTCGTTGACGAACGCCTGGCCCCATGGACCGTTATTGACGCTGTCGGCGAATTCGGTCGTGCCGGTGGGCGCGGCATAGTCGAGTGTCACCCAGATCATGGGCGGAATGGCGCGTGCCTCCATCAGGTGCCAGATTTGCGAAAGCAATTGTCCGTCAAGCTTGTGGGAGGTGCCAAATCCGTTGGCCGTATATACCGTTGGATAGGTCGTACGTGCCCTCGGATCATAGCCAGGCGGCGTCAGCACCCAGGCTGCAACCGCCTGCTTCGTGCCGCGAAAGCGCGTGAGCGCTGGCGATATAATGCGCTCATCGTGGAGATGCGGGCGCGACGCGGCGATTTGGTCGGCGGCCGCCGGGGGCAATCCCCTCGTATCGAACTGGTCGGCCTCCGGCGGAACAACATGGTCGAACACGATCGAGGGCATCGACGAGAGCGGAAACTGCACGGTCACGACTTTCGAGACGAGATCTCCCGGGCCCCGGCCGGTATAGTCATAGTCGTTGTTGCGATCGAGCACGACCTGCACGCGATAGGCGCCCCGCGCTTTCGTCGCGAAGTTCTGGGGAAAGGCGAGCTGGCGGGTATCGATCGTGACGGTACGGATCGGACCGAACCCTGCAACGTCGCAAGCCGCTATGGATACCCCATTCTTGTCCGAGGCGTCGGTATCGACCTCGTCGGCGTTCGCATTCTCCGACGTCGCCGGCTCGGCGAACAGCAACAATCGTCCGCCTGCATCGCCGGCAATCGTCTCAGGCAAGCTCACAGCAAACCGAGTCTCGGGCGATGCTGCCCCGATCAGAGCGAGGCAGCATAAAGGAACGGATAAAGCGCGTAACGCCATTCTCGAACTTGGTATCATCGATTTGTTTTACCTTTGACAGGTCATGAGCGCGGACAGCATAGGCGAGCAGCGGGCGGGCGTGATGGGCTGGCGGCGATTCCACTGAGGATCATTTTGCTGACAGGTAGAGCAGCTATGCCCGGAAATCCCAGATGGGTTTTGTGATTGTACAGGACCCACTCGTCCCGTTCGGAGCATCATGTCCGAACCGCCTTAAGACCAGTTTATCTAAACATATCAATAGGAATTATCATATTTAAAAGTCAATGCTCTGCCCCTGTGAAAGTACTGGCATCCCGCTGTTGAACGGGGTCGACATTGGACATCGCATATTAATCGGATAAAATGCCGGCTAAAGAGCGGAGAGGTGCTTTGAGGGATATGTTGGTTGACGCAGGTTCCCACCTGGCAACGTTCGCGCCGATTGATTCAGGAAATAGCGGCAGCGATGCAAACAAGGGTGCCGTTGCGTCTGTATCCGCGCGATTCACCCGTCGAACTTTCCTCTATGCCTCCACAGCGCTCGGCATGCTGCCGGCGGCTGGGCAGGGCGCGCCATCGTTTACGGCATCGACTGTTCAGAATCGTCGCGCACCCATCGTGGCCAACCGCTCGCCGCTCGCGGCACAGCCGTTCCACATATTGCCCGCCGGTACGATCAAACCACTTGGCTGGCTGCGAAATCAGCTCGACATACAGGCACGCGGCATGGGCGGCCGTCTCGACGAGATCTGGCCGGATGTCGGGCGGAACAGCGGATGGCTTGGTGGCACCGGCGAAAGCTGGGAGCGCGGTCCCTATTTCGTTGACGGACTGCTGCCTTTGGCCTGGCAGCTCGACGACGCCGTCCTGAAAGCCAAGGCGCAGCGCTTCATCGATTGGACCCTTGCCAGCGCTCAACCCAACGGCATGTTCGGCCCCGCCAGCAACGATGACTGGTGGCCGCGCATGGTGATGCTCAAGGTGCTCATCCAGTATCACGAGCTTACCGGCGACGCTCGCGTGATTACCCTGATGACTAACTATTTCCGCTACCAGCTGAGCGCGTTGCCGTCGCGTCCGCTCAAGGATTGGGGACGCTTTCGGTGGCAAGATGAACTGCTCTCGGTGATCTGGCTCTACAATCGCACCGGAGGCGCCTGGCTGCTGGACGTGGCGACATTGCTCAAACGCCAGGGATTCGATTGGCAGGGCCTGTTTGCTAATTACCCGTTCCGGGAGAAGATGACCAAGGCGGCGCTCGGTATGGACATGCCGGATGTCCCCGGCGAGCCGCCCCAGGGACTGAAGGACTTGGCCTTGTCGGCGCATGGCGTCAACAATGCCCAGGCGCTCAAGGCGTCGCCGGTCTGGTCTCTGGTATCGGGAAGCGATGTCGATCGGCAGGCGGTGCAGCATCAGTTGGAAATGCTCGACCGCTTTCATGGCCAACCGCACGGTCTCTATGCGGCCGACGAACATCTGGCCGGGCGGAGTCCCAGTCAGGGCACCGAGCTTTGTACGGTGGTGGAGGCGATGTACTCGTTGCAGCATGCGCTCGCGATCACGGGCGATCCGGCGATCGGCGACCGGATCGAAAAGATCGCCTACAACGCTCTCCCAGCGACCTTTACCGACGATATGTGGGCTCACCAATACGACCAGCAGCCCAACCAAGTGCAATGCACGCGAGCGAAAGGCCCATGGACGACCAACGGCGTCGAGGCCAACCTGTTCGGCCTAGAACCCAATTTCGGCTGCTGTACGGCGAATTTTCACCAGGGATGGCCGAAGCTCACCGCGAGCCTGTTCATGGCTTCGTCGGATGGCGGGCTGGCGGCGATGCTTTACGCACCGTGCAGCGTCACGACCTTGGTCGAATCCGTACCAGTCACCGTCCGGCAGCAAACCGATTATCCGTTTCGCGACACGGTCTCGATCACGATCGAACCGGCCCGTCCGACGCAATTCCCAATACGGTTACGCGTGCCCGGTTGGGCACAGAGCGTGGCTATTGATGTCAACGGGCAGCGTCAGCCCGAGGCGCGCCGAGGGACTTTCGTAAAGATCGTACGGACGTGGCGCCGCGGAGATCGCATCGAAATCAGGTTTCAACGCGCTCCGCGGGTGGTCGACATCGGGCGCAACGCGGTCGGCGTCGAACTCGCGCCGCTCATCTTTTCGAAGCCGGTGGAGGAAGCTTGGACCAAGCTGCGCGATCATCGCCTCACCGCAGATTGGGAAGTTCGTCCGACGAGCGCCTGGGCCTATGCGCTATCACCGGCCGCGCCCATCACGCGTATCGATCGGGCAATCGGACCGGTGCCGTTTTCCCGGCGCGACCCACCCGTCATACTCGTGACCGAGGCTTCGCCGGTGAGCAATTGGGCAATGACGGACGGCGCGGCCGACCCAGTTCCGACCTCACCCGCAGTGGAGGCCGCGCCCATACGCGTCATGCTGATGCCGTATGCCGCCGCCAAGCTGCGTTTGACGGCGTTCGCCGTGGCACCGGATGTTGCTCCGCCTAAAAAGGTTTGATGCCGCGCCGGCCGCGACCGGCATGCGTCATTTGGCAGGTCCCGTTCGCGTTTCGGCGAAGCAAAATTCCAGAAGGCTGCGCATCATCGCCCAGGACATCTGGTCGGCGGCGTCGTCATAGGCCATGCCTGGCAGGCCGAGCGCATCAATCGCCGGGTCGGTGAAGGTATGACCGACGCCGCCGAACAGGTGTAACTGCCAATGCTGTGCCTTTTGCGTCATCTCGTCCGAGAAGGCCGCGAAATCATCGCGCGACGCGTAAGGATCCTCCGTTCCCGACATCATCAGGACCCTGGCTGCAATTGGCGCCTCTTGGCCACCTTTCGGACGACCATAGCCGGGGTGGAAGCCGATCGCTGCGAGGAGGGGCAGGCGCGCTCGGGCCATTTCAAGAACGGTGATACCCCCTTGGCAGAAGCCGATGGCGGCTAAGCGCGAAGTATCGACCAAGGGTTGCGCCGCCAATGTTCTAAACCCTGCGGTCGCCCGTTCGAGCAGAAGGCCGGGAGTCTCCATGAGTTCAACGTGACGGTCTCCCATCTCGGCGCGCGGAAAATCACGGATGCCATACAGGTCGATAGCGAACGCGGCATAGCCCAGGTCGGCGATTGCAGCCGCGCGCGACAAGATATGATCGTTCACGCCCGAAGCATCGTGAGCGACGATTACCCCAGGCACCGGCTGTGCGGTCGCGGGCATCGCAAGATAGCCCGTCAGCGCCACACCAGAGGCTTCATAGACGATTGGTTCGAGATTCATGAAGTGGCTCTCCGTCGGGTTGGCGTGGTCGGATGCAGAGCGATGAACGGACGGTCGCCGCCAGCCGCCACCGCTGCCCGATCACTCGTCGGCCGCTTTGAACACCGCGCGCGGTATCGGCAATGGGCGATCGTGTTCTATTCGATGAGGCGGGCTCGGATGAGCCGATCCTTCGAGCCTGCTCCAGTTGTTCTCCAATCATAATTCGGCTGCAGCTGTCGGCGCGCCGAACCGGTTACCCATGGGCTGCGGGCAGAGTGCCGCGATATTGAGCACTGGGCGGGGGCGAACTAGAGGTGGTCACTTCCTCGATGCAGTGCGCCACCCAGCCCGCGGAGCGACCGACGAGATAGGGCGCTTCGCTCGAGCTGAGCCCGACAAAGTTGCGTCGCGACTGGAGGCCGACAACCTCCTCTACAAACGTACTTACCAACGCGAAATTGGGTCGCTTGCCGCTGGATTCCCAAGCTAATTCGATGGCGCTGCGCAGCCTAAGAAAGGCCGGATGGTTATATAGCGCCCGATTGCCGTAATCCAGCAACGCGGCGGCGCGGGGATCGCCGTTCGGATGCTTTGGGTCGCCAAAACCGGGCACGTTCTGCCCTTCCTTCAATGATCGCACGACAACCGCTTCCGGATTGTCGGTCGTGATGAGCTCGGCGACGAAACGGCGCAGCGAATCGTTCTGGCCGAACCTGCTGTGACGGCCGACCGCGATGGCCAGTCCAGCGGCCACGGCGCGCCACGGCGTCACGCCGGTACTCGCCATGGTCCTGACCGCACGCGTTTCCTCGGTGACGCCGTGATCCGCCGCAAGGACGAGAAGGCGGCGCACCAGGTCGGCAAGTTCTGGCGACAGATTCAGCGACCGCTGGAACTGAAGATGAATGGGCGCGTCCGACGCGGTTCCGCTGTTCAGGATGATCGCGGTGAGCCAGCGGACGATGTCCACGCCGGTCGCGGCCATGCCCGCCGGCGACAAATCATAGCAGTGCGGATTGGCGTGTTCGAGGAAGGGGAAGTGGGCCAGTGCCCGATCGACTCCCGCTTCCGCCTGCAGAAGCGCGTCCAGTTTGCCAAACAACGGGGAACTTCGCGGCGCGCCGCGCGAGAATATGGCTGGACGGGCTTGCCACAGAAGTCCCGCCACCTCCTCGAAGCTGGCGGTTTCCGCCAGTTCCAGTGCGTCACGGCCACGGTAGAACAGACCGTGTTCGCTAACGAGCGTGACATTGGTGGCGGTTTTGGCCGGGCGCAACGCGCCGCGCTGTCCCCGCGGTCGCAGCGCTTCGACGTCAGCGCGCCAGTAGCGGTGCTGGCGTGTGCCCTCCACCTGCTGCGAGCGTACGCCCTTGCGGCTGACATAAGCGTAGATGGTGGAGCGGCGAACGCCCAGGATCGCGGCCGCTTCTTCGGCGGTGATATAGCCGTCGCTCATCCTGCCAGGTTCCCAGAGCGGCAGAGCGGCGTCAATCGTCGCGGTGTCCCCAACATCCCAACGTGCCCGAGCCAAGTCCCAGGTCGGCGCGGCCGGACCGCGCCGCGTCGGCATCAATCCAGCGCGACGTCGAGCAGGCTCACGAACATCTGGCCGCTATGTAGGTCCCGTTCCTCGCGGCTGCCCGACGGGGTAGGGCGGACGCACGAAATCTTGACCATATTCAGGCTCTCGACCGGGAAACTCTTCACCAACGCAGGATCGGTGCCGAACAGCCGTTCGAATGTGGCTGGCCCGAGCGCGGGGTGATGGGCGTAGCGGTCGAACTTTTCACGGTCCTTGAAGAACAGATCGAAGGTGACCCAGAAGGGCCCCGCGTTTTTCGACCGGACACCTCGGCACACATCCTTGACAGTTGTCATCACGCAGCCTCCTCGAGACCAAGGTCGAGCCACACCGTCCGCACCAGCTCCATGGGATCGTCGCACTCGACGACATGGTTGAGCTTGAACTCATAAAGCGGCCCGCGCGGGATGTCCGCGGGTGTGAATGCAAAGCCGTAGCTCGGCATCTCGTCATGGTTCGGCATGTACATGTGGAAGAATTTGGGATTGCACGCCTTAGCGATCTGGTTCGCCATATCCTGGGTGTCGGCAGTCGCAACAAACAGTACCGCGATCTCTCGTGGTGGTGGCGTGCCGTCGGGCACCTTCTCGCCGGAGACGCCATTCCAGCCATAGAGACGAAGCGAGATGTGGAAGTTGCCTGCGGCCTCGCCGATCACGCTGTTGACACGGTCATACAGCGTCTTCGTCATCTTCGTGTTGAACGTGTCGAGATCGTTGAGGACGATCGGATCGCGAATGCCGATCAGCATGACTGTCTGGAACTGGCCCGAGGCCGCGCCCTCGATCTTCATCGTATAGGGCTGCTCCTCCCACTCGGATCCGGTCACGCGGACGACGCGCGGGTTCACCTGCTCGTAATGCGACTTGCTCACTTCGAGGACGCCGCCCGGCTCGTACAGACGGAAGGGGTCGCTGTTCTCGTACAGCATGTGCCCCGATACACTTTCCGGGGTGGCGGTGTTGATCTGGTTCAGCGGCTCGACTTCGAAGCCTTCGGCATCGATGCGCAGCAGCAACCCGGATGCATCGACCTTCTTCAGCGTCGACTGTCCGCCACATTCGCCGATCTTGCCGGCGTGCCAGCTCGGCCCTTTGGGCGCGCCTTTCATCAGCGCGTAGCAGCAGATTACCGCGGTGTCGGTGGTGCGGCCGCCCAGCACGATGTCCGCGCCCGCTTCGAGCGCGGCGATATAGGGCTCGGGGCCCATAGCGGCGACGATATGATCGCAGCTGTCGATCGTCGCCTCGTCGAGCGCGCCCATTGGCGCGAGCGGACGAATGCGACCCTCGGCGTTCTTCCGCTTGACCGTTTCCTTCGACAACTCGGAATAGAGCAACGCGATCTTCGGTCGCAGTCCAAGCTCGTTCGCGACCTCGACGGCGATGTCGCGGGTCCAGTCCAGGTTGAGGTCGCCACCGGCCTGGCCACTGGTTCCGACCACGATCGGGATATTCGCTTTCGAGGCGGCCTTCATCATCAACGTCAAGTCGCGCTTGACCGACCCCCGGTTATTCTTCGACATTCCAAGCGCGAGATATGCCGCTCCGCTGTCGGTCGAGCCTGCGTCGGTGGCGATCACCTGCGCGCCCTGCGCGATCCCGTATTCCAGCTCCTCCTCGCGCGCTCCCGCGCCGAGAGAACCCGTGGGCACCAGAATTACCACCTTATCGTCGAACTTCCTGGTCATGCCTTTATCCCTGTCGCGGTTGCACGCCTGCCGGATCTACTCGTCATGCTAGATCGTCAAGATGTACGATAAAAATCAATATACTTTCTGAGAGTTTCAGTCGGCAGTGGCTTCAACGCTAAGCACGCGGCGCCGCAGCGGTGCGAGAGACATGCGCAGGAACAACAGGGTCAGGGGAAAGAGGACCAGCATCACGCATTCGAGCGAGCGGCCAAGCAGCGCCTCGTCACGGAATACATAGTCGGTGAGCGTGGCAACTACCGACGGCCCGAGCCCGCCAATCGACAGCATGAAGAAGGCGGTGATCGCCGCCATTTGGCCGCGCAGTGATTGTGGCGTGATGACCTGCATCACGGTCGCCGCATAGGAAGTCACCGGGATCGCGACGATCGAGACGAGCGCGAACAGGATCATGAAGACGATGGGATTGGTCACCAGGAAAAGCGCGGCAGCAAGTGGCAGGCTGCCGGCGACCAGCCAGGAATAGAATCGGACGTGGATGTCCTTGATCCCGCGCTGATAAAGCCAGTCGACGAGCATGCCCTTGAACACGAGAGTAGCAGCGGCTCCGATGCTGGTCAGCCCGAGTACCGGTCCATAAGCAGCCGGCGTCCATCCGAACTGCCGCGTGATATAGGTGGGCGCCCAGCCAGTGATGCTGTTCGAGCAAAGCGCCATGAGCGAGAAGGCGGCGATCATCGGGATCAGGAGCGCGCGCTCGCGCCGCACGAAGGCGAGAATCCTCTCAGGCGTCTCGCCCGGCCTGGGCGCCGGACGATCTGGTTCGCGGACACTCAGCATCAGACCGGCGAGAAAGAGCGCCGGTATGCCGCTCATGATCATCAGCATCTGCCAGGGCGCGATACCGTGCAATTGTCTTGAGGCGATCAGTCCGGCCGCCACCGTCAGGCCGACCCCGGCGACCCCATAAGCAGCGGCCGTACCGATTTTCACGCCGGTCATATAGACCGAGATCGCGGTCGCCAGACGCTTGCGCGGATATTTTGCGGCGAGGAGCGAACTGGAGGCAGGGCCGAGCGATGACTCGCCAATGCCTACCAGCATGCGCGAGAGCAGCAGCGTGACGAAGCCACCGGCGATGCCGGTGGTGATGGTGGCGAGTCCGAACAGCAGCGTGCCGACCAACAAGATCCAGCGCCGCGAGAACCGGTCCGCAGCCCATCCGAATGGCAGGCTGAACAGCGCATAGGAGAAAGAGAAGGCTGGTCCGAGCGCCAGGCCGATCTGGAAGTCGGACAACGCGAGCGTCGCCTTCATCTGCGGTACCAGCATGGTAATCAGGTACCGGACGAGCAGCGAAAAAATGAAGATGATCGAGAGCACGGTCAGCGTCCAGATCGCGTCGCCGGTCAAGCGCTGCACCGGGCGCGCACTCAGGCCGTCACCGACCCCAGAGGTCGCCGGCAGCTCGGCAGCACCGGTCGATCCAGCGGTCGGTGCAGATGTGCGGCTATGCACGGGGCGCTACCATGGCAAGCGGCGCGCCGCGGACCGGCGACCTGTCGAACCCGTGGACGGGCATCGATCCTCTCCTTGCCGACGGGAATTATTTCCCCTCGGCGTAAGCTAGATTGGCGCCGTCTGGTGTCAACCTTGACGGAAAACAATCAATATGTGATCCCAAGTCATGGATGACGAATATGTGTCCGCCGAGGAAGCCGCGGCCATGCTTGGGGTCACGCTCGGTACCTTGTACGCTTATGTCAGTCGCAAGCTCATCCGGTCGCAGCCGTTGCCTGGGTCGCGCGCGCACCGTTATTGGCGGGCGGATATCGAGCGTTTGCGCCGCCGAGAGCGCCGTCCGGCCCCCGTCGCTGGCGAGCTACGCAACGAAAGCAGCATCACATTGCTCACCGACCGCGGTCCTTATTATCGCGGTCGAAGCGCGATCGAGCTGGCGGAGACCTCGTCGCTCGAGGCGGTCGCCGCCCTGTTGTGGGAAGTGGATGAGCGCGACGTCTTTACTGGCGAACTGCCGCGGCGATCGAAGAACTATCTCGCGATCGAGCAGGCGCTAAAGGATGGCCCGGTCGTCGATCGCGCGATTGCGCACATGGCTTACCTGGAGCAGGCGCATCCGCGTTCCTACGATCTCTCTGCGCCGGCTATGGCGCGGACCGGCGCTGACATCGTGCGCTGGATCGCGGCAATCATGCTCGACCAGCCGACCGCGTCGTCCGAGCCGCTCCATTTGCAGTTCGAGCGCGTGCTGAATCTGCCGCCCCATTTGACAGGTCTGGCGCGTCGCATCCTCGTGATGATCGCCGATCATGGATTCGAGCAGGCTACCTATGCCGTTCGCGCCGTCGCCAGCACCGGCGTTACAGTCTGGCGCTCGGTCGCGACGGGGCTCGCCGTCTCGGGCGGGCGCCGCAGCCGGTTCGGTCATATCGAGGCGATCCGCCGCTTCGTCCGCGAGATCACCGAGGCGCCCGACCCGGAGGACGTCGTGATGCGCATGATGCGCGAGGGCGAGGGGCTGCCGGGATTTGATAGCGAGATCTATGCGCATGACGATCCGCGAGCCGACTCTTTGCTCGCTTATTGCGAGTCGGTCATGGCGGGCGACGTCGGGTTGAGGAGGTTGAAGATCGCGCTCGACTTGATCCTCGAAGTGTCCGGTCAGCGCCCGAAAATCGCAATCATGACGTCTTTTGCCAGCACCAAATGGAGCGAAGGCTTTTCCACCGACATGCAGATGCGCTCGCTTCAAGCGCTCTATTTCGTCGCTCGCTCCTGCGGCTGGGTGGCGCATGTGATGGAACAGCACGCCGGCGGCGAGGCGGTTCATCGCAAGGTGAAGTATAGCGGGTTGCTGCCGACACCACATTGACGATTTCTAGTCAAGATTGACTGTACTCTTCGCCCCGCCTTAGCTCCGGCCCGCTGACGCCGATAAGGGCGCGGATCGGGAGACTAAGGGATGGTCGCTGACGAGGACGTGGTGCCGGGTGAACCGATGGCCGCGCCATATTCCGCCGGCAGTGAGGCGCCGCTCACTTTGGCGCCGCAGGGCGCCGTCGATACCCATCACCATATTTTCCTGAGCGAGTTCCCGGGATCCGACGGCAAGCCTGTCCGAATCGAGGCCACCGTCGACGATTATCGCGCGTTCAAAAAACGGCTCGGCATCTCGCGGTCAGTCGTCGTCGCGCCATCGTCCTACGGCACCGACAATGCGTGTCTGGTGGCGGCTCTCGATCAACTCGGCACCGATGCCGCGCGGGGGATCGCGCTGGTCGATCCGAATGTCATCGATGCCGAGCTCGACGCGCTCGGAAGGCGAGGCGTGCGCGGCATGCGCGTGTATTTCGGCAAGAACCGCGTGCCGACGGTTGATGAACTACAGGCGCTCGCGGCTCGCGCCGCGGATCGCAATTGGGTCCTGCAGTTCGTCGGCAACCGCGAGCGCGAGGTGTTTGTCGCCTGGGCGGATGTCCTTGCCCGCCTGCCATGCACGATCGTCATCGACCATTTCGGTTGGGCACCGCAGCCAGGCGGAGTCCGCAGCGCCACCGCCGACGTAATCCGGCGGCTCATGGACACCGGGCGAGGCTTCGCCAAATTGTCGGGCCTCTATCTGTCGTCGCGCGAGGGTGGGCCAGCCTATTCCGATGTGGACGAACTGGCGATCGATCTCGTCCACCACGCGCCCGAACAGACCTTGTGGGGCTCGGATTGGCCGCACGCCATCTCGCTCCCGTACCTGCCGGACGGGGCACTGCTTTTCGACAAGCTGGCCCTTTGGGCGCCCGACCCCGCCGTTCGACGGCAAATCCTGGTGACCAATCCGGAGCGCCTCTTCTGGGCTGACTGATCGCCCAAGGCAGGGGGTGGGCCGCAATTCGATAGACAGCCGCCGAAACGAGCGGCGATGAGGATAGGAGACCTGAAATGCGTTATTCGCCTTCTCTCGGTGCACTCGCCGCCGCGCTGGTCGCCGTCCCGGCCGCCGCGCAGGCCGTATCGCCGCGATCCGTGCCTGCCACGCCGGCCGCGGAGGAATCCCCCGACCGGGCCAAATCCGATGATCAGTCCAGATCTGACATCGTCGTGACCGGCTCGCGAATTGCCCGACGCGACTATTCTGCGGACAGCCCGATTGTCACGGTGCGCGACGACCAGCTCAAGTCGAGCGGCCAGCCCACTGTCGAAGCATCGCTCAACCAGCTCCCGCAATTCACTGCCTCGGCGAGCGGCGCCACCAGCGGCGCCGGCGCGCAGAACCGCGGCGGACAGGCCACCGCCAACCTGCGCGGCCTGGGTCAGCAGCGTACGCTGGTGCTGCTCGACGGCCGGCGCTTGCAGCCCGGCGGTTCGGATGGCGCGGTCGATCTCAATACCTTGCCGGACGCGCTGATCGAGAATGTCGAGGTGATCACCGGGGGCGCGTCCGCGACCTATGGCTCGGATGCGATCGCCGGCGTGGTCAACTTCAAACTTCGGCATCATTTCAACGGCCTGCAGGTCGATGCGCAGAATGGCATTACCGATCGCGGTGACGGCGGGACCCGCAATGTCAGCGTGACCGGAGGCCTCGATTTCGATGGCGGTAAGGGTAATGTGGTGCTGAGTGGCAGTTTTGCCGATCGCGACCCGGTGCTCAATCCTGCGCGCGGTTTCTTCCGCTACAGCAAGCTCGCCGCGGCGCTGCCGGAAGGCAATATCGCGGTCAATGCCAACAACTTGCCAAGTCAGGCGGCCGTGGACATCGTCTTTGCCCGTTACGGCATCGCGCCAGGCAGGGTGAGCCGAAGCCTGGCTTTCTCCTTCAATAATGACGGATCACTGTTCGCCGCTAATCCGGTGTTCAATTATCGCGATCCGCCGGATCATGTGCTGAACGATGGCAAGTCGGTGCAATATTCGACCGGCGACTTTGGTTATCTCCAATTGCCGCTGACACGCTATTCCGCATTCGGTCGTGTCGAATACGCCTTCTCCGACAATCTGCACGCATTCCTGCAAGGACAATATACACACTACAAGGCGATATGGGGCATCGCCCCCCCGGTGATCGGTGGCGGAGGCACAGCACCGGTGACGGTCCCGGTGACCAATCCCTTCATCCCGGCTGATCTCGCCGCGCTGCTGGCGTCCCGCCCCAATCCGACCGCGCCGTTCTCGCTCACCAACAAGCGCACCAACGAAACCGGCAACCGGCTAGAGACCGATCAGTATGACGTATTCCAGATCACCGGCGGCCTCTCGGGCAAGCTGGCGGGCGACTGGACATGGGATGTATCGGGATCGTTCGGCCGCAGCAAGGCGGTGATCACCGACGCGGGCTATCCATCGATCGCCGCTCTCAACAATCTGGTCGCCGCGCCCGATGGGGGAAGGACCATCTGCGCCGGGGGCTATAATCCGTTCGGCCTCACTCAACTGTCCGCTGCCTGCAAACAGTATATTTTGCGCACGATCACCAATCGTACCAATGTCGAACAACAAGTGCTCGAAGGGAATGTGCAGGGCAAGCTGCTCGACCTTCCCGCCGGCGAGGTGCGCGCCGCCGCCGGTGCCGCATATCGGCGAAACTTCTTCGAGTTCGATCCCGATCCGCAAGCGACGACCGCCGGGCTCGTCAATTTCTCGCAGGTGAAACCGGCGAGCGGCGCAACGCGCGTGAAGGAGGTATATGGCGAATTGCTCGTACCGCTATTGCACAATCTCCCGCTCGTGCAGCAACTGACGGTCGACCTGGGCTATCGCTATTCGGACTACAACCTGACGGGGGGCGTGAGCACCTACAAAGCCGATGGCAACTGGAAGCTCGGTGCCGGATTCAGTATTCGTGGCGGCTATTCGCGCGCGATCCGCGCGCCCAATGCCGGCGAGCTCTTTGCCGCGGCAAGCCAGTCCGCCGTCGTGCTCGGTGCAATTGGACCGCTTGGCAGCGGCGATCCATGCGATGTTCGCAGCGGGTACCGTGCCCCGGGCTATAGCGGCGCGGCGCCGGTTCGGGCGCTGTGCATCACCCAAGGCGTCCCTGTTTCCCTGATCGATTCATTCCGCAACACGACGGCCCAGAGCGTCATCAATCTGTCCGGCAACCCCAATCTCAAAGAGGAGACGGCGGATACCTATTCGGTGGGCGCGGTGTTTAGCCCAAAGGTGAGCAGCCCCTGGCTCTCGCGGCTCAACCTGTCGGTCGATTTCTATTCGATTAGTCTCAAGGATGCGATCGGGACGATCACCGGGCCTGTTGCCGTTGCCAAATGCTTCAACGCGGACGGCTCGAATCCGACCTACGGCACCGACAACATCTATTGCGCCGCGATCGTTCGCCAAGCAGGCTCGGGTCTGATCGAAACGATCAACACCCCGCTGCTCAACCTTGGCGGATACCGCACATCGGGGATCGACTTCACCGCCGATTGGGCGGTGCCGACCACCGCGTTAGGTCTCGGTGGACGTGGCAGCCTTCGCCTCAACACAGCGGTCAGCTATCTCAGATCCTTCAAGATCCAGAATTTGCCGGGCGCGCCGTTCCAGGAATTCGGAGGCACGATCCTCAACACCCAGATTGATCCGCTGGCGGATGCCCATCCAAGGTGGAAGGCGACGACCAGCTTCGGGTACGAAGCTGGTGGGAGCGGGCTGACTTTTCGCTGGCGCTTCATCGACAAAATGACCAACGCCAACAATGTAGGCACGACCGGCACTGCGCCTGGCGTGAAGGCGGTCAGCTATTTCGACCTGGATGCACGTATCAAAGTGAACGATGTGCTGACCTTACGCGCGGGCGTGACCAATCTGACCGACGTTCCCGCGCCGCTTGTCGGCAACGTGGTCGGACAGACTGATTACGCAACCTACGACGTGTTGGGGCGCCGCTTGTACTTCGGCGCAAGGGTCAAGTTTTGATGTGCCATGGGAACATGCTGCGGCGCAGCCCAGGCATCGACGGCCGCTTGCGTCAGCATGCCATTTGCGGATGCAGCAGATAGACATTGGATGCCAAGCGCAAAAAGAAAGGGAGCGGTCTGGTGACGACTTCATTCGATTGGGCGGATCCCTTTTTGCTCGACGACCAGTTGAGCGAGGATGAGCGGATGATCCGCGACACCGCCCGCGCCTATGCCGAGGACAAACTCGCGCCACGCATCATCGATGCTTTTGCCAATGAGACGACCGACCCGGAGATCTTCCGCGAGATGGGCGCGCTCGGCCTGCTCGGGCCGACGATTCCGGAGGAATATGGCGGCGTCGGCGCGAATTACGTGTCCTACGGCCTGGTCGCGCGCGAGGTCGAGCGGATCGACTCCGGCTACCGCTCGATGATGAGCGTGCAGTCGAGCCTCGTCATGTACCCGATCTACGCTTACGGCTCGGAAGAGCAGAAGCATACATATCTGCCCAAGCTGGCGAGCGGCGAATGGATCGGGTGTTTCGGCCTGACCGAGC
>Ga0136846_1231440_pt1 | contig 19604 bp, 16 predicted proteins | sample HopSoiMetagenom2_FD_96841 | JGI IMG/M metagenome (GOLD analysis project Ga0136846, IMG submission 96841) | Grasslands soil microbial communities from Hopland, California, USA - 2 Assembly 2016 (version 4) | ecosystem: Environmental > Terrestrial > Soil > Grasslands | place: USA: Hopland...
AGAGCGTTCCGCGCGGTCTGTACCCACGAAGGGTGCCCGCTGGGGTGGAATGCGCAGCAGCATCTGATCCGGTGCCCGTGCCATGGTGGCGCGTATGACACGGCGGGGCGTGTGGTCTCCGGTCCCCCGCCGGCGCCACTGACCGAGCTGCAGGCCACGGTCGACCATGGAACGATCTATGTCGCTGGCCCCGTGACGCCTTGACCGGGCCAGTGTTGCATGTGGTCGGACCTGTCCCCACATTGCCCGAATGACCGCCGACTCTCACGCGACACTTCGAAAGAACGTCATCAAGCGAGTGCTGGATGGGGCCGGAGTCGCCGCTCCGTCCCAGCGACGCGTCGCGTTCGAAGGGAAGCGCGCGGCCCCCGAGCTGCAGGCGCTCATCGACAAGGTCGAGGCGCACGCCTACAAGGTTACCGACGACGACCTGCGCCAATTGCAGGCGAAATACAGCGACGACGAGCTGTTCGAGATCATTGTGTCCGCGGCGCTCGGCGCGTCCGAGCGGCGTCTGTTCGCGGGGCTGGAGGCCCTCGACGAGGCATGAGACTCAAGAAGGTCCATGACGGGCATCGACTGCCCGACAAGTTGATGCTCACGATGATGAACCTGATCGTGGGCCACGCGCCGGGTGTCGTGCGCACGCTGCGCTACCGCAAGGAGTTTTTCGGGCACCCCTTCTCGGAGCTGACCGAGCAGGTGATGCGTGGCCCGTCGGAATGGTCGGTGGGCGAGCGCGAGATGTTCGCGGCATTCGTCTCGCGGCTCAACCAATGCGTCTTTTGAATGAGCGCCCACTCCGCGGTCGCGGAGGCAGCGTTGCAGGATGGCTCGATGCAGCTCGTGCTCGACAACTATCGCACGGCTCCGATCCCCGAGAAGCTGCGCGCGATGCTCGCGCTCCTCGAGACGTATACGCTCCATCCAAACCAGATGAGCGGGAGCCACGTTCGAACCGCGCTCGCGGCCGGCGTCTCACGCGAGGCGATTCGCGACGCATTCTACGTCGCGTACCTGTTCAACACGTACGACCGCCTCGCCGACACGCTCGGGTGGGAGCTGCCTGACGAGAGCTACTATCCCAAGGCAGGCCAGTTCCTGCTCAAGAAGGGATATCTGTAGCGCGCGTGAGCCGACTGCGCTCCTCTCGCTGCACAGCGCCGGCACGGAAAAGCGCCCGGTCTACGATCGGGACGCTCGTGCTGCTTCTCTCGGCGTCGGCAGAACTGTCAGGGCAGGGCACGCAGCCCGCGTGGATGCTCGGGCCGTTCGAGAAGCCGAAGGGTGTGAACCCGATCCTCATGCCTAACACGAACGCGACGTTCGTCCCGCGCCCGGGCGAACAGCCCGTGCGCTGGGAGGAGACGGCCACGTTCAATCCAGCGGCGGTCGTCCGAAACGGCGCCGTGTACGTGTTCTATCGCGCAGAGGACGCAACCGGCGAGGCGAAGATCGGGTTCCATACGTCGCGCATCGGGCTGGCTGAGAGCAAGGACGGCCTGCGCTTCACGCGCCGTGCGTCGCCCGTGCTCTACGCGCAGGATGACGCGCAGGTCGCCAACGAATCGCCGGGCGGGGTCGAAGACCCCCGCATCGTGGAGACGGAGGACGGTCAGTACGTCCTGACGTACACCCAATGGAACCGCAAAGTCCCTCGGCTCGCCGTCGCGACGTCGCGCGACCTCGTCACATGGGAGAAACGCGGGCCGGCGTTCGCGAAAGCGGCTGGCGGAAGGTACCTGGGCGTCGAGTCCAAGTCGGGCGCGATCGTGACGCGAGTGGTGGGTAACCGCCTGGTCGCGACCAGGATCGATGGGAAGTACTGGATGTACTACGGCGTACCTAACGTGGGGATCGCCACCTCGGAGAACCTGACGGACTGGACGCCGCTCGAGGTGGAGGACGGCCGACCACTGGCCGTGCTGTCGCCGCGACCCGGGTATTTCGACGCGTGGCTGGTCGAACCGGGCCCGCCCGCGATCCTCACGGACCGCGGGATCGTGCTGCTGTATAACGCGGGCAACAGTGACCGGTTCGGCGAGCGTGGATTGCCTGCACGCATGTACACAGCGGGGCAGGCGCTGTTCGACGCCCGCAATCCGTTCAAGCTGCTCGACAGAACCGACGGCCCATTTCTGCGCCCCACGGAGGCCTACGAGCGTACGGGCCAGTACCCGGAGGGGACGACGTTCGTCGAAGGCCTCGTGCCTTTCAAGGGCCAATGGTTCCTCTATTACGGGAGCGCGGACTCGAGAGTCGGTGTGGCGGTGGCGAACGTTAGGCGGTGAACGAAACGACGCGCAATCCAGTAACGACGCGAATCCAGACGGCGCCAATCCCGACGAGCGCCCATCCCCAACAACGTCGGGACCGCGCCACCGAGTGGAGCAGCCCGGCCCTCGACACGGAGCGTTAAGGGCGCGCGTCAAGTCACACGGAGAAAACGATTTGTGCGATTTACTTCGAGCAACGTGGCAACGGGGCAAGGTGGTCGCGAGGCAGCGCGACGCTCGATCGGGCGTGTGTAATGGTCACGTCGCCAATCGTATATCGACGATGCGCTTCCGGTTGCGATCAGTTGGCCTCGGGGGATGGCGCGAGCAGTCGCTTGAGCTCCGGGTCGGCGTTGCGCCACGCGCGGCGAAAGTACGCCTCGTAGACCCGCGCGCTGTCGGCGTCGCCTGCCTGGTGGAAGGCCTGCGCCATCAGCAGATCGAGCTCGCTCCGTGGCTGGTAGCGCCCCATGCCATCGAGCGGCGAGGCGTAGGCGTCGCGCAGTGCGGCCAGCGCGGCGCGCGGCTGGTTGAGCGCCAGCTCGGTCTTCGCGAGCGCGACGTTGCTTCTGGTCCAGGACTCCGCCACGCCCCAGCGTGCCTGCTGGAGCTCCGCTTCGGCGTCGAACCACCGACCCTGCAGCATGGCCAGTAGCCCGCGGACATGGTGATGAAGTCGCCGGTCGCGACCGAAAAAGCTTTTCGCGCACCCAATGGCGAGTGTGTCAGCGAGCCCCCGCAGCCGAACCGTGTCGCCCGACGGGGCGATCGCATCGGCGAGCAGCGCGTGGTGCCAGCAGAATCCACGCGCAGCGGTGCCGACGGGAGGGAATCGGGTCTCGAGACGCGGACCGTGCGCCGAACGCTCGTACAAGGCCTCCGCGCCCGCGTAGTCCCCGAGGCGACCGAGGTTGTTGCCACGCACGAGGACGGTCTGTACGCCAGCGTTAGGCACGTCCATCTCGGTGCGGTCGAGTGCCGAGTTCGACGCGCGAAGCTCACCGCGTTCGCGCAGCACCAGCACGCGGAGATCGTACGCGGACGCGCGCAATTGGGGCGACTCGCTTCTGAGCCACGCGCGAGACAGCGAGTCCGCCGTGTCGTACTGGCGCGCCGCGATGAGCAGGCGTGCCCACATGTCGAGCGTGGACGGATCTCGCCCCGAGAGCATGACCGCTCGCTGAACGGCGTCGATCGCCTCACGATGCCGCTGTCGATACGACAAAACGCCAGCCAGCATCTCCCAGGACGCCGGCGCGTCGGGCTGGAGCTCGACCCAGCGCTTCGCCGAATGCTCCGCCTCCTCCCATTTGCCCTCCTGCGCCTGAATACGGGCAAGGTTTCCGTACCCGACACACGGCGCACACGGTCCCGACCCGGCTTCCATCGCAAGCGAATCGAGTGCGAGCGCGGCCTGCCACATCGACTCGGCCGCCTCGAACTGTCCGGTGTTGCTGAGCACTCCGTTCAACACGCCATACGCGCGTGGGTCGCGTGGGAAGCGACGCACCAGCTGGCGCGCCATGGCTTCACTGCGCTCTGATTCGCCGCGATAGAGCGCATCCAGGACCTGGGTCTGCAGCTGATCGAAATCGCTTGCGCGATCGCCGTGGCTGGCGAGCACACGTCGCAGCCGGTCGGCGACATCCGACTCCCCGGTGGCGAGCGCCCAGTCAATTCGCGCGTGCACTGCGGTCACGAAGCCGGAGTCGAGCGCGATGGCGGCGTCGAGCTCGTGGTACGCCTCGTGGGTCCGCCCTTCCTGCGCCGCCTGCATCGCACGCACGAAATGTTGAAATGCCTCGACGCTGGACGTTTCGAGATCGGTGAACCGGAAGCCCGGGCGCTGGGCATTCACCGTGGCGAGCACGCGGGCCGCCGCTTCGTCCGCGACGGCAAGGGCGTCGTGGCGCGAGAGCGCATCGTTGCGGAGCAGGCGCCCTGTCGCGACATCGCGGACTGCCAGATCGAGCACGATCGCGCGATCATCCCGGCCGACCGTGCCGCTGACCACGACGGTTGCGCCGAGCCGGTGCGCGAGGTCGCGGAGGTCGTCGGCTGCGGGGCCAGAGACTCGGTCGCCACCCCGCCTGCGGAGCAGTGCCCGCACCTGGGCGGGCGGGACGACCTCGACCTCGGGGCTTCGCGAGAGCTCGGACATCATCATCTGCGGGAGCCCATCGGCGAGCCAGGCGGTCGCTGAATCGGCGTCCTTCACGTCGATGGCGATGGCCACCCGAGGACGTGTGGACGTGTGCGCTTCTCCCGTTTTGCTTCTCGCGGCGAGCGCCGCGACGAGTGCGACGAGCCCGACGCCTACGGTCGCGGCACGTGTGAGCTGGCGACTTAGCGATGGTCGTGCGGTCTCGAGCGCGGGCGTGCGCGGAGGCGGCAACGCCGGTGCCTCGTTAGGCGTCGCCGGTTGCGGTGCCACGGCGGGGGTCGTCGGCGTCGCCACGATGGCCGATGGCGGCAGCGCGTCGAGGGTGTCACGCAAGCTCTGGGCGAGCTCCAAGACCGGTTTTTCCGGGGCGAGATCGAAATCGCGCGCGAGACGCGCACTGAGCTGCTCGAACTCATCGAGTGCGCGCTGCGCCGCGTCGCGAGTGCCCGGCGACTTCACCGCGTTGAGACGATAGAGCGCGGCATCCACCGAAAGGGGTGCGGTCTCGAGCCAGCGAGCGGCGAGCGAGCCGCATGCCTCCCACTCGCGAGCTCGGGCGCAGGCGAGGCACTGCTGCGCAGAGACCTGAAGGAACAGCGTCTCGAGGCGGCGGCGCTCTCGTGAGGCCCACTGCTCGAAGCTTGGTCCGGCTTCGATCTCCACGCCATCCAGGAATGGCCCCGTATAGAGCGTAGCCGCCCGCGACGGGTCGCGTGCGGCAACCGCGTCCTCGAACGCGGTGGCATCCACGACCAGCGGGGCATCGGGATTGAGCCAGACCTCGGTACCCTGACTCGCTATCGCGAGCCGCCCGAGCTCGCGACGCAGGTGGGACAGCGCATCGCTGAGGGAGTGCCGCGCGCGGCATTCCTCCTGGTCGCCCCAGAACATCTCCGCGAGCGTGGCTCGTGAGACTGGCCGTTTCGCGGTGGCGAGAACGGCGAGAAGGGCGAGCTTGAGCCGTCGCTTGGCGAGCGACTCGGATTCATCACCCCTCGGCGATAACAACGTGAGTCTGCCGAGGGTGACAAGGGTGAACGTGTCGACCCGTGAGGAGCGCACGAGATTGATATCGGTGCAGCGCCGGAAGGCGCGTCAGCTTCAAAGGGACAGGCGTCCTGCGTTGAACGCGAGAGCCCACCAGTCAGACGGAGCGAAGGCCGCGAAACTCTCACTCGCCTTGGAATCTCGCGCGGCGAGAGCTTCTGAGCTCGCCATCGGGGCACGGGCCATGCCCTCCGATGGCCGGTCACCAGCCTCGAGGTCATGATGGACAAGAGCAAACGCAGCTCCACGCACGAACCCACACCGGGCGACTCGCTCCCGCGAAGGCCTAACGGCGAGCTCGAGGACGATAGCACGCTGGAATCGAACCCCCCGCGCACGACGAAGGACGGCATCACCGCCCCGAAGTTCGGCTCGGCAGGGAGTGGGGGTGCGGAGCTGGAGCCGGGTCCGGAGCGAGACTAGGCGACTGGCGACAGCGAGAAGGCCTGTCGTTCCGAGCGCAGCGAGGAATCGCCGTCCTCCCGGTAGAGCGGCCGAGCCCTCGGTCGGGAGGACGGCGATTCCTCGACTCGCTGCCGCTCGCTCGGAATGACCCGCGCCTTTTGCCGCCCGTCGCCAGTCGCCAGTCGCAGTCGCCTAGTCAGTCCTCAGCGCCACATTCGCATCAACGCGCGACGCGCGGAGGGCAGGGATCCAGCTCGCCGCCACCGCCACGCCCACCAGCGTCGTCGCGACGATCACGAATACCCACGGGTCCTTCGGCGACACGTTGAACAGCAATGGCTTGACCCATTTGCCCGCCCACAGCGCACCGGCCACGCCGATCGCCACGCCGATCGCCGCGAACCGCAGCCCGTCGGTCACGACAAGCCGCACGACGTCGCTCGACTGCGCACCTAACGCACGACGCACGCCCAGCTCGTGCGTCCGCTGGGCAACGTTGTAGGCGATCACGCTGTACAGCCCAATCGCCGCGAGGGCGAGCGCCAGCACGCCGAACGCGACGAACATTGTTGCGCCGAGGTGCCATGACCGCGTCTCGGTGCCCAGAATCTCGTTGAGCGGGGTGGTGGTGATGTACGACGCCCCCGGCATCTCGCGCTGCAGCCGACGACGCACGCCTTCCTGGAACTTCGTCGCCTCCCCGCGTGTGCGAACGAACATGCCGCCGGTGCCCGGATTGAACTGCGCCGCCGAGAGGTAATAGAAGTAGCTCGAGTCTGTCGAAAGGCTCTGCTCCTTGATGTTCTCGGCGATGCCAACCACATACGTGCACGGCATCGTGTCCGCGACGACCTTCATGCACTGACCGATCGGATCCTTCCCCGGCCAGAGCACCTTTCCCATCGCGTCGCTCACTACCGCGACTTTGGGCGCGTGCTCCGTATCCTGATCCGTGATGCCGCGGCCGCGAAGAACTCGAGTGCCGAGGGTCGAGAAATACTCGGGCGACACGGCATTGAGGTCGAACTGGCCGAGCCGGCTCACGCTATCGATTCCGGCAACGTACAAACCCATGCTCCAGGTAGCCCAGAACGGCATCGTGATCTGGAGACTCGCGTTCTCGACCCCAGGGATGGTCTTGGCGGTTGCAAGCAATCGCTGGCGGAGCGCGATCGTCGCAAGGCTGTCGAGCTTCAGGCCTCGCATGTTGAGGTCCACGAGCATCACCGGCTCCACGTCGTAGCCAAGTCGTGTGCGCTCGACGTTTCGCAGACTGCGGACGAACAGGCCGGCGCCGACGAGCAGCACCACCGAGAGCGTCGCCTGAAGCACGAGAAGGCCGATGCGCGCTTTCGAGCGATGATACGTGCCTTCTCGTGAGCCCGACTTGAGATCGCCGGCGAGGTTTGCGCGCCACGCCTGAAGCACTGGAGCGAGACCCGTGAGCAGGCCGACGAGCACCGCCACTCCAGCGGCGAACATCACCGTCCGTGGGTCGCGTAATCCGGCGGGCGCCTCGCTCTTGTCCAGCAGGCCGGCCCGCAGCGCCGCGCCGCCCCAGTGGGCGACGATGAGCCCTGTGGCGCCGCCCAGGGCGGCGAGCAGCATGCTTTCGGTGAGCAACTGACTGAAGAGGCGTCCGCGGCCCACGCCGAGAGCGAGACGCAGCGCGATCTCGCGTCGTCGCTTGAGCGCGCGCGCCAGCAGCAGGTTCGCCACGTTGGCGCACGCGATGAGGAGCACAATGACCGAGACCCCACCGACCCATGTCGCGACCTTTGCCACGCTCGACGCGTTAGGCCCGCGCTCGAACAGGATGGAGCCGATCATGGCACGCGGCCGGATGATGCTGTCGGCCGGGGTGCCGGGCTGCTCGATGCGCTGTTGCTCGAGGCTCTGACGGAACGCGTTCGTGACATCAGCGTTCGCGGCAGCCTCCGAGATCCCTGGCTTCCGACGCAGCATCGTCGACATCCATCCCCAGCTGTACGTCTCCCACCAGTTCCTCGAGTCCCGCGCGCGGATACCCATCGTCGGCGCGTAGGAGGTGAGCGAGATGTAGGCTGCGGGCGGCTTGTCGGGCCACAGGCCGACGAAGCCGGGCGGCGAAACGCCGATGATGGTATGGGCGGTCGGGCCGATCTGGATTGGTTTCCCGAGCACGTCACGCCGGCCGCCGTAATTCGCCTGCCACATGGCGTAGCTCAGGATCGCCACCGATGCGGGGTCTTTCGGATTGTCCTCGGCCTCGGTGAAGTACCGACCGAGGGCCGGCGGCGCGTCGAAGAACCGGAAGAAGTTCGCGCTCACGACGCCGACTCGCATCTCGCGAGCCGCCTCTCCCACGCCGATCGCGATGTCGCGTCCGGTATATCCGGCGACTTCGGAAAAGGAGTGCGTGAGCTTCTTGAAGTCGAGGTAGCGCGCGTACTGGCCGGGGTTGTTGATATGCTCCTCGCCTCGAAACGTCTGCGCCACGTAGAGCCGGTGGGCGGTGGCCGGGTCCTTCATCAGCGCCGGAGGCCGGAAGAGCAGGCGGTCGACGATGCCGAACATGGCGGCGTTCGCGCCGATCCCGAGCCCGAGGGTGACGACGACGGCGATGGCGAAGCCCGGCTTCAGCCGCAGGCCGCGCAGGGCGTACTTGAGGTCGTGGCGAAGGTTGTCGAAGATCATGACGATAAGACACAATAGGCTTTGGAAGGGTTGACGCCATCAGCCATCAGCCATCAGCCATCAGCTAAACACCAAGGCTCACATGACACTTCGTCTCGCATGCGCCGTCGCTTGCTCGCTGGTCGTGTCCAGCATTGCCCTTGCCCAGGACCACACACTGGCCCGAATCGACTCCGTCGTAAAGGCCGAAATGGCACGCCAGAAGATACCGGGCGTCGGCGTGGCGGTCATCAAAGGCGGCGAGGTCATGCTTGCCAAAGGCTACGGAGAAGCGAACGTCGAGCATCACGTGCCTGTCACCCCGGAAACGGTCTTCGAGTCAGGGTCGGTGGGGAAGCAATTCACGTCCACCGCCGTGATGCTGCTCGTTCAGGACGGCAAGATCGCGCTCACCGACCCGATCACGAAGTACTTCCCGAACGCGCCGGCGAGCTGGAAGGGGATCACCGTTAGGCACCTGCTGACCCACACGTCCGGAATCCCGGACTACACGACCGACGCGATGGACTACCGGAAGGACTACACCGAAGACGACATCGAGAAGATCGCTTTCGGGCTCAAGCCCGAGTTCCCCCCCGGGTCGCGGTGGAATTACAGCAACACGGGCTACGTGCTGCTCGGAATCATCATCCACAAGGCGTCGGGGAAGTTCTACGGTGACGTGTTGCACGACCGCGTGTTCCAGCCGCTCGGGATGAAGTCCGCGCGCATCATCAGCGAAGCCGACATCGTACCGCACCGTGCAGCCGGCTATGACCTGGTCAAAGGCCAGCTGAAAAACCAGGAGTGGGTATCGCCCACGCTCAACACGACGGCGGACGGATCGCTGTATCTCTCGCTGCAGGATTACATCGCCTGGGATCGCGGCCTGCGCGCGAAGAAGATCCTCTCACCGGAGAGCTGGGCGACGGTGTTCACGCCAGTGACGCTGACGAGCGGCAAGCACTATCCGTACGGATTCGGATGGTCGATCGACACGCTCGCGGGGAAGCTCCGGATCCACCACGGCGGAGCGTGGCAGGGATTCGAGACGTACATCTCACGCTACATCGGAGACGACATGACGGTCGTCGCGCTCTCCAACCTCGGCCCGTCGTCGCCCGGCTTGATCGTCGACGGGATTGCGGGTGTCCTGGATCCCGCTCTCGCGACAAAGCCCCCCAAGCCGATCGCTGACCGCGAGCCGAAGGTTCGGGCGCAGCTCGAAACGATTCTGGCCGCGGCCCGCGACGGCCATCTCTCGCCTAACGACTTCGCCTATGTGCGGGCCGGCTTCTTCCCCGAGGCCGCCAAGGCGTATCAGGAGATGCTCGCCGGCGTCGGAAAGCCCGACAGCGTGACGCTGTTCGAGCGCAACGAATTGGGCGACGACCGGATGTATGTCTACGAGGTTCGGTATGGCCCCAAGGCGTTCCGAGTGAACCTCGGCCTTGCGCCGGACGACAAGGTCTCGGTCTTCTCGTTGAGCAGGAAATGAGCGTTTGACCCTCGTGACCTCTGGAGGGCGCTCAGCCCGGTTCGTCCGCGCAGGTGCACTGGTGTTCGCCCTCGCCGGCATGACGCGTCCGGCGATGGTGCACGCGCAGGACGAACCGATCGTGACGACGCGCCACGCCGTAACGATTGGAACGCGGAGCCTGCGGTACACAGCCCGCGCCGGTCGCATCCCGATCCGTGACAACGCGGCGGGCGACGTACACGGGCAGATGTTCTTCGTGTCGTACACGCTCGATCGTGCACCCACGGACCCGCCCCGCCCGCTGACGTTCGTCTGGAACGGGGGACCAGGGTCGAACGCGGGGCTCGTTCACCTGATCGGCTTTGGTCCGAAGCGAATTGCACTCCCACCGGGTGCCAAGCCCGGCGACGGCACGCGATGGATCATCGAGCCGAATCCCGGCACGTGGCTCGAGACGACTGACCTCGTCTTCGTCGACCCGATCGGTACGGGCTACAGCCGGCCCACGCGCGCCGAGTACGGCGCCGAGTTCTACCAGACGCGGGGGGACGCGGAGTCGGTCGCCGAGTTCATTCGCGTTTACCGCACACGCTTCGATGCGTTCGACGCGCCGCTGTTCCTCGCCGGCGAGAGCTACGGCGTCACGCGCGCCGCCGGCGTCGCCGCGGCGCTCGAGACCCGCGGCGCGGAGGTGCGCGGTGTGATCCTGCTCGGATTGGCCCTGCCGCTTGGGTCGATGTCGCCGGCCACGCAAACCGCGTTAGGTCTGCCGACCCTCGCTGTGGCAGCCTTCACGAATCGAAAGCTCGCTTCCGATCTCCAGCGCGACCTCCCGGCAACGATGAAACAGGCCGAGTCGTGGGCCACGACGGTCTACGCCGGCGCCCTCGCCCGGGCGGACAGCCTCGGCGAAGCCGAGCGCGATTCAATCGTGCGCGGCCTGTCGCGCTTCACCGGGCTCGATCCAAAGCTGGTCGACCGAAAAACGCTGAGGGTGGATCGCCTGCAGCTCGGGAGCTATCTGCTCCGACGCGAAGGAAAGTTCGTCGGCCAGTACGACTCCCGCATGGTCGGCCCGCTCGATACGACGCAGGCGCCGTACGATCCGACCAAGGATCCCAGCCTTCAGAATCTGCTCGACGATGTGATGGTGCTGCGCTACGTCCGTGACGAGCTCGGATACCGGAGCGATCTGAGGTATCAGGGCCCGTTCGGCGGAGGTTATCCGCCGCCGACGGCCTTCCGCGGTGACTGGATGTCTGTGAAGTGGAAGCACGCACCTGGCGACTCGGTTGCGGGGGAGCAGGCGCTCGGAGACGCCATGCGGCTGAATCCAACGCTGCGTGTCCTGTCGGCGTGCGGGATCTACGATCTCGTGTGCGACTACTACGGCAACATCTGGAGCGCGAGCCATCTCGACGCGCGGATCGCGCGCAACGTCGTCGCGTACAGCTACCCAGGTGGCCACGCCATGTATACTGACCCGCGAGCACACCTGCGGCTCAGGGCGAATGTCGCTGAGTTCATTCGCAGCGCGGCCGCGCTGCAGCCTCGGCCGAACTGAAGGCTCACCGCGCGCGCGACATCAGGCGCTTTTATTGCGACCACAGCGGCCGGTAGCGACGTCATGCGGTGAGGAAATTGGGGTCAGAGTCGAATTACATCATCATGCGTCGGCAACTCAACCGTAACGTCGTTTCCGGCTGCGCTTGCCTATCACCCAGGCGACGTGGAACAATACAGGTAGAGGGCCGGTTGTTTTGAATCCAAACCGACCGACGCACCATGGGCCGCGGCAGATCCCGCGCCCAGTAGCGAGGAGCAGTACCGTGGGAGACGGACCGGAGTTGACACCCGCGCGCCCGAAGCGGTTCCCGGACGCGGGCGGTTACCCTGACGAGCGTGACCCGCAGGCGAAGCCAGCCCGCCAAATCGATTGTTCGGTCGCGCACGCGGAGCGCGCGCGCGGCCGGAACTCCACGCACGGTGCGCGCGCGGCGCACCGCGTGAAAACCGACGAGTCCGACCACGATCACTGAGCGCCTCGCGGCGCTGCGGTGACGCCTACCTCGCCGGCCGCACGGGCTCGGGATCTTCGCGTAGCACGGACGCGATGGTCTCGAGGGCGCTTGCGAGGGCTGGACGATTCGGCGCTGCGCCAAGGCTCACCCGGACCGCACGAACCGGTTGCGTTGTGTCCACGGCAAACGCATCGCCGGTCGTGACGAGCACACCGCGCCGGCGAAGCGTGTCGACGAAGTCCGGCGCGCGCTCCCACTGACGCGGAAGCTCCAGCCAGTGATGGAGCGCGTGGGGAGAACCCGCATTGCGCGACAGCCCCAGTGCTGCGCGAAGCAGCGTCTGACGCCCCTCGGCTTCACGGCGCCGGTCCGCAACGATCGTGGTCGTGATGCCGGACGAGATCCACCGCGCGGCGATCTCCGTCATGATCGGCGACGCAATCCAGCCGGTCGCCTGCATGTGTCGTGATACCCTCGTTGCGTGGGCCGAGGTGGGGGCGACCACGAACGCGGTGCGGAGCGCCGGAGTGATGGCCTTCGAGAAGCTGCTCACGTAGTACGACAGCTCGGGCACCAACGCGGCGACCGGGCGGGGCGCGTTAGGCGCGAGTGGCCCGTACGTGTCATCCTCCACGAGCAGCACCCCGCGGTCGCGGACGACCGTTGCGATCCGACGTCGCCGGCCTACCGACATGACGCCCGCCGTTGGGTTCTGCAGCGTCGGGGTCGTGAGCACGACCTTCGGCCGATGGGCCTTGCAGGCGTGCAGGAGCGCGTCAGGGACGATCCCGTCGCTGTCGATCGGGACGCCGATGACCCGAAGCCGGAGCATCCGCGCCGCCGCCAGGAACCCCGGGTAAGTCAGATCCTCCGTGAGCACCGCATCTCCCGGCTCGCAGTGCGTCGACAGAATGGCGACGAACGCCTGCTGGGCACCGCCGCCGACGAGCACGCGATCGATTGGTGCCGTGACCCCACGTTCCGCGCACCAGAGTCGCCCGGCCTCGCGATGGTCGCGACTTCCGCCGGCAGGCGCATACGCAAGGAGTGGCGCGATCGCGGGCGTCTTGGCGAGCTCGCCGAGCGCCTGGCGCATTGCGTCGTCGCAGACGTCGCTGGGCTCGGGCGCCAGGTTCACGGTCAGATCGATGAGCGCCGCCGGCGCGGGCGCGAGGGCAGGGGACCGTACGCCGCGTACGTAGGTGCCTCGACCCACATGGCCGACGACCAGCCCGCGTCGATGCGCCTCGGCGTAGGCGCGCGACACGGTCGTCACATCGACGCCGAGTGTTGCTGCCAGCGCCCGATGCGTGGGCAGTCGCGTGCCAGGCGCGAGCCGTCCGGTTTCGGTGTCGGCGGCTATCGCGTCGGCGATGGCGATATACAGCGGCGCGGTTTCGCCGGCGATGCGCGGGCTCCAGGGCATACGTCCTCCGGGGCCGGTCCATACAATTCGTGGCCCGTACAACTAAGCCTATAAGCCATACAATCTACGGACAATGCGTGGATTGTCGAGATTGGAGGCATAGTCACTATCTACGCCTACGAAGGCTTGGAGAGGCGTTTTCACCGAGACATCCGCGGGGAAAACCGCAGTTCCGTCAGCGCCCTGTGGCTGCGCGGGCGATCTGTTCGCGGAGCGACGCGTCCGGCATCCGGCCGAACGCGGCCTGCATGTTGTCCAGCAGATGGTCCGGGTTGGACGTGGCGGGAATCGCGCACGTGATCGCCGGGTGCGACACTACGAACTTGAGCAGGAGCTGCGACCAGGTCGTACAGCCGATCTCCGATGCCCACTCCGGCACGGGCCGTCCGGCCAGCGAGCCTAACGCGGCGCCGGCGACGAGCGGGCGATTCGCGATCACCGCGACTCCACGGTCGGCCGCGATCGGCAGGATCGACTGCTCCACCGCTCGCTCCGCGACCGAGTAGTTGATCTGCACGAAGTCCAGCGGTTCCTGGCGCAACACGCGAGCGACGTCGGCATGCGACCGGTCGGAGTAGTGCGTGACCCCGATGTAGCGGATCAGGCCTTCCGCCTTCCACCGTCGCAACGTGTCCAGGTGCGTCGTGTTGTCGACCAGGTTATGCACCTGCATCAGGTCGATTCGGTCCACGCGCAGCTTCCGCATCGACTCCCGCATCTGCCCGATGCCGCGCTCCCGACCCTGCGTCCAGACCTTCGTCGCGATGAACATCCGGTCGCGCAGGCCGAGGGACGTCAGAATCTCGCCAGCCACCTCCTCGGCCCAACCGTACATTGGCGATGTGTCGATGAGCCGGCCGCCCAGCGACTCGAATTCCGCCACGCAGCGCTCGAGCGGCGCTCGCGCCGACTGGCCATGGCCGACGTCGAACGCGCGCCACGTTCCCAGTCCGATGACGGGCATCTGCTCGCCGGACGATGGAATGGGACGTGTGAGTGGGGTTCCGGCGCTAACAGGCATCGGGCGGGTTTCGCGGTACATCGCGACGTTGTCTATGCGGTGCGTAGGTTGGCCAGCGCTGGTATCGTGCCACCGTTCCAACGTGAAAGAACGGCGCTCACGGACATCCGTTAACGCCGCAGGGGCGCGACTCGTCACAAGGCACTGGCTCACCCGCTTCCTCATGCGGTTCTTTCACGCGGATCGCCGTCGCTCGCGCCAACGTCAGAGGTTTAAGATGCCGCTAACGCGCTCCGCACGATACACAGGCGCGATCATGCTGGTCGCATTGGCCGCCTCGACTTCGTCGCTTGCGCATGGGCAAGCGGCGGCGAAGACGAGCCCACCGGCTCCTCGAGCCGACTCGGCACAGCGCGCGCGTGCGGCGTTTCGCCTCGCGATGGCGGCGTATGAGCAGCACGACCTCGTGAGCGCTCGCCGGGAGATGCTCCGTGCCGCCGAGGTATGGCCAACGCAGCAGGTTTACCTCGAGGCGGCCGCGAAGCTTGCCGCGATGACGGGCGACACGACCGACGCCGCGCGGTGGCTCGCAAAGCTTGCGCAGCTGGGGATCGGTAACATCGCGCAGAACGATACGGTGTTTCGCGGGCTGGGCGCCGCGCCCGCGTTCGTTGCCGCGGCGGCGCGCCTCGACTCCGCGACCGCCCCAGCGGTGCGGAGCAGCGTTAGGCTGAGCGTCGCAGATACCACGCTGCACCCGGAGGGCGTCGCCTTCGATTCGCGTCACGGTCGATGGTTCATCGGCAGCGTGAGGCAGCGGCGTGTCGTTGCTGTGGAGCGGGACGGCCGCGTGCACGATTTCGTGCCGGCGCGATCGGACGGTATCGGCGGCGTTTTCGGTATGGCGGTCGACACTGTCCGGCGCGTGCTCTGGATCGCGACGACGGCGCTGCCGCGGATGGAGGGATTCACGCCCGCGGACAGTGGGCGCGTCGGCATGTACGGGTATGACCTCGAGACCGGCCGGCTGGTGCGCAAAGCCTGGATGCCGCGCGACTCATCGACCGCTCACACGTTCGGTGACGTCGCCGTCGCGCCGAACGGCGACGTCTACGTCTCCGACAGTGAGGCGCCGTGGATTCTCCGCCTCGGGCGTGGCAGCGACTCGCTCGTCCGATTCGTCACCCACCCGCTCTTCCGATCGCTGCAGGGGATGGCTATCACGCCCGACGGCGCGACCATGTACGTGGCCGATTACTCGCACGGGCTGCTGTCGGTCTCGCTCGCGTCGCACGCCGTGACTCCGCTCGGCTCACCGAAAAGCATGACACTGCTCGGTGTCGACGGCCTGTACTTGCATCGCGGGGCGCTCATCGCCGTGCAGAACGGCGTCATCCCGGCGCGCGTGGCGAGGTTCTGTCTCGACTCGACTGGTCGCTCCGTTCGCCGCCTGGAGATGCTCGACCGAAATCCGACGGTGGCCGATGAGCCGACGCTCGGAACGGTGGTCGGTGACTCGCTCTTCTACGTCGCGACGAGCGAGTGGGAGAAGTACGACGACAGCGGCAAGCGCATCGAGGGTACGCGATTGAGACCTGTGGCACTTTTGGCGGTTCCGCTCCGATCGGAATCGGGGTGTCAGTAAAGGGAGACGGGAGGCGGGAGCTGGATGACAGAGCGCCGTTAACGCGTCTCCCGTCTCCCGCTCTCCCGATGTGACGCGCGATGGATCACGAGGGTATCACGCAATGCCATGACGCCTGGAGCGTGCATTCGTGCTGCCTAACGGGATGCGGTTCGTCCTCGCTGTTTCGCTTTCCATCACTGTCGCCGCATGCGGGAGCGATGGACCAACCGCGGCCGGTCCACCCGCATCGCTGTTACAGGTGAGTGGAGATGGGCAGAGCGCGCGGCCGGGCGAAGCGCTCGAGCGCCCGCTCGTGGCGCGTCTCGTCGATGCGAATGGTCGCCCCGTGCGACGCGTCGATGTGAAGTGGAGCGTGAGCGCCGGCCAGGTCACGCCCGAGATGTCCGCGACCGATGCGAACGGCGAAGCCAGGGCCGTGTGGACGCTCGGCACCGATCCGGGTCCGCAGCGCGCCACTGCGACGGCCGAAGGGTTGGACGGCGTAGTGTTCGTCGCGTTCGTCGATCCCGATGCGTTGCCGGATCGAATACCGCTCCGCCCGATCGAATTCGCCACGTACGACGGATCTGGCCAGGTCGTGCATCCAGATATCGCGTGGCCAACGCCAGGCGGGCTCGATGGCAAGCCCCGGCTTGCGATCACTCCGTACCCCTGGGGCAACTCCAAGTACGAGAACCCATCGCTCTTCACAGGCCGCGGTCTCGACACGTGGGACATCGCTGACGGAGTCACCAATCCCGTCGCGAGGCCGTCCAGCGGATATCTGTCCGATCCGGATATCCTGTGGGTCGCCGAGGCGCGTGAGCTCTGGCTGTACTATCGGCGCGTGGACACCGGCAACGAGATCCTCGTGAGCAAATCGGCGGACGGATTGCAGTGGAGCGCGCCGCGAGTCGTGGTGCGCGTCCCGAATCACCAGGCGGTTTCGCCGACCGTCGTTCGTCGCTCTCCCACCGACTGGTTCATGTGGACGGTGAATTCAGGCGGCGCGGGATGCACCAGCGCGAGCACGACCGTGGAGATGCGACGATCGGTGGACGGATTGACGTGGACGCCGCCAACAACCGTCACGCTCACACAGCCTGGCGTCTACCCATGGCACATCGACGTCGAGTGGATTCCGTCACGACAGGAGTTCTGGGCGGTCTACAACGGCAAGCTGCCCGGCTCCTGCACCACCGACGCGCTTTATCTCGCGACGAGTGCCGACGGCGTGACGTGGAAGACGTATCCAGCGCCGATTCTGCGTCGCGGTGCGATTCCTGAGCTGGCCGACATCGTCTATCGAGCGACGTTCTCCTACGACCCACAGCGCGACGTCGTGTCGCTGTGGCATTCCGGGGCCCGTTACACGAACGGGGGCTACGAGTGGCACGCGGCGTTCGAGCGGCGCCGGCGCACCGATCTGTTCGAGGCAGCCACGCGTCTGCAGGCTGCAGCCGCGCCGGCGTTGACAACGCCGCCACTGACGAACGCCACTGCACCGTGACGGTTCGCCCGTCGCCGCGGCCGGATTATTGCCCGTCAACGTTGGCTTGACATCAAACAAATCTTGACGGGAGCGGCGATGGCTTCGAAGAAGCAGGGCAATGGCGCGCGTCAGAGCAATTCCGACACGCGCGGCGCTGGGCGGTTGGCGCAACAGGCGGCGGAGGGAACGCTGCTCTACGAGACGAAGAACCCGCTACCCGGCGAAACACGGGCACGCGCGATCGAGCTGCTGAATCATCGTCTCGCCGACTGTATCGACCTTCAGTCGCAGACGAAGCAGGCTCACTGGAACGTGAAGGGTCCGCATTTCATCGGGTTGCACGAGCTCTTCGACCAGATCTACGAGGCCACCGAGGAGTACGTGGACCTCATCGCGGAGCGTGTCGTGCAGCTCGGGGGCATCGCCGAAGGCACGGTCCGCGTTTGCGCCGAGCGGTCGACGCTCACCGAGTATCCGCTCGTTCTCTCCTCGGGCGAGGAGCACGTCGCAGCGCTCTCTGATGTTCTCGCGCAATTCAGCGGCAAGGCGCGCGAGGCGATCGAGGAGCTCGAGGACATCGGAGACCCGGACAGCATGGATATTCTGACGGACGTCTCCCGCGGCGTGGATAAGTGGCTCTGGTTCGTCGAGGCGCACGAGCAGACGCGGCCGGCGTCGACAGAAAGTGCTCGCTCGCAGCGTTAGCGTTCGACATTCTTCAGGCGACGACGGGGGCAGACCCCTGGATCCTCACTGATGGTTAATCAGGAGACGCCATGCGCACAGGGACGCACAGCATCATCCGCGAAGGCCTGATCGCCGGGTTTCTTGGAGCGACGGCGGTGGCTGTCTGGTTTTTCATCGTGGATCTCATCGGCGGGCGGATGCTGTTCACGCCCAACACCCTCGGCGAAGGCTTGCTGAGCATCTTCGGCCGATCCCCCGAGACGCGCGCGGTGAACATCATCGCGTACACGATCTTCCACTACGCGGCGTTCACGCTCGTGGGAATCATCGCGGTCGTGCTGGTGCACGCGGGTGAGCGGATGCCGTCGGTGCTCGCGGGTTCGATGATCCTCTTCGTGATGATCGAGCTGGGGTTCTACGGCCTTGTTGCGCTGCTGCAGCAGACGGTGCTCGGCAACTTTGCCTGGTATCAGATCCTGGCCGGTAACCTGTTGGCCGCGTTGCTCATGGGGACATACCTCTGGCGGGCGCACCCAGCAATGCGAGATCGCTTGGTGAGTGCCCTGGAGGGTACTGCGGACTAGTGGTCCTTGGCCTAGTTTTCGCTCAGGCCCGCTAGAGTCCGTCAGCAAGGAGCAACGTCATGCGCCGGCTATGGCGCGCAGTGCCGCTCGTCGTCGCTGTGCTGTTAGGCAGTGCGTGCGGCGTGAACGATACCAACGCGCCCACGCCCGTCGAATCCGTCGTCCTCACGCCTCAGGCGCTCCGACTCGTCGAGGGTGCTGCGGGTGCACTCGTCGCCGAGGTCAGGGATGCTTCCGGAAACGTGCTGACCGATCGGCGACTCATCTGGGCTACCGCGAATCCGGCAATCGCGACGGTTTCGAACAACGGCGTAGTCACCGGCGTGAGCACCGGCACCGTCGACATTGCGGCGACGTCCGAGGGGAAGTCTGCCGTCGCTTCCGTCACGGTCGCGCCGGTTCCACCACGCGTGGCAAGCGTTCGGATTGCCCCCGACAATGTCTACCTGTACATCGCCGGGGGCGATGACCTCGTTGCGACGCCCTACGACCCCAACGGCGTGGCGATCGGCGGGCGCACTACCGTCTGGACGACGAACAACGCGGCCGTTGCGTCGATCTCGCAGACGGGACGGGTGACTGGACTCGTGCCCGGCACCGCCGTCATCACCGCCGTCATCGATGGTATCGCCGGCTACGCGAACGTGACGGTTCGTCTCGTGCCCGTCGCGAAGGTCACGATCATGCCCGACGGCGCGTCGGTGGGCGAAGGGAAATCGACGAAGCTCGTCGCGCGAGTGACCGACGCGGCCGGCAACGAGCTCACCAACCGCGCGGTG
>Ga0136846_1214190_pt1 | contig 19601 bp, 15 predicted proteins | sample HopSoiMetagenom2_FD_96841 | JGI IMG/M metagenome (GOLD analysis project Ga0136846, IMG submission 96841) | Grasslands soil microbial communities from Hopland, California, USA - 2 Assembly 2016 (version 4) | ecosystem: Environmental > Terrestrial > Soil > Grasslands | place: USA: Hopland...
CATATTGCCCACGGTATACACATTGAAATGTCGGGATTTAACGGCATTTACTTTGCCCATGGCGCGCAATGAGTGTTTCGCACGTTTGGCTGCACGTTCATCCGCGATATTAATGTTTCCGCTGTGACAGCGTTGACAATTGAGAGTTGCGCGTAGTCAATAAGTACCCCCGGTCGGAGTCGAACCGACACTGGGGACCCTTTTAGGGGGCCGGCCTCTGCCCTTGGGCTACGGGGGCGGATTCATAATACCGCCGGCACAATTGCCTAAGGACCAGTCCGGGAAAAGACTTTGCCAATTATCTGGCCACTCGCCGCGTTTACTGCATACAAATTGCGGAGCGTAATAATTTACAAGATCGACATTAGCTCTCAGTAACTGAGTCGTTCGTTTCCGGGTTGGCGAGGGTCTGGGCGCGGGTGAAAATGGCGTCGAGCATCGCCGGCGTGACGCGGCCGGTGAACGTGTTCTGCTGGCTTGGGTGATAACAGCCGATGAGCAGCACTTCGCCCGGTGTCTGGGGGTTCTGTGGCTGAGGGTACGGCACTTGGGGGGCCTGCGTCCGGGGGTTCTCCAGCCGGACCTCGACGCCGTGCCCGAACGCCGGGCGGGGCCGTGGCAGCGGGAATCCGTAGCGGCCGAGTACCGGCCATATCGCCTGCCAGGCAAATCCGCCCAGGCACACGATAACCCGCAGGTCAGTGGCGATCATGCCCAGTTCGGCCTGCAGCCATGGCGCGCACGTGTCCCGTTCAGCCGGCTCGGGTTTATTATCGGGCGGCGCGCAGCGAACCACGGCTGCCATCCGCGCGCCGATCAGGCGCTGGCCGTCATCGATGGTCACGCTAGTCGGCTTTTCCGCCCATCCGCACCGGTAAAGCGACGCGAAAAGGAAATCTCCGCTGCGATCGCCAGTGAAGATGCGGCCGGTCCGGTTTCCGCCGTGCGCCGCGGGTGCGAGGCCGACGATCAGCAGCTTCGGCCGGGCCGGCCCCCAGCCGGGAATGGGGCGGCCCCAGTAGAGCTCATCGCGAAACGAGCGGCGCCGGACCACGGCCACCTCTTCGCGCCAGGCGACCAGGCGCGGGCAGGCCCGGCAGACCGACTGACGCGCGATGAGCTCGGCCAGCGTGGGCGCCCCGGCGGCCAGGCCGGCGACCTCGGCCGCGCTGCCCGCCACGGGCGTATCGGGGCCCGCCGGGTCACCGGGCCAGTCACCCGGCGGCACCAGCCGTCCCGGGCGGTCTTCCCCGGCGCTCACCGCGTCCTCAGCCCGGCCCGCGGCGGGCCAGCGACCAGGCGATCCCGTCGAGGATGTCGTGTTCGCTGGCCAGCACCGCGCCGAAACCGAACCGCTCCATGAGCCGGTCGAGGATGAGCGCGCCACCGCCGATCACGTCGACGCGCCCGGGGTGCATCACCCCGATGGCGGCGCGCTCGGCCCGGGTCTGGGTTAGCAGCGCGCTGGCCACGGCGTGCACGCCGGCCGCGGATACCCGGGCGTGGTGGATCAGGTTGCTGTCGTAGCGGGGCAGGCCCAGCGCGATGCCCGCGACGGTCGCGACCGAGCCGGCCAGGCCGACCAGCGTGCGGGCCTGCCGCACCGGGACCGCGGCCGCCACCGCGTCCAGCGCCGCGTCGATGTCCGCGCTGGCCGCCGCCACCTCGTGTTCGGTCGGCGGGTCGCTGTGCAGGTGACGTTCGGTCATCCGGACACAGCCGACGTTGACCGACAGCTGGTGCTCCGGCGGCTTCCCGGCCGGCCCGAGGACGAACTCGGTCGAGCCGCCGCCGATATCGGCGACCAGGAACGGCCCCGGATCCGATCCGGCGGCGAGCTCGGCGGTCGCCCCGGTGAACGAGAGCACCGCCTCCTCATCCCCGGTCAGAACCTCGGGCGCGACGCCGAGCACCTCGGAGACCATGCGGACGAAGACGTCCGCGTTGCTGGCGTCCCGGGTGGCGCTGGTGGCCACCATCCGCACCGCCTGGGCGCCCGCGTCGGTGATGATGCCCGCGTAGTCGCGCAGCACGGCAATGGTCCGCGTCAGCGCCTCCGGCGCCAGGCGCCCGGTCTGGTCCACCCCCTGGCCAAGCCGGACGATCTCCATCCGCCGGGTCACGTCGGTCAGCACGGCACGGTCCGGGTCAACGTCGGCCAGCAGCAGCCGCAGCGAGTTCGTCCCGCAGTCGATCGCGGCCACCCGGCTGGTCACGGGGTTCCCTCCGGCCCGCCGGTTTCTTCCGGGACGCCGTTTTCTTCGCAGGCACCGCTTTCCCCCGGGACGCAGGGGCCGGCCAGCCACCACGCGCCCACGGCGTCGAGCGCCTCCCGGCCGAAGGGGTTTACCTCGCCCGCGGCGAGCTCGTGCGCGACCAGCGCGTGCAGGCACTTGACCCGGGCGGGCATCCCCCCGGCCGACTGGGTGCCGGCCGGCAGCGGTTCGACGCCCGCGTCCCGCGCGGCGGTTTCCCTTCGCGCGACGTAATCCCGGTGGGCGGCCTGGTAGCGGTGCCGCAGCGCGTCGTCGGCCAGCCGCGCGGTCATGTCCCGCATCAGCCCGGCCGCCTCCAGCTTGCTGACCGCCGCGGCCGCCCGCGGGCAGGTCAGGTAGTACAGCGTGGGAAACGGGCTGCCGTCGGGCAGCCGCGGCGCCGTCTTCGCCACATCCGGGAGCCCGCACGGGCACCGGTGGGCCACGCCGAGCAGACCGCGCGGCGCGCGGCCGAGCTGGGCGGCGATGACCGCCTCGTCCCGTCCGGCTATCACTTCGTCGCGGCCTCCGGGTTCGCGTCCGCCTGCTGGACCGACTGCCACAGCTTGTCGTACCAGGGCGCCGGCCCGGCCTTGGCCGCGCGGGCGGCGGTGCTGGCCTGCCGCTGGCCGCCCGTCACGATGTAGCACGTCGTGCGCGGGAAGCACATGTCGAGCTCCTGCCGGGCCAGCTGCTCGATGTAAGCGGGGTTGTTGAGCCTGGCTTGTTCCTGTTCCAGGTTCTTCACCTGGTTCAGCAGGACCTGCTGGTGGGCCACCAGCGCATCGATCTGCTTGCGCTGAGTCACGTACTCACGCACCGGGTACGCGAGGCTCAGCGCGATCGCGCAGATCACCACCGCAAGCACCGCAGCCCGGCCGGTCAGCCGGGTCGTCTTGGGTGCGGCGGCGGGCGGGGACATCAGCCCTTGCTGGTCCGCGCCGCGAAGCGGGGGAAGGCACCCGCGCCCGCGTAGACCGCCGCGTCGCCGAGCAGGTCCTCGATCCTGAGCAGCTGGTTGTACTTCGCGACGCGCTCGCCGCGCGCGGGCGCGCCGGTCTTGATCTGGCCGCAGTTGGTGGCGACGGCCAGGTCCGCGATCGTGGTGTCGTCGGTCTCACCCGAACGGTGGCTGATCACGCAGGTGAAACCGGCCCGGTGGGCCAGGCTCACCGCGTCCAGGGTCTCGGTGACCGTGCCGATCTGGTTCAGCTTGACCAGCAACGAGTTCGCCGACCGCTCCTCGATACCGCGGCGGAGCCGCTCCGAGTTCGTGACGAAGAGGTCATCGCCCACCACCTGCAGCCGGTCACCGACTGAGGCCGTCAGCTCCTGCCAGCCGGCCCAGTCCTCTTCGGCCAGCGGGTCCTCGATGGACACGATCGGGTAGGCGTCCAGCCATTCGGCGTAGATGGCTGCCATCTCGGTGGACGTCTGCGGCTGGCCCTCGAAGTTATAGGCCCCGTCGGCGTAGAACTCCGAGGCGGCCGCGTCGATTGCCAGGGCGACGTCCTGCCCGGGGTTGAACCCGGCCTTGCCGATCGCGTCCACGATGAGGTCGAGCGCGGCCCGGTTGTGCTCGAGGTCGGGGGCGAAACCGCCCTCGTCGCCGACGCCGGTGGAGAGCCCGCGCTGCTTCACCACGGCCTTCAGCGCGTGGTATACCTCGGCGCCCCAGCGCAGCGCCTCGGAGAAGGTCGCCGCGCCGATCGGGGTGATCATGAACTCCTGGATGTCCACGTTGTTGTCGGCGTGCGCGCCGCCGTTCAGGATGTTCATCAGCGGGACCGGCAGCACGTGCGCGTTGGGCCCGCCCAGGTAGCGGAAGAGCGGCAGGCCGCTGGAGTCCGCCGCGGCCCGGGCCACGGCCATGCTGACGCCGACGAGGGCGTTCGCGCCCAGCCGCGACTTGCCCGGCGTCCGGTCCAGGTCGATCAGCGCCTGGTCCACCAGCCGCTGGTCGTCGGCCTCGTGGCCGAGCAGCTCGGGCTGGATCTCGTCGATGACGCCTTGCGCGGCCCGCGTCACGCCCTTGCCGCCGTACTCCGAGCCGCCGTCCCTGAGCTCGACCGCTTCGAACGCGCCGGTCGAGGCACCGCTCGGCACGCCGGCCTTGGCCACGGTCCCGTCGTCCAGCGCTACCTCGACCTCGAGGGTCGGGTTACCGCGGGAATCCAGGATCTGCCTGGCATAGATCGCTTCGATGGAGGCCACCGCCGGCTCCTTGCCTAAGTATGTGTGTCGCCTGCCCGGCACGGTCCGGGTCATGGGTTCTCACCTAGGAGCCTAATGGAGTTGCCGGACCGCTCGCGGAGGGCACGCCGGACCCGGTCTGGATCCGCCCGCCGGGCCATGGCCTGGAAAGGCACCCAGAGCCTTTGTTAGGCTCGCAGGTGGCGGCGCCGCGATGAGCGGGCCGCGTGACGGGGGATGGGACCGGGAAGCTCGGTGCGGAACGGAATCCAGGAGCCTCCCGGCGGCGTGAGCCGGCGTCACCGGCTCTCCCGCCGCCGGCGGCACATACTCGCGGCCGCGGCAGCACTGGTCGTGGCGCTCGGTGTGGTATCGGCCCGGCTGTTCATCTGGCCCGCCGCGGGGATGCCCGCCCAGGTCAGCGCCATCGTCTTGCTGGCCGGCCCGGGTGATCGCCTGCCGGTGGCCCAGCGGCTGGCCCGCGAGCACCGGGCCGGCACGCTCGTGGTCTCGCAGGGCTGGCAGGGCTATGGCGGGCCGTGCCCCTCGCCCACCCCGGGCGTGCGCCTGATCTGCTTTGACCCCGACCCGGGCAACACCCAGGGCGAGGCGCAGTTCGCCGGCCGGCTGGCCCAGCGGTACCACTGGCGCTCGGTGGTCCTGGTCACCACCCGGGAGCAGGACACCCGCGCCCGCATCCGGATGAAACGCTGCTTCAGCGGCTCGGTCTACGTGGTCACCGCCCCGCTGCCGCTGAGCAACGTGCCCTACCAGGTCGCTTACGAGTGGGGAGCGCTGTTCAAGACGCTCGTCCTGCAGCCGGGCTGCTGAGGCCGGGGCGGCCCGGAGCGCGCCCCGGCCGGCGGCGCCTACCCGCGCCGCCTGATGGCCGGCCTGACCGGCCGGCCCCGCAGCACCGTGCCCACGCCGTCGTCGAGCGCTCGCCGGTAGACCGGCATCAGCTCGGCCACGGCGTCGATGACCTGGCGGATGGCCTTGGGGTCATGGGCGGCGTTGACCACGAACGACGGCGCCAGGATGCCGTGCTCCAGGAATTCCTGCAGCACCAGGGTGCGGAACTCCTGGCTGGGCTGCCCGTCCGCGTCCCGGGCGACGTAGACGAGATTGCAGTCCCGCCCGCGCACCTGGAAGTAGTCACTCAGCCCGGCCGCGGCGACCGCATCCTCGACGCCCGCTCGCAGGTCCGCGCCGGTGCTGTGAAGCTGCTCGGCGATGCCCTCCTGCTCGTAGGTGTCGATGACCGCCAGCATCGCTGCCAGCGCCCACGGCTGCCCGCCGGCAGTGAGGGAGAGCAGGAACACGCGATCGGCGTCGTCGGCATACCCGCCCAGGCGCATCACGTCCCGGCGACCCGCCAGGGCCGACAACGGGAATCCGTTGGCCATGCCCTTGCCGAAGGTGCACAGGTCGGGCTCGATCGAGTAGACGTACTGCGCGCCCCGCTCGTGCCAACGGAAACCGGTGATGATCTCGTCCAGGACGAGTAGCGCCCCGTTCTTGTCGCAGAGCTGCCGCAGCCCGGCGAAGAAACCGGCGGCCGGCGGCTCGCCAGTCTCCGCCTCGAGTACCACGGCGGCGATCTGACCGGGATAGGTATCGAACAGGCTCGCCAGGCTGGCGAGGTCGTTGTAGGAGAATTGCACGGTGAGCGGCCGGACCGCTGCTGGAATGCCGGCCGACATCGGGGTTGTGACGATGAACCAGTCATCGGTAGAGAAGAACGGATGCTGCCGGCAGACGGCCACCATGTCCCGGCCGGTGTAGGCGCGAGCCAGCTTGACGGCCGCAGTGGTGGTGTCGGAGCCGTTGACGCCGAATTTCACCATCTCGGCGCTGGGGATCAGGTCAATCAGGCGCTCGGCCGCCTCGCGCTCGAGCCGGTGCGGGCGGACGAAACCGACCCCGTCCGCCAGGTAACGCTGCACGGCGCGGATCACGGGCTCGAATCCGTGGCCAAGGGTGGTGGCGCGCAGCCCGCTGCCGAATTCGGCGAACTCGTTGCCGTCGATGTCCCAGACCCGGCAGCCCTCGCCGCGCTCGATCACGGGCGCCATGCCTTCTGGGTACTGGTCCTCCCCCCTGGCATAAGTGTGCGCACCGCCAGGAATGAGCTGGCGGACAGCTGCGGTGTGCTCTGCGGATGCAGCGAATTTGCTCATCTACGCTCCCTGGCCGGCGCTGGCGACCGTGCTCTCGACCGATACGACCGCATCCGGCACGGCCGACGTTTCCTCTTCGTCCCGGGGCACGGCTCGGCTGGTGGCCCAGCTGACCAGGTGCCGGTAGCACTCTCGCTTGTCCGCCGTCGAGAGTGGCGCGCGCTGGATCATCGTCACGTACGCCAGGACGTATTCGCCCAGCAGGCGGACCACCGGGTGGCGCAGCCGGTCCGCCCGGCGGGGGTCCAGGTTCGTGCAGTTGGTACGCGCCGTCGTAAACGCGCGGATCGACGCACCGGGGTGATCCCGCCGGAAGTACAGCCATTCGGGAACATGGTAGAACGGGCCCTGCAACGCCATCTCGGTGACCAGGGTCCGGTCGGAGTGGTAGTAGCTGTCGTACGGGCGGATCCGGCGCAGCACGTCCATGCGGATGACGCCGCCGTCGTCGTCGCCGCCCTTCTCGAACAGCATGCTGCGGAACCGCTCGGGCGCCCTGGGAGACTCCGTGTCCAGGGTGTAGCGGACGGCCTTGGTCACGGTGCGCGAGCTGTCGATCATCGCGGTCCAGCAGTTGGCTAGGATGACCTGCGGATACTCGTCGAGCGCCGCGATACAGCGCTCGATCAGGTCGCGCGCGTACAGGTCGTCGTGGGCGACCCACTTGAACAGCTCGCCCCTGGCCTGGTCGACCAGGACGTTGTGATTCGGCGCGCATCCGAGGTTCTGCGGTTGCGGGATATACCGGATCCGCGAGTCTTGCTTCGCGTAGCCGCGGCAGATGTCCGCGGTCCCGTCGGTCGAGGCGTTGTCCGAAATGATCAGCTCGAAGTCCTCGTAGGTCTGCCCGAGCAGGGAGTCGAGCGATTCGGCGAGGAAGTCCTCGCCGTTGTAAACCGGAAGCCCGATGCTCAGCCGGGGAACCGAGGTCATGTGTTATCTCCTGTCCGTCCTGTCCGATCAGCGAGCCCCATCAACGACCTGGGCGCCCGGCCAGTACGGACCCGGATCACTGGTTTGTCATATGAGCGCTGAACTGGTCCATGTGATACGTGATTATTCACCGGGCTGCCCGGCGGCCCGGCGCGCTAGCATTACCCCCGGGAGGGCGCCTGGCCTACCGGACCGGCCGGGCAGGATCGCATGAATGTCAGTGAGGTCGCACGCATAACCGGGGCTTTGCTGTTCCGGCCCACTCCGCACGCGGACGAACGCGGGTTCTTCTCCCGCACGTTCGACGCGGAGGTCGCGCGGGAGGCGGGGATCGATCCAGCCGGTTTCGCGCAGGACAGCCTTTCCCGATCCGTCCGCGGCGTGGTCCGCGGCCTGCACGTGCGCCGTGGCGCCGGCGAGGCCAAGCTGGTGCGATGCTCGTACGGAAGCATCTTCGACGTCATCGTGGACCTGCGCCCGATGTCGCCTACCTACGGCAACTGGGAAAGCTTCGAGCTCCGTGACGCCGAGCAGGTCTCGCTCTACGTGCCGGCCGGCTGCGCGCATGGTTTCCAGGCGCTGACTGACCCGGCTGACGTGTCGTATCGCATCGACCGGCCGCACGACCCGTCCGAAGACGTGTCGATAGCGTTCGACGACCCCGAACTGGCCATCCCGTGGCCCCTCCCGGTGACCACCATGTCGCAGCGGGACCAGCGTGCCCTGCCGCTGGCTGACGCGGCGAAGCTGCTCCAGTAGGACACGCGACCCGGTAGGGGCCGGCCGGCGCCGGCCGGCTACGCCTGGCCGGGTCGCACCTAGCCGTTCGCCGTGCTGAGCGTGCTCCCCTTGTCCTGCCGGTAGGGCTGGCCCTGCCACTCCGACCAGTTCACGACGTTCCCCTGCTCGTACACCATGAATATCCATGGCCCGATATAGGTGTTCGCCCTGAAATGATTGTTCTGGTTGTAGGTGATCTGCTGCTCGACCACCGCCTTGTGGTAGGGGCTCCAGTTCGGATAGGTCCCGTACTCGGAGAATACTCCCTGGAATCCGCAGTCGTTGGCCGGCGTGCAGCTCGGCCCGATATTCGATGGCTTGAAACTGAACACATTGCCTTCGACCAGCACATTTTGCGTCTTCCAGCGGCAATCACCGAGGTACGGCTGGTGTTTTATGTTGGTCGCATTACAGGACTTGATGGTCGCGACTGACGGGTTGGCGAGGGTGCAGGTTCCCGAACTGGTATTAGCCGGTGAGTTGCAGAACCGGTCGGCGTTCTCCCAGAGGATGACGCCACCCCAGTTGTCGATGAACGAGTTCTTCGCGATCAGGAAGGTTTTATTGAAGTTTCCCTTGACCCGGTGGTCAGAACCCGATTCCGAGATGTAGATCGCACTGGTCGGGAAGCCTCGGCTCTTCGGCCCGTTGTGCAGGCCGTTGCGGACGAAGGTGTTCTGCTCGATGACCGCGTTGTAGCTGATCTCATAGATCAGGCCGTAATCATAGTTACCGGAAATGTAATTGTTCTTGAGCTCGAAGCCCCTGTTATTCGTGTCGGCCCAGAGCCCCACACTGTGATTATCGTGTATCCAGTTGTTCTCGATAACCGCGTTCTTCACGTCCCAGAACTTCCCGCCGCCGGTGCAGCCGCAGTCGGGAGAATGCGCCTCCCAGTTGTACGTGTCATTACCGGCGATCTCGTTGTTCTTCAGCACCAGGCCGACCGGGCCGCTCGTCGAGTACGCGTTGAAGCCGTACTGCTGGTTGTCGGCGATGCAGTCATGGATGAGCGTGTTGTGGCTGCCCAGCATGACGCCGGCCCCGGCGTTGTCCTTGATCGTCGAGTGATCGATCGTCCATCCCGGCATCGAGTTCTCGTTGACGACACCCTGGTCCTGGTTCTCGCCTTCACCGCCGAAGTTCCGCACCGTCAGGTAACTGATGGTCACGCCGGTGGCAGAACCGCCGAAGGCATAGAGATTGTCCTTGCGCCCGTCCAGGATGGCGCCCGGAGCACCGACGTAGGTCGATCCGTGGCCCGGGATTATCTGGGTGTACTGGCCACGCGCCAGGGTGTGCACTCCCGGGGCGAACCAGTAGGTGGTGTGCGCCCGGCTGAAGTCGACGCCGGCGTTCCTGCCCGCGGGGACCGAGACCGCGCCGGCCGGCGCGGACGACGGGCCCGCGCCCAGGACGGCGGCGTTCCCGCATATCCGGGCGGGCGGCGACAAGGGCCCCGTGCCGGCTTTCACCTGTACCTGCGCGGCCGGCCCGGCCTGCACCGGATTGGCTCCGCTCGCCATGTTGGCCGCGATCAGGCTGCCCGCCACGATGACGTCCATGACCAGGAACGCCAGCAGGACGATCTTGGGCTGCGGCCGCTTCATGCCGAACCAGCGCGGCTGAGGGTCCCCGTAATTCAGGTCGGTCATCACGCATCCCGGTTGACGAGGCACGCTGCGCCACCGTGTTATCGCGGCGCGCGGCGTGGTCCCGGCGGGCTGGTTCGCTCACTTCATCTCCTCGTTGAAGCTCACCAGGTGAGTCCGCTATTCCAGGCCGCTTCCGGACACGCCACGTGACTTACTCGCTCTTCTCGGCTACGAAACATTGGTGGGATGCATGATCGCATACCGGTAGATTTTCAGTAGCTGCTCGATACTACCGTTCGGGTCAAAACGCTGCTCGTAGGTCACCCGAGCTTGCTTGCCGTAAGTCTCGTAGCGCTCTGGGTGCTCCTCGATGTCGGTGAGCGCCGCGGCCAGCACGGCGGGATCGTCGTCCCGGAACAGGACGCCGTCCGAGTCCGGGGTTATGAGCTCGGGAAACGAGCCGTGGTCCGTCGCCACCGGTGGGACGCCGAGCGCCATGGCCTCGATGGCGACGAGGCCGAAGGTCTCCTCCCACGTCGAGGGCACCAGGACCGCGCGCGCCGTCGCCATGAACTCGGCGCACCGTTGCGCGTCGACCTTCCCGACGGCGCTGACCCGCGGCCGTTCGGCGGCCCACGCGGCGACCTCGGTTTCCAGCGGCCCGGCGCCCACGATGACCAGGCGCAGCCCGCTATCCCCGGTGCGGCCCGCGTACCGGTCCCAGGCGGCCATGAGCAGGCGCAGCCCCTTGGCCTCGTCAAGCCGGCCGGCGTAGACCACGGTGTTCTGGCGCCTGGCTTCCGGCACGGTCCGGCTCGGGATCAGGTTGTGCCGGACGAAGACCCGGTCCCCGGGCAGGCCCAGGCCGCTCAGCAAGTCGCGCTGCGCGGCCGAGATGAAGATGTACGCCGCCACCATCGACTTCCAGGCCTGGCGGTGCGCGGTCATGGCCAGGGCCACGGGAGCGGTGGCGACCCGCGAGCCCCGGTAGCACCCGTGCCGGAGCGCGGGCCAGGGCAGGCCGTGCTCGCACTCGTGGCAGACGGCTCCTTCCCGGAAGAAGTTTCCGCTGGCGCAGACGAGCTTGTAGTTGTGAATGGTCGTGACGACCGGGACCGACGCGTCCCGGCAGGCGTACAGGACCGCGGCGCTCAGCAGCGGGAAGGTATTGTGGATGTGAACGAGGTCCGGCTTGTGCTCGCCGAGCGTGGCGGCTAGGCCTCGCCGGGCCTCCCGGCTCCAGATCACCCGGGTCGGCACGGCCGCGCGCCGGGGCGCCGACCACTGCTCGATGTCGTCACTATGCCGCTCGAACGATATGACCTCGTGGCCGTGATCCCGCAGAGCCTGGCCCTCCTGGTCCACCACCCGGTTCTCGCCGCTCGGCGTGGCCGATCTGTAACGGTTGTGGACGAGCACGATCTTCATTCCTGTCTCCTATTCAGGCCAGATGTAGCTAGGAGCGAGGCCGCTAGGGTCAGCTCGAGCAGGTAGGTGGAAGCGTCACTGAAACTGGTCTCGGTGAACGAGGCCACCAGGCAGTAGGTGGCGAGGAACAGGGCGAGGGAGCGCTTCACCCCGCGCGGGGTGAAGTACGCGGTTATCAGCACGAACAGCAGCGCCGAGGCCGAGACGACGACCCCGAATACGCCCTGGTCGAGGAACGATGCCAGCCAGTTGCTGTCGACCGGCAGGCCGTTGACCGACTTGTTCGACAGGCCGAAGCCGAAGATCACCTGGAACAGGTTGCGCGGGATGTTGACGACCGCCGACCAGGTGGCCGTCCGGCCGGTGAGGCTGGTCAGCTGCTGGGTGCCTTCCCCGCGCAGCAGCCAGGTCATCACCACGCCGGACAGCGTCACGGCGACGATCGTGGCGATGATGCCGATCGAGGCGAACAGCTTCCGCACCCGGGCTTCGCTGGAGATCATGCTCAGGCCGGCCACGAGGATGCCGAGCACCATCGCGAGAATGGCCGTCCTGGTATGCGACAGGTAGAGGATCAGCACGGCGATGCCGGTCACGAACAGCGTGCCCCAGCCGCTGAACCGGGCGGCCAGCCACATGACGACCACGAGCCCGAGCGTGACGGCGGCGAACTCGGCTACCTGAGGCGGCGGCGTGGGCCAGAACGCGCCGCCGAGCCTGCCCCCGCCGAGGGCCCGGGACGGGGAGACGACGAGGCCGAGAATCGTGAAGCCGAGCACCACCGTCGTGGTGATGACGTGGCTCCGGACGAGCAGCAGGTCCCGGCGGCCCCACCACGGGGACAGCAGCCAGAGCGTGAAAATGAACCCGCCGAGCCGGAAGCTGCGGTAGATGGTGCCGAAATGCCTGGCCTGAAGGGCGTTGACGAAGGCCTCGAGGACGAGCAGGCTGATCAGGGCCAGGAAGATGCTCGGCTTGACGATCAGCCGGCGGTTCACGATCATCGCCATCACCAGCGCGGCCGGCAGGGCGCCCTGCGTGATCGCCTTGCCGATGATGGACGGGATGGGCAGGATCAGCGGCTGCCCGCTCCACGTATGCGGATAGAACGTCAGCACGTTGAGGACGAGCAGTGCCCAGGTGAGGCCGATCCTGAACCGCACCGACCGCTCGCGGACCGCCTCGGTGGCGGGGATGCGCAGAGTGCGCGCGACCACCGGGGACACCACGGTTCGCCTGGTTACCGGAGGAACCGGCGGCCTCTTGGTCACCGGAGGCGCCGAGATCCTCTGGAACGTCGTGGTCGGCGGTTCGCTGCTGGTCGTGCGGTCGTCGACCGACGAGGTCATGAGCCCGTGTCCTTCGAGATGGCGCCAGCCGGGTCCTGGTGCCGGGTCGCCGGCAGGCCCAGCGTCTCATCCGTCTTGTCCGCCCGGATCAGCACCGCGGTGGCCGTTTTCGTGTCCGCGAGCCGGACCATGTCGCCGACGGCCAGGATCCTGGTCGCCGACGACTGGCCGGCGGTCACCGTCACCACCACGTCGGACGCCCAGGTGGTCAGCCAGTCGCCGCCGAGCGCGGGGTCGAGGATCACCAGGCTCAGCAGGTAGTCGGCTGATTTGGAGGCGGCGTCGAGTTCTGGGCTGGGCTGGGCGAGCTGAGGCGGCCGGCTGCCGCGGCGCAGCGGGCCGACGGGCGCGATGTCATCGGGAGCACCGACCGCCACGGTCAGTTTCACGTCCTGGGAGGCCACCTCGCGGACCCCCGGTCCCCGGACCCCGAGAAGCCGGGCCGCCGGGGCGCCGGGAGACATGTCGGCGAGCACGACGGTCTTGCCTTCCCTGGCGTAGGACCGGGCCAGGGCGACGAGAGACGGGGCCACTTCCGCGGCGTTGTCCACGGCCACGATCGCCAGCGCCGCCGGGTTCGCCGTGTCCCTGGGTACGGCATTGCGCAGGTACGCGCCCAGGCGCTGCGCCTCGCGCCGCCGGACGTTAGCCCGGCCCGGGAGTCCCGGCCGCCAGCGCGGTGACCTCAGGGCGCCGACGCTGAGCCGGACCGGGACGCCGAGCACGTCCGCCACGTCGTCACGCCGGCGCAGGCGGTCCGACACGATGGCACGCACGACGACGATGCCCACGCCGATCGCGAGGCCGGCCAGGAGCGCCGCGGCCACGTACTCCAGGGCGCCCTTCAGGCGGGAGTGATGATCCGCGGTGGCCACGTTCAGTACCTGGCTGCCCTGGACCATGGTCGCCGTGGTCGCCTGGCTGCTCACCTGGTTGTCGGTCGCCGTCTGCCGCATCGCGGCGACCGAGTTCTCCGCCTTGGTGCGGTTGCCCTCCAGGATGCTGAGCTTGTTCTGCCGTTCCGGCGTCTCGGGCTGCGCCGACAGCGCGGTGATCTGCCTGGTGATGGCGTCCAGGTTCTGCTGCGCCTTATTGACCTGGGCCGTCAGCGCATTCTCCACTTGCCGCTGCTGCTGTTCCAGCATCTGCGCGCGGAACTGGAGAAACGCCGAGGCCAGGGCCTGGGCTCGCGCGATGGCCTCGGCGCTGGTCGGCGCATTGGCCGTGAGGAGAAGGACCTGGTTGGTAACGACCGAGGCGGTAGAGGCGGCCTGGAAGCTGGCCGGAGTCTGGTCCAGTCCCAGCTTGTCGATGACGGCCTGGGCCACGGGGCGGCTCTCCGCCAGCGTCACGTTCGTGAGCATGGCCGATACCGCGTCCTGGTTCGGGTTGTTGGTGATGTAGACCGAGGTGGATGCCTGGGCCGCGGGCGGGAACTTCACGTAGAGAGCGCAGCCGGCGATGAGCCCGATCAACCCGGCCGCGACGCAGAACCGCAGGCTGCGCCGTATCGCGGCCCGGATGAAGCCCAGGTTGACGAATCCCCCGGTCACCTCGTCAACGGGACGCTCTTCGGCGAGGTTCTCCCGGGGCTCCGGGGTGTTGTCATACGCCCATAGCTGCTCCCGCAGTCCCGGGTCAGCAAACCCCGGGTCCGAGAATCCCGTGCTAGCGAGGCCCGCGTCAGGGACAACGGGCAGGATCACTGTCTGATCTGGATCGTTCACCGTCTGATTTCCGTACTGAAGCCGTTGAGGCGGGTGGGCATCTTCCGGCGGGCGGGCTGGACGAGCCGCGGGACCCGGCCGGTCGAGCGGTCGGTGCGTTCCGGGTCGGCCACCAGGATGCCGACGACATCCCGGCCGTCGACGGCGGCGCTCACGGCCGCCCGGGCGAGCTGCTCGGCGGTGGCGGCACCGGCCGAGACGGCCAGCACCGCCGCATCGGTGTGCGTCGTTTCCGGCATCTTCGGTGCCCGGCTGTCCAGCACGGTCACGAGGATGGTCAGCCTGCCCTTCGGCCTGCCGTCGAGGTCCCCCTCCTCGGCGACGCTGACCCGGAGGTTGGCCTGCCGCCGCGACGCGGCGGGCGACGGGACGGCGCACGCGGTCCTCAGGGCAGCCGCGGTATTCACGTCGCCGGGCGGGCCGATGACCAGCGTGGTGGGGATATCCAGGGAAGCGGCGAATACGGCGAGCTGCGGACCGAGGGCGAGCGCCCCCTTGTCGGAGGACAGCGAGATGACGCTGAGCGAGTGCGGGCCGCCCAGGCCGTTGCCGTTTACTTGCCTCGCGCTGGGCGCGGATACGCGAAGGTACTGCAGCACCTGGCGCAAATGCCAGGCGCCCACGGCGTCCGGCTTGTAGTCATCGAGAAGTTTCACCCAGCCGGCCGGATCGGACGGATGGTCGACGGGCAGCGCGGCCAGGACAGGCACGCCGATGGAATTCGCTATCTCGTCACGCTCACGTAGCGTGCGATCCCGGCGGCGAGTGGCGAGCACCACGATGACGCCGATCACCAGGCCGGCGATCGCGAGGATCAGCCCCGTGCTGAGCAGGTGAGCGATCGGCGACGAGCCGGTCGCGCTGACCGCCGGAGCCAGGACGCGGCCCGCCACATGGCCGACCGGGCTCGTGGAGGAGCCGACGTAGGCGAGGTAGCTGGCGGCGACGGCGTTGGCGGTGGCCTCGGCCGCGGCCGCGGTCCGCGCCTTCGCGGTGAAGGACAGGACCGTGGACGTCACGCTCTTGACCTGCACGGTGGTGCGCAGCTTGGCGAGCGTCGTACCGGCCGGAAGGCTCTGTATCGCGCTGTTCAGGACCGGGTCGCTGCCCGCGACCACGACCTCCGTGGCCATGTTCGGCGTGTTCTGCGGCAGCACGACCAGGGTCTTGGCGCTCAGCATCGACGGGTGGATTGAGGCGTACCCGGCCCCGAGGAGGAAGCCGAAGGCCGCCATGATGGCGACGATGATCTTGTATCGCCACGCGATATGCAGGGACCGCCTGAGGTTGAGCCCTTGCTCGCTCATGTGGTCTCCGCTCGGTTCCCGTGCGTATGCTCCCCCGGTGGCGCGGATGGGTCCCATGATAGGGCGTGTACCGACGTGTCCAGTGTCGGCAACGCTGTCTCGCCAGTGAACATGAGCCTGGTCCTGAGAAGTTCCCCCGGGCGGCTGTGCCCGCGGCCGACCAGCGTAAACGCCGGGACTCGCCGCCCCAGGCCGACGGCGTACCAGCCGAGGATAGGGTCGGTTTCACCGCGGTGCAGGCTCCATCGCAGCTGCGCCGGAAGCTCGAGGCGCCCGCGGCCGGCCGCCGGCCCGTGGGGCCCGGGCTGCGGCCAGCGCAGGACCGCGAGGGACCCGTCGAGTTCCGCCTCGACCTCGGGGCCGCAGTGGAAGGCCAGGCGCAGGTCATGATGGCCGCCCCTGATCTCGTCCTCGATCTCGAGATACCGCTTGACCCGGTCGAGCCGGACCGACCGGCGATGGGTTGCCGCCGGGTCGAGCGAGGCGTAACCATCGTGCTCAGCCGTCCAGCTGGCCGTCTCGCCCCCGTCGGCCGCCTCGATCTCCGTGGCCCGGGCGTGCCGGACCCACAGGAAGGGACCGCCCTCGGTCGAGGAGTTGTGGCCGGCCAGCTCCACCGTGTTGTGGGCGATCGTCGAGCGGAAGTATGACCGCCACGGCGGGTCCCCGTGGTAGCAGTAGGTGCCCGGGTCGGCGAGGATGTCGACACCGCCGTAACGGACCTCGACCGACAGGGCATCGGCATGGGCATGGGCGGCGATGCTGAGGAATCCGTGCGGGCCGCCGTCGCACCGGCACCAGATCTCGGGCCCCTCGGCGGGGTCCGAGCGCAGCAGGGTGATCCCGGCGTCGGCGAAGCGATCGGGCCGCCGCGCGGGCCGACCCGGGATGTCCGGGGTACCGGACGCCAGGGCGCCCGCGAGTGTGCTCTCGACCCCGGCCGGTGACGGCGGCCACCAGTCGAGGCGGCCGACGAGCGCCTCGCCCAGCGCGAAGACGGCCGGCCAGCGGTTGGGCACCGGAGCATCGAGCAGCAGCCCCCGGCCTTCGTCGGAGTCACCCTGGCGCGGCGGCTGCGATCGCTCGTCGACCAGGGCCGCCGCGCTGTCCGCCAGCGCGGTCAGCCGCTCCCACGTGACCGCGCCCACCGGGTGCCCGCTGGCACCGGCCTCGACCGCGGCCAGGAACCCGAGCTCGGCCACAAAGGCCTGGTAATCCGCGGCGAGCTCCCGGCCGACGCCGGAGGGGAAGGTGTTATGGACCAGCTCGCGCTCGAGCAGCGCGGCGGCGGTACGCCGCCACCGCTCGCTCTCCGGAAACCAGCCGAACGCGCAGCTGGCCGCGAGCTGCCCGGCCGCCTCGGCGATGACATGGTTGTTGGACGACGAGCCCCGGCTCCGGAACGTGGCCAGGTACTGCTGGTGCCACCGGATCTGCCGGACCGCCAGGCGGTCGTCCTCGAACAGGCCCGTCACGCCGGGCCAGTCGTCGAGCAGGCGGCGGATCCAGGCCAGGCTGATCAGCCGGATGCCGAGCTCGATGCCGCTGGTCCAGTGCACGCCGGACAGGAAGGGGTTCTCCCGGAACCAGGAGCGGAGCTGGCTCGCCACCCGTTCGGCGTAATCGTCCTCCCGGGTCAGGTACCAGGCGGTGGCCAGCAGCGTGAGGTGCTGCAGCCGGGAGATCTCCCAGACCTGCTTGATGTTGCCGGTCTGCTCCTGCGAGCGGTGGTCGACCCGGAAGCTGTAGCGGCCGGGATCGGAGCGCCGCCCGGTCACCGGGTCGGTGAACCAGTCGGGCTGGACCAGGTCGGTCCTGGTCACGCCCAGTACCTCCCACTCGCCCTTCATCAGCCGGCCCGCGGCGTCGAGCAGGGCCGCCCGGGCTTGCCCGGGTACCTGCGCGGCGGCACCCGCGGGCAGCACCGAGCTGAACCGGGGCACGCCGGGAGACGGCGGCCCGGCCAGGGCCTGGACATCTCGGACCTGCCGTCGCGTCCAGGCCGCCTGGACCGCCTGATCACGGGCCCGCCAGGCCATCTCGGCGGGCGACATCCGGGCTATCCGGCGTGCGTACCAGCCGAGGCGGGACACCGGGGAACCGCTCACACCCGCTCCGGGCGGCTGCTCAGCAGGCTCTCGCCGACCGCGATCGTGGCCCTGGTCGTGGCCACCAGCGACTCGGCCGAAATCGGCATCGGCCCGCCGGTGAGGCAGGCCTCGACGAACTTCGCCAGTTCGGCCTGCTGGCCCTTGTCCGGGCCGCCCCGGGCCTTCATGGTGTTCTGCTTCCGCCCGTTCCAGACCGTCGCCGTCCTGAAGTTGTCCAGCCGGGCGCTGCGCCCCGCGCCCGCGGCATCGAGCGTCTCCTTCGGATAGCGCGAGTTGCCGCCGGTGATGTAGCTGATCGTGCCGGTCGAGCCGTTCTGGAAGCGCAGCGTGGCGTGCACATCGCCCTTTTCCGGGCCGCTGATCGCGTAGACCTCCGCGGGCAGGCTGCCCGCCCACCAGCTCAGCGTGTCGATGAAGTGCCCGCCTTCGCCGGTGAACCGCGAGCCTTCCAGCTCTTCGTTGGTGTACCAGCTGTCAGCGGCCAGCGATCCCGCGTTCACCAGGTAGCGAGCGGTGGCGTTGCGCGGCTGGCCGAACTCGGATGCCATCTTGGCGAGCAGGGGCGAGAACCGGCGGTTGAAGCCCACCATGAGCCGGTCGTTGCCGGTCTTCGCGATGACGTCGATGACCCGCTCGAGATCGCTCTCGGTCAGCGCGAGCGGTTTCTCGACGAAAACGGCCTTCCCTGTCTCCAGCGCCCGGCAGACCATGTCCGCGTGCGTATGATGCCGGGTCACGATGAAGATGGCGTCCAGCGACGCGTCGTCAAGTACCGCCTCCGCGGTCGTGGACGCGGTCGTGAACCCGAAGCGGCGCTGAGCGTTGACCGCGGACAGAGACCGCGTGGTCGCGACGTGTGACAGGTAGGCGTTGTCCTGCTTGGCCAGATTCGGCAGCAGCATCGAGGACGCGTAGTTGCCGGCGCCGATGAAGCCGATCGCCAGCCGCCCCGAGGTGCCACTGCGGGCGGCGGGCGCCGGACTCGAGACGACCCGGCTGATCTCCCGCGGCCGGTCTTCCTCGGCGGGTGCGGGGTACTCGAGCAGCACGCCCACCGCGTTCACCGAGCCCGAGGCCATGTCGGCGTAAACGGTGGACGCCTGATCCAGCGGGTACCGGCCGGAGATGAGGGTCTCGACCTCGATCTCCTTGCGCGCGATGAGGTCGAGGAAGCACTCCAGGTTGCGGCGCTCGGTCCACCGCACGTAACCCGCCGGGTAGTCGATGCCGTCGAGCTCGTAGCGGTCGTCGTAGCGCCCGGGGCCGTAGGACCGGGAGAACCGGACGTCGAGTTCCTTGTCGTAGTAGGCGTTCCACGGCAGGTCCAGGCGGGTCTTGCCGATGTCGACGACGTGCGCCCGGTCCCGGGCCAGCCGGGCGGCGGCTTCGACCGGCCCGTTGGACGACCCGCCCGCGGCCAGGAACAGGTGGTCGGCGCCGCGGCCGCCCGATATCTCGCCCAGCGCCTGCTGGACCGCGTCGATGCCCTCGTCGGTGGGCGGAGCGCACAGGTCGGCGCCGGCTTTCTCGGCCGCCCGGCACCGCTCCTCGAGCACGTCCAGGCCGGTGACCCGGACCCCCGAGGCGACCAGGAGCCGTACCACCAGCTGGCCGACCAGCCCGAGACCGATGACGCAGGCCGTGTCGCCGAGCTGGACCTCGGCCCGGCGCACCCCGTGCATGGCGATGGCGCCCACGGTGGAGAAGGCGGCGTGCTCGGGCAGGACCCCCTTGGGCACCACG
>Ga0136846_1221525_pt1 | contig 19601 bp, 18 predicted proteins | sample HopSoiMetagenom2_FD_96841 | JGI IMG/M metagenome (GOLD analysis project Ga0136846, IMG submission 96841) | Grasslands soil microbial communities from Hopland, California, USA - 2 Assembly 2016 (version 4) | ecosystem: Environmental > Terrestrial > Soil > Grasslands | place: USA: Hopland...
ACCCTGCGGCGCTGCATGCCGAAGTTTCCGGCGTCGTAGAGCGGCAACAGTGCCGCCTCGCGCAGGTACCGGTCGAACCTGTTCTTCTTGTCGACCGCATTGACCCCGACGACCTGCATGCACTTGTAGACACAGTCGAACAACAATTCCGTGCAGTGGATTTTGCACATGGCCCCGAGCATCTCACCGTGGTAGCCATGCTGGTCCAGGTAATGCGCCGATTTCCAGCAGAAGTACCTCGCGGCCTCGATCTTCGCCGCGACATCGCCCAGGACATACCCGGGGTACTGGTAGTTGATGATCGGTTTCGGCCCGCCCGCAGTGTAGGTCTTGGCCCAGCGCAGGGCATCCTCATAGGCGGCCCGCGCCACGGCCACCGCCCCGATCCCGGCAACCGGCCCGGACCAGGCGAAGTTGCGGTTGATCACGAGGTCTCCGTTTCCTTTCGTGCCCTCGATCAGGTTGCGCGCCGGTACTCGGGCGTTGTCGAAGATGATCTCGCAGTTCGGTGCGCTGCGCTGGGCCGAGGTGCTGATCGAGTGATACGTGATGCCCGGTGTGCCGCGCTCGATCATGATCGCGGACAGCCCCTCCGTCCCACCGACATCGGTGTTGGTGCGCACGATCACCAGGTTCATGTTGGCGCCCTTGTTGTCCCAGCCGCCGACATTGCACGGCCAGTACTTGCGGCCGTTGATGACGTATTCGTCGCCGTCGAGTCGCGCGGTGACCTGTATCCCGGCCCCATCAATCGCGGGCGCGTCGAAATTGGCGGTGCCACCCGGTGTTCCCGCTGGCTCGCTTGCCGCGTAGCCGACGATGAATTCACCGCTCTGGTCGGCCGTGGCGGTGCCGATGAACCTTTTCTTCTGTTCCTCGGTTCCGTAGTACCAGACCGGCATCAGCCCGAGGCCGTTCACCAGCACGGTGGTGCCGAATCCCGGGTCTACGGCCTGAATCTCCTCGGCGGCGATCACGAAATCGACGTTCGAGAGCCCGCCACCACCGTATTCCGCGGGCAACATGGAAAAGGCCAGGCCACGCTTACACGCCTCCGCATACGCGTCCTTCATGAGCTGAAACGCCTTCAGCGGATCTGGTTCCGCGTCGACCCGATCGGTGATCGGCGCGAGGTGGTTCCGCGCGAACTCACGAGCGGACACCTGGATTTCTCGTTGCTTTTCGGTCAGGGTGAAGTCGATGGCCATGACACTGATCCATTTCGATCGTGCGCCACATCGAACGAATTCCGAAAGTACAGTGCTCGCCCGGTGTGGCGAATTCCGCTGTTTTTGACTATGTGGTGAATCTACTCCGCAGTGCTGCAACGCGGCACGCGTCTGATCGCGGGCTCTACTTGGCGGGAAACCATGCGGAAACTTCGTCCGTGAACAACCTGTCTGTGGGGGTCAGCCTGATTGTCGGCATCATAAGTACAGGTCATAGGCAATGTTTGCGTGACCGACAGGTGTCCCGCACAGCTCCAATCGGACGGGCAGAGTGAGCGCGTCAAAGATTGAGTGGACTGAGGTCACTTGGAATCCGACTACAGGGTGCGACCGGATTTCTCCGGGGTGTGACCACTGTTATGCGATGACGCTGGCGCGACGCCGGAAGGCGATGGGCTCATCGAAGCACCAGCGCGCCGGCGATCCGCGCACGAGCGGCCCCGGTTCGGTGTCACGATGCACCCTGCGTCCGTCCTAGAGCCAATCTTCAAGTGGTCGGGCAGCGCTTGAATGGCATTCCCAGACAGCATGTCCGACGTGTTCCACGCCCACGTCACACCCGAATTACTAGACCTTCGCAACCATGGCACTGACTCCACGACGCACATATCAGATCTTGACCAAGCGCCCCATCGGATCCGAGACCTATTGGGGACCGACGGGTCCAACGCGCCATGTACGAGGCGCTGGACAATCTCCGCAGCCACGGCCCCGTGCTACCCGCCGCGGTGACACGGGCGCTGGCAGCACGGGTCACAGACTGCCCCGATGGCCACTTCCGGACGTGTGGTTGGAAACATCTATCGAATCCGACCAATAATGCTTGCGCACAATTTAGTCCACTGCTGTGCCAACAGTGCGAACCCCCCACGAATAGTGGCCCCGGCCACCGGTCCTCCGGCGGGGGAGCGGCACTATTGGCCCCGCCCGGCGATGGACGCCACGCAGACTGCCTCATTCTTTGCGGCACAGCGACAGATGTAAATGCACAGACATCTACGCGAAGCCTCTGAGCCAGTGGCCCTGACGCAGCGGCCGAAATTATCGGCAGTTGTCCCGACATTGGGACGCGAAACATGTTGCACGCCGGCCAGTTTTGAATTCTTGGCGGCTAGGACGCCAGCCTCTGGTTTGCGCCGGACAGGTGCGAGTTATCCGGCGGCGACCATCCACGCGGCAGACCTGTATGCGATAGCGGCTAGCGATTTCCACACCGGAGTTGAGATGAGTGTGTGAAGTGTGGCTACAGAACCTTGGTGGACTGCTGGTGTTGCCTTGCGCAAAGCTCGAAGGGTGTCTGCGTTAAGCGATAGCCATGCTGTGTGCGCATCGGTAACAAATGGCTCGTAATCTTCCGCGAGTGGTTTCAATTTGTCGGCCAGCGCGAACTGCTCTCGTGTAGTCGCGTTGGTTCGCGCCACCCGCGCAGCAAAGTTGATCAAACGGTGTCCGACGCTGACGGCCGTGTCGACGGACGTGTCGGCGAGGTAACGCTGTGCGAGCGCCATTGAGGCTGGCTCGGTCTGGGCAGCAATCGCTCGGCTGTGCCACGCTGCCTCGAGGTAGCTCGCATCGCTGAGCATCAGAGACTCTGCGATGGAGCCGGCGAGCGCACATGTCTCTCGCCACTGGCTAGTCGTTACTGATACGAAGGGATTGGGCTCAAAGTCCGCTCTGCTATAGCCCCAGGTGCGGTTGCAAATTCGATGGACTTCGTAGAGACCAAGTTCGTGTAGGTCAGGCCGCAACGGAAGATCTCCCTGGTGGACTCCGATGTGCATGAGTCTCGACCAGTCGGGCGCCGCTGCGTTGAACTTCGAACGGCTGACCACAGTGCCATCGTCCCAGGATCTGGGGTGAGTGGCGCGAAATTGTCCGGCGTGTGACAACAGCGGCCGCGTTGCGCTTTAGCCCAACCAGTCGCGTCTGTGTTCCGTTCGGTCTCACCCACCGTGGCCGCCGATTTGGTGCCGGCTTACGTCGGCAGTGGAACGGCTTGGCCAACGATCTGATTGCGGCCGCCGTGAACACGTCCTTACGCCCGCATCTCTGACGCGTGCGGAGCCACTGAACTGCTCTTATGCAAGCAAGATTGACAAGCTCTCGCGACACGCCGAAGTTTTGTCAAAGTAGCCCGGCGATTAGCCAGGTGATTGTTTAACTAGACGGTTAGCTGATGAAACTAAATCCACCGCCAAGACAGGAAATGTGAGTACACGAACTCGCTGGGGAACTCGGCTGGACGTCTCGCCAGCTGATCGCAGAATTGTGCCGCCGCGGCGAATAGTGAAGTCCGCGGCCTGCCGTAGAGGCGCCAGTCGTCCGCTATATCCGACGTGACTTCGCCGCGCGCGATCTCGGTTGCCACACTGCGAACTTGCTGTGATGGAAGCTCATACCAGGCACTCAGGCAACAGGCTGCGAAAACTCATGCGACTGCCGGGTGGTCGTCGAGGACGAAGATCGGCTTGTGTCCGGCGTTAGGGGAGGTCAGTACCTCTGGCATCTGCTTCCAGTCGTACACGCCGCTGGCCCGCCCAGCCTGCCGCGCACCGGATCGTCGTCTCTCCCACCCGCCCGGCCATCGCGCTGGACGTCAAAGACGCGTTGAACGGCACATTGGTCGAAATGGGTTCCGCGGGAGCGAATCGCGTCCGTCGTGCAGGGCCTGTCGGACGTCTACGTGCACGCGGGCGGGCAGTACGAGTGGGACTCCGCCGCGCCGGTGCGGTCGCCCGCGCGGCGGGGCTGCACACCTCACGCATCGACGGCTCGCCGCTGATCTACAACCAGCGGGACTCGAAGCTGCCCGACCTGATCGTGTGCCGGCCCGAGCTCGCCGATGCGGTTCTGGCGGTCACCGCGCGCTGAGCGCATTAGCCTGCGATCGTGGCTGAACCCAACACGCTTCGCACCCTGTCCGGCCTGCCGCCGACCCCGGCCGGCCTCGCCGACTCGGTGCTGGTGCTGATCGACTGCCAGAACACCTACACCCGTGGCGTGCTGGAGCTCGAGGGAGTGCAGGCTGGGCTCGACGAGGCGGCCGCCCTGCTGGATCGGGCGCGCTCGGCCGGCATCCCCCCGTTATTCACGTGCAGCACGACGACGGGCCCGGCTCGCTTTACGACATCCACGGGGAGAGCGGAGCGATCGTCGACCGCGTCGCGCCGCGGGAGGACGAGCCGATCGTGGTCAAGAACTACCTGAACTCGTTCGTGCAGACGGAGCTCGAGGACCGGCTGAAGTCTCTCGGCGCTGAGAACGTGGTGCTGGCCGGGTTCATGACCCACATGTGCGTGAACTCCACCGCGCGCGGCGCGTTCAACCTCGGCTACGCGCCGACGGTGGTCGCGTCGGCCACCGCGACCCGAGCGCTGCCGGGAGTGGACGGCACGGTCGTCGCCGCCTCGGCGCTGCAGAGTGCCAGCCTCGCCGCCGTCGCGGACCTGTTCGCGATCGTCGTGCCCGACTCCGCCGCGCTCACTTGATCGTGTAGCCGCCGTCGACGAGCAGGTCGGCCCCGGTGATCATCGCGGCCGCGCCGGAGGCGAGAAAGACTGCTGCCGCGGCGATTTCGTTGGGATAGGCGAAGCGGCCGGTGGGGATCAGTTTTTTCAGTTCGTCGCCACGGGGTCCGTCCCACGCCTTGTGCCCCAGCTCGGTCAGCACGACGGTCGGCGAGATCGTGTTCACCCGGACGCCGCGGCCACCCCACTCCGCGGCGAGCACCTTCGACACACCGACCACCCCGAACTTCGAGGCGCAATAGGCGACATGCTGGTCGAGCGCCACCGTGGCCGCCTGCGAGGCCATGTTGACGATCACTCCGCGGCCCGCCTCGAGCATGTGTCGACCGACGGCCTGGCACATCAGGAACGTCCCCTTGAGGTTGACGTCGATCGTCGTGTCCCAGGCGTCGAGTGACAATTCCTCGGCGGGCGCCAGCATGACGATTCCGGCGCTGTTCACGAGGATGTCGATGCCCCCGAAGCTGTCGGCCACGGCGTCGGCCGTCGCGGTGACGGAGACGGGATCGGAGACGTCGCAGGCGAATCCGCGACTGCCGTGACCCAGGCTGTCGGCGGTCGTTCGCGCCGCGTCCTGTTTGAGGTCGACGATCGCCACGCGGGCGCCTTTGGCGACGAACGCCGAGGCGATCGCGGCGCCGATACCCGAGGCCCCGCCTGTCACCAGGGCGGTCCTGTCACGCAGGTCGAAGTTCAGATCGACGATCGGTTCCGACATGTCGGTATGTCCTTTCACTTGTTGGGCGGCGATCAGTCGAGCACTGCGGCCGCGACTTCGGTGTCGGTGACCAGCGCGGACACCAGCCCAGACCGCAGGACGGCCCTGGTGGCCGTGATCTTCTCGGCGCCCGCGCAGATGGCGATGACAGTGGGGATGGCACGCAAGCCTTCCTCGCTGATGCCCATGCGGCGTTCGTCGAGCCCGGCTATCCGCTTGCCGTTCGCGTCCAGCAGGAGGCCGCACGTTTCTGCCCGGACGCCCGCGTCGTACAGCGCCGTCGCCTCTTCTTCGGACACCGAGGTGTAGACCTGTGACGCCTCGGGTGTCCAGCCGCCGACGGAGACCAGCGCACAGGTCACCCGGGCGTGGTTCGCGAAGGCGGCCTCGATCGGCGGGGTGCTCGCCAAACTGACGGCGGTGCGCGCATCGGCAACGATGTACGGCGCGTACAGCGGCCATGACCGGCCGCCGGTGACCTCGCTGATGCGTCGGGTCAGATCGGCGCCGTTGGACGTGAGCCCACCGGCCAGACCGGTCAGCTGGACGACGTCGCATCGGGGCAGCGCGCTGAGGTACGGCGCGATCCGGGTCATGGTGCGGCCGCAGTCGATGCCGATCACATCCTCCCCGCGCAGGATCGACTGCAGCAGCTCGGCCATCGCCTTGGCGACGGCCTCCACTCGGTCGGCGGTGTTCTTCGATTCGGCGGCGATGGCGTACGCGTGCTGCAGGGAGTAGCGCTTCTGCAGCGCAGCCGACAGCTCCACGTCGATCGAGCCGGGGTCGTGGATCTTGATCTCGACCATGCCGGATTCGAGCGCTTCCTCGAGCATCCGGGCCACCTTGAACCTGGACAGCCCGAACTCCTCGGCGATCTCGACCCGGGTGCGTCCTTCCAGGTAGTAGCGGCGGGCGATCGCCGCGCGCTGGAACAACTCATCCGGTCCCATCGCGTCCTCCCATTGGCGTCGTCGGATATGCGCTCATATGAGCGAAGCCGCTTGACATGTGAGCATAGCCCAGGGAATGATCCAGATCACAAGCACTCAGATGAGCCATTCAACTCACAAACGAGCGTGGGTGGATCGGAGCGGAAGGCGGCCGATGCAGGAGCAGGACGTCGAGTTGGCGATCCTCGCCGGCTCCGTCCTGTCGCGGGAGTCGGCCGCAGTCGCAGCGCTCGTCGGAGTCGCCGAGGCCGGCGTCGTCGAGGTCGCCCGCCGCGTGCTGGCGGTCCGCGGCAAGGTGGTGACGACGGGATCGGGGACGTCCGGAATCATGGCCGAGCGGCTCGCGCACCTGTTGTCCGTCTGTGGGACGCCCGCGGTCTATCTCCCGTCGATGGACGCCCTGCACGGCGGCATGGGGGCGATCATCCGGTCCGATCTGGTGCTGGCACTCTCGAAGACCGGGCGGTCGACCGAGATGACCGACCTGGTGCGCCGGCTCGTCGCGCGTGGCGTGGACGTCGTCGCGGTCACCGAGCGTGCGGACTCGCCGTTCGCCGCGTCCGCGACCGCCGTGACCGCACTGCCCGCGACGGCCTCCGGGGCCGACCCCGGGGACATGATCGCGCTGGCCAGCACCTTGGCGGTCGGCGCGTGGGGCGACGCGCTGGCCGTCGTCGCGATGGCGTTACGTGGGCACACCTTGGCTGACGTGATCGACAGTCACCCCGCGGGGGGCGTCGGCCATCGCGGTCATCGTCCTGGCGACGAAGTAGAGCCGGTGGTCGGCACATGACGCGCATGATGGCCAATCCTGTTGTGTTGGGTGTGGATTCATCCACACAATCGTGCAAGGTGGAGGTTCGCGAACTGACCACCGGCCGGCTGCTGGCACGCGCCACGGCCGCCCATCCGGAGGCGTACCCGCCGTGCAGCGAGCAGCATCCGCTGGCGTGGGTGGCCGCATTCGTCGCCGCCGCCCGTGAGGCACTGGCTCGCTGCGCCGTGCCGGTTGCAGTCCGCTCGATCGCGGTCGCCGCGCAGTGCCACGGCCTCGTGCTGCTCGACGAACACGGTCAGCCCTTGCGGCCCGCCAAACTGTGGAACGACACGACCGGCACCGGCGAACTGGCCCGGCTGACGGACTGGATCGGCTCCGAGCAGTGGCTGCGCCGCATCGGGTCCGTTCCGACCGGGGCGTTCACCATCGCGAAGCTGGCGTGGATCGCCGAACACGAACCCGGCGTGCTGGACCGGGCTGCTTCGGTCCTGCTCCCGCACGACTTCCTGACCTACTGGCTCACGGGCGCCACGGTGACCGACCGCTCCGATGCCTCGGGCACCGGCTACTTCGATTCCGTTGCGGCAGAATGGATCCCCGAGTACCTCGACCTCGCAGGCGGGCCCAGGGACTGGGCGGCACTGCTGCCGACGGTGCTCGGGCCGACGGATCCGGCGGGCACCGTGCGGCCTGCGGCGATGGCCGAGCTCGGGCTCAACAGCTCCGACGTCGTCGTCGCCGCGGGCGGCGGCGATCAACACGCCGCGTATCTGGGGCTGGGCCTGACCGACGGCGACCAGTACATCGGCATCGGCACCTCCGGTGTCATCGCCACCTCCACCCGCGAGCCCGTCTACGACACCGCCGGGATGGTCGACGGGGTTTGCGATCTGACAGGTGCGTATCTCCCTCTCGTCAGCACCCTCAACGCCGCGCGGGTCGGCGACGTCGCGGCACGGCTGCTCGGCACCGATCTCGCCGAGTTGGCGGACCTCGCGCTGTACGCGACCGACACCGTCGGGCCGGTGCTGGTGCCCTTCCTCGACGGCGAACGTAAGCCGGATCGTCCGCGCGCCCGCGGCGCACTGGCCGACGTCACGTCACACACCACGCGTGCAGAGCTCGCCCGGGCCTTCATCGAGGGTCCGCTGCTGTCGCTGGTCAGCGGCCGCGACAGGCTGATCGACTGCGGCGTCCGACTCGACGGCGCTGCGGTCGCCGTCGGCGGCGGAGCCAAGTCGCCCGCGACTCTGCAGCTGCTGGCCGACCTGCTCGACGACGAGGTGCTGGTGCTCGACGCCGAGGAGGCGACCGCCAGAGGCGCATGCGTTCAAGCCGCCGCGGTCGCCTGCGGCGCCGACGTCGCGGGGCTCGTCGATCTCGCCAAGGCGTGGCAACCCGGGGTGCGCCGGCGGATTCCGTCGCGCAGCCACCGACGCGACCTGTCTGCGCTGCGGAGCCGATGGGCCGAGCTGGCCGCGTCGCCCGTCTTCGACTCGGGAGGGCCCTCGTGACCGCCGCAGCCCGCATTGCCGGGCCGTCGACCGTGCGCGGATCGGCGTGCAGCTCAAAGGGATCACCGCAGACAGGCTCCAACGAAAGGGAAGCGATATGACCGCGACGGTCGAACCGACGCCCGCCACCATGCGGGCCAGCGTCATGACGGGTGTGCGGACCCTACAGATCGAGGACCGTCCGGTGCCCACGCCCGGCGAGCACGAGGTGCTCGTCGAGGTGGCCGCCGTCGGGGTGTGCGGATCGGACGTGCACTACTACCGGCACGGCCGCATCGGTGACTTCGTCGTCGACGCGCCCATGATCCTCGGACACGAACTCTCCGGGCGGATCGCCGCGGTCGGCGCCGGCGTCGACTCCGGCCGGGTCGGCCAGCGGGTGGCGGTGGAGCCGCAGCATCCGTGCCGGCGCTGTACGCAGTGCAAGGCCGGGCGGTACAACCTGTGCCCGCACATGGAGTTCTATGCCACCCCGCCCATCGACGGCGCGTTCTGCCGGTACGTGCTGATCGACGACGACATGGCCCATCCCGTGCCCGACTCGGTGTCGGACGACGCAGCCGCGCTGCTGGAACCGCTGTCGGTGGCGATCGCCACGATGCGCAAGGCGCACGTGGTGCCCGGATCGTCCATGCTCATCGCAGGCGCGGGGCCGATCGGCGTCATCTGCGCACAGGCCGCCCGGGCCTTCGGTGCCGCACGCATCGTCGTCACCGATCTCGTTGCGTCGCGCCGTGAGAAAGCGCTGCGGTTCGGTGCCACCGAGGTGCTCGACCCGGCAGCGGTCGACGTCACCGCGATCGAGCCGGTCGATGCGTTCGTCGACGCCACCGGAGTGCCCGTGGCCGTCGTCAGCGGCATCAAGGCCGTCGGGCCCGCCGGGCACGTCGTGCTCGTCGGCATGGGTGCAGATGAGTACGCACTGCCCGTCAGCCATATCGCGAACCTCGAGATCACCGTGACCGGGGTGTTCCGGTACACCGACACCTGGCCCGCCGCAATCCATCTGGTGGCCAGCGGGGCTGTCGACCTCGACGGCATGGTGACCGGCCGCTACGACCTCGAGCACGTCGGCGATGCTCTGGACAGCGACTCGGACCCGGCGAGCCTCAAGTCGATCGTGGTGCCCTCGTGAACGCCGCCAAGTCCGCTGACACCGCCACCCGGAGCGGCGCGCTGCTGCGCTGCGTCGACATCCACAAGAGCTTCGGCGGGGTGCCGGTGCTCGAAGGCATCAGCCTCGAACTGGAGCCCGGTACCGTCACCGCGCTGGCGGGCGAGAACGGTGCAGGCAAGTCGACGCTGATGAAGATCATCAGCGGCCAGTACAGCGCCGACCACGGCTCCGTTGCCGTCGGCGACACCACGCTGGCGTCGGGCAACACCAGGGACGCGGTGAGGCACGGCGTCGCGATCGTGCCCCAGGAACTGGCGTCGATCGAGGACATGACCGTCTACGAGAACCTGTTCGTCGGAAGGGAACTCAAGACCGGGCCGTTCCTCAACCGGCGGGCGATGATCGACGAGGCGCGCGACGCGCTCGCCGTGTTCGGTGTGGAGATCAACCCGTCGGCCCGGATGGGCAGTCTTTCGGTCGGTCTCCGCCAGATCGTCGAGATCGTCAAGGCTGCCCGCACCGGCGCCCAGGTGGTGATGCTCGACGAGCCCACCTCCGCGATTTCCGAGCGCGAAGTCGAGGGCCTCTACAAGGTCGTGCGTCAGCTGCGCGAGCACGGCGTCGCGATGGTCTACACCACTCACAAGATGGCCGAGATCCGCGCCATCGCCGACCGGGTGGTCGTGTTGCGCGACGGCGGGCTGATCCTCGACAAGCAGATCGGCGACGTGTCCGACGACGAGATCGTCACCGCGATGATCGGACGCGAACTCGACGCGCTGTTCCCGGACCGGCCGACGCCGGGCACCGACCCGGTGCTCGAGGTGCGCGACCTTCAGGTCGCGGGGGCGAAGGGACCCGTCTCGTTCACGGTGAACGCGGGCGAGATCGTCGGTCTGGCAGGTCTTGTCGGCGCCGGACGCACCGAATTGCTCGAGGCGGTCTTCGGCGCCCGCGCCAGCACCGCAGGCGAGATCACCGTGCGGGGCAAGGTCGTCAAGCGCAACCACCCCGCTGCGGCCATCACCGCCGGCATGGCGATGGTGCCCGAAGACCGCAAACTCTCCGGGGTCGTGCTCTCGATGAGCGTGCTGGACAACGGGACATTGCCGCGGCTCTCGTCCTTTTCGCTCGCCGGCTGGCTGCGTGGTAAGGCCCGCAACAAGGCGGTGTCCGACGTGATGTCCTCGGTCCGGCTGCGTAGCCGCGGGCTCGGCCAGGAGGTCGGCACGCTGTCCGGGGGCAACCAGCAGAAGGTTGTGCTGGCCCGTTGGCTCACCGGTGACGTGAACGTGCTGCTGCTCGACGAACCCACGCGCGGGGTCGACGTGGGCGCCCGCAGCGAGATCTACCGCATCGTGACCGAATTCGCGGCCCAGGGTATGGCGGTGCTGATGGCGTCGTCGGACATGCCCGAGATCGTCGGGCTGTCCCGCCGGGCTTTCGTGATGCGGGGCGGCACCTTCGTCGGTGAGCTCGACCGCGATGCACTCGATCATCCCGAGGTCCAGGAGTCGGTCTTCCGGCTGGCCACTGCGCTGGACGCAAAACCCACGACAACGACGCAGCAGGAGGCATCATGACAACCGACGTCGACACCAGCGCCCAGCCGCCCGGCCCCTCGGCGGCGCCGACCGTCGCGTCCGCAACCACCGGCGAACCCGTCAAACTGTTCTCCCGGCAATGGTTCTCGGGCATCCTGCTGCGCTATTCGATGGTGATCGTGGTGCTGCTGGTGATCGCCTACTTCAGCTACAAGAGCGCCCGCTTCTCGACACCCGACAACCTCGTCACCATCCTCGTCGCAGCGGCGCCGTTCGCCCTCATCGCGCTCGGCCAGACACTGGTCATCCTCACCGGCGGCATCGATCTGTCCGTGGGCAGCGTGATCGCGGTGTCGGCGATGTCGGCCGCCGCGACCGCCAAGGCCAATCCCGGCCAGGTCTGGATGACGGTGCTGGTCGCCATGGTCGTCGGATTGGCGGTCGGATGCCTGAACGGAGTCCTGGTGTCGCGCATCAACGTTCCACCGTTCATCGCGACGCTGGGCACGCTGACCGCGGGATCTGGTCTGGCCTACGTGATCGGCGGCGGCGCTCCGATCAACGGATTGCCCGCCGAGTTCGGCTCGATCGCCAATACCAAGATCCTCGGTCTGCAGATCCCGGTGCTGCTGATGATCATCGGTATCGTCGCGTTGGCCGTCATCATGAAGCGCACCACCTACGGCATGCGCGTCTACGCCGTGGGTGGCAACCGCAACGCCGCCGAGATCGCGGGTATCAACGCCAAGAACGTGTTGTTCAGCGTGTACGCGATCTCCGGGTTGCTGGCCGGGATCTCCGGAGTGATGCTGGCCTCTCGCGTGATCTCCGGTCCGCCCAACCTCGGACAGGGATACGAGCTCGACGCGATCGCCGCCGTGGTCATCGGCGGCGCCAGCCTGATGGGTGGCCGCGGCAGCATCTGGGGTACGGCGCTGGGCCTGTTCATGATCATGACGCTCAACAACGGCCTCGACATTCTCGTCGTGCCGGCCTACTGGCAGGACGTCATCAAGGGCGTGTTGATCGTCGCGGCCGTGGCCGTCGACGTGTGGTCCTCGAGGAGGCGCACCTGAGTCCAGCCGATCACCAACCTTCGCAGCATCTTTCACCGTCGAAACCCTGCAACCAGAAGAGAGAGAACCAATGAGATTGATCACCAAGATCGCGGCCATCGCCTCGGCGGGTGCGCTCGGCGTGGGCCTGACCGCGTGCGGTGCGGGCGACACGTCGGGCGACAAGGACACCAAGCGCATCGGCGTCTCGGTGTACGACATGAGCTCGTTCATCACCGCCGGTAAGGACGGGATGGAGGCCTACGCGAAGGACAACAACATCGAATTGGTCTGGAACTCGGCTAATCTCGACGTGGCCACCCAGGCCAATCAGGTCGACTCGATGGTCAACCAGGGCGTCGACGCGATCATCGTCGTACCGATCCAGGCCGATTCGCTCGGCCCGCAGGTCGCCACCGCCAAGTCGAAGGGCATCCCGCTCGTCGCGGTCAACGCGGCGCTCAACAACCCCGACGTCGCCGGCAGCGTGCAGCCCGACGACGTGGCCGCGGGCATGCAGGAGATGCAGATGATGGCCGACCATCTCGGTGGCAAGGGCAACATCGTCATCCTGCAGGGTCCGCTCGGCCAGTCCGGCGAACTCGACCGCTCCAAGGGCATCGAGCAGGTGCTGGCCAAGTACCCCGAGATCAAGGTGCTGGCCAAGGACACGGCCAACTGGAAGCGCGATGAGGCCGTCAACAAGATGAAGAACTGGATCTCGGGCTTCGGGCCGCAGATCAACGCCGTCGTCTCCGAGAACGACGACATGGGCCTTGGTGCGTTGCAGGCGCTCAAGGAATCCGGCCGCACGGACGTGCCGATCGTCGGTATCGACGGCATCGAAGACGGCCTCAACGCCGTCAAGAGCGGCGAGTTCATCGGCACATCACTGCAGAACGGCACCGTCGAACTGTCGGCAGGCCTGGCGGTCGCCAACGCGCTCGCCAAGAAGGAGCAGGTCAACACCAAGCCCGTGTACAAGATGCCCGCGATCACCAAGGACAACGTCGACGTGGCGATCCAGCACGTGGTGACCGAGCGGCAGAAGTTCCTCGACGGGCTGTCGGAGCTGACCACGCAGAATCTCAAGACGGGCGATATCGCCTACGAGGGGATTCCGGGTCAGACGCAGCCCTGACGCACTGCGCTGCAACGAGGGCCGGTCACCCAGGTGGCCGGCACTCGTCGTATCCGTTGACCGTGGTGCAGTGAGCCTCGGTGAGACCTCAGTCCCGGCCGGACGCGCGCTGCCCGTAGCCGGACAGGCGGCGGCCGACTTCGGCGAGTTCCTCGTCGTCGAGCACGCGCACCCGCGCGCCGGTGGCCATCGCCCGTAACTGCACATCGCACACGTACTCGAGGTAGGGCACCAGGTTCAGCACCTTGGCCAGTGCCGTGCCGGTCAGCACCGCGCCGTGGTTTCCCATCAGCGCGGCGGAGCGATCGCGCAGCGCAGCGGTCACGTTGTCCGCCAGCTGCCGGGTTCCGAACGTGGCGTACGGCGCGACGCGAATCGCGCCGCCGAACATCGCCGAGTAGTAGTGCGACGCGGCCACTTCGTCGACGACCGTCGACAGCGCGGTGGACGCCGGCGCATGCGTGTGGACGACCGCGGTGGCAACGCCCGCCTGGTACACGGCCAGATGCAGCGCCAACTCGCTCGAAGGCTCCAGCATCGCGTCGACGGGAGTGCCGTCGAGATCGTGGATACCGACGTCGCGCGCCGACATCGCTTCGTAGTCAACGCCGCTCGGCGAGATCACGACGAGGTCGTCCACCCGGATGGAGACGTTTCCCGCCGTACCCACGACGAGCCCCGACCGGCTCAGGAACCGGCACGCGTCGACGACCTGCCGGCGTTGATCTTCCAGTCTCATGGCTCGAGGATGTACTTGGAGCCGCGGCCTGCGGCCATGTCCTCGAGGCTGGCCACCAGGGCTTCCAGTGGTCGGCGTTCGGTCACCAGCATGGATCCGTCGACCTTCTTGGACGCCAACAGCTCCACGGCGGTGCGCACGTAGTTGGGGGTGTGGTGGAAGACGCCCTTGAGCGTGTACTCCTCGTAGTGCATGGCACTCGAGTCGACGGAGAACGGCGCCCCCTTGGGCGTTCCGCCGAAGAGCACCGCCGTGGCGCCCGGCCTTAGCGTGCGCACCGTCTGTTCCCACACCTGCGGAAGCCCGACCGCCTCGATGCCGACGTCGGCGCCGCGGCCGTGCGGCGTGTGCCGCTTGATCAGCGCGACCCGGTCCTCGAAGTCCGAGACCTCCGACAGGTCAACGGCTTCCACGGCTCCGGCCAGCAGCGCCTGCTTCAGCCGCCACGGCGACTGGTCGACGGAGATCACGTTGGCGCCGCGCAGCGTGGCCAGTCGGACGAACATCAGCCCGATCGGACCAGCGCCGTGCACAACCACCGTGTCGCCCAGTTCGATGCCGGTCTCGGCCATGCCGTGCACGACGGTCGCCAGCGGCTCGAGCGGGGCGGCGTCGGCGAAGTCCAGGTCGTCGGGCAGCGTATAGGTGTTGCGTGCGACGATCGACGCGGGGATCACCACCTCCTCGGCGAACGCACCGTTGAGGAATTCGAGGTTCTCGCAGAGGCTTTCGCGGTTGCGGATGCATGCCCAGCAGTGGCCGCACGGCACCGTGTTGGCGGCCGTGACGCGGTCGCCGACGGCGAACTGGTCCACGCCGTCGCCGACGGCGGTGACCACGCCGGCGAACTCGTGGCCGAACCGCGAGGGCAGTGTGGGGAAGAGCTTGGGATGCCCGCGGCGGAAGGACTTCAGGTCCGTTCCGCACGTCGCCGCGGCCCGCACCTCGACCAGCACCTCGCCGGGCGCCGGCTCGGTTGATCCGATGTCCTCCAGCCGTAGCTCGCCGGGCCCGTAGAACATGGCCGCTCTCATCGTTGTTCTCCTCGTGTTGTCGTGCGGGTTAAGTGATGGGTAGGTCGTGCAGCGTGTGCAGCAGGTTTTGGGTCTGGGGGTAGACCCGCTCGTACACCGCACGGAGTTGCCGGTAGGTGGCGGCTGCGTCGGATCGTGGCGTCACGACGGCGTCGGTCCTGCTCACCGCGGCGGCGGCGTCGGGCAATGTGTCGTAGGCGCCGATCGCGGTCAGCGCGACCGCGGCCGCGCCGAGCGCGCTGACCTCGCCGGAAGCGCACACCTCCAGCGGCCGGCCGAAGACGTCGGCGAGGATCTGCGTCCACAGCGGGCTGCGGGCGCCGCCACCCATCGCGCGGATCACCTCGACGCGCTCGCCGCGGGCCGTCTCCAGGCCGTCGAGTTGGAGCCGCAGCTCCAGGGCGATGCCTTCGAGTAGCGACCGGTAGAAATGCGCCCGCGTGTGGCAGCCCTGCCAGCCCAGCGTCACGCCCGAGGCCTGACCATCCCAGTGCGGCGTCTGTGCGGCGTTCCAGTACGGCAGGGTGAGCAGCCGCTCGCTGCCCACGGGAAGGGCCGCCGCGGCGCGCTCCAGTTCGGGGTCGGGTGCGCCCGCGAGCTCGGGGTCACCGAACTGCTGGCGGAACCACGTCGGCAGATAGGTGCCGGACGAACTGAACGTCTCGACCGTCGACTGGCCGGGCATCGCCGAGATCATCGAGCGGTACGCGCGCGCGGGCAGGTAGCACGCGGTCTCGCTGCCGATCACGACGGCTGTACCCAGCACCAGGTAGGCGGCGCCCGAGTCGGTCACGCCCAGCCCGATGCCCGCGGCCTGACCGTCACCGGTGCCCGCGACCACGACGACGTCGGCGCCGACACCCCAGGCGTCGGCGATGTCGGGGCGCAGCGGCCCGAGTGAGGCGCCGCTGGGCACGAGTTCGGGGAGTTGATCGCGGCGCAGTCCGGCGAGCTCGAGCAGTTCCTCGCTGTAGTCGCCGGTGGCCTGGTCGATCAGGGCCAGCGGATCGACCGACGCGGTGCTCGACACCCACCGGCCGGTCATGGCGTGCACGAGATAGGAGTGCACGTCGGCGACGCGATGGCAGCGGGCCATAGTCTCGGGCTCGCGGTCGCGCAGCCACAGCAGTTTGTACAGCCCGGGGGTGATGTCCGCGGGCTTGCCCGAGAGGAGTTCGACGCGCGGGGTGCCGTAGGTGCGCACCTCGGCCGCGGCGCGGCCGTCCATCCACAGGATCGCCGGCCGGATCGCAGTCTCGTGCTCGTCGAGGCAGACGAAGCTCTCACGCTGGTGGGTCACGCAGACGGCGGCGACGGCGCGCGGATCGGGAATCTGCCTGAGCGCCTGCATGATTGCTTCATTGGTGGCCGTCCACCAGTGCGCCCCGTCCTGCTCGAACCAGTGCGGGGCGGGGCTGCGGGTCTCCAAAGCCTGGGCGCCGGCGCCCACCACCTGGCCTTCGGCGTCGACGACGATCGCCTTGGCGGCGGTCGTCGAGCAGTCGACCGCGATCACGAGTGGCGACGTCACGGTCGCATGCCTCCCTCGACTTCGGCGATCACGACGTTCGCCCCGCCGTCTTCGAGGCGCTGTCGCTCCTCGGGGTCGATGCCGGCGTCGACGACGACGGCGTCGAAGACCACCACGTCACAGATCCGGTGGATGGCGCGGCGGGCGACCTTGGTGTGATCGATCAGCAGCACGCACAACTCCGCGCTCTCCATGAAAGCCCGCTTGAGTTCGGCTGCGACGCTGGAGGGATGGAAGCACATGCCGCGCGACACGGCGGGTACGGACATGAACAGCACGTCGTAGTGCATGTCGCGCAGGGCCCGCGTGGACTGCGGTCCGACGAACGACGAGAACTCGGGCACGAAGTCACCGCCGATCGCGTTGAGCCGTACCCGTGGATCCGCCGACAACTCGTTGATGGCGGGCAGGAAGTTGGTGACCACCGTCAGCGGGACGTGCTGCAGCAGCGTGGGCAGCACGTGCAGCGCGGTGGTGCTGTCGTCCAGGGCGACGGCCTGCATGTCGATCCGGGCCGCCGCCCACTCGAAGCCGGTCCTGGCGACCGCCTGCTTCTCGCCGAGGTTGAGTGACTTGCGCAGGTCGATGTTGCGCTCGAACGCCTCGCTCGGCGGCGCCTCGGCTCCCGAGCGGACCTTCCGCAGCATTCCCTGGGCGTGCAGGTAGTCGAGGTCGCGGTGGATGGTCATCGTGCTGACGCCGAACTGATCGGCCAGTTCGTCGATGCGAGCATTTCCGCGAATCTTTACGAACTCCGCGATCTGGGAGCGGCGCTGGGCGTGTCCGTTGACGCGCGGAGACGGTGTGGACACGACAGACCTCCTTCCGGTTACGGCACCAACATCTCATCGGACATCACAAATATAACAGTTATTGTGTGATTTCTGATATGCCGCCGGTATCGGTGCTCTGGGGTTGCCCTATGTGGTGGCGGTCGCCTCGTCACGACGGATCCCGACTAGATTCGACCCATGCGGATGTCGGCCAAGGCGCAGGGCATCCCCGCGCAGTTCCTCGTCGACATCCTCTCCGACCTGCGCACCGATCGGCTGGTGCGCAGCCACCGCGGGCGCGAGGGCGGCTACGAACTGGCCCGGCCCGCGGCCGACATCAGCATCGCCGACGTGCTGCGGTGCATGGACGGGCCGCTGGCCAGCGTGCGCGACATCGGGCTGGGAGATCTCCCGTACTCCGGCCCCACGGCTGCGTTGACCGACGTGTGGCGCGCCCTGCGCGCAAGCATGCGCTCGGTGCTCGAGCAGACCAGCCTCGCCGACGTCGCCGCGGGCGCCCTACCGGACCACGTCTGCGCGATGGCCGACGACTACCGGCGTCAGCAAGAGCAGCGCGGGCACTCGATCAGCTAGACCCGCCACGCTTCTGTCGAGCGGCGACGCCGTCGATCAACATGGTCAGGCCGCGGTCGAAATCGTCCTCGACCGATGTCTGCATGGCGACCTGTGACAGTTCGGCGATGTGCGGATGCGCCGCGCCTGCAACGGAACCGATGCGTGCCGCTGCGGCCCGCGGGTCGGAGGTCTCGCGGCGGGCCAACGGTCCGGCCAATTCGGCCTGGGCGGAGCCGGTGACGAAGCCCAACACGGCATGGAAGGCGGCGAGCCGGTCCTCGTCGGACAGGCCGGCCCGGCTCAGGGCGGCGACCAGGGCGTCGGTGACCGCGAAGCCGGTCGAAGAGGACATGCGGCGGGTCAATACCAACGGGATCGCTGCGGGGTGTGCGCGGATGGCCTGCCATGTCGCCGTGACCAACGCATGCACGTCGTGACGCCAGTCCGCGGTCGGCTCAGGCCTGTGCATGTCGGCGACGACCGCGGCGACGACGAGCTCCTCGAGCCCCTCTTTGTCGGTGACGTAGTTGTACACCGTCATCGGTCCGGTACCCAGTGCTGCGGCCAGTGCCCGCATGCTGAGCCCGGCCAAGCCGGCCGTATCGACGATCTGCAGCGCCGCAGAGGCGATCTCGTCGGTGGTGAACCGTGCTCGCACTGCTCCTCCTTGACAAGTACAACGTGCGCGGCAACGGGATCGGTCTCGTCTTCGAGTGCCTCTACGGCGGCGTTCACGTGCTCCGCCAGCCCGGGGCCGCGGCGCTGCAACGGCGAGCGCTGGACTTCTGGGACCACATCGTCGACGGCGCCGACTCCATCGCGTTCCGGCTGATGTACAACACGCTGCGCGCCACCTACGAGCCCGCGCTGCCTGCCCTCGCCACGATCATGGCCGGCGAGGTCGGACAAGCGAGCGCCTACCGCGCGATCGCCGAGGCCGTCGTGGCCGGCGATCCGGCCGCTGCCCGGGACAACGCCCGCCGCCTTCTGGAACCCGCGACCACCGCGCTCCTGGAAGCGCTGCACAACTTGGAGGAATCCGATGACCGTCACACCGAACCGGCCATCCAAGCGCACTTGCGGTTGATGCCGGCAGGCTTCGTATTCGCAGCCAATCATGACCGGGGCAGCGGTCTCGATGAGGCCGGACATTCTTTAGCCGCGCGCTTTAGCCGCGCGCGACAGCCGAGCAACGTTTAGATCCATTTCATGGATAATGACGATTATCCGTGAGGCGTCTTGTATCCGACACGGCCGCAACACCTTTGGTAGATACAGCTTCGGCCGAAGGGCCAGATGAACGCCGTCGACGCGGACAACCCGATTGCCGCCGCCTTCTGCGGCGGGCAGCTGTACATCGCTCGACAACGTG
>Ga0136846_1231917_pt1 | contig 19599 bp, 18 predicted proteins | sample HopSoiMetagenom2_FD_96841 | JGI IMG/M metagenome (GOLD analysis project Ga0136846, IMG submission 96841) | Grasslands soil microbial communities from Hopland, California, USA - 2 Assembly 2016 (version 4) | ecosystem: Environmental > Terrestrial > Soil > Grasslands | place: USA: Hopland...
GCCTGGACCTACAGCCTGGTCGCGACGCTCGCGCCGTCTGTCTTTCCGGCCGAATACCGGATGATGGACGGCGCGGTCGCGGTCTATTTCGAGGCCGCCGCCGTCATCACCGTGCTGGTGCTGCTCGGACAGGTGCTCGAGCTGCGGGCGCGCGAGCAGACCTCCGGCGCCATCAAGGCCCTGCTGGACCTCGCGCCCAAGACCGCCCGGCGGGTCACCGCCGACGGCGCCGACGAGGAGGTCACGCTCGACCAGATCCAGGTCGGCGACCGCCTGCGCGTGCGGCCTGGCGAGAAGGTCCCCGTGGACGGCCAGATCCTGGACGGCCGCGCCGCCCTCGACGAGTCGATGGTCACCGGCGAATCCATGCCCGTCACCAAGGAGCCCGGCGCCAAGGTGGTCGGCGGCGCGATCAACAAGACCGGCTCCTTCGTCATGCAGGCCGAGAAGGTCGGCGCCGACACCCTGCTCGCCCAGATCGTGCAGATGGTCGCCCAGGCCCAGCGCAGCCGCGCCCCGATCCAGCGCATGGCCGACCAGGTCTCCGGCTGGTTCGTGCCGGCCGTCATCGCCGCCGCCGCCCTCGCCTTCGCCGTCTGGGCCTTGGTCGGGCCCGAGCCGCGCTTCGCCTTCGCCCTGGTCGCCGCAGTCTCGGTGCTGATCATCGCCTGTCCCTGCGCCCTGGGCCTGGCGACGCCGCTGTCGATCATGGTCGGCGTCGGCCGTGGCGCCCACGCCGGCGTCCTCATCAAGAACGCCGAGGCCCTGGAGCGCTTCGAGAAGATCGACACCCTGGTGGTCGACAAGACCGGCACCCTCACCGAAGGCCGCCCGGCCGTGACCGCCATTCGCCCGGCCAAGGGCTTCGCCGAGGATGAGCTGCTCCGCCTCGCCGCCAGCCTGGAGCGCGGCAGCGAGCACCCGCTGGCCGAGGCTATCCTGCGCGCCGCCGCCGACCGCAAGCTGGCGCTCGCCGAGCCGACCGGCTTCGACTCCCCGGTCGGCAAGGGCGTGGTCGGGGTGGTGGACGGCCGCCATCTCGTGATCGGCTCCGGCAAGTTCCTCGCCGAGCAGCGCATCGACACCGTGGCCCTCGCTGCCGAGGCCGAGGCCCTGCGCGCCGACGGCGCCACCGCCATCTTCGCCGCCGTCGACGGCCAGGTCGCCGGCGTCTTCGCCATCGCCGACCCCATCAAGGCCACGACTGCCGAGGCCGTGCGGGCGCTGAAGGCCGAGGGCGTGCGCCTGGTGATGATGACCGGCGACAATCGCACCACCGCCCTGGCGGTCGCCCGCCAGCTCGGCATCGACGAGGTGGAGGCCGAGGTCCTGCCGCAGGACAAGGCCTCGGTGGTCGAGAAGCTCCGCGGCGAGGGCCGCAAGGTCGCCATGGCCGGGGATGGCGTGAACGACGCCCCGGCCCTGGCCGCGGCCGAGGTGGGCGTGGCCATGGGCGCGGGCGCGGACGTGGCGATCGAGAGCGCCGGCGTGACCCTCCTGAGCGGCGACCTGCAGGGCATCGTCAAGGCCCGCCGGCTGTCGTGCGCCGTCATGCGCAACATCCGCCAGAACCTGGTCTTCGCCTTCGCCTACAATGTCGCCGGCGTGCCGGTCGCGGCGGGCGTGCTCTATCCGCTGTTCGGCTGGCTGCTGTCTCCAGCGATCGCAGCGGCGGCCATGGCGCTTTCCAGCGTCTCAGTCGTCACCAACGCCCTGCGGCTACGGGCGGTGCGGCTCTGAGGCCGCCCGCTACAGCCCCAGCACCATCTTGGCGATGATGTTGCGCTGGATCTCGTTGGACCCGCCATAGATCGAGGTCTTGCGGCCGTTGAACATGTCGCCGGCCAGGCCCTCGGCATAGTCCGGCCCGACCCCGGCGTTGTGCCCGCCCAGGTCGCGCAGGAACGGCGCGCCATAGTGGCCCACCGCCTCCAGCGCCAGCTCCTGCAGCCGCTGCTGGATCTCGGTGCCCTTGATCTTGAGGATCGAGCTCTCCGGCCCCGGTCCCTTGCCGCTACTTTCGCCGGCCAGGGTGCGAAGCTCGGTGAACTCCAGCGCCGTCAGGTCGATCTCCAGTTCCGCCACCTTGCGGCGGAAGAAGGCGTCGGCGATCAGCGCCGCGCCGGTGTCGCTGCGCTCCGTCCCCGCGATGCTGCGCAGCTTCTCGAGGTTGCGCTTCGAGCGCGCCACGCCCGCGATGCCGCTGCGCTCGTGGGCCAGCAGCGCCTTGGCGCAGGTCCAGCCCTGGTTCTCGTGGAAGATCCGGTTCTCGACGGGCACCTTCACATTGTCGAGGAAGACGTCGTTGACCTCGTGCCCGCCCTCCAGGGTGATGATCGGGCGCACGGTGATGCCGGGCGTCTTCATGTCGATCAGCAGGAAGGAGATGCCGGCCTGCGGCTTGGCGTTGGCGTCGGTGCGGACCAGGAAGAAGCCCCAGTCGGCGAACTGGCCCAGGGTGGTCCAGGTCTTCTGGCCGTTGACGACGTAGTATTCCTTGCCGTCGTCGGCGGTGATCCGCTCCGCGCGGGTCTTCAGCGAGGCCAAGTCCGACCCGGCGCCCGGCTCGGAGTAGCCCTGGCACCACCAGACCTCGCCGTTGTAGATCCCCGGCAGGAAGCGCTGCTTCTGCTCGTCGGTGCCGAAGGTGTAGAGCACCGGCGCCAGCATCGCCATGCCGAACGGCAGGATCGGCAGGCAGTCCGCCCGCGCCGTCTCCTCCGACCAGATGTACTTCTGCGTCGGCGTCCAGCCGGTGCCGCCCAGTTCTTTCGGCCAGCCCGGCGCCACCCAGCCCTTCTTGGCCAGCACCTTGTGCCACATCAGGTACTGGTCCTTGGTCAGCGGCTCGCCGCTGTCCTGCGCGGCGCGCAGCTCGGCCGGATAGTTCTCGGCGATGAAGGCCCGCACCTCTTCGCGGAAGGCGTTCTCTTCAGGCGTGAAGTCGAGGTTCATCGGCGTCCTCCGGCACGGCGTCGCTTACGCCGTATTCGGCCCGACCTATACGCGGCGGGCCGGCCTGAGAAAAGATGACGCTAACGTCAACGTAAACCGATTTGGCGGGGGTCCTCGTCACGCCGGAACCGCGGTCTTCGCCTCGAGGTCGGCGATCAGGTCGGGGCCGGTGGGGCGCCAGCCGAGCCGCTCGCGCGTCAAGGCGCTGGAGGCCTGACCGTCGCGGCCGATGAACATGCTCAGCCAGCCGAAGTACTCCCCCGCCTGTTCCGGCGGGATCGACGCCGTCCGCACGCCCAGGCGCCGGCCGATGGCGCCGGCGATGTCGCGCATGGCCACCCCCTCCTCCGCCACCGCATGGTAGATCGCCCCGCGCTCGCCGCGTTCCAGCGCCAGCCGGTAGAGCCGCGCTGTGTCGCTCACATGCGCCGCCGCCCAGCGGTTCGTCCCCTCGCCCACATAGGCCGAGACGCCCGTCTCCCGGGCGACATCCACGGCCCAGGTCAGCAGGCCCTGCCGCTGCGTATCGTGCACCTGCGGCAGGCGCATGATCGCGGCGTTGACGCCCTCACCGGCCAGCGCCAGGGCAGCCTCCTCCGAGGCGGCGCGCGGCGCCTGCGCGGCGCTGGCCGGCGCATCGTCCTCGCGCAGCGGGCGGCCGGACGCCGCCATGCCCGTGCCCGAGGTCACCACTAGCGGCCGGTCCGAGCCGGCCAGCGCCGCCCCCAGCGCAGCGACCACCCGTCGGTCGTCCTCGCAGTTGGCCATGTAGGTGGAGAAGTCGTGGTTGAACGCCAGGTGCGCCACCGCGTCGGCCTGCTGCGCGCCGCGCTGCAGACCCTCCAGGTCGTCCAGGGTCCCGCGGTACGGCTCCGCGCCCGCCGCCGCCAGCGCCTGCGCCCCGGCCTCGGACCGCGTCAGGCCCAGCACCTGGTGCCCCGCCGAGATCAGCTCCGCGGTGAGCGCAGAGCCGATGAAACCGGTCGCGCCGGTGATGAACACACGCATGGAAACCTCGCCTGGAAGATCGATGGGGACGATCCTGCGGCCCGCGGATATGCTGGTAAAGTCGGGTTCTTATCAGAGTATAATGAGTAACAGGATGGGTGAGCGCAGCGGGGTCGACCAGCGGCTGGGCGGCTACCTGAAGGACCGGCGGTCCAAGCTGGACGCCGCCGCCTTCGGCTTTCCCGCGGGTCGCCGGCGCACGCCTGGCTTGCGGCGCGAGGAGGTGGCCCAGCGCGCTAACATCAGCCCCACCTGGTACACTTGGCTGGAGCAGGGCCGCGGCGGCGCGCCCTCCGCCGAGGTGCTGGACCGGCTGGCGCGGGCGCTGATGCTCACCGAGCTGGAGCGCGAGCACCTCTTCCTCCTGGGCCTCCGCCGCCTCCCCGAGCCGCGCTACCGCAAGGACGAGGGCGTCACGCCCCGGCTGCGGCGCGTGCTGGCGGCCCTGGAGCCCTGCCCGGCGGTCATCCGGACCGCCACCTGGGACGTGATCGCCTGGAACCGGGCCGCGACGGTCCTGCTAGGCGACTACAGCGCCATGCCGCCGTCGCAGCGCAACCTGCTGCGGCGCATCTTCCTCGATCCGGCGGCCCGCCAGGCGCACGCCCACTGGGAGAGCGTGGCGCGGTTCGTGGTCAGCGCCTTCCGGGTGGACGCCGCGCGCGCCGGCGCAGGCTCGGACGTGGAGCCGCTGGTGGACGAGCTCAGCCGCCTCAGCCCCGAATTCCGCGCCATGTGGGCGGAAAACGAGATCCTCCCGCACGGCGAGGGCGTCAAACAGATCGGCAGCGCCACCCTCGGCCGCATCCGCGTCGAATATTCCACCTTCGCCGTCGACGGCCGCTCCGACCTCAGCCTCCTCGTCTACAACCCCTTGAACCCCGCCGACGCCGACAGGATCGCTGAGCTGGCAAAGGCCGTCCCCACCGCAGACTGACGGGCGCCATCGAGGGCGCTGACGTCAGCGCAGGGCGCCGTCGTCTGGGGTGGGCGGAAGCTTGAACGTGATCGGAACGTCTGCCCGCCCGGCCGGCTGGTGTTCGCCTTGCATCAGACACTGGGCCATGACCACCGCCGCCTGTCCGAAGCCCCAGCCGCCAGGCGTCTCATTCAGCACGCGGCAGTCCGAGAGCCGTCCCGAGCTCGAGACCGCGCAGTTCACCACCGCCTGCCCCTCGACCCGCTTCCAGGCGGCGCGCTCGGGATAGTAAAGGGTCCCGCTCCATACGGGGCACTTGAAGGGCTTCGCTACCGACCCGACGGACGCCGTCGGTGAAGCGGCCTGCATCAAGGCCGCAAGCAGAACAGAAATCATGACGCCGCCCCAACCGCAGAGAAGCCTAGGGTTGAACCCTGTCCCGCGCCATCTGAAAAAGCGAGCAGGCCCGACCACCGCTTGCCATGGCGGGCTCCGCGCACCCTGAGGGCGCCGGCCGCGAGATCGCCTTCGTCGCCAAGGGGATCCGCCGGGGAGTCGCCATCGACCGCGTCGCTCAGCTGAAGCGGGGAATGTCTGCGACAGGCGCCTGATCGGTGTTAGTCCTAGGGCAATCTAGAAGACCAGCCTCCCGGGGAGAGATGTCGGTCCACCCACCTATGCGATACAGGCTCCATCGACGGGATCGTGGCTGTCCTCGCCAGCTCGGGCTTGGCCGTCATGAGCGATAGTATCGCAAGGCGACCTCGCACGACCGAACAGACCTACAGGGTCCGGGCCCTCTTCCGACGGCTTGAGATGATCGTCGAGCAATACCACGCGCTGTGGCACGTCCAGCCCGAGATCCACTATTCGAGCGGCCTGGTGATCGCGACGCTTCGGGCTCTGGTGGCCGATGAAGAGGCGGGCGGCTCCGGCTTGCCGCAAAGCGCCATCGCCCTCGAGGTCAACCGATCCCCCGTGCTGGTGACGCGGCTGATGAAGGAGATGGAGGCCGCCGGCTTCGTCGAGCGGGGCCAGGGAAAGTTCGATCACCGCCAGCGCGCGGTCAGGATCACGGCCAAGGGCCAGGCGCATCTGACCACCTTCGACGACCTGAAGGCTTCCATCGGCGAGCAGATCTTTGCTTACGGAACCCCGGAAGTCTGGGAGCAGGTCACTGATTGCCTCGAACACGTCGGCGCCGTTCTGAAGAGCTTTGGCGAGGCGAGGCGGCAAGATGCTTCCACCGCGGCCTCGCTCGCCCCTCGCAATGACGGCTAGACAGCTCGCGCCATCGTCACCCCGGCCCTGACGTCGCGGTGCGCGCCGAACCGCCGCCTCGCGCCACCCGCTCCGCCCCCCGTTCCATGGCGAAGGCCGAAATGCGCGACCGAGCCTGTCCGATCGGCGTCCCCCTCGAACCGGCGTCGCTGGCCTCTGCAGCTCTGGATCCACCGGCGTCGCGGATCGTGAACTTGGCGACCTGCCGGTTCAGCTCCTGGGCTTCCTGGCGCAGGTGGTGCGTGGCCGCGGTCGATTGCTCGACCATGGCCGCGTTCTGCTGGGTCACCTGGTCCATCTGATTGATGGCGGTGTTCACCTGCGACAGGGCGCCCGCCTGCTCCTGGGCGGACGCGGTCATCTCCCCCATCAGCGCGCTGATCTCGGAGACCCGGCCGACGATGGTTTCCAGGGCCCCGCCCGTCCGTCCCACCAGCTCGACCCCCGCGCTCACCTGGCGGGACGAGGTGGCGATGATGGTCTTGATCTCCTTGGCGGCCTCGGCCGACCGCTGCGCCAGGGCGCGCACCTCCGAAGCGACCACCGCGAAGCCCCGGCCGGCCTCGCCCGCCCGCGCGGCTTCGACCCCGGCGTTCAGCGCCAACAGGTTGGTCTGGAAGGCGATTTCGTCGATGACGCCGACGATGCTGCTGATCTGGCTGGCGGACTGTTCGATCGCGCCCATGGCCTCGACAGTCTGGTTCACCACCTCCGTGTTCCGCTCCGCCTCGTCCCGGGCCGACAGCACCACGGCGCTGGCCCGCGTCGCGCCCTCGGCCGTGCGCCGCACGGTGGCGGTGATCTGCTCCAGGGCCGCGGCAGTCTCTTCAAGGGTCGCCGCCTGCTGTTCGGTGCGTCGGGAGAGGTCGTCGGAGGCCTGGCTGATCTCGCCGGTGCCCGCCTGCATCGCCGTGGCGTTGGCCGCGATCTCCGTCAGCGCCGATTCCAGGCTGTCCATCGCCGCATTGAAGTCGTCCTTGAGGCGCCGATATTCGCCCACGAACTCGGCGTCGATCCGCCCGGTGAGATCGCCGGCCGCCAGGGCCACCAGGGCCCGGCCGGTGCGCTCCACCACCAGCTTCTGCTCATGCTCGGCCTCGAGGCGCTTTCGATCCGCCTCCTCGCGGGCCCCCTCCAGGACCTCCAGGTAGATCGAGATGGATAGGTCCATGTCCAGCAGGGCGGCCTTGACCACCGCGCTCAGCTTCGCGCCGAGCTCGGCGCCGGTCTTGCGGCTCTTGCCCCAACCGCGTCCGCGTGCCCCGTGATCCTTGACGATCGCGTGGATCAGGCCCTCAAGCACCAGGGCGTAGCCGCCGATATACCAACGGGGCTCCAGGCCGATGCGCGCGTGGGTGGCCCCGATGCGGCGGACCTTTTCCACATATTGCCCGTCGAACTGCGCCTGGGCGATCTGGCGCCAGTGCCCCTCCTGCGCCGACTTGGCGCCGTTCAGCTGCTGCTCGTCGCGGAAGAATTTCGACGTCTCCGGAAACCGCCGCACCTGCTCGTAGAAGCGGTCCAGGCTGGGGCCGAGGGCCTGCCCGACCAGAGGCGCGGCCGCCTTCAGGGCGTCCTGCGCCGATCGGTCGAGACACATGAACGACAGGCGCTCGGCAATCTCCACATCTTCCGACATTGATCTCAATCCTCTTATGATTGAGATGAGCAGTATCCGGAGAAATTTAACGCTGCATAAGTCAAGTTTTCGTCGTGAAATAGTTGCGCAACGAAAATACTCGTACTGGCGAAGCGCCAACACTCAACCCCGCCGCGCCTTCCCACACGGCCGGAGAGGGCCCCGCGCGCCGAAGCGGCCGCAGCCGGCTGGAGAGCGCGTGAGGGAGGGGGCAAGCCGCCAGCTCTGCCGAACGACCGGTCCTCATTGGCTCGGTGGATGCGGCTGTCCCTCTTGGGATAGGGTTCGCTGGAAATCGGGCAAGCGTCGTCTTAGGTTCCACCTCGGTGAAGGTGGAGCGTCCCGGCGAGGCGATGAACAATGCTGGGCCCATTTTTCTAGCAGGCTGGGTCCTGCTGATGTTGTGTGTCGGCCTCTGCAGAAATTTTGAGGAGGCCAAGCTCACATCCGCGCTTCTGCCGTCTCTCGCGGGGTGCTTTGTCGGAGCACAGGCGCTGAGCCGCACCGAATTGGTCATCGCGCCCGATGGCCGTACCGAACTCGATGGCGAGGAACTTCGAGTGACGTTGACCAGGGACAAGTTGGGGCTCTCGTTCCTGCCGACACGCGGAGTTGTCTACGACCAAGGATCGCCGGCCAGGCTGATCGTCACATCCACCCCATCGCTCCTTCGCATCAGCGCCGACCGGCAAGCCGTCGTGATCCCTGGGGACGTAGGTGGCGTGGTCCTGCATAGGCAATCGTGCCCTGGGCATCGGGCCCAGTAGGCGTCCTGCAGCAGATCCAACTCGCCGAAAAGGGGACGGACTTCCTCTCTCCCACGGCGTGGGAGAGGAACCCGCCTCAGTCCCCAGTCGTGGTGATCTGGAACATGATCGGGATGCGGATGGTGCGGCCGGCGACGGCGCTGCCGTCCGGCGCGGTCGGGGCCATCTTGAACATCGGGGCCAGTTGCAGGGCGGCGAGGCCGAATTCCAGGCCCACCGGGTCCTCGATCTGCACGCGGCAAGCCTCCAGCGAGCCCTTGGCCGCCACCTGGCACTGCAGCAGCACCGCCCCGCCCTTGCCCGCGGCGACGGCGGTCGGCGGATAGACCTGGGCGATGTCCTGGCCGGTGGGGGTGGCGAGCCACTCCACCTGGGTCAGGGGCGCGGGCGCCGCCTGGATCGCGCTGACGGAGGTCACGGCCGCGGCGGCCAGGGCGATCAGGTGCAGCATTTCGGTTTCCCCACTTGGTTACCCAAGGGTTAAAGCAAGACCGGCGCCAGCGGAAGCTGCACCGCTCGGGCCCGCGCGATCAGACCCGCGGAAGCCGCGAAAGCGGGTTCAGTAAGATTGTCCACGAACCACAGCGCCTGCGGCGCGCCCGGCTTCTCCCGTTGGCCCGCCGTGAACCTCCGACGCTGCCTTGCCTTCGCCGCGAACCGGAGCCACACCTTCCCGCCGCCCAAACGTTCCCGCATTCATGCCCCGTATCGTGACGTACAATGTGCACCGCTGCGTCGGGAACGACCGGCGGCTCGACGTTGGCCGCATCGTGGCGGTGCTGGCCCAGCTGAACCCCGACATCGTGGCGCTGCAGGAGCTGGACGTCGGGCGCCGGCGCACCGGCCACGTGGACCAGGCCTGGGAGATCGCCCAGGGCCTCGACATGGCCTGCCATTTCAACGCCGCCCTGCAGGTGGAGGAGGAGCGATACGGCGACGCCCTGCTCACCACCTTCCCCGAGCGGCTGGTGAAGAAGGGGCCCCTGCCCGGCTATCCGCGGGTCAAGGCGCTGGAGCCGCGCGGGGCGCTGTGGATCGAGGTGGAGGTGGACGGCAAGCCGCTGCAGGTGATCAACACCCACCTGGGGCTGGTGCCGCGCGAGCAGCAGATCCAGGCCGCCCACCTGGCCGGCCCCGCCTGGCTGGACCATCCCGACTGCGTCTGGCCGGCGATCCTGCTGGGCGACTTCAACGCCACCGCCAGCTCGGTGGTCTACCGCACCCTGACCTCGCGCCTGTCGCCGGCCCGGCGGCTGGCCAAGCGGCGCGCGCCCAGCTCCACCTTCCCCTCCCCGCTGCCGGTGCTGCGCATCGACCACCACTTCGTGAGCCCGGGGATCGAGGTGCAGGAGGTGTTCGCCCCCTTCGACCCCCTGACGCGGGTCGCCTCCGACCATCTGCCCCTGGTGATGGACTTCGAGCTGGGGTGAGGGCCATCGGCGGCGCGCTGCCCGCCGCAGGCGCCGTCAAGTTGTCCACGAACCACACGAACCACACGAACATGGATCATGGCCACTGCCGTCCTGCGCGGGATCATCCTCGACCCGTTCGTGTGGTTCGTGTGGTTCGTGGACAGAATCTTCGGCGCTGACGCGCATCCAACGGTCGGGCGAAGCAAGCAGATCAGTCCGGCGCGGTCAGGGCGCGGGCCTCGCGGATCAGCCGGTCGCGGCGGCGGCCCAGGCGCCACGCGTCGCTGACGTCAGCCGGGTCGCCCACGTGGTAGGCGGCGATGAACTCCTCCACCGCCGTGCGCCGGGACGGGTCCACCTGGTGCAGCCGCCCGTCGCGGTTCAGGGCGTCGATGGCGCCCACCAGCCCGCCGTGGTCGGCCCGCGCCTTGGCCACCGCATCGCCGGTGTGACCCAGGAAGTGGCCCACCAGCCGGTCGCGGAACGCCGCCGCCTGCCGTCGCGCGTCCTCGCCCTCGCATTCCACGGCCAGCTCCAGCTCGGTGTCGAACCCGAACGAGCGGTTGTTGAGATTGGCCGAGCCGATCCGCACCAGGGTATCGTCGAAGATGCTGGTCTTGGAGTGGACGATGATCGTCGAGCCCGCGGCGGTCTTGGGGAAGAACGCCCGGAACCGGCCGAAGACGTCCGCCGCCCGCAGCCGCCAGACCATGGCGCCGCGGGCGTGGTCCATGGTCAGCCGGTCGAACCAGCTGGGCGAGGCGCCGGTGGTCACCAGCACCACCTCCGGCCCGTCCGGCTCGGCCAGCCGCCGCGCCAGCGCCTCGGTGATCACCGGCGAGGTGAAGTACTGGTTCTCCAGGTAGATGCACTCGCGCGCCGCGGCGATGGAGGCCAGGGCCAGGTTGCGGATCTCCGCCGCCGGCCGCTGGCGCCGCCAGGCCGGCGTGGTGCGGCCGATTCCCACCCGCGCGCCCAGCAGGTGCGGCGGCACGTGGTCGGGCCAGGGATCGCCGCCCGCGTCCGGCGGCGGCGCCATGGCGACGCCTGTGGCCAGCCGCCAGCGCTCGCGGAAGTGCTCGCCCAGCGCCCGCGCCGCATCGCCATCGACCAGCATCATCACCTCGTGCCGCGGGTCGTGGCACTCCTGGTCGGGCATGATCCGGCGCTGGTCCTCGTCCAGGTGGCCGGGCGAATCCCAGCGGTCCACCGAGATGTCGCCGCCGCCGCAGAACGCCAGCCGGTCGTCGACGATCACCGCCTTCTGGTGGTGGCAGGCGCCGAACGGCACCTGGTCGTCCAGCCGGAACTTCACCGGCGTGCCCTCGAACCACTTGCGCGCCTTGTGCGGGAAGAACTCCTGCGAGGCCGCGATCGGCAGGGCCGAGCGCCAGATCAGCAGGCGGATGTCCAGCTCCGGCCGCGCCTGCGCCAGCCGCAGCAGCACATGGCCCACCTCGTCCGGGTCGTCCGGCCCGTCGTAGCCGTCGGGGAACAGCCGCGCCCGCGGATCGAACCCCCAGCCGAGGATCAGGATCGAGCGCCGCGCCTTCTGCAGCGCCTCGAAGAGGGCGGTGAAATAGGCCTCGGTATCGATGAGGAACGCCACCCGGTCGGCGGCCTCGGCGCGCCAGCAGGTCTCGCCGGGGATCAGCAGCGTCATCCAGGCCCTCGCCGCGGCGCCAGCCCGCCACGCTGGCAGGTAAAGCCTACGGTGCAGCCGGGTTCCTGGCCAAGTGTGGGATTCGCGCCGCCGCAGGCGAAGCCGGAAGATGAACCGCGGAGCTCGCGGAGATGCGCGGAGCGATCCGGGATAAGCGGCCTCTCTGCGGGTCTCCGCGATCTCTGCGGTTCAAATCCTGCAGGCCGCAGCGCGCCGCCCAAAGAAAACGCGCGGCGACTGGCGGCGCCGCGCGGCCTCGAAGGGCTGAGTTGGGCTTGGGTCCTATTGCCTGTGGGGCCTATTGCTTGGCTGGGGTCCTATTGCTTGGCGAGGCTGGGGCCGCCGGCGACGTAGGCCTGGCAGGCGCCGGTCAGCTCGGCGGTGAGGCGATCCTTGCGGTCGGCGCTCCTGGCCTCCTTGCGGGCGCGCTGGAACTCGTCGTCGGCCCGCTCCACCACATAGGCGGCGCGCGCGCCCCGCTCGGCCTTGATGAAGGCGTCCAGGGAGGCCGGATCGACGACGCCATTGATCTGGCTGGCCAGCCCCTTGCAGCGGTTGGCCTTCAGGAAGTCCACGTCCGTGACCTTGTCGGACGCGGAGGCGACACTGGCGGCGGCGAAGCTGGCGGCAAGCGCGATAAGCACGATCTTCATGGATGTTCTCCCTGCAACTCGCCGCGAATGCTGCTCGCGCCGGGCGATCACCTCAAATTAACAAGCCGCAATGATCAGTATTCGCGGATTAATATTCAGTCATGATACATCGTTGTTACACGGTTCCATGAATTGCTTGTCATGAAGCGGTCACGTGGGCGACATGGGGGCATGGCCGAGCCTGTCCCCCGTCTCGACGCCGCCGGCGTCAACGCCCTCCTCGCCCGGGCCTTCCCGGACGCCCAGCCCGAGGCCTTCCCGACCGTGACTCGGGTGGCGCCGGGCCGGGTCTCGGTGGTCAGCCGCTACCGCCCAGGCCTCCTGCGGCCCGGCGGCGTGATCTCCGGCCCGACGCTGATGTCCCTGGCCGACACCTGCGCCTACGCCCTGGTGCTGGCCCATGTGGGCGACCAGCTGATGGCCGTGACCTCGCAGCTGAACATCAGCTTCCTGCGCGGCGCCCAGCCGGGCGACCTCCACGCCGAGGGCGAGCTGCTGCGGCTGGGCCGGCGCCTGGCGGTCTGCGACGTGCGCCTCTGGACCGAGGGGCCGGACCGGCTGGCGGCCCAGGCCAATGTCACCTACGCTCTGCCGGGATGACTGACGCCTCGAGCCCCGGCGCCCGGAGCCCCAACGCCCTGGCCCCCGCCTCTCTCGGCCGCACCGCGCCGCCCGCGCCGATCAAGACCCCCTGCATCAAGGTCTGCGTCGTGGACGGCGAGAGCGGCCTGTGCCTCGGCTGCTTCCGCAAGCTGAGCGAGGTCGCCGCCTGGGCGCGCCTCACCGACGCCGAGCGCGACGCCATCCTGGCCGAACTGCCGGACCGGCGCAGCCTGGTCCGGCCCGAGAAGCTGGCGATGTTCTAGTTAACGTTGTGAAACCCTGCTGATTCACCCGATGCAAAGGACGACGTCCTAGGGTCTGTCCCGACAAGACAGGCCGCAAAGGCCGCTTTCCGGGTGATGATGGTGTCTTCTTTCGGCAAGGCCGCCGCGATCGCGGCGGTGTCGGCCCTGGCGACCGCGGGCGCGATCGCGGCCCTTGGCCAGCCGCCGCTGCGCATGGCCCGGCTGGACGCCCAGGGCTTCGCCGCCCCGGCGCCGCGGCCCGGGTCGGGCGCAGTGTCCAAGGGCGCCGACGGCCACTTCTGGGCCGACGCCCAGGTCAATGGCCAGCCGGTGCACTTCCTCGTCGACACCGGCGCCACCGCCGTCGCCCTGACCCCCGCCGACGCCCAGAAGCTGGGCATCAAGCCCCAGGACCTGAAGTACGGCTACAACGTCACCACGGCCGGCGGGTCATCGCGCGCCGCGGCCGTCACCCTGGCCTCGATCTCGGTGAACGGGGCGCGGCTGGAACAGGTCCAGGCCCTGGTGGTCTCCGACGGCCTCGATGTCTCGCTGCTCGGGATGAGCTACCTAGGCCGCCTGACCCGCTTCGAGGCCACTCGCGACACCCTGCGCTTCGAGCCCTGAGCCCACGGCCGCCAGGGCGCGGTCCAGCACCTCCAGCCCCGCCCCCGGCTTCACGCCTTCCACCGTCAGGATCCGCCGCCACGTCCGCGCGCCCGGCACGCCGTGGAACAGGCCCAGCATGTGGCGCGTCATGGCGGCCAGGTGGGTCCCGCGCGCCAGCTCGTCGGCCATGTAGTCGCGATAGGCGGCCAGGGCGGCCATGATATCCACCGGCGCCCCGTCCCCGAAGATCCGCGCGTCCGCCTCGGCCAGCAGCCCGGGCGTGTGGTAGGCCGCCCGCCCCAGCATCACCCCGTCCACATGGCGCAGGTGCTCCTCCGCCTCGTCCAGCGAGGCGATGCCGCCGTTGATGACGATGGTCAGGTCCGGACGCTCCCGCTTCAGGCGCCAGACCAGCGGGTAGTCCAGCGGCGGGACATCGCGGTTCTCCTTGGGCGACAGGCCCTTCAGCCAGGCCTTGCGGGCATGGACCGTGAACTGGCGCACCCCGGCGGCGGCGCAAAGGTCGACCAGTTCGAACAGGCTCTGTTCCGGGTCCTGGTCGTCGACGCCGATCCGGCACTTCACCGTGACCGGGACCCTCACCGCCGCGCCCATGGCGGCCATGCAGTCGGCCACCAGCTGCGGCTCGCGCATCAGGCAGGCGCCGAACCGGCCGGACTGCACCCGGTCGGACGGACAGCCCACATTGAGGTTGATCTCGTCATAGCCCTCGGCCTCGCCCAGCCGCGCCGCCGCCGCCAGGTCCGCCGGCTCCGATCCGCCCAGCTGCAGCGCCACCGGATGCTCCACCGGGCTGAACGCCATCAAGCGCGCCCGATCGCCATGCAGCACCGCCCCGGTGGTCAGCATCTCGGTATAGAGCAGCGCCCGCCGCGACAGCATCCGATGCAGGACCCGGCAATGCCGATCGGTCCAGTCCATCATAGGTGCTATACTAAGTAAATGATGTTGATTTTTCAATGGCTTCCCGTTATCTTTCAACATCATCGGCGAACCTCCAGGGCCGCCAATCTGCGACGTTTTACGACCCTCTTCGCCACGTTTCGAAATCTCTCTGCACCCGATTTGCACGCGAAAATGGCCTCGATCCGTAAACAAAAATCCGGCGCCTGGAGGGTCCAGGTCCGACGCAAGGGCCGCTCCCTGAGCGAGACCTTCGTCAGCCACGAGGACGCCAAGCGGTGGGCCATTGACGCCGAACGCCAGATCGACCGCGGCCAGACCCCGACCAAGTCCCGCATCGCCCGCATGCGGACCTTCGGCGACCTGATCGACCTGCATATAGCAGATATGAAGGCGGTGGGCCGCGCGCCCGGCCGCTCCAAGACCGCGACCCTGGCGATGCTGAAGCGCGAGCTTGGCAAGAAGCCGGTCGTGGACCTGGACCGCGAGCGGATCCTGCAGTTCGGGCGGATGCGGGCCGAACAGGGCGCGGGGCCGGTCACGCTGTCGATGGACATCGGCGCGATCAAGCTGGTGATCTCGCACGCCGCCGCGGTCCACGGCCTGCCGGTCAGCGTGGAGCCCGTCGAGTTGGCTCGCATCGCGCTCCGACGGCTCGGGCTCGTTGGCAAGAGCAACGAACGTGATCGACGCCCTACCAAGGAAGAGCTCAAGGCCCTCTTCGCCCACTTCGACGGCAATGAGCGCCAGATCATCCCGATGACGCGGATCATGAAGTTCGCGATCGCCACCGCCATGCGCCAGGAAGAGATCTGCCGTGTCACCTGGGAGGACTATGACGCCCGGGGCAAGATGCTGCTGATCCGCGACCGCAAGGATCCGCGGCAGAAAAAGGGGAACGACCAGCTCATCCCCCTCCTCGATGTCTCAGGCTACAGCGGGGTCGCCCTGATCGAAGAGCAGCGCTCCATCCGCGCGAACTCGGACATCCGGATCTTCTCCTACAATCACAAGTCCATCAGCGCGGCCTTAACGCGGGCCTGCCATGAACTGCAGATCGCAGACCTGCACTTCCACGACCTGCGCCACGAGGCGACGAGCCGGCTCTTCGAGTTCGAGTTCAAGATCCAGCAGGTCGCCCTCGTCACTGGCCACAAGGACTGGAAGATGCTGCGCCGCTACACCCACCTGCGCCCGGAGTCGCTGCACGATTTCGTCGCGAGGAGGCGGCCACCTCCCGAGGAGGAGGACGACGATTAGCGAACGGGCTTGGGTTTGAGCTTTAGCCTTTCGGCGGCGTCCGCCGTCTCAAGCAGTTGCCACGCCAGCTCGCGCATGGCGGCGGGCGAAGCCTGGAGATAGGCGCGCTTCCCATGCGGCTTGCTGGCGTCCGGGGCTTGCGTCGTCAGCCGCACGACCACCTCGACGTGACCCAATACGACCGGACGCACGTCGAGCTCGAGTTCCCGCTCGCCGGCCACATTGTCGGACGTCTTGATCAGAATCCCGCCCGCGGCGGGCATCGGGCTCTCCGGCCGTGCGCCGATGGCGAAGGACTCGTGGCTGCTGATCTCCTGGCGCTCGGCGCGCTGCTCCAGCACCCAGCCCAGGGCATCGGAATTTCGTTCGCTCATAGGCGCATCATAGCGTGATATCGCACTTCGGCGAACCCACGCCGGCGCGCACTCGCGCGCCATGATGGACACGCCCTGAGCGCATATGGGAGCTCTGGGCAGGCCCATGTAACGGCGCGGCACGGCTCGACGATCGAGTCGTCTCAAGCACATTAGCCACCGCTCGTAATTGGCGTCCGTGCGGGCCCGGCAATCGCCGCGGATTCCCAGCCTGGCTCGACAGGGATCGCGTACCAAATTGTCAAAACCACCCGCGAAAACAGCCAGCGACCTCTCTCTCTGACGTATTCATCATCAAATCGTCCACCGACCATGAGGCTCTTTCCGTCTACGACAGGACGGCCGTCGAGGTGGCTGTAGCCTCTGCCGCAGTCGCCATCGATCTCGACCACATGCGCGTGGATGAATTGGCGGGCCCATTTGACGGGCAGGTCGAGGAAGAACGCGCCTATCGCGTCGCGGCCGGTGACCGCCGGCCGGCCACCGTAGATGACGGTGGCATTTTCCGAAAAGAGATCGGCGAGCTCGGCCGCGCGGTCCTGATTGACATAGTCATGATAGGTACATCGGAGGGTCCGAATGGCTTCGAGGTCGTCCTGCCTGGCCATCCGGACTTCGAGCGCCCGGATGCGGGCTTTCAATTCGTCCATGTCGTCGGAGTTGCTCATCTGCTGTCCATGTTCGAGGCGAGATGATCTGGCCTCTGGCTGAGTGTCTGACCGCCGCGACCCGAGCGCGTTCACGGCGCGAGCTGAGCCCTTGCCTGGGACGCCAATGAGCCGCCGCTTCAACCAGAGGCCACAAGCGTCACCCTCGCAGGCCGGCGGGCGGCTCCATCTCCGCCAGGAGCCCGGGCTGACGATCTAAAAAGAGGGCGACCCCAGGGGATCGCCCTCAGTGGAAGAGGGGGGGAAGGAAGTCCTCTTCGGTCTAGAACCTCTTCGTGACCGACACCGAGTACAGGCGCGGATCGAGGAGGATTGGGGTCCGCACGTCGCCCCCGGTATCCGCCGCGATCTCAAGGCCGACGATCGTGTCCTTGTTGAGGATGTTCTTGGCGGACAACTGCACGGTGAGATCGTCCTTCGTATTCACGAAGGTCAGGCTGGCGTTGAAATTGTCCCAGGCCCGAAGCTTGTCGAAGAACTCGTTGTTGTTTCGAGCGAAGGTCCCCGCCTGCCGGTAGTAGTCCCCGCGCAAGGTGGCGCTCCATTCGCCCGGCAGTTCCCAGCGATACTGGCTTCCCAGCGAGACCGTCCAATGCGGGGTGTTGGGCAGCTGGTTACCGACAAAGCTCTGTCGAACCCCGTCGCCGACGCCGCTGCTCAAGACGGACACGTTTGGACCGTAGCTGTAGGTGGCGGCCGCCAGGGCCGCGGCTGCGGCCGGGGTGTTGCCCGCGGTGACCAAGGCCTTGGTGACGGCGGCCGGCCCGGCGCACGTGTTGTTGAGCATGGCCTGCGGCCCGCCCGGCGCGCTTAGAACGGCCGCCAGGCCGGTGGCGTTCACGATGCAGCCGCCGCTGCCGTAGACATAGGTCGGATCGCCCTGGGTGCGATAGGCGGGGTCGATGTCACCGCCCTTCTCGATCCGGGTGTCGACATAGCCGAGGACGGCGTTCAATTGCAGACCGGCGACGGGAGCCCAGGTCGACTCGAGTTCGAACCCTTTGATCTTGGCGTCGACGTTGTCGTTGAAGATCGACATGCTGACGTTGCGGGCGATCTGGTAGCCTTTGTAGTCATAGGAGAAGGCTGCAAGATTCAGCAGCAGCCGCCCGTCGAGAAGGGTGTTCTTCGTGCCGATCTCGATGGCGTTCACGAACTCCGGCTCGTATGTGAGCTTCAGGCCTAGCGCCGCGACGCCGGCCGGATTGAACCCGCCCCCCTTGTAGCCCTTGGAGTAGGACGCATAGACCAGGGTGCGGTCGGTGAACGGCAGTTCCGGCGTCCAATCGACATTTAGCCGGCCGGTGGCTTCCTTGAACTCGACGGTCTGCGGCGCTGTGAAGGTCGGGCCGCGGCCGGGGGTGAACAGGGTCGAACCGCTGCCCTTGGTCCATTTCTGGTCGTCCGTATAGCGCAGCCCCACGGTGGCGCGGATGGTCTTCGTAGCCTGCCAATAGACTTCACCGAAAACCGCCTTGGACTTCAGCTCGTACAGCGTCCGACTGACGAAGTAGTTGTGTCCGGTGAAATCGGGGTCCTGCAGCGGGTCGACGTAGGCGCTCGGCACCAGAAACTTGACTTCGGCGGTGGCGGCATTGACGGCAATATAGGTGAAATTCGTACGGTTATAGTCGAGTACGATCCCGCCGATATTGAAGTTGATCGGGCCGGAGAATTTGGACTGCAGCCGGAATTCCTGGCTCCACTGATCGCTGTGCCCGAACAGGCCCGCCTCCGACGTCAGGCGGTCGCTCAGACCCATCTGCGGATCGTTCAGGGTTCCGTTGGGCGCCAGGAAACTCTTGGGAAACGGAACCGACGGATAGGCCCCGTTCGTGTCGCCTCGATTGTAGTTCTCGTTCTCGTTGTAGCTGGTCAAGGACGTGAAGGTGAGGCCGGGCGTGGCGTCCCACTCCATGTTCAGCTCGTAGAGATCGGTGCGTGGCCGATAGATGGGCCGGCCGCGGACCTCCACCTCGCGCAGGTCATGCGAGACCGTCTTGCCCAGGAAGGAGTCGAGGGGTTGCAGGCCCAGCTTGCGCCCCAGGATGCCCGCGAAGGTGTTGAGCGAATTGGTCGTGCCATAGACGTTCGGATCGTAGACCGAAACCGGCAGGCATCCCTGAGTTAGGGCGTCGCGGGCGACACCGGTGGGCACGCCCAGGATGGAGGTTGGCCCCGGATCCTTCTCGCAGAGCTGCTTGCGCGCGCCGCGGCTGTCGTTCTCGTCGAATCCGTCCCACATCAGGAAGGCCCGGAAGTTGTCGCTCGGCTTGAACGACAGCGTCAGCCGGCCCGCCCAGATCTTGCGGCTATCGATGTCGCGGCCGTCGAGGGTGTTGGTCGTGTAGCCGTCGCGCTTCAGGCTGAAGCCCGCGCCCCGCAGCGCGACCTTGTCGCCGAAGGGGACGTTGAAGAAGCCTTGGAACTTCCGGGAATTGTAGTTGCCCAGCTCGGCGCTGATCGAGGCGGCGAAATGGTCGACGGGCTTGCTGGTGATGATGTTCACCACCCCGCCGGTGGCGTTGCGTCCGTAGAGCCCGCCCTGGGCCCCCTTCAGCACTTCGACCCGGTGGACGTTGATGAAGTTCGAGACCATCGAGCCGTAGATGCGCGGCA
>Ga0136846_1230350_pt1 | contig 19593 bp, 23 predicted proteins | sample HopSoiMetagenom2_FD_96841 | JGI IMG/M metagenome (GOLD analysis project Ga0136846, IMG submission 96841) | Grasslands soil microbial communities from Hopland, California, USA - 2 Assembly 2016 (version 4) | ecosystem: Environmental > Terrestrial > Soil > Grasslands | place: USA: Hopland...
GAAGCGCGTCGCCGAGAAGGTGAAAAAAGGAAAGGGGTTCGACCTCGAGGACTTCAAGCAGCAGATCACACAGATGAAGAAGATGGGCGGCGTGGCGTCCCTCCTCGACAAGCTGCCGCAGCAGCTCGCCGCGCAGGTCGACCCCGCCAAGCTGCAGGATGACAAGCAGCTGAAGCGCATCGAGGGCATCATCAACTCGATGACGCCGCAGGAGCGATCGAAGCCCGAGCTCATCAAGGCCTCCCGCAAGCGCCGCATCGCCGCCGGCGCCGGCGTGCCGGTGCAGGCGGTAAACCAGCTGCTCAGCCAGTTCGAGCAGATGCAAAAGATGATGAAGATGATGAAGGGCGGCAATATGCAACGGATGATGCGTGGCATGAAGGGCTTCCTGCCCGGCATGCGCTAGCATCGCGGGGGTCATGAGCGCCCCGTCCACCGAGCACCGCACGGATACCAGCCGGACGCTCGTCTGCAGCGTGCTGTTCCTCGACATCGCCGGCTACTCGCAGCGTGCGGTCACCGAACAGATCCGTATCAAGGACCGTTTCAATGAGGTGCTGGCGAGCTCGCTCGCCGGCCTCGAAGCGCGCGACCGCGTGGTGATCGACACCGGCGACGGCGCGGCGATCGCCTTCCTCGACGATCCTGAGCGCGCGCTTTTCGCCGCGCTCGCCATCTTCGACAATGTCGGCGAGCTGGCCGTTCGCATGGGCATCAACCTCGGTCCGGTGTATTTGTCGAAGGACATCAACGGCCAGGACAATGTGATCGGCGACGGTATCAACGTCGCGCAGCGCGTGATGTCCTTCGCGCAAGCAGGCGAGCTCCTCGTCTCGCGCTCGTTCTACGAGGTGGTGTTGCTCCTCTCAGGCGAGTACTCGACAATGTTCCACGCCAAGACTTCGCAGACCGACAAGCACAACCGCGTGCATGAGGTGTACGCCGTGAGCCAGGCGGTACGCGTCGGGCGCCGCGTGGCCGAGGCGCAGGCGCGCCTGCGCGTCCAGCGCCGCGTGCCGCCGCCGGCCGCGCCGCAGCGCGCGACGGTCTCCGACGCCGGCATGCATTTCATCGTCTCGGGAGCAACGCGAGAGAGTGTCGACGCAGAGCTCGCGCGCTTCGCTGCCGAAGGCGCGAAGGTGATCGCCGCGCCGGAGCAGGTCGGCGCGAAGTGGATGGCGACCTTCGAAAACCGGCGCGCGTCGGTGCGGGTCAACGTCGAGAAACTCGGCATGAAGACGATGGTGAGCGCCTCCACGCGCGAAGCGGTCGAGGCCAAGGTGCGCGAGCTCGTCAGTTTCGGCGCCCGCATCGATCAACCGATCGAGGAGAACGGCGGCGTCTGGACGGCGGTCCTCGACGAAGTGTCCTAACGGCGCAGCAGCGCTTCCATCTCCGATCCGCTTTTACCGTCGCTCATTGCGCGGCTCACTGCCAGGCTTCTTTCGCGATAGTCGAGGGCGGCGCGCGCATCGCCGGCGGCGTCTGCTGCGCGCGAAAGCTCCGACAGGTCGGCAAGGATCTTGCGCGGATCTCCAAGCTCGCGGTCGAGGGCGAGCGCGCGCTGCAGGGGCTCGATGGCCGCGGCGGAATGGCCTTGCGCATGCCGCGCCCGGCCCATCGTGCGCAGAGCATTCGCGCGCTCCGCGGCATTCGGGCCGGCGTGCTCGGCCGCGGCACCGGCTAGGCGCTCCGCCTCGGCCGCTCGCGCGGACTCGAGCTCGACTTGGGCGCGCACGTTGAGGATCGTGGACGCGTATTCGCACGAAAGGCTCGCACAGCGCTGCTCGGCCTGAGCGGCCCAGATCGCCGCGGCGCCGACATTGTTCACCGAGAGCTCCAGGATCGCGCGCCGCAGCTCCGCCTGCAGCTTGCGGCGCTCCGAAAAAGGTGTGCGCGGATCGTCGAGCACGGCGGCGAGCGCTCGACGCGCTTCGTCGTTGTGGCCGAGCCATTGCTGCACGACCGACAGATTGATGGCGTTTGCCGCGACGGCATCGGCATTCTCGAGCGCAGTCGCCATGCGCAGCGCCTCGGCATAGAAACGGGCCGCCGAAGCGTAGTCGCCCGAGCGGGCGAAGGCTGCCGCGCGGCCTTCGGCCTCGGCGAGACGTGACTTGGCGAGCGGCTCCGCGGGTGGCTTGGGCGTGGCGCAGGCCGTCGCCATGAGGAGAACGATCGCCGCCAGGACGCGCATCAGCGCGCGTATCCCTTGCCGTTCGCCTCGAAGCTGTCGATCGGCAGCATGCCGTCGCCCGCGTCCTTGAACGAGTCGCTGAGCGGCCAAACGCGCTTCGCCGCCGACAGCACGTCGTTCGCCTCGCGCGCCGCCGATTCGCTCTGGTCAAGGAGCGGCCGCGCGTTCTTCAGCGTGATCTGGGCTTCTTCGCCCGTCTTGCGGAGCTGCCCGGCGGCGGCGTCGATCGATTCCATGCTGGCGACGAGCTTCTCGGAAAGCGGCGGCACGGTGCGGTCAAGGGTGCTCGCCACGCGCTCCACCGCATCGAGGGTCGCCGTGGTCTGGAAGCTCAAGTCGGCCGTCGCCGTGGCCGCGTCTTCGACGAGCTTGCGCACTGCGCGGTGCGTTGCCGGCAGCTGATCCACCTCGCGGCGCAGCCCGGTGAGGATTTGCGTGATGTCCTGTCCCGCCTGGCTGAGGTTGCCCATCGCCGCCTTGATCTCATTGAAAGCCGGCACTGCCTGGCGACGGAAGTCATCGACGATCTCGGAGATGCCGCGCGAGGGCTCGAAATTGATCAGCGCGCCTTCCGCGAGCGGCAGGCTTCCCTTGCCAGGAATGATGTCGATCACGCTGGCGCCGATGACGCCCGCCTCGCGTGCGTGCCTTGCGTGCGAGCCCTGGGGGATGCGCTTCATGTAATCACCGATCACGAGCAGCGTGACGTCGACCCCGCCGTCGGTGAGCCGCATGTCGGACACCGAGCCGACGGTGAAGCCGTGCAGCTTGACCGGCATCCCCTTGTTCAGGCCGAGGGCGTTCGGTGTGATGAAGTGGATCGGCGACTGGCGCAGGAACCAGCCCTGCTTGTAGGCGACGAGACCGATAAACGCAGCGGCGAGCAGGAACGCGATGAGGAGGAACGCGTTCACCTTGAGCGCGAGGCGCGCGAAGCGTCCCGGTGGCAATTTAGTCATGAGTTTTCTCTCGTATCCACGTAAAGCACCGTGCCCCCCGGCTGATAACCGCGATAGACGGCCTCGAAGCGCGCCGCGCACTTGCATTCGCTATGGCTGAGGCCTTCCTCGAGGGCGTCGAAGATCATGAGCTCGGGCGCCGAGACGAGCAGGCGCACGAAGGCGGCGATCTTGCGCTCGAGCATCGATAGCTCGTCGGGCACGCGCGCGAGGAGCTCGTCGGCATCCGCGCCGAAGGCGCCGATGACGTCGTGCGCGAGCGTCGCGACATTCTCGAGCGGCGTGGTGCGATGGTAGGCCGCCGGCAGCGAGATGTTTTCCCAAGTGTTCAGGTTGTGGATGAGACCGACCACGGGTGATACCGCACCCACGCGCCCTCGCACCTGCCGACGTTCTCGCGGCTTCAGCGCCGCAGTCTTGACGCCGAAAAGCTCGAGTTCTTCTTCCGGCTCGGTGCGCGCCTTGAGCACCGCGGTGACGAAGTGCGCCTTCGCAGCCTCGTCGGGCAGGTGCACGCGCGTCGCCTGGGCCTGCGGCACGGTCAGGGCCACCTGGTACTGCGCGGTTTTTCGCTCGTAGCGCAGGGCGGGCGCGGTCACAGGTTGGCTTTCACCAGGCCGAAAAAGAGGATGCCGAACACGAGATAAGCGAACACTGCATTGATGACGAGGACCAGCATCGCGCTCTGCGTCACCGCACGCGTCACGACCTTGGGAACCGCGTTCTGCGTGAGGTCGGGCGGATTCAGGCCGTGCCAGCAGCAGGCGCCGGCAATGGCGAAGCCGAAGAGCAGGCTCTTGATGATCGAGTAGAAGAAGTCGACCGGCGTGAAAAGATCGAACAGCCGGCCGGCAAGCTCCGAGAACGACGCCTCGATGATGAAGGGCGAGAGGACGAGACCTCCGAACACGGCGAGGAACTGGATGTAAAGCGTGAGTGCAGCGGTGGCGAGCATGACCCCCGCTACGCGCGGCAGGACCAGGTACTCGTAGAGATCGATGCCGAGATAGTTCAGCGCGCGGGTCTGGCCCGAGACGCGCATCATCGCCATTTCCGCCGAGATGGCCGTGCCGGTGCGCAGGATAACCACCACCGCGGCGGCGAGCGGGCCGATCTCGCGGAACACGAGCAGGAGCAGGATCTTCACCGCGAGGTCGACGTCGGCCTCGAGCATGTCCATCATCACCGCGATGATCACCACGCCGAGCATCGTCGCGCGGAGAACCACCCCCGTGGACGCGGTGACGCCGGTGAAATACACCTGGCGCAGGAACGACTCGAGGATCGGCGCCTTACGCAGGCTGGGGAGGCGCGCCGCGACGTTGAGTGACAGACTGATCCCGCCCTCGATTTCGCGCAGCGCTTGAAGCATGTTTCTCCCCCGCGACTATTCTCGCATGCAGCCCCTGCAGCCAATCACCAAAAAAAGTGAATATTCCCGTATAATCCGCGGCTTTTCGCGGTTCGGAGCATTCCCAATGGTGGTGATTCGATTGCAGCGTGGAGGCGCCAACAAGCGCCCGTTCTACCACCTCGTGGTGGCGGATTCGCGCCGGGCGGCCTCCGGCAAATTTCTCGAGCGCCTCGGCTTCTACGATCCGAAGGCGCCGCAAGGGCGCGAGGCACTGCGCGTGAACGTCGAGCGGGTGAAGCACTGGCAGGGCCGCGGCGCGCAGCTTTCGTCCACGGCTCAGCGCCTGGTCAAGCAGTTTGCCAAGAAGGCCGCCTGACGGCCTGATAGAAATGGGTCGCGTCGCCGGGTCGTACGGCGTGCGCGGCTGGATCAAGGTAGTGCCCGGCGGCGGCGTCCTCGACACGCTGGCCGGAGCAGGCGAGTGGTGGCTGGGCGAGCGAGCCTTCGGCGTAAGCGAGGCGAAGGTGCACAGCGGCACGGTGGTGGCGAAGCTTGCGGGCATCGACACGGTCGAGCAGGCGCGAGCCCTGAAGGGGACCGTCGTATCGGTCGAGCGCGCGGCGTTGCCGGCGGCGGAGGCGGGGCACTACTACCTCGCCGATCTGGTGGGCCTGGAAGTGGTGAACGAGCAGGGCGAGCGGCTGGGCAGCATTAAGCAGTGGATTACCAACGGGGCCCAGGACGTAATGGAGCTTACCGGCGAACGCTCGAGGCTCATCCCGTGGGTGAGCTCGATCGTCAAGGAAGTCGACCTCGCGGCGCGGCGCATCGTGGTGGAGTGGGGCGCGGACTGGTGATGCGCTTCGATGTCGTGACGCTCTTCCCGGCGATGTTCGGGGCGGTGACGGAGCAAGGAATTACGAGCCGGGCGTTGCAAGCCGGGCTCTGGCAGCTGAAGGCGTGGAATCCGCGCGAGTTCGCGACGGACAACTACCGGACGGTCGATGATCGTCCGTACGGCGGCGGGCCGGGGATGGTGATGCTGGCCGAGCCGCTGGAAAAGGCGCTGGACGCGGCGCAAGCCGCAGGCGGAGGCAGGGTGATCTACCTCTCGCCGCAGGGCACAAAGCTGGACCACCGCAAGGTGATGGCGTTTTCCAAGGAAAGCGCGCTCACCCTGCTGTGCGGGCGGTACGAGGGCGTGGATGAGCGATTGCTCAAACGCCGGGTGGACGAAGAGGTCTCGCTCGGTGACTTCGTGCTCTCCGGGGGTGAAGTGGCGGCGATGGCGCTGATCGACGCCTGCGTGCGGCAACTGCCGGGCGCGTTGGGCGACGAGCAATCGGCGGTGGAGGAGTCGTTCGCCGCGGGGTTGCTGGATTGCCCGCAGTACACGCGCCCCGAGGCGTATCGGGGCGAGAAGGTGCCGGAGATGCTGCTCTGCGGCCACCATGAGAACATTCGGCGCTGGCGGCTGAAGCAGGCGCTGGGCAGGACGTGGTTGCGGCGACCGGACCTGTTGCAGGTCCGCGGCATGAGCGGGGAAGAACAACGGTTGCTGGCGGAGTTCCAGCACGAATACAGGAGTCAATGATGGACCTGATCAAGGCAATCGAGCAGGAAGAGATCAAGCGGCTCGGCAAGACCATTCCCGATTTCGAGCCCGGCGATACCGTGCTCGTCAACGTCAATGTCGTCGAAGGCGAGCGCAAGCGCGTGCAGGCTTTCGAAGGCATGGTGATCGCCAAGCGCAACCGCGGCCTCAATTCCTCGTTCATCGTGCGCAAGATTTCCTCCGGCGAGGGCGTGGAGCGCACGTTCCAGACCTATTCGCCGCTCATCGCTTCCATCGAAGTGAAGCGCAAGGGCGACGTGCGCCGCGCGAAGCTCTACTACCTGCGCGAGCGTTCGGGCAAGTCGGCGCGCATCCGCGAGAAGACGGGCAGCGCCGAGGGCGAGGCGCAAGAGTAATAAAATGGGCTTATGCGCCGCGACGCAGCAGCGATAAGCCCCATCACCGAGATCATCTCGGAGATCCGCGCCGGACGGATCGTGGTGCTCGTCGACGATGAGGACCGCGAGAACGAGGGCGACCTCGTGTTCGCCGCGGATTTCGTCTCCGCCGACAAGATCAACTTCCTCGCCAAGCACGGGCGGGGGCTCATCTGCATGCCGATCACCGAGGCGCACGCCGCCCGCCTGGGGCTGCGGCCGATGGTCGAGCAGAACCGCTCGCGCCACGGCACCAACTTCACCGTTTCCATCGAGGCCGCCGAGGGCATCTCGACCGGGATCTCGGCGCACGACCGCGCGCTCACGGTGAAAGTCGCAGCAGCGCCGGAGGCGCGGCCGGAAGAGATCGTGCAGCCGGGCCACGTGTTCCCCCTCATCGCCCAACCCGGCGGCGTGCTGGTGCGTGCCGGGCACACGGAAGCCTGTTGCGACCTAGCGCGCCTGGCGGGCCTCACGCCCGCCGCGGTGCTCTGCGAGATCATGCGCGACGACGGCAGCATGGCGCGGCTGCCGGACCTCATGCATTTCGCCGCCGAGCATCAGTTGAAAATCGGCACCATCGCCGATCTCATCGAATACCGCAGCCGAAACGAGTCGCTGGTGCAGCGCACGCTCGAGCGCGACCTGCAGACGACGTGGGGGACGTTCCGCCTCATCTCCTATCGCGACCGGGCGCTCGGCTCGATTCACCTAGCGCTCGTGCTCGGCAGGCCGGGCCAGGACCAGGAGACGCTGGTGCGCGTGCACGAGCCGCTCTCGATGATCGATCTCCTCGACACCGGCGCCGGCACGCACTCGTGGAGCGTGGGCGACGCACTCGCCGCGATCCGCGACGCCGGCACGGGCGTGATGGTGCTGCTCAACTGCACCGAGACGAGCGAAGCGCTCGAGGCGCGCCTTTCCGAATCGCGTCCCAAGGCCGGCCGGTCGGCCGATCTGCGCCTCTACGGCATCGGCGCGCAAATCCTGCGCGACCTCGGCGTCGGTCGTATGCGACTCATGGCGGCGCCGCGGAAGATGCCGAGCATGGCGGGCTTCGGCCTCGAAGTCGCCGGCTACCTGCAGCGCTCGGGCGCTTGAGCGCGACGCCATGCGCCTCGGCATCGTCGCCAGCCGCTTCAACGAGGAGCTGACCGCCCGCCTGCTGGAGCGCGCGCAGGCCGAAGCGGAGAAGCTCGGCGCGCATTGCTCCGTGGTCTCCGTGCCGGGCGCGCTCGAAGTCGCCGTCGCTTTGCAGTGGCTCGCGCAGACCGGGCGCTTCGACGCGCTGGTCGCGATCGGCGCGGTGATCCGCGGCGAGACCTACCATTTCGAGGTGGTGGCGAACGAATCGGCACGCGGCATCACCGAGGTTGCGCTCCAGTGCGGCCTGCCGATTGCTAACGGGATACTCACGACCAACGACGAGACACAAGCGAAGGCGCGCCTCGACAAGGGCGCCGAAGCGGTGCGCGTGGCAATCGAGATGGCAAAACTCAGGCAGAAGCTGCATGAAGAACGCTAGGCGCCAGTCGCGCGAGCTCGCGCTGCAGGCGCTCTACGCCTGGCAGATATCCGGCGGCGATCCGATCGGTGAGACGCGCGGCCTGGAAGGGTTCGACAAGGAGGCGCACGCCTTCGCCGAGTCGCTCGTGCGCGGCGTGCGCGACCGCGTCGAGGAGCTGCAGGGTCATATCAAGCCGCACCTGGAGCGTGATTTCGCCAAGCTGTCTCCGGTCGAGCGCTCGATCTTGTACATCGCCACGCTCGAGCTCCTCGCGCATCCCGAGACGCCGTTCAAGGTGGTGCTGAACGAAGCGATCGAGCTCGGCAAGAGCTTCGGCGGCGCGCAAGGCCACCGCTTCGTGAACGGCGTAATGGAAAAGATCGCGATGCGGCTTCGCCCCGACGAGGTGGCGAAGGCCCGCAATACTGCCTGAACGAATTCGAGCTCATCCGTCGCTACTTCGAGCGCGCTCCCGACGGGGAGCACAGGGCCGTGCTCGGCGTCGGCGACGACTGCGCGCTGCTGCGACCCAATGCCGGCCTCGAGCTCGCGCTCACCACCGACATGCTGGTCGAAGGCCGGCACTTCGCGGTGGGCGTCGATCCGCGTTCGCTCGGGCACAAATCGCTCGCCGTCAATCTTTCCGACCTCGCCGCCATGGGCGCCGCGCCGCGCTGGGCGCTACTTGCCATCGGCTTGCCGGCGGCGGACGCGGACTGGGTGGAGAAATTCGCGGCGGGATTCTTCGCGCTCGCCGAGCGGCACGGCGTCCAGCTCATCGGCGGCGACACGACGCGTTCGCCGCTTCACACGATCAGCATCACCGCGATCGGCGAGCTGCCCTCCGGCGTCGGGCTCTACCGCAGCGGCGCCAAGGCGGGCGACGACATCTGGGTCTCCGGCGAGCTCGGTGGCGCGGCGCTGGCCTTGCGGCACCCGGACCTCCTCGAGCTGCAAAAAAGGCTCGATTGGCCCGAGCCTCGCGTCGAGCTCGGCGAGCGGCTGCGTGGGCTCGCGCGCTCGGCGATCGACGTCTCCGACGGCCTCGCCGGCGATCTCGGCCATATCCTCGAGCGCTCCGGCGTTGCAGCCGTATTGGACTATGAGCGCGTGCCGCGACCCGCCACGTTCCTAGGCACCGATGCCGCCCTGGAGCGCGAATGCATCCTCTCGGGTGGCGACGACTACGAGCTCGTCTTCACCGCCCCGGCCTCGCGCCGCGAAGCCATCATTGCGCTCGGCCGTGAGCTCGCGCTGCCGCTCACGCGAATCGGCGTGATCGAAGCCGGCGAACCGCGCCTCGTCGTGCGGGACGCCAAAGGCGCGCCGATCTCGCATCGCGGCGGCTACGATCATTTTCGCAAGCCATGAGGGTCGCCGCGCCGAGCGCCCAGTTCGCCTTTGCGCATCCAGCGCACGTCATCGCGTTCGGCTTCGGGTCCGGGCTTTCGCCGCGCGCGCCGGGAACTGCCGGCACGATCGCGGCCTGGCCGATCGGCTGGATCGCCAGCGGCGCAATGCCGCCTGCGCTGTTCGCCGGATTGATGGCCTTCCTTTTTGCGCTCGGCGTCTGGGCCTGCTCGGTTACTGGGCGGCGCCTCGGCGTCGAGGATCATCCGGCGATGGTGGTGGACGAAATGGTCGCCTTCCTCCTCGTTCTCGCCATCCTGCCGCGCGACCTGTCGTGGCAGGCGGCGGCGTTCGTGCTGTTCCGCGCCTTCGACATCGTCAAGCCGGCGCCGATCGGTTGGTTCGAGCGCCGCTTCCACGGCGGCTTTGGCGTGATGTTCGACGATCTCCTCGCCGCCGGTTACACGCTCCTCGTGCTCGCCCTGCTGAAACGGGTGCTGGGATGAGCGCACAAAAAGTCGCGCAGCGACTGAAAGCGCGCGGCGCCGTCATCGTCACTGCCGAGTCGTGCACCGGCGGCTGGGTGGCGCAGGAGCTCACCGCCATCGCGGGTTCCTCCCTCTGGTTCGACCGCGGCTTCGTCACTTACTCGAACGAGGCGAAACAGGAGATGCTCGGCGTGCGCGCCGAAACGTTGAAAACGCATGGTGCAGTAAGCGAGGAGACCGCGATCGAAATGGCGCAGGGCGCCCTGAAGCACAGCCGGGGCACCGTCGCGCTCGCCATCACCGGCGTGGCCGGCCCAGCGGGCGGAACGCCGGCAAAACCCGTAGGCACCGTGTGTTTTGCCTGGGCGACAAAGGGTCGGCCGGCGCGTGCAGAAACGAAACGTTTTTCCGGCGACCGGGAAGCGGTTCGCCGGCAGTCGGTGGACTATTCGCTCGACCGGGTGCTCCAGGTGCTTGACGAAGCGTAGGGCCGGTCCTACATAGAGGGATGGCTTCCGTCCGCAACGCCGCCGTCGCCGGCATGTTCTATCCCGGGGATGCGCGCGCGCTCAATACCGAGCTCGAGGAGCTCCTCGACGGCGTGGAGAACTCGGCAGCGCGCCTCGGCTTTCCGAAGGCGCTCATCGTTCCGCACGCGGGCTACATCTACTCGGGCCCAGTCGCCGCACGCGCGTACGACGAGCTCCGCCCGGCGCGCGGCATCGTGCGACGAGTGGTGTTGCTCGGCCCCGTGCACCGCGTCGCGGTGCGCGGGCTCGCGATGCCGACTGACGAGGCGTTCTTGACGCCGCTCGGCCGCGTCGCGATCGACCGTGACGCTCTAGACCAGGCGCGTCGCTTCCCGCAAGTCGTGGCGAGTGATGCCGCCCACCTGCACGAGCACGCGCTCGAAGTGCAGCTACCCTTTCTCCAGCGCCAACTCGGAGAATTCACGCTCGTGCCGTTCGCCGTCGGCAGGGCGACGGTCGAGGAGGTCGCCGAAGTGATCGAGGCGCTGTGGGGCGGACCGGAGACGCTGCTCGTCGTTTCGACCGACCTGTCGCACTATCATCCCTACGCCGAGGCGCGCGAGATCGATCGCAATACGGTCGCCCGCATCGCCAGCTTCTCCACCGACCTCGACCATGAGGAAGCGTGCGGCGCGACGCCGCTGAACGGCTTCCTCGCCGTCGCGCGCCGACGCAACCTCGCCATCAAGCTCCTCGCCGCGTGCAACTCTGGCGACGCCGCGGGCGGCAAGGGCCAAGTCGTGGGTTACTCGTCCTTCGCGCTCTACGAACCGGGCACCGACGTTTCCGGCGACGAGGCGGGCAAGACCTTGCTCGGCATCGCCCGTGCGGCGATCGAGTCGCGTCTCTTCGGGGCGGGTCAAACGCCGGATGCGCCGTGGCTACGACAGGCGGGCGCGACCTTCGTCACGCTGACGAAGGGCGCCGAGCTGCGCGGGTGCATGGGCAGCCTGCAGGCGGCGCGGCCACTCGGGGTGGACGTCGCCGAGAATGCGCTGGCCGCGGCATTCCGCGATCCGCGCTTCACGCCGATGACCCCGGAGGAATGGTCCGGCGTGCGCGTCGAGGTCTCGCTCCTCTCCGCGGCGAAGCCAATGCGATTCGCCGACGAGGCCGATCTCCTCGCCCAGATCCGGGCCGGCGAGGACGGGCTGATCCTCGAATGCGATGGCCGCCGCGCCACGTTCCTGCCGCAGGTTTGGCAATCGATCCCGGAGAAGGTGCTTTTCCTGCGCGAACTCGTGCGCAAGGCCGGCCTGCCGGCGGATACGCGCCTCGGCCGCTGCAAGGTCTGGCGCTACACCGTCAACAAGTGGGTGGAATGAAGAACCATCCTGGCCGCTGGTGGCATCGGCTGGAAGACGGTCGCCTGCAATGCGACCTCTGTCCGCGCGACTGCCGGCTCCACGAAGGGCAGCGGGGCCTTTGCTTCGTGCGCATGCGCGAGGGCGACCGGATGGTGCTCACGACCTACGGGCGCTCGTCCGGCTTCTGCATCGACCCGATCGAGAAGAAGCCGCTTAACCATTTCTATCCCGGCTCGAGCATCCTTTCCTTCGGCACCGCAGGGTGCAACCTGGCGTGCAAGTTCTGCCAGAACTGGGACATCTCGAAGTCGCGTGAGATGGACCGACTTCAGGACGAGGCGAGCCCCGAGGCCATCGCCGACGCCGCGGCCCGCCTCGGCTGCAAGTCGGTCGCCTTCACCTACAACGATCCGGTGATCTTTGCCGAGTATGCGATGGACATCGCCGACGCCTGCCACGCCAAGGGCATCCACGCGGTGGCCGTCACGGCGGGCTACATCCACGCGCAAGCGCGGCGCGACTTCTACGCCAAGATGGACGCGGCCAACGTCGACCTGAAGGCGTTCACCGACGATTTCTATTACAAGGTCTGCGGCGGTCGATTGCAGCCGGTGCTGGATACGCTCGTGTATCTCGCGAAGGAGACTCAGGTCTGGACGGAGATCACCACGCTCCTTATTCCGGGCAAGAACGACTCCGACACCGAGCTGCGCGCGATGACGAAGTGGATCCGGCAGAACCTCGGCCCCGACGTGCCTCTCCACTTCACCGCTTTCCATCCCGACTGGAAGATGACCGACGTCCAGGCGACGCCGGCATCGACGCTCACGCGCGCGCGCGAGATTGCGCAGCTCGCGGGCTTGAATTACGTCTACACCGGCAACGTGCACGACTCAGCCGGCGGCTCGACCTATTGCCCTTCCTGCGAGAAGCCGGTGATCGAGCGCGATTGGTATCGCATCGGCCAGTACGCGGTGACCGAGGCGGGCGCTTGCGCGCATTGCGATGCGCCGATCGCCGGGCGCTTCGGCCGCTTCGAGAAGCCCTTCGGCCCGCGCCGCATCCCTGTTCGCATCGCACAGGCTGCTTGACCCCCGGCAGCGGCTCCTGGCTAGCAGCGCTCTGCACTAGCCGGGTCCTCGCCGCCACTTGGTTCGTCGCCTACTCGGCGGTGCTGCCGCTTACGCAGGCGGCATGGAGCCTTTCGGCCCGCGAGGCCGGCATGATCCAGGCGGCTTTTCACCTCGGCTACCTCACATCGCTTTTCATCGTCGGCTTCATCACCGACCACTACGGCGCAAAGCGCGCGTATATCGTCACCGGCGTCGCGGCATGCGCGAGCCCATGGGCTTTCGTGCTGTTCGCCGACAGCTTCACCTCGGCAGTGCTCCTGCATGCGCTCACCGGCCTTTGCCAGGGCGGCACATACACCCCGGCCCTTTCGCTCATCAACGACAACGTCGAGCGCGCGCGCCGCGGCCGCGCGATGGGTTACCTGATCGCGGGCTCGAGCGCCGGCTATGCGATCGCGCTCGGCGTCGCCGGCGTCGCGCTCAACGTCACCGACTGGCGCGGCGCGTTGGCCTGCATCGCCGCGCTGCCCGTGGTGTCGTGGGTCCTTGGCGTCTACGTGCTGCGCGGCACGGCCAACTTCGTGCACCCGCGCCCGGCGGGGGAATCTCTGCTCGCGTCGGTGCCCGCCGTCTGGCGCAACCGGCGCGGCATGCTTTCCATCTGGGGCTACACCTTTCACAACTGGGAGCTCCTCGGCCTTTGGGCATGGCTGCCCGCATTTCTTACCGCGGCGCTCCTCGCGCACGGCATGCGCGCGGAAGGCGCGCTCCTCTTCGCGTCGCTCACCTACGTCGCCAACATCGCCGGCTCGATCATCGGCGGCACCATGGCGGACCGGTGGGGACGCACGCAGACCATCCTGCTTTGGTCCAGCGTGAGCCTGGTGCTCTCGTTCTCCATTGGCTGGCTCGTCTCCGCGCCGATCGCGCTCATCGTCGCGCTCGCCTGCCTGCACAACTTCTCCGCCATCGCCGATTCCTCTACCCATTCGACCGTACTCGCCGAAAGCGTGCCCGCGCACTACCTCGGGGTGGCCTATGCGATCCGCTCCGTTGTCGGCTTCGGCGCCGGTGTGGTGAGTCCCGTGGTGTTCGGGTGGGCGCTCGACTTCGCCGGCGGCGGCCGCACGACGAGCGACCCGCTCGCCTGGGCGCTCGCTTGGTCTATGCTCGGCCTAGGCGCTGTCTTCGGTCCCTTGGCAACGCTGCGTTTGAAGAGGCTACGATGAAAATATTTTCCGAACCCTCCGAGCGCAACCGCGAGCCGATCCTCGCGGTGTTGAGGCGCGTGTTCGCCGACCGCCGCCGCGTGCTCGAGATCGGCTCGGGGACCGGCCAGCACGCCGCGTACTTCGCGCCTGAGCTGCCGCACCTGGTATGGCAGGCGAGCGACGTCGCTGCGAACTTGCCCAGCATCCGCGAATGGGTGACGCAGCCGGCGCCGCTCGAGCTCGACGTCAATGATCCGTTCCCCCGCGTCGAGGCCGATGCGGTGTTCAGCGCGAACACGAGCCACATCATGTCCTGGCCGCAGGTCGAACGGATGTTTGCCGGGGTCGGCGAGCTCCTACCGCCAGGCGGCATTCTTGCGCTCTACGGCCCGTTCAACTACGGCGGCAAGCACACCTCTGACAGCAATGCGCGCTTCGATGCGATGCTGCGCGCACGCGATCCGGCGAGCGGCCTGCGCGATGCCGAGGCGATCGTCGCGCTCGCCGCGCGGCACGGCCTGGTGCTCGCGGAAGACAACGCGATGCCGGCCAATAATCGTCTGCTGGTTTTCAGGAGACAAGCGTGAGCGAAGGATTCGACGCCGTCGTCATCGGCGCCGGGCAGGCCGGGCCCGCGCTCTGCGCGCGGCTGGACAAGGAAGGGCTGAAGACGGCGCTGATCGAGCGCAACGTCCTCGGTGGCACGTGCGTCAACACAGGCTGCATCCCGACGAAGACGATGATCGCGAGTGCGCGCGCCGCGCACATGGCGCGCCGGGGAGGCGAGTACGGTTTTGCTGCCAACAAGGCGCGCATCGTCATGGCAGGGGTCAAGCGCCGCAAGGACCGCGTGGTGCGCGACTCCATCAATGGACTGAAGAAATGGCTCGGCGGCATGAGCCACGTATCGCTCATCCAAGGCCATGCGCGGTTCGTCGGTCCGCGTCGCGTGAAGGTGAACGGCCGTACGTTGGAGGCCGAGCGCGTGTTCCTCGACGTCGGCGCGCGTGCTTCGGTCCCCAGCCTGCCCGGCGTGAAGGACGTGCCGTTCTTCAACAACAGCAGCATCATGGCGGTGGACTTCACGCCGCGGCATCTCGTGATCGTGGGCGGAAGCTACATCGGCCTCGAGTTCGCCCAGATGTACCGTCGCTTCGGTTCGCAGGTTACGGTCGTCGAGCGCGCGCCGAAAATGCTGCCGCGCGAGGATGACGACGTGTCGGCGGAAATTCTCGCCATCCTGAAGCGCGAAGGGGTCGCGCTGCGTACCGATGCCGAGTGCATGGCGCTTGCGCGCGAAGGCCGCAACATTACCGTGCGGCTCGACTGCAAACGCGGCCGCAAGATAGCCGAAGGCAGCCATGTCCTCCTCGCCGTCGGCCGCACGCCCAACACGGCCGACCTCGGCCTAGACACTGCCGGGGTGAAAGTGAACGAGCGGGGCTATATCGAGGTGGACGACGAGTGCCGAACCAGCGCCGAAGGAATCTGGGCGCTCGGCGAGTGCAACGGCAAGGGCGCCTTTACGCACACCGCCTACAACGATTACGAGGTCGTGGCCGCAAACCTCTTCGATAACGATCGACGCCGTATTTCGGATCGCATCATGACCTATGCTCTATTCATCGATCCGCCGCTCGGCCGCGCCGGGATGACCGAGGCCGAGGCTCGCCAGTCGGGCAAGAAAGTGCTGGTCGGCAAGATGCCGATGTCGCGCATCGGTCGCGCGCGGGAAGCGGGCGAGACGCAGGGCTTCATGAAGGTGCTCGTCGACGCCGATTCGAAGGAGCTTCTCGGCGCCGCCGTGCTCGGCATGAACGGCGACGAAGTGGTGCACTCGCTCCTCGACATGATGTACGCCAAGCGGCCCTATACGACGATCCAGCGAGCCGTCCACATCCATCCGACGGTGAGCGAGCTGGTGCCGACGATGCTCGGTAGCCTGAAGCCGCTCTAATCTTCCAGTCCGAGCACGACGTACACCGCGGCCGCGAGGAGCAGCATGCACACGGCGACGGAGAAGCCGAGCTCGAGTCCAAGGATCGGCACGCACAGGATCGGTTCCGTACGCGCAAGCGCCGCGAGCGGTTCCAGGCCGAGCGCGCACAGCAGGGCGATCGTTGCCCAGCGCTTGATGTACGTGAGCAACAACGCGCGATGACGGCGGTTGTAGTCGAGCGCTCCCGGCTCGGCTGCGATGCTTTTGAAGCCGATGAACGGGTCCAGGTAAAGCCACAGCCGGCGCATGCTAGATGCCGAGATAGCGTTGCAAAATCTCGGGGCGCGCCTTGATCTCCTGCGCCGGCCCCTCGTGCGCGATGTGTCCATTGTTGATGATGTAGACGCGGCTCGCCAGCGCGAGCGTCGCGGCGAGGTTCTGCTCCACCAGAAGGATCGTCTGTCCGGCGGCGGCGAGCTCGCCGCAGATGCGCACCAGCTCGCGCACGATGAGCGGCGCGAGACCCTCGAAGGGCTCGTCGAGCAGGATGATCTTCGGGTCGCGGATCAGCGCGCGGGCGATGGCGAGCATTTGCTGCTCGCCGCCGGAGAGATCCGTGCCGCGGCTGCGACGGCGCTCCTTCAGGCGCGGGAAAAGACCGTAGATGCGCTCGAGCGGCCACTTGCCCGGCGCGGTAAGGCCGGCGAGCACCAGATTCTCTTCCACGTCGAGGGCGCCGAACACGCGCCGCTCCTCGTGCACGAGCTGCATCCCGGCGCGCGCGATGGCGTGGCTTTTGCGCCCGGCAATCTCGGCGCCGTCGAGCTTGACGGAGCCCCTGCTCGGCGTCACCACCCCCATCAGGCTCTTCAGCGTCGTGCTCTTGCCGGCGCCGTTGCGCCCAAGCAGCGCGACCACCTCGCTTTTCTCTACGCGCAGCGAGACGTCGAACAGGATATGCGAGTCGCCGTAGTAGCTGTTCAAGCCGCTCGCTTCGAGGAGGGGCATCTCAATGAACTCCGTTGACGCCACCCAAGTACGCTTCCTGCACCGCCGCGTTGCGCTTGATCTCGTCGGGCGTGCCTTCGACCAGCACGCGGCCTTCCTGCAGCACGGTAACGCGCTCGGCGAGCTCGAAGAGCGAGTCGATGTCGTGGTCGATGACGATCATCGTGCGACCCTTACCGATGGACTTGAGGAGCTCCACCGTCTCGACGCGCTCGCGCGGGCTCATGCCGGCGAGCGGCTCATCGAGCAGCAGCAGGCTCGGCGAAGAGGCGAGGGCGAGCCCGATCTCCAGCCTGCGTTTCTCTCCGTACGCCAGCTCGGCCACTGGCGTATCGCGCCGCTGCGTGAGGTTGACGAGCGCCAGTGTCTGCTCCACCCGCTCCTCGAGGCCTTCGACGCGGGATAGGCCGCGCAGCAGGTCGAGGCGGAACTTGCCGCGCAGCGCCGCGAGCGCGGCGATGGCGACGTTCTCGCGCACCGTGAGGCGGTTGAAGAGCTGATTGACCTGGTAGCTCTTGGTGAGGCCGAGCTGGCAGACGTCGGTGACGCTCTTGCCGGTGATGTCGCGTCCCTTGAAGACGATCTTGCCGGCCGTCGGCGGCACTTCACAAGTGAGCATCTTGAAGAACGTCGTCTTGCCGGCGCCGTTCGGTCCGATGATGCCGCGCACTTCGCCGGCGTCGACGCGGAAGTCGATGTCCTCGTTTGCGGCGAGGCCGCCGTAATGCTTGGTCAGATTCGTCGCGAGGAGCACGGGCCCGGTGTGACCGTTCGGCAACTCGTGCGCCGGCATGGAGGTTCCGCTCGCCGCCCGCGGCGTTGGTACCGTTGGTACTACGGGCGCTTCGGCGCGGCGTTTGCCGCGCACGAGGCCGTACAGGTCGCGCAATCCGCCGATGATCCCCTGGCGCAGGAAGCAGACGAGGACCACGAAGACCAGGCCGAGCACGAGCTTCCAGGTGGCACCGAGGTTCAGCGTCGATTGCAGGAAATCCTGCAGGAAGAGCCACACGCTCGCGCCCACCAGCGGCCCGAACAGCGTGCCCCGTCCGCCGATGGCGGTCTGCATCACGAGCTGGCCAGAGGTCTCGAACATGAACGCGTCCGGCGGCATGAACGCCTGCATGACGCCAAGAAGGCCGCCGGCGAATCCGGCATACGCGGCCGCGATGACGAAGGCGGTGAGCTTGTAGCCGTGGATGTCGTGCCCGACGGCGGCAGCGCGCAGCGGATTTTCCCGGATCGCACGTAGCACCGCGCCCACGGGGGAGCGCACGACGCGCAGGGCGATGACAATGCCGATGAAGTAGCACGCAGCAAGGAAGGGATAGAGGGCCCAGCCGGTGGTGAACTTCAGCTGGGCGAACCCTAAGTCGAGGCTCGGCGTCGGCACGCCCGGCAGCCCATTCTCGCCACCGGTCCATTCGGAAAGCGGATTGAACTCGACGAAGAAGAATACCTCCGCGATCGCGATGGTGATCATCGCGAAGTAAATGCCGGTGCGCCGCAGCGCGACCAAGCCGACGAGATATCCGACCACCGCCGCCGCGACCATGCCGATCACCAGCGCCGTGATGACATGCGGAAAGCCCGCCCGCGTGAGGAGATAAGCGGCCACGAAGCCGCCCGTGCCGTAGAGCGCGGACTGGCCGAACGAGAGCAGTCCCGTGTAGCCGAAGAGGATGTCGAAGCCGATGCCGAAGAGGCCCCACACCAGGATGCGGTTGACGGTGTTCGGCGCCGCGTCGAAGAACGGCAGCACGAACGGCACCGCGATGAGCGCCAGCGCCGTAAGCGCCTCGACGAGGAGCGGTCGCCGAGCGGTATAGATGCGGTCGGCGTTCATTCCCTGCCTTTGGCGCCGAGCAATCCGCGCGGGCGGATCATTAGCACCGACGGAATGGCGGCGAACAGCATCACGCACGCGTAGCCTGGGTTCACCATCGAAGTGAGGCTGATGATTTCGCCGGCGATCAGGCCGCCCGCGATCGCCCCGGGGAACGAGCCGACGCCGCCGATCACCACCACGACGAAGGTCTGCACCAGGATCTGCTCGCCGATTTCGGGCGCGAGCGATACGATCGGCGCGTTGATGAAGCCGGCGAAGCCGGCAGCCATGGCGCCGATGCCGAACACCACCATGAAGACGCGATCGATGTTGATGCCCAGCGAGTCGACCATCACCGAGTCTTCGATGCCGGCACGCACGATCATGCCGAGCCGCGTGCGGTAAAGGACAAGGAAGAGCACGAGCAAGGCGACTGCGCAGATGCCGACCACCGCGAGGCGATAGGTCGGATAGAACATGAAGCCCATGTTGGTGATGCCTTGCAGCAGCGCCGGCGCCTGCACGGTCTTCGAGTCGCTCGAGAAATACCAGCGCACGAGCTCGACGAAGACGATCGCCAGGCCGAAGGTGACGAGGAGCTGGTCCTCGTGCGGCCGGGCGTAGAAGTAGCGGATCACCAGGCGCTCCATCACGATGCCGAGCACCCCGAGCGCGAGCGTGCCCGCGGCGACACCGAGGAGAAACGAGCCGCTCGATTGCCAGGCCAGGTAGCCGGCGTAGCCGCCCAACATGAACATCGCGCCGTGCGCGAGGTTCAGCACGCCGAGCGTGCCGTAGATGATGGTGAGGCCCGACGCTATGAGCGCGAGCAGCGCCCCCAGCGCCAGGC
>Ga0136846_1207551_pt1 | contig 19592 bp, 18 predicted proteins | sample HopSoiMetagenom2_FD_96841 | JGI IMG/M metagenome (GOLD analysis project Ga0136846, IMG submission 96841) | Grasslands soil microbial communities from Hopland, California, USA - 2 Assembly 2016 (version 4) | ecosystem: Environmental > Terrestrial > Soil > Grasslands | place: USA: Hopland...
CTCAAATTTCACAGACATTTCTGCTCCGATGGATATGCATATTACAAAATGGAATTATAGCCCTCGATCATTCAAGCTTTTCCCATTGAATACAAGCTTAGCCGAGATATCCGGCAAAAGAAGCTCCTTTTTCCGCCTTCAAATCCTTGTCATCCATTATCGCTAGCCTATCGGCGCGCGCCTTTTGTACCGCAGCCTGCCCGGCGTTGTCTTTGACAGGAACACAAATTTGATAATTGATTTCAATAGCTTCGATCGCCAGGACCGTTTTCCCGAGATCCTGCGGCCACGCACGGCGGGCGATGCGTTCGTCGGTCTCTTCTGTCTGTGGTGGATATTGCTCGGGCTGTTTTCGATTTTTCCACAGATCGATCTCGCTATCGCCAATATGTTCTTTGTGCCGGAGCAATGCATCGTCCCTGTCAAAGCCAGCCACGTCTGCGGCATTTTCCCGTATGGCGACGATCCGCATATGCGCCTGCTCAGGGAGATATTCTTCCAGCTTCCCTACATCGTCGCCGCCGTCCTCTGCTGGATGCTGGTCCAGTGCGGGCAGCAGCACGGCGCAACCTTCAAGACGCTGCGGGACCGCAATCTGAAGATTGCGCTCGGTTCGCTGCTTCTCGGTCCCGTGCTGATCGTCAATCTCTGGCTCAAGGCGTTTTCGGGCCGTCCACGGCCACGACAGACCGACCTCTTCGGCGGCACGTTCGATTTCGTTCATGCCGGCTCCTTCGCCGGAAAATGCGTCAGCAATTGCTCCTTCATTTCCGGCGAAGCTGCCGCCGCCGGCTGGCTGTTCTGCCTGATCTTCATCATCCCACAGCCGGCTCGCACCGCCCTTGCGCCGCCGATCGCGGTCGTTTCCATCCTCATACCAGCCCTCAGAGTGGCCTTCGGTAGCCACTATCTGTCGGATGCCGTGCTTGGCTGGCTTTCATCCCTTGTCATATTCACCGCGCTCATGGCCCTCTCCCAAACAACACACAGCAGAAGAATCTCAGAAAATTAACGAATTTTTTGCGAGTGGGTTGTCGCCAAAAAAACGCAAACAGCGTAGAGGAGGATGAATCTCTGCCGGCTCGCCCGACGGAGCGTTGCGTTTAAGGGCCGGCATGAAGTTATTCGAAACATATATCGTACGGCGTGTCGGCATGATGTTCCTGGTAGCCCTGCTGCCGGTGCTCGCTATCATCTGGACGACTCAGGTACTGCAACGCATCAATCTGGTGACCGATAGCGGCCAGTCGATTGGTTCGTTCGCGACGCTTGCGACCCTTATTCTGCCGACCATCATTCCCGTCGTTTTGCCATTCGCATTGGTCATCGGCATCACGCAGACCCTGACCGCGATGAACAGCGATTCGGAGCTGACCGTCATGGAGGCGGCCGGCGCGAGGCGAAGCGTCATCATCCGTCCGATCATGATTCTTGCCATAGCGGTCAGTGCCTTCTCCTTCCTCGTTGATAATATGGTGGAACCGAAGGCTCGCGTCGCTGCCCGGCAAATGGTCGCGGAAGCCTATGCCGACCTGCTCTCGACCGTGATCGAGGAGAAGAATTTCCGGCGCATCGAAGACGGGCTCTACGTACAGATCACCCAGCGCATGTCGGGGCGAATCCTGAAGGGCCTGTTCGTGGTGGATTCGCGCGATCCCGCTTTTGATCTGATCTATTATGCCAAGGAAGGCGCCGTCGACGCGAGCGGCTCGTCGTTGCTGATGAAGGACGGCGAAGTCCACCGTAAGACACCCGATGGCAACGTCTCCGTCATCAAATTCGATTCCTATTCCTTCGACCTCTCCGACATGACGCAGAGCCGTGGCCAGGCAACCCTTCGCGCCGGCGACCGCAGCCTCGGATTCCTGCTCAATCCAGATCCCAACGATGTGGATTATAAAGCCAAACCGGCAGGGTATCGCTCCGAATTGCACCGTCGCCTCACCGATTGGGCGCTTCCGGCCATTTTTGCTCTTATATCGCTGGTGATCGCCGGCGATGCGCGATCCCATCGCGAAGCGCGGCTGCATCCCATGGTATCGGCGCTGACTATCGCCTTCGCATTGCGCTGGGCGGATTTTTACGCGGCCAACCAGATCGAGACGACGCCCTATTTCGTCGGCATCCTCTATGCGATCAACATTGGCGCGACGCTGATTGCGATCTTCCTGCTGTTCAGAAGCCGAAGGATGACCATGCCAGTGTCGATCCGCAATCGTTTCGGCAACTGGCGGCAGAAGATCCAGGAGCGCCTCCCGGCACCCGGCAACTCGAATGGGAGCGGGGCATGATCTTCAGCACGCTCGGGCGCTACTTCTTCACGCGCTACATCATCACGACGCTCTGGTTTTTCCTCGGCGTCACCTCGCTGGTGTATCTGATCGATTTCAGCGAGACCGCTGGCCGGCTCGCTGGCCTTCCGGGATATACGGTCAGCGTCGGCCTGCTGATGACAGTCGTTCGGTTGCCGTTCATCATGCAGCAGACGGTGCCGTTCATCGCCCTCTTCGTCGGCATGACCGTATTGATCGCACTCAATCGTCGCCGCGAACTGGTGATCGCACGCGCCGCCGGCATTTCCGTCTGGCAGTTCATGACGCCCTTCGTGGTCGGCGCCTTCTGTGTCGGTTTGCTGACCATGTTTGCCCTCAATCCGGTTGCGGCATGGGGTCAGCGGCAGGCGGAGACAATGGAAGCCGACCTGCGCGGCGACCCGTCCTATCGCAATACACTTTCCATTCCGTGGCTGCGTCAGTCGGATGGCAAAAGCGACACCATCATCGGTGCCAAGGCCGTTCTCAACAACGGCACGACGCTGATGAACGTGGTCTTTATCCACTTCGATTCACAGGGAAATATCATTCTGAGGCAGGATGCCCAGTCGGCTAACTTGGAAAATGGTTACTGGCTTCTTAACAGTGTCGTCGAGCGCGCGCCCGGCGAAATTCCCGTTCACAAAACCACGACACAGGTTCGTACGAATCTGAAACAGGATTTCGTCTCCGAACGCTTGGCGCAGCCGGAAACCATTGCTTTTTATGATCTTTCTAATCGAATAAAGATTGCAAAGTCCTTTGGCATCTCAACCAAGGCGCTTGAAACGCAATTTCATTCGCTGCTATCACAGCCATTCCTTTTGGTGGCAATGACGCTGATCGCAGCAACCGTGTCCCTAAAATTCAGTAGATTCAACCAATCGCGCTCCGTGATTCTGGGTGGAATCCTCTCAGGCTTCGTGCTTTATGTTGTCACCGTGCTTGTAAAGGCATTTGGGAGCAGCGGAGTGGTTCCTCCCTTCGTGGCGACATGGATACCCGTGGTCGTCGCTTTGGCATTCGGAGCAACGATCCTGCTTCATCAGGAGGACGGCTAGTGGCGGGCGACCGCAAGAGTATCAGAAAGTTTGTGGCTGCCCTTATTACGGGCACGGCTGCATGCGCCTATATCATGAGCCCGGTCGTATCTTACGCCCAGGCCACCAACAATAATGGCGGCGCCGGTGCTGCGACCGCTCCTGTAAAGGTCAATGTACCCGACGGCTCCAAGCTGATCCTTTCGTCCAACGAATTGGTCTATAACAAGGACAACCAGATCGTCACCGCCACCGGTGCCGTGCAGATCAACTATGGCGGCTACAAAATGGTCGCCCAGAAAGTTGAATATAATCAGAAGTCCGGCCGGATGACGGCAATCGGCAATGTCGAGCTGATCAGCCCGGACGGCAACCGCATGTACGGTGACAAAATGGATGTCACCGACAGCTTCTCCGACGGCTTCGTCAACGCCCTGCGCATCGAAATGCCGGACAATACCCGCATGGCCGCCGAAAAGGGCGAGCGTGTCGGCGGCACGCAGTTGATTCTGACGAAGGGCGTCTATACGGCCTGCCAATCCTGCTCCGAAAAAGGCCGCGCACCGCTGTGGCAGGTCAAGGCACAGCGCGTGGTGCAGAACGGCGTGACACATACCGTCCGCCTCGAGCATGCTCGCTTCGAACTGTTCGGCCAGCCGATCGCCTATATTCCGTGGATCGAAGTTCCGGACAACACGGTTAAGCGCAAGTCCGGCTTCCTGTTTCCGTCGGCGAGCATGTCCGAACACCTCGGCTTTGGTCTGAAGGTTCCATACTATTACGTCATCTCGCCGAGCATGGACGCGACCGTCAGCGCCACCGGCTACACGAACCAGGGTCTCCTGCTCGAGGGTGAATTCCGGCAACGTCTTGAAAACGGCACGCATGTTCTACGCGTTGCCGGCATCAACCAGATGAACCCCGAATCATTCACCGCCAATACCAGCGATTCCGAGCACAAGGCTCGCGGCATGATCAACTCCAAGGCGGATTTCACGATCAATCCTCGCTGGACATTCGGCTGGGATGTCATGGCGCAGAGCGACAACAACTTTTCGCGCACCTATGGGCTGGATGGTCTCAACCAGAGCACCCACACCAACCAGGCCTATCTGACCGGTCTCGGAAAGCGCAATTATTTCGATATGCGCGCCTTCTATTACGACGTCCAGGACACCGATGATAACAGCACCGCCGAAAAGCAGCAGGCTGTCGTCTATCCGAGCCTCGACTATCACTATGTCGATCCGAAGTCTGTCTATGGCGGCGAACTGTCGGCGACGATGAACTTCACGCACCTGTCGCGTGACAGGACCTCGGTGCTCGATAATATCGCAAGTCTTGGCGACTCCAGCCTGAACGACCGCTATCTCGGTCTTTCCGGAGATTATACGCGCCTGAGCACCGAGGTGCAGTGGCAGCGTACCTTCACCACGGATCAAGGTCTGATGTTGACGCCCTTGGCGGCCCTTCGCGGCGACGTCTACGGCCTGGACATGGATGCGCCTGGAGCAGGCACTTATTCCGGCAATTACGATACGAGCGACTATGCCACGCGTGGCATGGCAACGGCCGGCCTTGAAGCGAAGTATCCCTTCCTGGTCACCACCAGGAACAGCACGCATGTGTTCGAACCGATCGCGCAGCTTTACGTGCGGCCGGACGAGCAGCTTGCCGGAGAGTTGCCGAATGAGGATGCCCAGAGCTTCGTATTCGATGCGACAAACCTGTTCGATCGCGACAAGTTCTCGGGCTTCGACCGCATCGAAGGCGGCACGCGCGCCAATGTAGGTTGGCGCTACACCGGCAGCTTCGACAGCGGTTACAAGTTGCAGCACATCTTCGGCCAATCCTTCCAGCTTGCCGGTCGCAATTCCTTCGCCGAGAGCGATCTTGCCGGCGTCGGCGCGGATTCGGGGCTCGAAACCACCCGCTCCGACTATGTGACCATGTTTGGCCTCACAACGCCGCAGGGAATTTCGCTTTCGCAGTCCTATCGTTTCGACGAGAAGAATTTCGCTTTCCGCCGCGGCGATACCACGGTTGGCTTTGCCAATGATGTCTTCCAGACATCCGCGACCTACACTCACATCGCCGCACAGCCGCAATATGGCTTCACCTCGGATCAGGATGAAATCCAGACGCGCGCCCAGGTCAAGTTCAAGGAATATTGGTCGGTGTTCGGTACGATGAACTATGATATCAACGATAGCGAGATCACTCGACAAGGTGTTGGCCTCTCCTATGAAGACGAATGCACGATCTTCAGCGTTTCCTTCCTGAACAAGAAGGATTCGACAGATGCATCGGCAAGCAACTGGTCGGTCGGCGCCCGGATAACGTTCCGCACGCTCGGTGACGTCAATCTCGGCAACACCCAGGACGCCACGTTCTGATCCATCAAACTCAAAAAGAGGGCCGGCGCGCAGCCGGTCCTCTTTTTGTTTGAAACCACCCTCCAATCCCCTCCGCGTCATTGTTTCGCCGCAAGGATTTTGCAATTCGTCGTGCTTGTTGTAGACATGTGGCGCAAAATTGCCGTATTGCGCGAACGGCGTCCCGATGTGACGCAGTGCGGATAAGGACCTTTGGGAAGGGGTAATTGATGTTCTCTGGAAAGACACCGATACGCGCTGTGCTATTCGGAGCCGCGGCGCTGATCATGGCCACGTTCGCCATGCCGAGCAGCGACGTTGCCTTCGCCGCAAGCGAGGTGAAGGTCGTTGTCAACAACTCGGTGATCACCTCGGGCGATATCGCCAAGCGTGTCAACTTCCTGAAATTGCAACATCAAAAGGGCGAGCTCAACAAGCTGGCGCAGGAACAGCTTGTCGACGAGACGCTGAAGCGCGCTGAAATCTCCCGCGTGCGCATGTCGGTATCGACGACGGACGTCGACAATGCCTTTGGCCGCTTCGCCGCGAGCAATAAGATGTCGCCACAGCAGCTTGGTCAGATCCTCGACAAGATGGGTGTTGGCGTCGATCACTTCAAATCCTATATCGCCACCTCCATGAGCTGGCCGCGCGTCGTCAACGCCCGCTTCGGCTCGAGCAATGCCAGCCGCCTGTCCAACGACGTCCTCGTCACACACATGACGGAAATCAACACTAAGCCTGTCACCACAGAATATTTCCTGAAACAGATCGTCTTCGTCGTCCCGGCCGCGAAACGAAATTCCATCCTCAACCAGCGCAAGTCCGAGGCTGAAGCCTCGCGGGCCAAGTTCCCAGGCTGCGATCAGGCGAAGGTCTTTGCGGCGACCATGCGTGACGTTTCCGTTCAGGATCTCGGCCGCGTGCTTGCCCCCGATCTTCCCGAGGTCTGGAAGCCGCTGCTCGAAAAGGCCCAGGGCAACACGACCACTCCTGTCGTAACCGATCGCGGCGTTGAATATGTCGCCATCTGCTCGCAGCGTCAGGTAAATGACGACGTTGCCGCCGCCGCCGTCTTCCGCGCGGAAGACATCGGCAAGGCGGGTGCACAGGGCGTTAGCGCCAACGATAAGAAATATATGGACGAACTGCGCTCCAAGGCGCAGATTCTCTATCGCTGATTGCCCGCGATGCCGCAGCACCCTTCCCGCCCCCTCGCGCTGACGCAAGGGGACCCAGCTGGCATCGGACCCGACATTACGCTCGCCGCCTGGCTCCGCCGCGGCGAGCTTGCCTTGCCACCCTTCCTCTTTCTCGGTGATCCGAGCGTTCTTGCGGCGCGCGCCCTGCAATTGAACCTGGATGTCCCCTTGCGGGAAGCCGACGCATCGACGGCGATCGGCGTCTTCGCAGAAGCACTGCCGGTATTGCCGATCGCCGCCGGCATGACCGTGGCCGCCGGCGAACCGCATGTCGCGACGGCCAAGGGGACGATTGCGGCCATCGAAACGGCGGTATCGCTCAGCATGAATGGCGACACATCCGCCGTGGTTACCAATCCGATCGCCAAATCGGTCCTCTACGATGCCGGCTTCGGCTTTCCCGGCCATACCGAATTCCTAGCCGACCTTGCGGCGCGTGCGACCGGCAAGCCGGTAATGCCGGTGATGCTGCTGGCCGGGCCGAAATTGCGGGCCATACCGGTCACCATTCATATCCCGCTGAAGGACGTACCGGCAGCGTTGACGGCCGATCTCATCATCGAAACCTGCCGGATCACCGACCACGACCTCAAAACCCGCTTTGGTATTGCCAGGCCGAGGCTGGCGGTCGCCGGTCTCAATCCGCATGCCGGCGAGAGCGGCGCGATCGGCAAGGAGGATGAGGAGATCATCCGCCCGGCGATCGAGGTGCTTCGCAACGAGGGCATCGATGCCTTCGGCCCCCTTCCCGCCGACACGATGTTCCATGACGATGCGCGCCGTCGCTATGACGTCGCCATCTGCATGTATCACGATCAGGCGCTGATCCCCGCCAAGGCGCTCGGCTTCGACGATTCCGTCAATGTCACGCTCGGCCTTCCCTTTGTCCGCACCTCGCCGGACCACGGTACGGCCTTCGGCATCGCCGGCAAGGGTGTCGCCAAGGAGGATAGTCTCGTGGCCGCCCTTAGGCTCGCAAACGAGATCAGCCACGCAACGGGAAGCAATCGCTGATGGCTGCACTCGACGGCCTGCCTCCGCTTCGCGATGTGATCCAGCGTCATGGCCTCGATGCGCGCAAGGCGCTCGGCCAGAATTTCCTGCTCGATCTCAATCTGACCCAGAAGGTTGCCCGCACCGCCGGATCGCTGGAAGGCGTCACTGTCTTCGAAGTCGGACCCGGACCGGGTGGGCTGACGCGCGCCATCCTGGCGCTCGGAGCCGCCAAGGTCGTCGCCGTGGAGCGCGACGCACGCTGCCTGCCGGCGCTGGCCGAAATCGCCGATCACTATCCCGGCCGGCTGGAGGTCATCGAGGGCGATGCCTTGAAGACGGATTTTGCGTCACTGGCGCCGGACGGCCCGGTGAAGATCATCGCCAACCTGCCCTACAATGTCGGCACGCAACTGCTGGTGAACTGGCTGCTGCCGGGCCATTGGCCGCCCTTTTGGCAATCGCTGACGCTGATGTTCCAGAAAGAGGTCGGCCAGCGGATCGTCGCCGACGAGGATGACGATCACTACGGCCGTCTCGGCGTTCTCTGCGGCTGGCGCACGCAGGCGCACATGGCCTTCGACGTGTCGCCGCAGGCCTTCACCCCACCGCCGAAGGTGACCTCGACGGTGGTGCATCTGACGCCCAGGGAAAACCCGATCCCCTGCGCCGTCGAAAAACTGGAAAAGGTAACACTGGCCGCCTTCGGTCAGCGTCGCAAGATGCTGCGGCAGAGCCTGAAATCGCTCGGCGGCGAAACATTGTTACAGAAAGCCGATATCGACCCGCAGCGGCGTGCCGAAACGCTCTCCGTCGAGGAGTTCTGCAGGCTGGCGAATTGTCTCTGATCGGAGTTTCCGATCGGGATCAGAGCTTCGGCGTTTCTTCCAGGAGACCGCGGACGAAATCGAACATGCCGTGACGACGGTCGCGGCGCAGGCGCTCGGCCTTGACGATCGACTGGACGGCGTCGAAGGCGGCATTCAGGTCGTCATTGATGATGACATAGTCATATTCCCGCCAATGAGCGATCTCGGATCGCGAATTGGCGAGCCGCGTGGCGATCACCTCCTCGGAATCCTCGGCGCGACGGTGCAGGCGCGATTGCAGCTCCGTCATGGTCGGCGGCAGCACGAAGATGGAGACGACATCGGCGGGCATCTTCTCCTGAAGCTGCTGCGCGCCCTGCCAGTCGATGTCGAAGAGCATGTCGCGGCCCTCGGCCATTGCCGTTTCGACCGGCTCGCGCGGCGTGCCGTAGAAATTACCGTGCACCTCGGCCCATTCGAGCAGCGAGTCGGAATCGCGAAGGCGTTCGAACTCCCGCTGCGAGACGAAGTGATAGTGCACGCCGGCGATCTCGCTCGGCCGGCGTTGCCGCGTTGTGACGCTGACGGAAAGACCGACATGCTTGTCGGTATCCAACAGCGTGCGCGCGATGGTCGATTTCCCCGCGCCCGACGGCGAGGAAATGGCCAGCATCAGCCCCCGGCGGGCAATTGGAATGGATGTGGATGTCGCCGGCTTCATGGCCTACTCCAAATTCTGGACTTGTTCGCGGAACTGGTCGATGACCACTTTCAATTCGATACCGGCGGCGGTCACAGCCGCGGCATTCGATTTTGAACAGATAGTATTCGATTCCCGGTTAAATTCCTGTGCAAGGAAATCAAGCTTGCGTCCGACCGGTCCGCCCTTGGCTATGAGGTCGCGAGCAGCAGCCACATGCGCCTTCAGCCGGTCGATCTCTTCGCGCAGGTCTGCCCTGGTAGCAATGAGCGCGGCCTCGGCATGCAGTCGGTCGCGATCGAGGCTGGCGGCGCCGTCGAGGAGCATAGAGACCTGGACCGCCAGCCTTGTGGCAATCTCCTGCGGCGAACGCGAAGGATCGCGTTCCACCGTGGCCGTCAGCGCCTCTATCGTGGCGACTTGGCCGAGCAGGATCTGACCGAGTGCCCGGCCCTCCTGCCCGCGCATGTCGCTGAGATCGCCAAGCGCCGCATCGAGGCCCGCCATGATGTCGGCGTCTCGCGCCGCAAGCGCCTCCTCGCTCTCCTCGGCTTCCTTGAACTCCACGATGCCGCGGATGCCGAGCAGCGTGTCCAGCCGCAGCGGCGCGGGATCGATGACGCCCGTCAGCTGGTCGCGAAGTGCCAGCACGGTTGCCAGCGCACCCTGATTGACGACGGCTTCGACCCGGCTTTCATCGACGGACACGGAGAGGCCAACCTGGAGATTGCCGCGTGAAAACCTGTCGGTGATAAGCTTGCGCACATCGATTTCCAGGCGCTCCAGCCCCGGCGGCAGACGCAAGCGGACGTCGAGGCCCTTGCCGTTGACCGACCGCAGTTCCCATGCCCAGCGAGAGCGCCCGCTCGTTCCTTCACGCCGGGCAAAACCGGTCATGGACTGCAACACCATGCAAGCCTCCGATGTTTCTAGTCCTGCATCCGCCGAAAATCAGCGCATTGCGGACGAATATAAAGTGAATCCGCCCGTGCGTCCCATCGAAAGCACGGTGCGGGCCGAGGGTCAGTTCGTCTTCTTTTTCTGCTGTGTGCCGGAACCGGTACTGGCAGCAGCGCCATCGTCCGGTTGACCATCGACCGCGATCGCGCTCGGGTCTTCACCCTTCTCCGCAACGAGCTTGCGCCAGCGCTTGACGTTGGCATTGTGCTCTTCCAGCGTTGCGGCAAAGACATGCCCACCAGTGCCGTCAGCAACGAAATAGATGTCCTGCGTCTTCCAGGGATTGGCAACAGCTTCCAGCGCATCTCGGCCCGGATTGGCAATCGGCGTCGGCGGCAAGCCCTTGATGATATAGGTGTTGTAGGATGTCTCTTTCTTCAGATCCGACTGGAAAATCGGCCGGTCAGCCGGCTTTCCATCGCCACCGAAGAGACCGTAGATGATCGTCGGGTCGGATTGCAGACGCATGCCCTTGCCAATGCGGTTCAGGAAGACCGAGGCGACATGGGCGCGCTCATCCGCCAGGCCGGTCTCCTTTTCGACGATCGAGGCCAGCGTCACGAATTCCTGCTTGTTGGCAAGCGCCAGGCTCGGATCGCGCTTCTCCCAGATTTGATCGACCAGCTTTTCCTGCGCTCCCGCCATCTGCTGGACGATCTCCGTCCGCTTGGTGCCGCGCGTGAATTTATAGGTATCGGGCCGCAGGCTGCCTTCCGCCGGCAGCGCCGAGGGCAGATCGCCCTCGAGCACCGTGTCGGCCTGCAACTTGTTGAATATCTGGCGTACGGTCAGCCCTTCCGGCAGGGTAACGGAATAGAGGATCGACTTGCCGGATTTCAGCAGTTCCATGATGTCCTTCATGGAAGCGCCGGCCTTGATCTCGTATTCGCCGGACCGCAACGTCTCGCCGTCATGCAGATAGGTGGTCGTCAGATAGCGGAAGATGCGAGCGTCGGAGATGATGTTGTTGGCTTCGAGCCGATTGGAGATTTCGGCGAGACCAGCACCGTTGCGCACGATGAAATTGCTGTTGGTCGTCAGAGGCCCTGGGCTCTGATAGGCGGAGATGGCATAGTAGGCGCCGATGATCGCGAGAGCGATGACGAAGACAACCAGCGTCATCAAAAAGTTCAGGAAGATCACCATCTGGCTGCGGGCCTTGCGCGAGCGCTTTGGCGGATCGGGAACACGCTCCGGACGCAGCGCTTCATTGGCCGATTTCGGGATGATCGGCCCTTTCTGCCCGTTCGGCGTTCCGTTGCTCTGGTTAGTATCGCTCACCGGCAATCCCTTCATTTTGTCGCTGCCTGCTCTTTGGCCAAGCAATGCGGCAAAAAGCAGGTTCAGGAGATAAAGCGGAGCCTAATGAAGCTCCGCTTTCGACCGATCAGACATTACCGCAACGGCATCTCGTGAGATGCGTGACGGACGCGGCAACATTCAAAGATGCGCATGGCCATGCCGAAAAGCCCTCCCGCCTTTCGGATTTACGCGCAGTTATTATGCCTGATAGCGCCGCAGGACAAGCGACGCATTCGTGCCGCCGAATCCGAAGGAATTCGACAATGCGACATTGATCTCCCGCTTGCGGGCCTTGTGTGGAACGAGATCGATCGCCGTCTCACGTTCCGGATTGTCGAGATTGAGCGTCGGTGGGGCGACATTGTCGCGAATGGCGAGGACGGAGAAGATTGCCTCGATTGCACCGGCAGCCCCGAGAAGATGGCCGGTCGCGGACTTGGTCGATGACATCGAGATCCTGGAGGCGGCGTCGCCGACCAGCCGCTCGACGGAGCCGAGCTCGATCGTGTCGGCCATCGTCGAGGTGCCATGCGCGTTGATATAGTCGACATCCGCCGGTGTCACTCCGGCGCGCTTAAGGGCCGATGTCATGCAGCGGAACGCGCCCTCGCCGTCCGCGGACGGAGCGGTGATGTGATAGGCGTCGCCGGAAAGGCCGTAGCCGACCACTTCGGCGTAGATCTTGGCGCCGCGCGCCTTGGCGTGCTCCAGCTCTTCCAGAACGACGATGCCGGCGCCCTCGCCCATGACGAAGCCATCTCGGTCGCGGTCGTAGGGACGCGACGCCTTCTGCGGATCGTCATTATAATCCGTCGACAACGCCTTGCAGGCGGCAAAGCCGGCAAGCGAGATACGACAGACCGGCGCTTCCGCGCCGCCGGCAACCATGACGTCGGCATCACCGAGCATGATCAGGCGAGCCGCGTCGCCGATGGCGTGCGCGCCGGTCGAACAGGCAGTTACGACGGCGTGGTTCGGACCACGCAGCTTGTGGCGGATCGAAACCTGGCCGGAAACGAGATTGATGAGACGTCCAGGAATGAAGAAGGGCGAAATGCGCCGCGGACCCTTGTCGCGCAGCGTATAGCCGGCCTCGACAATGCCTTCCAGGCCGCCGATGCCCGAACCGATCATGACACCGGTGGCGATCTGGTCTTCATCGGAGGTCGGATGCCAGCCGGCGTCGGCCAGTGCCATATCGGCCGCCGCCATGCCGTAAATGATGAAGGGATCGACCTTGCGCTGTTCCTTGGGTTCCATCCAGTCATCGGCATTGAATGTGCCGTCGCTGCCATCACCAACCGGAACACGACAGGCAATCTTTGCGGGGAGATCTTCGACCTCGAATTCCGTCACGAGACGCGCGCCGTTGTGGCCGGCGATCAAGCGCGACCACGACACCTCCGTGCCACAGCCCAAAGGAGATACCATGCCGGTACCCGTGATAACGACACGTCTCATCGCCTGCAGACTCCCGTCCTCTTATGCCATGCGTATAAATATGGAACGCCCGACCTTGCCGGACGAAATAGGGCGGACTCCAAGAGCCCGCCCATCAAAAAGCGCAAATGATTAGGCCTGGGCCTTCTCAATGAACTTTACCGCGTCGCCGACCGTCAGGATCGAGTCGGCAGCGTCGTCGGGGATTTCAACGCCGAATTCTTCTTCAAAGGCCATGACCAGTTCGACGGTGTCGAGCGAGTCTGCGCCGAGGTCGTCGATGAAGCTAGCGCCTTCAACAACCTTGTCGGCGTCAACGCCAAGATGATCAATAACAATTTTCTTTACGCGTTCTGCGGTATCGCTCATGTCGGTTTCCTCGACTTTATGTCCTGATCAGAATGTCGTGTGACATTCCTACCCTGTTCAAAGCCTGCAACGCCCCTATTGGCGCCGCTGGCAAATCTGTTCAACCCCGCCCTGAGATCCGGCCCAGCCGCCTTATACGCGGCACGGTCCTTCTACATTTTCGGGGCGACTGTTCACAGTCATGGCCCGCTTAACACGGTTTAAGTCTGTCGCAAAGCCAGAAAATCGCCGCTTCTGCGTTGCTCAACATGCTATTGGAGGGAAAGTTCCCGCCAATAGACTTTTCCGTTTCAGATCATCGCCATGCCGCCATTGACGTGGATCGTCTGGCCGGTGACATAGCTTGCCTCGGAGGAAGCAAGATAAGCGACGGCGGATGCGACTTCAGCGCCGTTGCCCATGCGCTTCATGGGAATAGCCCCCATGATCGCTTCCTTCTGTTTGTCGTTGAGCTTGCCAGTCATGGCGCTCTCGATAAAGCCTGGGGCAACGCAATTGACTGTCACATTGCGGGTCGCAATCTCCTGCGCCAGCGATTTGGTAAAGCCGACCATGCCGGCCTTGGCCGCACAGTAGTTGGCCTGGCCGGGATTGCCGACAACGCCGACGACCGACGTGATGTTGATGATGCGGCCATATCGGCGACGCATCATGGGATGGGTCAATTCCCGCGTCAGGAGGAAGACGGAGGTCAGGTCGACTTCCAGCACGCTGTCCCAGTCCTCGTCGCTCATGCGCACGAAAAGGCCGTCCTTGGTGATGCCGGCATTGTTGACCAGAATGTCGACGCCGCCGAGCTCCTCTTCCGCCTTGACGCCGAGCGCCTTGACCTCTTCGCGATTGGACAGGTTGGCTGGAAAGATCTTGACGCGGTCGCCAAGGTCGGCGGCGAGCGCCTCAAGCTTCTCGACACGGGTGCCATGCAGGCCGACAATGGCGCCCTGCTTGTGCAGCAGCCTGGCGATCTCTTCGCCGATACCACCGGAAGCACCGGTTACCAGGGCCTTGCGGCCGGTCAAATCAAGCATGTGGTGTCCCTCGTTCCCTAATATTCTAAAGCAGGCTTGTCAGCGCGGTATCGATATCGGCGGCCGAATTCACCGCGATCCCGTTCACCGATTTGTCGATGCGCCTTGCAAGCCCGGTCAGCACCTTGCCGGCACCGATCTCATACAAAGTTGTCACATTATTGGCCGCGAACCATTCCACCGTCTCGCGCCAGCGCACCTGGCCCGTGACCTGCTCCACGAGCAGATTGGCGATCTCGCCGGCATCCGTGACCGGAGCGGCGCGAACATTGGCGATGAGCGGCAAGGCCGGATTGGATTTCGCGACGTCGGCAAGTGCCGCGCGCATCGCCTCGGCGGCGGGCGCCATCAATGAGGAATGAAAGGGTGCGGAGACCGGCAGCAGGATGGCGCGCTTGGCGCCCTTGGCGGTCGCCAGCTCGGCGGCCTTCTCGACCGGGGCCTTCTCGCCGGAAATGACAATCTGGCCGCCGCCATTGTCGTTGGCGATCTGACAGGCGCCGATGACGGATGCTTCCGCGCAGACAGCGACGACATCCGCATGTTCCAGACCGATGATCGCCGCCATGGCGCCGACGCCGACCGGAACCGCCGCCTGCATGGCATTGCCGCGAATGCGCAGCAGCCGCGCCGTATCGGCAAGCGAGAACGTGCCGGCGGCGCAGAGAGCCGAGTATTCGCCGAGCGAATGGCCAGCGACATAGGCGACCCTGCCCTTCAGATCGAGGCCGCGTGCCTGCAGAACGCGGATGACGGCGATCGACACGGCCATCAGCGCCGGCTGGGCATTGGCCGTCAGCGTCAGCTTGTCCTCGGGACCATCGAAAATAACGTCGGAGAGCTTTTCACCAAGCGCTTCGTCGACTTCCTCGAAGACGGCGCGCGCTTCGGCGAAATTGTCCGAGAGGTCCTTGCCCATGCCGACAGTTTGGCTGCCCTGGCCGGGAAATGTGAAAGCTACAGTCATTATATTAGGCTTCCTATGGGGTCGTTTCGCTTCCCAAATGACATTGTTTGCGGTGGAGTCAATAGCGCAAGCCCCGTAGCCAACGGCTTTTGCGGTTGCGAACTGGGGCAATTTTCTTCTTGCGCTTGCTCAATTCGAGCCTAAATTCGCTCGATCCTCCCCAGAGAGATTTCCTGTTATCCGCAAGGTTTTCCCATGAACTATAAGAATTTAGGCCGCACCGATATTTCCGTTTCGCAGATTTGCCTGGGCACGATGACCTGGGGTACGCAGAACAGCGAAGCCGAGGCGCACGGGCAGATGGATTATGCCCTGCAAAAGGGCGTCAATTTCTTCGACACCGCCGAGATGTATCCAACGACGCCCGTCAGCGCGGAGACTCAGGGCCGCACCGAAGAGTATATCGGCACCTGGTTCGAAAAGACCGGCAGGCGCAAGGACGTCGTGCTCGCCACCAAGGTCGCCGGCCCCGGCCGCGACTATCTGCGCAATGGCCAGGGCGCGGATGCAGCCAATATCCGCGCGGCGATCGACGCCAGCCTGAAGCGGCTGAAGACCGACTATATCGATCTCTATCAGGTGCACTGGCCGAACCGCGGCCATTTCCACTTTCGTCAGAACTGGCGCTACAACCCCTTCACCCAGGACCGCGAAAAGGTGGTCGCCAACATCACCGATATCCTGGAGACAATGGGCGAGCTGGTGAAGGCCGGCAAGATCCGCGCCCTCGGCCTCTCCAACGAGACGACCTGGGGTATCCAGAAATATCTAACGATCGCCGAACAGAAGAACCTGCCACGCGTCGTCTCGACGCAGAACGAATACAACCTGCTCTACCGGCACTTCGATCTCGATCTCGCCGAGCTGTCGCACCACGAAGATGTTGGCCTGCTCGCCTATTCCCCGCTCGCCGGCGGCATCCTCAGCGGCAAATATGTCGGCGGCGCGCGCCCGGCCGGCTCGCGCGGCTCGATCAACCACGACATCGGCGGACGTCTGCAACCGTTGCAGGAGCCGGCCGTCAAAGCCTATCTCGAGATCGCCGCCAGACATAATCTCGACCCATCCAAGATGGCGCTCGCCTATTGCCTCACCAAGCCCTTCATGACCTCGGTCATCATCGGCGCAACCTCGATTGCCCAGCTCGAGACCGATATCGCCGCGGCCTATGTGACACTGTCGGAAGATGTGTTGGCGGAGATCGAAAAGGTGCATCGGGTCTATCCGCTGCCGATGTAACCTCCAACGAAAGCGCCTTGCCCCCCCTTCGGGCGAGGCGCAACGGCGGCCTTTGACGGTCGTTGCCCGCCTGATTTTGCACCGCGCACGTTATAAGAGCTACCCGGTCCCTGGTCGTCGCGTATAAGTATTGATCGATACGTAAAGTTACTTTAGTCTGACCTGACTTATAATCTCATCTGGATAGTCAGAATGTTCGATGTAAGAAAACTTACTTTTTCCAGCGTGGCAGTTATTTTCGATAGATTTCACAGCAATAAATCTATGCAGAAAACGATATTCAATGCCATTCGTCTGAACCGTCCCCAGATATCAAATGTCATCTTAAATGAAGACATTAGATTTATTAGTTATTGCTTATCTAGGCGGGATTGGTCAAAAGCGCAGATCATGCAGGATTTGTGGGTGTGTTTCGAACTGTCGGAAAAGAGAGGCGGCTTTTTCGTAGAGTTCGGCTCAACAAACGGACTGAAAAATAGCAATACTTGGCTGCTCGAAAAAAAACTGGGATGGAACGGTATACTGGCGGAACCCAATCCTATCTGGCACGCGGATCTGGCGACCAACAGAACGGCCTCTATCGAGCATAAATGCGTCTCTTCGAAATCCAACGAGATTGTCACATTTATCGCGACCGATGAATCCGATCCCGAACTGAGCGCAATCGCCGATTTTTCCAAGGGCGATCACTTCTCTGACCTTCGAAGCCAGGGAAAGCATATTCAGGTGGAAACGATATCGCTGGATGATCTGCTTGAGAAATATCAAGCGCCGCCAGTTGTCGACTACCTGTCGATCGATACCGAGGGCAGCGAGCTGGACATATTGTCCGCCTACAGCTTCGACCGCAAATTTGATCTCATATCGGTGGAGAACAACCGCAAGACGGAAAAAGCGATACAAAAGCTGCTGGAGAGCAAGGGATACAAGAGAGTATTCGAGCAGTTCTCCCAATGGGACGGCTGGTATGTCTCTGACAGGCTCCGGGATGGCAGGAAAATCGAAATAGCGGCACCGTCATCATGATGACACCGGTGGGTCGCTGCGTGAGACTACTTTCCCTGCCCTTTGGTATTTGAGCTTTTACGCGCCCACTGCATGAGACACAAGGTACAGGGTAATTTCCGGCCCAAAATGGGAGTTTCGATAGTTACTTTATCGACTACGGGCGTTACATTCTAAATTTTGTATCCATGATAATTCGCAGATATATTTCCTGATGGATAGACCTGCTTCCCGTTTACATCGATGACAAGAAAATATCTCCGCTATCTATTATTTCCAACTATATCCTCCGCACTTTTAAACCTTCCTTATATTGAAATCGGTATTGAACCTGGACACTCCTAAAAGAGAGGTTCTGGGAATGCGTCGCGTCCAACATGCAATCTGGGCAATCACCTTCAGTGCGGCTACGGCTATCTCGTCCATGGCCTGGGCTGATGGCTTCGAAAACGTCATCATCTCCTCGACAAAGGACGCGGAGACATCTGAAGACAGTTTTGCGCCTGATACCGCCAAAATATTCGTATCGGCGGACCTGACCGATGACGTCAAATCTGGCTCGAAGATCACTGTGTCCTGGATAGCCGTGGACACCGCCGGGGCTGCGCCTCCGAACTATAAAATCGATGAAATAAGCTTCGACGTCGGAATGATTGACAATCATGTCGATTCATCGATCAACAAACCGAACAATGATTGGCCCGTCGGCAGTTACAACATCATATTCTCTGTCGATGGCAAGCCAATGGAAACCGTAGACTTCTCCATAGAAGAGTAAACTTCTCGGCCTGGCCAGCGCCTTTGCACCTGGCCAGGCCGAGGAAATTGCAGTACCGCGGAAAAGGTCGGGCCGACTTCAATTGGCGACACGTTCCCGCGCAGTGCAATTTACCATTTGCCTCGCCCCTTGCCTTTCCCGCAAAAATCCGTATAAGCCGCCCTGTTCGCAACCCGGTCTTCTGGCTGGTGGCTGAACGGAGGGCCGGTTTTCTTTTGGGAAAATCGTCGGAACGGAAGCGTTCCAGCCTCCCGTGTCTCCGCTCTCGACCGTCTCGGAAACGCTTTTCTTGCTTGGGGTTATCCCTACTCAGGAGCAGTCGTTGAGGCTTAGCCGCTAGAGTCCGGGTTCAGATCAACGCAAGAAAGGCGAAGCTATCATGGCTCTTTATGAACATGTATTCCTTGCCCGACAGGATATTTCCGCACAGCAGGTCGATGCCCTCGTAGAACAGTACAAGGGTGTTATCGAAGCTAACGGCGGTAAGGTCGGGCGTATCGAAAACTGGGGCCTCAAGTCCCTTACCTATCGCATCAACAAGAACCGCAAGGCTCATTACGCCCTGATGGACATTGATGCACCGGCCGCTGCCGTCCAGGAAATGGAACGTCAGATGCGCATCAGCGAAGACGTCCTGCGTTACATGACGATCGCTGTTGAAAAGCACGAAGAAGGTCCGTCTGCCATGATGCAGAAGCGCGACCGTGACGACCGTCCGCGCCGCGATGGCGACCGTCCGGAGCGCGGCTTCGGCGATCGTGGTCCGCGCCCGGATCGTGGTGACCGCGAAGACCGTCCGCGCCGTCCGCGCGAAGATCGTGTATAAGGGGATTTTGAACAATGTCTGAAGTTTCCTCCGCACCGGTCCGCCGTCCGTTCCATCGCCGCCGCAAGACCTGCCCGTTCTCGGGCGCCAATGCGCCGCGCATCGACTACAAGGACGTTCGTCTCCTGCAGCGCTACATTTCCGAGCGTGGCAAGATCGTTCCGTCCCGCATCACGGCCGTTTCCCAGAAGAAGCAGCGCGAACTCGCCCAGGCGATCAAGCGCGCCCGTTTCCTCGGCCTGCTGCC